>Ga0187894_10003767_pt1 | contig 16700 bp, 14 predicted proteins | sample GBC1701081metaG_FD_136650 | JGI IMG/M metagenome (GOLD analysis project Ga0187894, IMG submission 136650) | White microbial mat communities from a lava cave in the Kipuka Kanohina Cave System on the Island of Hawaii, USA - GBC170108-1 metaG ... | reverse complement strand
TCAACAATTATGGCGGGCCAAGTATAGTTTCATCAGTTAGCGTTTTTTCCTCAAACCTCACTCTTCAAAACGTTAAAAGCTACTCTGGCTGGTCTTCCAATTCAAACGGAAACACGGCGAGCTGGTCTAACGGAACTATTGAAACTAATGTAAAGTCTGCTCTTTTCGAGTTTCAAATAACCGCGCCAAAAGTTTCGCAAAATCAAACAGTCCCTCTTACGATAACTATTGACGCAAGTCCAACTCCTTACACCCTAACAATTCTAAATGATGATACTCCTCCGAATGTGACGGGCATATCTCCTTCGCAATACGCGAGAGCGAACAATTCAAACCAAATCATCACGCTAACAGTTATTGATGATGAAACTGATGTTGATACTGTTACATACTCTTGGAACAATTGCGCTAACGGCTCTTCAAACAATGTTGCTTTAGCGAGAACCAACACAACGTGGCAAGGCAGCGCAAACTTCGCAGGTTTTAGCGAAGGACAAACTGTTTGTTACAAGATTAACGCTACAAACAAGGGCGGAGAATCAAATATAATCACAGGTCAATTGCAGTTTGATGGAACGCCTCCGTCTGTATCTATTGTCTCTCCAACTACATATGCGACGCAAAGCACGCAATTCGTATTTAACGCAACAGATAACATCGCATCGCAGCTTTCATGTACTGTGAAGTTTGACACGACTAATTTGTCAACAGTTTTGGCAAGTTCTGGCGCGCATTCTTCATCAACAGAGAATCTTTCTGCGTTTTCAGAAGGAAATCACGCGTGGTCTGTTGAATGTCAGGACGGTGTTGGTTTAATTGCGAACGCAGTCCAATCTGTAGTTCTTGACCTTGCACCTCCGCAGTTAACAAACAATATTCCGGCAACGATGCCAAGAACTGTCGCGAACCAATTCACAATTTTTGTGAGTGATGCGACTCCAACTGTTGTTAACGCGACTTTTGATGGAGCGAATGTGATTTTAACTCAGAATGGCAATAATCATTCTGGATTTATTTCAAGCGCGACTCTTGGAGTAAAAACTCTGACAATTTTCGCGCAAGATAGCGTAGGTAATGTCGTTACGCAAACGTTTAACGTTACTGCTGTGCCAAACCATCAGTTAACTTTGAGTTTGTCGCCTTCAGTTGTAAACCTTGGCGATTCAGTAACTGCGCAGGGAACTTTAACTGAAGATGGTGTTTCAACAGAGACAACTGTAACAATTGAAACTCCAGATGGAGATGTTTCAACGTCTTTGTCAAATGACGCGTATAGCGTGCAGTTTTCAGCAGACAGCGAAGGAGCCCACACCATTATCGCGAAGTATGTTGAGAATGGACATACATACAAAGCTCAAGCGACCCTTCAAGTAAACAATCCTTCAACGCAAGGAAGCGGCAATGACCATGGATTTAGCAATGGTATTGGCGCTGACGCGTGGAGAACTAGCGGTTATGCTGTTGAAAAACAAGAGCCTGAAGAAGGAAATTCAGAACAAGTAGAAGAGTCTTCTGAAGATGCTCCAAAAGAAACTGTTGGAAAATATTATCCTGTCGAGCCTGACACTCCTCGTAGAGCTACAACGCCTCAAGCGACTGGTATCTTTGGTCTTGGAAAGACTTTGAACTGGCTTGTGCCGCTCTTGGCTATTATCGGCCTTTTGGGTCTTGGCGCTTACGCTTATTACAAGCGTCCGCGAGGAAACAAGAAGGGCGGAATGGACTGGGACGGATATTTCGATGGTTCTTGAACAGTTTATCGATAAAAAATGGGTGCTCTCGCACCTAACTTTTGTTTTTTTAATTAGTGCAGTTTTTGTTTTCGTCGCTTTCGCTGTTGGCGAATTATTTTTTCCAGGAGAATCTGTCGCAACAATTCTTCTCGTGGCTATTCTTTTAACGCCAAGTCTTCATCATCTTATTGTTATTGAAGAAAAAATTGAAAGCAAAGGCGGAAGTGAATTTTGGCGAAAGCATAAAATTATTTTCAAGTGTTACATTGGCGCATTTTTTGGAATTTTGGCTGGCTTTTTGGTTCTTGGAATGATTAATCCTTTAGCGTTAAATTATCAGAACATTCAATTAGAGCTTGAGCATTTGAATCAGGGAACAATTGACAATTTCTTGCAAAATAGATACGTCCCATCGCCAAGCATTGCGATGTCTGTTTTTACTCATAATCTTCAATTTTTGATGTTAGGTTTTGCTGTTTCAATTTTTTACGGAGCGGGAGCCGTTTTCTTAATAGTGTTTAACGCGTCTTTTTTCGCGTCATTCGTTATCGGTCTAATGAATAGATTTGTTGAAGGCGTTCAGCTTGCAGGAATTTCTCTTGTTCATTTGCTTCCTGAGAGCGCAGGGTTTATTTTAGCGGCAATCGCAGGAGCTACTCTTTCAAGAGCGCTTATTCACGAGAAGGTTAAAGATCAAAAATTTAGAAACGTTCTTCAAAATGTTGTTAAGATGCTTGTTGTGGCCATTGTTTTGATTTTTATAGGCGCGTTCATTGAAACTTACGTTACTGCTCAAGTGTTTTCAGCTTTGCTCTAAAAATCGCGTTTATTTGGGTTCTAAATTAGGGATTTATTATTTCTTTAAGCGCAACGCTTTTAAAGAGATGTGGTAAATTTCGAAGTATGGAAAGAGTGTTTAAGCATAAAGACGCGATCGCAGCCTTGCTAAACGCGTTTTTGAACGAGAAGAAAGAAGAGTTAAGTAAGATTAACCGCTGGGGAGGCGATGTTATTTCTCGTATTCAAGAATTAAGCGTAGGGGGCAAATTGCTTCGTGGGTGCCTTCTCGCGACCGCTTATGAAATGTACAAGGGAAAGGTTGACGCTGACGCGATTAAAGCGGCAGCCGCTATTGAAATTATTCATTCAGGCCTTCTTATCCAAGATGATATTATGGACGCTGATGTTTTGCGCCGTGGAAAAAAGACCGTTTTCATCCAGTACGCGAATTTGGCCGAAAAAGAAAAGCTCGCGAATCCGCATAGAGTTGGCGAAAATATGGGTGTTTGCGCGGGCGATATTTGTTTTTTTCTCTCATACGAGCTTCTGTCAACGTTAAAATCAAATGTTCGTCCAAAATTAATTGAATTGTTCTCAAAAGAGTTCACAAACGTCGCTGTCGCGCAAATGCAGGATTTGTATTTGGGCGCGAGCGAGAAAAAAACAAGCGCAGAGGACGTATTTTATCTTCATAAATACAAAGCCGCAAGATATACTTTTTCATTGCCGTTTGTTCTTGGCGCAAGGCTTGCCGGACAAAGTGAGAGTGAAATTATCGAGCTGGATGAACTTGGTGAATCAGTTGGAATTATGTTCCAAGTAAAAGATGATGAATTAAATTTATTCGGAACTGAAAAAGAAACAGGAAAATCTGCTCTTGGTGATATTAAAGATGACAAAAAGACATTGTTCCGTCTTCATTTGTTTGAAGAAGCGTCTGATGACGAGGCTTCGAAATTAAAAAAGATTTTTGGCAATAGCAAAGCGTCAGATGCTGATCTGAAGTTTGTTTTTGATTTAATCAATAAGAAAGGAATTCGCCAGATGGTAATAGATGACATGGTTGGCCTTGAAAAAGACGCGGTTAATCACATCGAGGAACTTTCAGCAAAGGATGAGTATAAGACTCTTCTTCACGATATTATAAAATACAATAAGGAAAGGAAAAAATAATTATTCTTCGCCTAATTTTCTTTCTTTTCTTCTTTGAGCGGCTTCGCTATCAGCTCTTGCGCTTTCATAAGAGTTGTAGTCTACAAATCCTATTGATTTTCCAAGAAGCGGCATTTCTTTAATTAGCTGTCTTGCCATCTCTTGGCATATTTTTCGATAGCTTGGGTGTCCTTGTTTGCCTGTTCTGAGCTCAAGATAATGTTGTGCGGAGCGAAGATTTAATCCTTGCATAAATCGTATATTAAATCCGTACAATACTGGATATTGAGCGATTTCTGCTCCGTGAGTTGCGCGAATTTTTTCGTAAAGATCCGAGCTTACTTCCTGACATTTCTTGATGTCATCCACCGCTCCAATTTCAGAAAAAAGCGAATCAAGTTCTGTGAATCCTAATCTTGTATTCAAGAACTGTCTTTCTTGTGTTAGCATTCTTTGTCGGTGGAGGTCTCTGAATATTCCGTAGTCTCCTTGAATGTCAAAAAGTAGAGGGTATCCGTGTTCAAGGGCTCTTCCTGGTCTGTCTCTTCTTGATTTTCTTTCACCAAGATATGTCTCGACTATTTTTTCCATCGTTTCAAGAGGCATTCTGTGAACAGTGTCAAGTATTTGTGAGTAAGGGTGCTCTAAATATTTGTAGAGCATCGAAGCGATTATTCCATCATCAAATGGAGTGTTCGCGCGAATTAGTCTTACTGCTTGTTCGTTTTCTGGTTTAATGCCTTTAAACAGTTCATTCGCAAGATCTTTCATTGCTTTTTCAGTGTTAACTGAGTATTCGTCGCGTTTTGCTCTTTGAACGTAACGTTTGATATCTCCGTTTAGTTCATCATGCATTGCTCTCGCGCGAATTTGAGCTTCAGGAAGTTCTGAGCTGTATAATTTTGTTAGCATATTTTGGTATGCTCGTCCGTTGCATGCCATTCCAACATTTGTTAGTGTTGCTGCTGGCAAAAGAATTCTTGCTGTATCGCACGCTTTTGTTTTTGTGTCAAATTCCCATGTTCTTTTGAACGCTTTGATGTCTTTTTCTTCAGTTAGTTCTGAAAGTGTTACTTCTTTATCATCTTTTATTTTATATTTCATTGATTCAATTGGCCGAACGTTTGTGCGAAGATGATTTAAAACTTTTCCAACCAGCGCGCAGTATGTGTCAAAAACAAAATCCATTCCCTGTTTGAAAGCTTGCGCGTGCTCTCCTGCAATTATAGGATTTTGTTCTGCATCTTGAAGGTATCGGTAATTTCCTTTAGCGTCTTTTTGATCGTAAACAACGTAGCGAGAAGATTGTTCAATGTAAGCAACGCCAATTCTTCTGTCCTCAATTAGTTTGGTTGTTATTTGGCTTACGTTTTCAACGCAAAGCTGTATTCCGCCCGCGAGTTCAGCGACTGAATCGTCTCCGTACGCTATTAGAACTCTTTCAATTAATGCGTCTGCTTTCTTTGGGTCTATTTCTCCCTTTTTTAAGAACTCGTCAATAAGAACTCTGCGAAGACTTCCAGGGGCTCTGCTGTATCTTGCCATTACAGCTCCACCCATTGCTTGAGGAAGGTTAAGAGTAAAAGTGTCTTTATCTGTATTGCTAACGTATGGAGCTAAAAGTGTTTTTTCTTCTAAAGTGTATTCTTCAAATGTCATTGTATTCCCCCTGCTTTTACAATGATGCTTCGATGAGATTGTTTTTAATGATTTCAGGATATGGATGTATATGTTAGAGCATAAATATTAAAAGGCAACAATAAAAAAGCAGTTATATGAAACTAACTGAAGGTATCGCGATTCTTAATGTCCCCGATGGCGCGCCAAGAAAAAGCGCTGAGGCGTTTTATAATCCTAAAGCAAAGATTTCAAGGGACATTGGTATCGCGGTTATTTCATCTCTTGGAAAAAAAAATTTGAGAATGGCGGATGTTTTAGGTGGAACCGGCGCGAGAACTGTTCGTTTGCTAAAAGAAACTCCTAAAAAAACGTTTAAAGAAATTTTTATCAATGATGTTAATCCTAAAGCTGTTAAGCTCATAAAAAGCAACGTTAAAACAAACAAATTGTCAAATGTAAAAGTTTCTCATAATGAGGCTACTCTTTTTATGATGGGTCTTAACATGATTGATTATATTGATATTGACCCTTTTGGTAGTCCTGTTAATTTTCTTGACACCGCGATGAGACGTTTGGCGAAAAACGGTGTTCTTGCTGTCGCGGCGACTGATACTGCGGCGCTTAGCGGCTCAAGTTTTCAGGCGTGCGTTAGAAAATACGGAGCAAGACCTATGCACGGTGAAATGATGCACGAGATTGGAATGCGCATCTTAATAAAAAAAGTTCAAGAAATTGGAGCTCAGCACGAAAAATCACTTATTCCAATTTATTGTCATTCAACTAAACATTATATGCGAGCGTATTTTAAGTGCGACACTGGTGCTGAAAAAACTAAAGATATTCTTCATCAGCACGGTTTTCTTCATTATTGTCATCGCTGTTTAGCGCGTCATACTTCTAAGTTTAACGAGCCAAAATTGTGCTGTAGTATTTCAATGGATGTCGCAGGATCTTTATGGCTCGGTAATTTATGGGATAATGCTCTCGCAAAAAATGTCTCGAAGTTTTGCGAAAAATATTCCGAAGCAAAAGATTTGGCGAAAACAATATCAGAAGAAAGTAAAATCAATTCATTTGGAACTTTTTCTCTTCCTAAAATTTCAAGTGTTTTAGGAAAGAACGCGCCAAAACAAAAAGACATTCTCAATTCTTTAAACAAAAAAGGAAATGCGGCGCTTTCTCACTTCGGCAGAGAATGCGTAAGAACAACTAAATCACTTGAAGAAATTAAAAAAGTATTTATTTGATCGGTTTTCTGCTCATTTCTCGCAGTTCTATTTTTTCAACAAGAATTTCGTAAAGGTCTGGTTCAATTTTCAAAATATCTTTCATCGTAATGAGACCGACGCATTTTTTGTCGTGAAATACTGGAAGGTGTCTGAAATCATAGTCTCTCATTATGCGAAGGGCTTCAAAGATATCTTCGTCAGGCGCGCAAGTTACCAAATTTTCAGCCATTATGTCTTTGACTTTTTTTGTGGCAGGATTTCCTAGTTGTCCGACTCCTTTTCGCGTTATGTCTTTCTCTGTAATTATGCCAACTATTACGTCATTATCTTTAACAAGTAAAGAACCTACGTGCTCTTTCGCCATTAATTTCGCGGCGTCGCGAAGTGTCTTTTTTGACGAAATAGTGACTGGATTAACAGTCATCGCGTCTGAAACTGTATACCCCGTTTTTAACCTGTACATACTAAACTCAGTGTTTTTGAAATTTATTAATGTTATGAACAACTGCCTAGTGAATCATATTTGATGGAGTAGAGAAATGGTTTTATAGTTTAATTTTATCTATTATGTTATGGACAAAGAGCCAATTGTTGCTGACACGCCAGGAAAATTGCTAGAAATTCATTCGAGTCCTCAATACCCCTCTAATTCTGATCAAAAATATTATTTTAGAAAAGGGGATGTTCGTTCAAAGATTGAGAAAATTTTGGACATTACAGAGGATTACTCCCTTCTTCGCACTGTTATTAGTGATGAGGCCGTAAAAGAAGTGCAGGCTAACTTGGAAAGTCTTAACATAAGAAGAAAATGTGAGTGCAACGACAGATATTGGCTAAATCAAGGCACAGAAGTTCATTATCGCGAGCTTAAACATTTGCTAAGTGAAGGTATGACTCCTTATGCTTCCTGGCCTCTTGTTAACAAAATCAAGATTCACAATTGTGATATTAACCAAGACACAGCGTTTTGGCCTCATATTTTCTTGATTAGACATTGCGATGAATCAAAGTTTCATAATTATTTGAACAATTTACATTCTGATGATATTTGGGCAAGAATTGTGAAGCACGAATCACCTCAGAACTACACGCTTCCTGTTCTTGAGCTTTGGAAAGAGAAGAGAATAATTCCGCTTTCTATTGATGAGAAAGTGTTGAGAATGCACGGCGTTTCTGTTAAGAACGCTGTTGATTTTCTTGTTCAGTTTGAGAACGAGTATGAAAATACTGGACCTGTTTGTTATGTTGATTAAAAAATTTAAGAAACCGTAAACTGCTTCTGTGCTGTTTTTGGGGCTCCCTTGTAAATTCTGCTGCAATAGTTAACTCCTGATCGGCATCCTACATTAACCGTTATTTGATGAGTTCCTGCAGGGGTTAAATAAAACCCTATTAGCCACTGCCCTTTCTCAGATTGTGTGGGAACTTCTGATGGTTGTCCGTTTCCTATTTTTGCAATTACTTCAACGTCAAATCCTTCGCTGTTAAGAACCGGTGTGCCGTCAGCTTCAGTTATGTTGATGTAATGATATGTTGATTTCCCTACTTGAATATGATTTAATGTGTCAGGGAACGTTATTGTTATTTGATCAAAATTATAACTGACAACTTGTGATGTATTTGTTGTATTCGCAGTGTTTGTTACTTCAAGAGTCATTGTTTGATTTGTCTGATTCATAGTTTCATTTTTTGTTATGTTCTGAGTAATGGGTTCAGGGATTGTTTCGTTTACAATTGTTTCATTCACCAAAACTTCCTGAACTGGCTCGATAGGTTGTGTTTCAACAATTTCTATTGGTTCAGGAATTGTTTGAGTAGGTGCAACTTCTCTTTTTGCTATCGTAAAATAAAGTTCAAGTCCGCCTGCTATAAGTAAGCCAACTGCGATAATAGCTGCTATCGCTATAAACATGTATTTAGTGATTTCCTGTCCGCTTACTTCCTGCGGTTCTTCTGCTCGTTTTCTTTTAGCCACAGAAAAAAATGCAGATGTACTGATTTATATGATTATCGCTTGGCAACACGATAAGCGTAAGTAGAAAATCCCGTACCACCGTAACCGTAATATTGGTTGCAATAGCTGTCGGCAGGGAAGGTTGCGCAATGAACTTGAACGTTTAAATAATAATTTCCTAATGACGGGGCGCGATAGGGCTCAATTTCCCAAATTTGTTTACGTTGGTTATACGTTACATTTCTTTGTGATGTGCTATTTGTCTGTAATGATATATCTCTGGCAGAAACCACAAAACCTTCGTCCGCAGTTGCCTGAGTGCCATCCAATTCTGTAACACTGAGACGAGGGCGAATAAATTGAGTTGATCTATAACTTTTTTGAACATTACTTACATTCATGCTGATACCGAACCATGAATACGTTACTTTTCCACACCACCAGTCTGTTGGCGAATTTCTAATAGGCCATGCCTGCGTTGAATTAGCTTGTGTGGCATTCATTTGTAAAAACTTAACGGAGCAAAGGTCTTCTTCGCCTCTAGAAGCGTTGATAAATCCGTGAGTTATGGTTCCCAAAAGAGAAGATTTCCCCTTTGCGGCGGGAAGCATTGGTTTGCTGCCGCAATTGTCAAAAGTCACAGCGCATGGCGATCCTATTGGAATGCGTTGGAGTACGATGGGTGGAAATGATGTATTGGTTGTATTTGAAGAAGATGTGTTAGTTCTGAAAAACGCTTTTCCAATCGTTGCGGGAAGAGTGTTTGAAGCTTTGTCTTGAACTGTGGTTTTGCCCCATGCAGGTGTAAGTCTAGTTCCATAATATGCCTGGCCTGAAGTGTGGTTTAATAGTAATATTCCCGCAATTGATCCCACCAAAAGTACAATAAGCAAAACTGCAATTTCTGTTTTATTCATAAAAAATAAAAAGAAAATCTGCTATTTAAGAGTTTAGTGCGTATAATACGTCTTACACAAGCACTTCAAAGTTTGGCCCAAATACCGCGCGAAGTCCTTCAAGGAACGTGTTTTTTAACACTATGCGTTGAGGAGCTAATTTTGCGAGCGCTTTTTCGTATTCTTCAAGAGAGCATGGAGAAATGTTCCATAGCGACCCGTCGGGCTGTATGCTTGCCTTTTCCATTTGCCGATCGTCAACATTTCTGGTAATGAACGCGGTGTTTCCAAGAACGGTTACTTCTCCCATATTGTCTCCGTGTTTGATTCGAAGTCTTGCGCGCTCCAAATCTCCTACTCTTTTGCGTTGTATGAAGTCAACTAGTGTTCTTATTAGTTCGTTGCTTTCTTTTCTTATTTTGTCAATGTCATTTTTGCTTAGTTTGCCTTCAATGTATTTTTTTTTGGCTTTGATTATTTCAGAGAACATTCTTGCGTGCTTTGCCGATATGCTTCCAGAATGCACAAGTTTGTCATCGAATTTTTTTACCAAATTTTCATCGCTGATTTTTTCTTCGCCTTCTAATTTCAAAGCGTCTCTTGCGACTGTCATTATTGTGTCGTGGATGTGAAGGACGCTTTCTTCTTCTTTTATTTTCTCAATTTGAGTAAATAGTTTCTTAAGTCTTTTCATGTATTTGTCAGAATCGGACAAAAGTTTGTCAACTTCTTTTCCGCTGATTTCTGTTCTTGTTCCGTGTTCTATGTCTTTTCGAACCTTGATTACGTTTTCAAGTATTTTGACATATTCTTCTTCAAGCAGTTTTTCTTTTTTGACAAATACTTCGCGAAGAACTTCGCAGGTTTCTTTTGGTGTTGGTGGAGGAATTCCGTATAACATGAGCGCCGCTTGTGTTGGGGTGTGTATTCCCCAGAAGAAATCTTCCGTAGCTATATCTTTTAGCTTCAAATTGACTCGAGATAGCGCTTGTTCTCCTGTTTGCATGAACATATCAATAGCTTCTGTTGAGGGCCTTATTTTTCCCATTTTGAGAAGCTGTTTCCACGGCATGAATATTCCTCGGTCGTAAAATGGGACTCCGTCTCGCAAGAATGTGAAAATAACGGGATTCGATTCTCGGATGCTGTCCCAAAAGTCGGTCAAAATGTAAATTTGAATGTTTAGTTTGTTTCGAATGCCAGTCATTTCTCCGGCTTCCATTCCCATTCCGATAATTATCGCTCGCAGTTTGTCGCGAAGTTCTGTTCGCGTCATTTTTTTGACGTCAGTGTCGTCAATTACGATAAATACGTCTATGTCTGAGTCTTTTGTTGCTCGTCCTTGTATTAGTGAGCCTGCCATGACGTATGCGACAATATATTTTTCAAATTTTTTAAGCGCCATTGTTTTGTGAATTTCGGCGATTCTTATCGCGCCAAGCATTCCTGTGTCATAAATTGGCGCGCTCATTCCGATTAGCTGCAGTAAATCGTATTTCGCGTCGTAGCAGTTTTGCCAAAGTTCAGAAAGTAATATTGTTTGAGGCAAAATGTTTTTGTCAATTTCTTCCGCGGATTTGTCAATTATTGTTGAGAGCTTGTCTTTTAGCTCTTGTTTTGTCATTTTTGTCGGTTCAGAATCGTCAATTAAAACAAGAGTGTGGTATTTGTCTTTTTCAGCTTCGTATCTTTTCTTTTCTTCTTCAAAAACTTCAGGAGGTGTGTTTTGCTGTGGAGGTCTTGGCGGAGGCAGTAGTGCGACTCCAACAATGTATTTGTCGAATTTTTCAACTATGTTTTTTTGGAATTTTTCTAGTTTTTCTTTGATGTTTTTTAGTTTGTCCGCAACTTCCGGAGGTAAATTTGGAGGCAGAGCTAGCGCCGTATCTTCTGTCTTTGCTGCTTCTTTGTCCTGTTGTTTTTCTTCTTTTTTTGCGTCTTTGTAATCAGTTTTCTTTGCCATTGTTGTTACCTCTTAGAGTTTGCTTGTTAATCCGTGAGCAAGAGTGTTGAATGCGTCAAGGGCGCTAATTCCTGCGCTCATTAAATGGTTCACTATGTCAAGTCCCGCGTCGTGTATTCCGTTTCGCGCAGGGTTTAAGATTATGTTTGGCGATAGTCCCGCGATATTGTTGTCTTTTATTGTGTTCATCCAAGCGATGCTAAACGCGTGAGCTTTAGCTTCTTCATCTTTTAGATTTGGAAGTGGTTTTGATAGTATGTGTCCTATTTCGTGTCCCAGTGTTAAAAGAACTGAATCAAGGTTGTTTTCGCGAACGAATATTTCTGATGTTCCGTATCCGTATCTGTTTAGGCTAAATCCTTGTATTCCTTCGTTCCAATAGTTTCCTGTTGTTGTGAAAATGTTTTTGAATGCAATTTCTGAAAGAATAAAAACTTTTACCGCGTCGTGCGGAAAATCTTGTTCGGTTAATTTTTTGTATGCTTCTTCCATTATTTCTTTTATTGCGCCAAATTCTGAAACTAGCGGAGTTGCTGGTCTGTTTGGAGCTAAGAATAAATCAGTTATCGCTTCGTGCGTTTTTTCTTCGCGTTGAAAATAATTTTTTTGCGCGAAATAATTGTTTTGTTCGTTTAAGGAAGTTGAGCCAAGATATTGTTGCGCTGGTTGGTATCCAAGTGTTTGTGATTGGTAAATTTCGGGGCCGTTGTTGCTATAATTGTCTCTAGCTGAATTCAAATTTGTTCCGTATCCGTTTTGTTTTGTTTGGTACATTATGCTTTTCTTAGCGCGTCTTCAAGTTTTGGCGCGTCTTTTTTTGCTTCAGATTCAAGGTCTACGTCTAAATCTTTTAGCGCTTTTAGGTGTGCTTGCATTAGTTGTTCAACTATTTGGAGTAGTCTTGAAAGTTCTTGTCTTTCTTTTGCGAGTGTTGTTAGGGCGCCTTTGTGAAATCCAATTTGTTCTTCATTTGCCATTCTAATCCTCCCTATGACATATTTGTCATACTATTTGGTAATAAGTCACCCACGAATTAATTACTTTGTGACAAAAAAGTCATAATTTTTAGCTGGTAACATTTAAATACCCAAAGGTGCTTTAAACGTCTAAGAAAGAGGCGATATGAAACTTACACTATATATAGTGCTATTAGCGGTTATCTTAATTGGCTGTTCCCAAGTTCCAGAATCTTCTTTGGATTTGCCAGCAGAGCCTCCATCTCCTGGTTCTCAAGATCTTTATGGTCGCGCTATTTCTGATGTTGGTACAGTTCCAACGTGGGCTGCGCCAATAAAATACACAACAATCAACAAGGATTTGCTTCAAACTGGTGAAAAGTTGGTTATCACAACTCAAAAGCCAGCGTTCTATCAGGGTTCTTCAGCGCAGTTTGTTGTTTATGACAAAGCGTATTTCTATAATGACCAGTCAAAAACGTGGACTCAAGTCACTGCAACAAGCGCGTTAAGCGGAGCGCAAGCCGCGACAAATGCTCCTTGGAAACTCGACAAAGGTGTTTTTGAGTTAACAATGGATTCTCGTTTTTCTGATGGTAAAAATTTCTTCCTTGTCTACTATTGCGGCAGAGCAACTGCAAATGGTACTTGGGATTGTGAAAGCAGCAAGTGGAAAATTGGCGCTTTCGAATACCGTCCTCTAAGAGTTAACTGTGGTGATGGTTTCATTGACCCAGATGAGCAATGTGAACGAGATTCTGATTGTTCAAGCGGTAAATTATGTTCATCCTGTATGTGTATGACTCCTGAAGAACAAAGGGCAGGAGTTCTTGAAACTCAGATGAAAGCAAATGGGAAAAAAACAGACATATTGCTTCCTGTTAAAATTGAGCTCGGTGCAAAAGATGATGTATACATCGGCGTAAATAATACAGCGATAAATCCAACAGGAGACGAGGTGTGTTTCAGAACTCAAATTAAATGTTTAAGCGCTCCAAGTGGAAGTTATTGCAAACCTTCTGCTCAACAAAACAACATTATTGTTGGCGGTCACGATATGTCGACCGGCAATGCGGTTTCAAATGGCTGGTTCTATGATGTTTCTGACGTTGATTTGCCAAATAACGAATTGTCTGTGTTTTTAGGAGAAATTGAGCCGCCAAAGAATTTGGCGCAGGGAATTTATCAAATGAGAATGCAGGTTTACAAAAACAAGGACAACAAGGCTTGCGGTTCAACTTTTGGAACTGCTGTTGAAACTGAATACGCGCTTATTGATTTTAACATTAACCTAACCGCTTCAAACATCACAACGCCATCATTAAATCAGTCAAATACAACCAATCAAACCGCTTCTTTCTGCGGAGATGGAAACGTCACTGGAACTGAACAGTGTGACCCTCCAGGAAATATAACCAATGGAGTTTGCACTTCGAACTGCACAATCACTTGCAATTCAGGTTACTCTAAATCAGGAAATCAGTGTGTTCAGGTTCAGCAAAACAAAGAGTGGAACAAAGTTGGCACTTGTACGACATCAGGATGGGGAGGTTCAACTCCTCAATGTCCTCAAATGTCATGCCCTTCTTTCCCCCAAGGAAAAGTCTGCACCCACCCAATTGGAACTCAGTGTGAATGGGCATTAACTGAAGTTTATGAATGCCAATTAAAATCCACAACATTATACACTTGGATGAGTATGGGCACTTGCACGATGACAGGTCAGCAAGGTCAAACGCCTTGCCCAACTGGAACGACGCTTTGCGCGACTGGAACTCAGTCAGGTAATTTCTGTCAGTCAAGTCAATTTGGTTCGTATTGCGCTTCTTTAACTGGGAGTGGAGCTATTATTACTCCATATTTCCAGTGTGTTGCTCAAGCTACAACTCCTGGCCCTAGTGTTCCGCAAGATTTAAGATGGATTGTGGAAGGAATTTGCAGCGATCCTTCATGCCACGGTTCAATGTGCGCAGCTCCTTGCCCTTCTGGAAAAATTGATGATACTGATTTGGGAACAACTTGTCCAACAAAAAGTCAGGCCAAAAAAGTGGACAGCAAATGGCAAATGGGTAATCCTGATACTTTTGTTTTGGCAAAATGCGGAGATGTAATGGGAGTTACAGCTTATTCATGGCAAGAGCATGTTGAATGTGGAGGAATTACAAATATCCCTTGCCCTCAGAGCGGCCATGGCCCTCCAATTGGCAGTTCCTGTTCATTAAATCAAATGAAAGACCTCTATTATAACACGAAACAAGGCAAAGATTACATTATCGCCTGCAAACCAACAATAATGTCTCAAGTCCAATTCGCGCAGCCCCAATTCCCAGTTACGCAAGTTCCAGGTATTACTGGCGCTGTTTCATTTGATGACGTTGTTAACTCTCGTTCAACTCAGATAGCGATTGTTCTTATCGCGACTTTGGGTATTTTTATCATAACATTGTTAAATGTAGTGCACAAGGAGAAATAAAAATGGAAAAAAGAGCCGCGGTGATTTTAAGTTTAGCTGTTGTAGCTTTTGTACTTGTATTAATGAATGGTTACGCTACTTTTACTGGTATGTTAACAGCGTCTGATTTGCCAGCGCCTCCTTCTCCTCCTGGAATGGATGGAAGCCAGAGCGGTGGAAGTTCAGGCGGTTCTAGCGGCGGCAGTGGTTCAACTTGTACTGAAAACTGGCAATGTTCTTCTTGGGGCGAATGTCGCAGCGGGTTACAATATCGTAATTGTGACGATAGCAATAACTGCGGAACTAATTCAAACAAGCCTCTTGAAAGAAGAACGTGCAGTACAAGTCCAGGAACTAGCGAAGTTGGTCAAATTTTAGGTCAGGCTCCTTCAACTACAAGCGGTTCTTCAATTGAAGCGAGGTTAGAATCAATTGAATTTAAGCTTCGAGCGCTAGATTCATTAGTTATGCTCGAGCAGCGCGTTAACGACGCCGAAGCTATGGCAAGAAATGTCGGTGAATTTGATACTCGTATTTCATCTCTTGAAAGTTCTGTTCAGGCTCTTCAGCGTGAAATGCAGCGCATTCCGCAGCAGCAATCGCCCTTTAGCATGCAAGAACTGCAAGATGGCATTAAATGGAACACAATATTGAGCGTTTCGCTTTCAATTTTCATTTTGCTTATTATTTGCGGTTACTTCGCATCACTTATCATTCAAAGAAAACACGAAACTGAAGAATCAAAGCGTTTGTTAAAACAGTATTTGGCGAATTATACTAAGCAAGGTTATAGAATGGACACGTTAAAGATGCATCTTAGAGCGTCTGGCTGGTCTGATGAAATAATTAATGAAGTTACTCGCGAGATGCCAAGTAAACCTTTATAAATGATGGCGTCTTTATAAAACAAAAAGAGGTTGATTATGAAACGGCTTGCGTTATTCGGACTAACATTGGTATCTTTGTTGCTTTTATCTGCGTGCAGCGATGAGCTTCCTCCTAATCCTCCGCCTCCGGGCGGAAGTGTAGCAGGACAGGCGATTGCTGGGCTCGCGGTTGGTATGCCTAGCTGGGCGGCAGAAGCTCAAGATGTTAGTTTAACTCCAAATAATGTAAAATATGGCGATAGTATCATAGTTAGCGTTTCAAATTACGATTATGTTTATTCTCAAGCGTATTATTTCAATTCAAAGTCAAGAACTTGGGAGCGCCTCGAGCTTTCAGGAAATAAAGTTCAAAGCTGGATTTCAGGTCAAGCGATAGGAAATATTGATGTTTCTGATATGAAATTTGAACCGGGCAAGAATTTTGTTGTCGTTTATGGCTGTAATAAAATAGATACAGCGTGGGAGTGCCGCGGCAATAAGTGGATGATTGTTGAATTTACAGTTGAAGGGGCGTCAACTATTAGTATTCCTGAATCTGCGAATCTTCCTCAAATAATAGTTTCAAAGATTGAACCTTTTGACACTAGTGGAACTCTTGCGGAATATGATGAGTTTGGCGGTCATCAAGTTGATTGTGTTCGTTATGATGCGAAGTATAGAACATCAATGGCGGGCGGTTTGACTGTGTTGGTTCACGTCTTTGATTTCGAGTCAAGAGAAGACGTTATGTTTACAACGAAGACTTTCTTCCCTGATATTATTAGAGAGGGCTGGAAAGTTCATCAAGGCAGTAATCTCGCTCTGTTCTATTCAGAAGAGAACAATCGCATAGCTGTTTGGACTAGCGGTAAAAAAATCATCTACGTTCAAACGTATGGTGTTGACGCTAACAAGGAAGTAATTGACGCTTACTTGAAGAAGTATCCTTCCGATTTAGTTAAGCCATGAAAAGAATAATTCTTCTTTTATTGTTTTTGGCCGCTTGTTCTAGTGTAGAAGTTCCTCCTGACCCGACTGTTCCAGGTCAAACTTCTGCAGGGATGGCAATAGGTGGAATTTCAATTGGTGCGTTTCCTTC
>Ga0187894_10003766_pt1 | contig 16704 bp, 11 predicted proteins | sample GBC1701081metaG_FD_136650 | JGI IMG/M metagenome (GOLD analysis project Ga0187894, IMG submission 136650) | White microbial mat communities from a lava cave in the Kipuka Kanohina Cave System on the Island of Hawaii, USA - GBC170108-1 metaG ... | reverse complement strand
TCGGCGATCTCGATCTGGCGCATCGGCTTGACCGTTTTGAGGTGACGGAACGTGTGGGAGGCGATGTGCTTGTCCTTCAGAAGCTCGATTGCCTCGGGACAAATGCCCTGAAGGAGGGTCCGGTTCTGGCGGACTGTCGTCAGGCTGAGGTTGAGGGCCTTCGCGATCCGCTCTTCCGGCACGCCGATCTCGACGGCCTTGAGGACCATCTTGTTGGCCTGGATCGGCGCCACGTGGATGCGCTGGCGGTTGTAGGTGTAGCTCTCGTCGTCGGTGGCGACGAGGCAGAACGTCTCCTCCTCCCCGAGCTCCTTCAGGGCCTCCAGGCGGGAGTGCCCGTCGAGCAGGAGGTAGCGGCCTCCCTTCTGGGGGTGGATCATGAGCGGTTCGATGATCCCGACCTCGCGAATCGACGCGAGGATGGCCTTGTAGGGCGAGCTCTGCTTGAGCCCGTCCCTGACCTGCTTGGTAGGAAGCAGGTCACCCAGCTTCACGGTGACACCGGTGAATTCGAATGCGGGCTTGAGTGGCTTCATCGTCATTTCCCAATCGACTCCGCGACGTACTTGGGCAGGCTATTCAGGGACTCGGCCCGAAGGAGGTTCACAAGGTTCTCGTCCTCGAAAAGCTTCTTCAGGGCCGAAACGGTGAACCGGAGCTGCTGCTCGAAGACTCGGGCCCGCTTGACGAACCGCTCCTGTCGCAGAGCCTCCCGGCGGTACGTCCGGATGACGTCGTCCGCGGAGGGGGCCTTCTGCTTCCCGTTCCCTTTCGATCCCCGCATCGTCTTGCCACGGATGCGCCTGGTCTCGAGGATGCGGCGGACCTTCATCAGGGCTTTCCCCTTCAACTTGCCAGTCTCGTAGGCCTCCGTGAGGGCTCGCTGCATTTGTTCGTCATCCGCGTTCGCGATTTGGATGGCGACAGCGATCGGGATCTCCCCGCGTTCCACCGCTTCGACCAGGCGCTCCTCACCCTTCTGCAGGAGCTTCACCAGATTCGTGACGTAGGTGTCGCTGACCCCCACCTTGGCAGCGATTTCGGCGGCGCTGTGCCCGCGCTCCTTCTGCACCTGGATCTCCCGGGCGAGCTGCAGCGTCATCCGCGGTGGGCGAGCCAGGTTTTCGATCAGGCTCATGAGATACCGATCGTGCAGGGGCGCGTCGACGATGAGCGCCGGCACCTCCGTCTGGCCCAGAGCGATATACGCCTCGAGCCTGCCCTGGCCACAGACGAGGTCGTAACCCTCGTCGTCGGCGCTGCGTCGACTGACCGTGATCGGCTTCTTCAAGCCGACCTTCGACATGTTGGTGACCATCTCCTGGAATTTCACGTCGCTGCGGGAGCGTGAATTGATGACGCAGATCTTCTCGATGGGAACCATCTCGACCTTCTTCATGCTGCCGCTCCCACTCGAACCAGCTCCGCCATGCCGAAGAAGTAATCCAGCGTGTCGAACCGGTAGCCATCGAGATACGCGCCGTTGTCCTCCCTGATGCGCACCGCCGCGCCTCGGACATCGAGCGAAGGCAGGATGTAGTAGTCGAGCGCCGCCTCGTTCGCAGCGTCCATCCGGACCGCCACCGTCAGGTCTGGCGCCAGGCCCTCATCGAGCTGGACCATCCAGCGGTAGGCGCCGGCAGGCGTTCTCTGGCACCGGGACAGCACGATCGATGCCGTGATCATGCCGTTCACGTGCATCAGGTCCGTCTCCGGATCGCGGACCACCTTGCCGCCGAGGGCCTCGATCGACTGGACCACGCCGTCGACGATGTTGGGGTGCAGGCGTCGCAGGCGGCGGTTGATCTCGATGAAGGCGTAGTCGCGCTCCGGGGTGTACCCGATCAGCGCGTAGGCGCGGACCAGGCTCCCGAAGCGGTGTCGGTAGACCACGGTGGAGGCCATGCCCTCGGCCTCGTCGATCAACAGACCGCTCAGACGGCCATGTCGTCCGGCCAAGTCCTTGAGCTGCCCCAGCAGATGGTCGTCCGAGAAGAAACGGTGCCGCTCGAGGATGAGGGCGTGGGCTGCCGCGAACTCGCCCGGCTCGGCCACGGCCTCGAACGCACCGTCGTGCCGGACCCACATCTCGGGCGGGTTCTTGACGCGCTTCTTCTTCAGCTTGAACGAGACGCGGTTGTAGACGTTGTGTCCGAGGTATTTCTCGTTGGTCAGGATCTCGTGGACGGTGCTGCGGGTCCATGCGCGACCGTCCTCCGCGGCCAGCCCGGCTCGCGTCAGCTCCACGGCGATCTCTCGCTCGCTCTTCAGCTCATGGACGAAGAGCCGGTAGATGCGGCGGACGACCGCGCGCTCCTCCGCCGGCCCCGGAACGAGGACCACGCGATCGGTCTGGAGGCTCTTCTGTTCGCCGGGCTGCAGCTGCGTCTTGGGCTTGCCGCCCTGGTCGATCAACATGCGTCGGAGCCCGTAGCCGGCCGGACCGCCCTGGCGGAAACCGAGCTCGATGAGCTTGCATTGGCCCTTGAAGACCTTGGCCGACAGCTCGCGGCTGTACTCCCCGGCCATCGCGCGCTTGACGCCCTTCACGATCGTCGACACCGGGCTGCCATCGTTCTCGAACTGCTCGGCGCAGTCCATCACGCTGATCCCGGCTCGCTTGCAGATGTACTCGTAGTAGGCGCTCTCGTCGGCGTCCTGGAAGCGCCCCCACCGGCTGACGTCGTAGACCAGGATCACCTTGAAGTCTGCCTGCCCGGCCTGGACGACATCGATTAGCTCGCGCAGGCCGTCGCGCCCGTCGATCCGGAGACCGCTCTTGCCGGCATCGCTGAACGTCCGGACGATTTCGAGCCCGCGCTTGGTCGCGTACTCCCGGATGATGTCGCCCTGGTTCTCCGTCGAGTACTGCTGGTGCTCGGTGGACATCCGGACGTACTCGGCTGCTCGGACAACTTGGTCGGCCATGGAGGTGCCGACAACGTGTCAGCCATGCTACATGCGCTGACGAGGGGGGCGTCAGACCGAACGATTCCATCCGCGGTGAGCCCCGCCACCACAGGTGCATCCAGTGAGTCGGACCTCGGACTTGGGATTGTGCGCCCGTGTCTGCGTGACCACCCGATGATCCGGGTTACAGCCGGTTCGCCCGAACGTGGTTGCCAGGATGACCGCCGAGGAGGTGCAGGACACGATCGCGCGTAGCAAGCGCGCAACCCTCGACCGCATCCTGCCTCTACTTTCTCGAGACAGCCTGAAGGAAATCTGTGACGCAGTGGGCTTGCCAACAGACGGCAAGGAGAAGCAGCCCATCATCGACAGGATTCTCGGCCGCGCTGCTCGGGACGATGACGCCGAATCGCCCCCAGTCGAAGCAAAGGCAGGCGCGGCAGACCGCCCGACCCAGGCCTGGATCGGATTCCCTGAGGTCACCCCTGCTCCGGTGGTCACCGCATCTGCTCCCTCGTCACCGGGGCCGACAGTACAACCCTCTCTCGACGGCAGCTCCACGCTGTCCGTCGAGGTCGAGCCCCGAAAGCCTCGCCTCGCCTGGCAGGGAATGTCGCGAAAGGAAGTCGCGACTGCGGTTCCAACCCAGGTAGTGGAGATCGTGCGTCCCGGAAGGGCTGTCGATCGCGGCGACGAGCTTCTCGGCATGGCCACGCGCCAAGTGACCGCGCGCGATGTCACGATGCTCCCACCGAACCGGCTCATCTGGACGAACGACAACCTGGTTGCCCTCCAGACGCTTCTCGACGAGCGCGATCCCGAGACGCACGACTACCGCTACCGCGGGAGGATCGACCTCGTCTACATCGACCCGCCCTTCATGGTGAACAACGACTTCCGCGCCGACAACGCGATCGACATCGAGCTCGACGAGGACGAAGGCGTCCAGGCGAAGAAGGAACCGTCGCTCGTAGAGATCCTCGCCTACAAGGACACCTGGCGGCAGGGCCTCGACAGCTTCCTCACGATGCTCCGGCGACGTCTCGAGCTGCTGAAAGATCTGCTCGCACCGACTGGGAGCATCTACGTCCACCTCGACTGGCACGCGGTCCACTACGTCAAAGTCTTGATGGACGAGCTGTTTGGGTACGAGAGCTTCCGCAACGAGGTGGTCTGGCAGCGGACCACGGCACACAACGACCCGCAGCAGTACGGACGAATCAACGATAGGCTACTGTTCTACGCTCTCGATCGAAGCAACTATCACTTCGAGCCTGTTCGAGCCGAGTATTCGCCAGAACAGATCTCTCGCTACAAGTACGTCGACCGTGGTGGTCGGTATCGCGCCGAGAACCTCACCGCTCCTCACTTCTCGCCAACCCGAACAGTTGAATGGCGCGGCGTCCATCCGGGCTCGGATCGGCAGTGGAGGTTCAAAGCCGAGGAATTGGACCGTTTATATGACGAAGGACGCATTCTTTTTCAGAAGGATGGGCGTCCCCGGAAGGATGGTCTCAAGGAATACTTGCACGAGGCTGAAGGCCCCCCGGCTCAGGACGTGTGGACAGATCTGATGCTGTCGCCCACTGCTGGGGAGCGACTGGGATATCCGACGCAGAAACCCATAGCCCTTCTCGACCGGGTGATCCGGGCGTCTTGCCCCCCGGGCGGCCTCGTCCTCGACTGCTTCATGGGCAGCGGAACGACCTGCGAGGCAGCGGAGCGGCTCGGGCGCCGCTGGATCGGGATCGACAACGGAAAGTACGCCGTTCACCTCGCACGCAAGCGGCTCATCCAGCTCGACGGTCAGCCGCGGCCGCCGGAGAAGTCCGCGCACGAGTATGTTGAGTGCGACCACTGCAAGAACATCGAGCGCAAGGAGAAGCCGCAGCGCAGCCCGGGCCCGTTCCAGGTTCGGCCCTTCACCATCGAGAACATGGGTGTCTACCAGCGCGCCGAGGCCTGGCAGGACTTCCAGACGCAACGGAGCCGCTACCGCGACGAGATGATCAAGGTTTTCGGCGGCGAGCCAGTCAACCACTCGCCGCTCCTCCACGGCCGGTCCGGTACGAGTTGGGTGCATGTTGGGCCGCTCGACGGACCGGTGTCGCTCGGCCAAGTCTGGAACATCGCGCGCGAGGCGCAGCGGACGAGCACGAAGGCGGTCACGATCCTGTCGGCCGACTTCGACACGCTCTCGGGCAGCGAGAAGGACGAGATCAAGGAGAAGACCGGGGTGGGCGTCACGATCCGCGTCATCCCCGCGAGCGCCATCGACGAAGTGAAGCGCCGTCTCGACATCCAGCGCTCGAACCCGAACGCGCCGGTCGAGTCGATGGCGGTTCCAGCGTTTTACGCGCCGCTGTCGATCTTGCTTGGCCAGAAGGTCTCCGGGCGCACGGTGCAGCTTCGCCTCGACCGGTGCGAAGTCGATATTGAGTCCTTCCTTCGCAGCCAGCGGCCGGTGCTGAAACCGGTCACCGAGGGTATGTCTGCCCCCGCGCGGAAGAAGGCGCAGGCGGAGATCGACAAGTGGGACGCGCGCCGCAAAGATCTGGAGAAGTGGCTGGCCAAGGCTACGAGCTGGCAGAAGTTCATCGACTTCTGGTCTGTGGACTGGGAGTACGGGCAGCGCGTGAGCCCAGACGGCAAGCCGATCTTCGAGACCGACTGGCAGAGCTTCCGCGTACGCCGCGGCAGGGATGAGCTCGAGCCGCTGGTCTTCACCGCCGAGTTCAAGTACCCGGAGCCAGGGCGCTACCGAGTGGCGGCGCGCGTAACAGACGTTTTCGGCAACGACGGGATTGCGACCTTGATGGTCGAGGTGAAGTGATGGCGTCGCTCTTTTCGAAGGGGCCGGCGACGGCCGAGCTGAAGGGGCAGGCGCGCGTCATCGCCGAGGTCAAAACGATGGTCGATCGGTGGCGGGGATTCCCGCTCGGGGCCGCCGCCGATCCGTCGCCAGTCGAGGCGCCCCGCTACCAGCCCGCTGGCGACGGTGAGCAGACCGTCAGCGACACGACCATGTGCCTGCTCCAGCACTGGTTCCGGCATGAGCCGCACGTCATTGGGCGATCGCCGAAGGCGTACTCGTTCAAGTACTGGCCACACCAGCGGCGCCTCGTCGAGTCGTTCATCTACCTCTACGAGGTTCGCGGCATTCGCCGCACCGAGGATCTCTACAAGCTCGCCGGCGTCGACGCGCTCGGACCGCAGCACGATCCTTGGACAAAGCTTGGCGGCCAGCTCGCGACCGGTTCGGGCAAGACCAAGATGATGAGTCTGATCATCGCCTGGTCGTACCTGAACGCTCTCATTGAGCGCGAGAGTCGGCTTGGGTTCGGGCGCCATTCGCTGCTGATCGCGCCGGGCCTTTTCGTGCGCGACCGGCTGCTCCAGGACTTCGCACCGGCGGGGCCCGATGGCGTGTCGGTCTTCTTCGGGGACCCCGTGGTGCCGCCGGAACTCGAACGCATGTGGAACCTCAAGGTCTATGAGCCTGCGAATTGCCCGCTCAAGCTCGACCCCGACGACGGGGTGCTGGTGGTCACGAACTACCACCAGCTCCTGCGGACGCGTGAGGACGCGCCGGACCTGACCTTCCGGCGCTGGGACCAGCGCCAGGTCGAGCTTCTCTTCGACGGCCAAGAGCCACAGCGCCTTGAGGCGGTCCAGACTCCGCTGATCGAGCGGTTCGCGCGCTCCCGCGGGCTCTTGGTCCTGAACGACGAGGCGCACCACGTCTGGGACGAGACCGGGCACTCGAGGTTCGAGCAGAAGGCCAAGGATCGCGCGAAGGTCGCTGGCGACGAGGACGAGGTCTCGGAGATGGCGTGGATCCGATCGATCCGCCGCCTCAACGGCAGCGACACGGCGGCCGGGCGGGTCGCGCTCCAGGTCGATCTGTCTGCCACGCTCTTCGAGGAGGCTGGAGCGACCCAGAAGACCGGGAAGGGCAGCCGCGGCGCAACGGAGTTCAAGCCGGCCGAGCTATTCCGACACGCCGTCGTCCACTACGGACTCGCCGAGGCAATCAGGGACGGCATCGTCAAGAAGCCCATCCTCGAACGCGTCGAGGTGCGCAACAAGACGACCGGCGACCTCGAGGCGCTGATCCGTGACGGGCAGCCGAATGCCTGGGAGAAGTATCGCAACATCCTGGTCACGGGCATCGAGCGCTGGAAGAAGGTGCGCGACCAGCTCGTCGACGAGGGCGACCCGCGCAAGCCGATCCTCTTCGTCCTTTGCAACGACCGGAGCGAGGCGAAGGAGGTGGCCAACTTCCTGATATACGGCGAGGCAACGCGCGACGACGTGTCGGCGCGGACGCCGACCGGGTGGAAGGACCCGAAGGGCGGCAAGCCGCTGTTCATTGAGAAGGACGCGGACGGGACCGTGCGGTCGACGGTCGTCGAGATCCACATCGGCGAGAAGGAGGAGAGGAACGAGGAGCAGTGGGAGCACGTCCGCCAGGCGGTGAACGCCGTCGACCACGACACCATCCCGGATCCGGCCGGCAAGCTCGACGACAACGGTCAGGTCCTCCGCGTTTCCAACCCCTACAACGTCGTCGTCAGCGTGATGATGCTGAAGGAGGGCTGGGACGTCCGGAACGTCAAGGTCATCGTCCCGCTCCGGCCGTGCGACTCGCGGACCCTGACCGAGCAGACGCTTGGGCGCGGTCTGCGGAAGATGCACGCGCCGATCATCGACGACGAGGGCGGCGCGAGCTTCCGGTCCGAGGATCTATTCGTCATCGAGCACCCGTCGTTCAAGGCGGTGCTCGATCAGATCCGCGACATCATCGAGGAGAAGAAGAGCGACGAGATCGAGCACGCACGCGAGTACGTGCCCATTCTCCAAAAGCCGGACCTGCACGAGCGTGAGGAGCGCGGCGTCCGCCTGGTCCGGTTCGAGGGCCTGGTCGAGGTCGTCCCCGACTGGCGGAAGGAGTTCGATGTCGACCGCGTCCCGACGCTCGTGCCCAAGATGTCGTGGCGCGAGGAGATCGACGCGACCGAGATCCACACCTACCTGAAGGAGGCGATGGCCCAGGCCGAGGTCGAGGGGCAGACCTTCGTGCTGCCGGAGGAGCCCTCGTACCGTGACTTCGACCACATCATCGAGGCGGCGTACGCGCTGCCGCTGCTGCGTGATCTCCGCGCGAGCTATCAATACAAGAACGCGGTCAAGTCGGTCGCGCGCGAGTACCTCGAGCGCAAGACGTTCGCGTTGCCGATGGGCATCCCCCTCTCCTTCGACAAGGTCATCGAGGGCGGCCATGGGAAGATTGCGGTCGGGAACCTCGCGCGAGCTGAGGTCATCGCCGCAGTAAGAAGGGCGTTGCAGCCGGCGCTGCACGAGGCCATCACGAAGCAGCGACGGGCGTCCGAGGCCCAGCTCTCCGAGCGCAATGCAAAGGATCTCGGGAACTACCAGGCGCTGAAGGCAAACGTTATCGAGTCACCGAGGCGTTCGACGTTCGACCGAACCGCTGTTGCCAACGACGACGAGCGGCGCGTTGCCTTGCTCATCGACCAGGCCAAGGACGTAACAGGGTGGCTCTACAACCATCCGCGGGGCGTCGGCTACTCGATCGAGTACGACTGGCAAAGCCACACCGCCCACTACCACCCAGACTTCATCGTCCGCGCCCGGTTGGGCGAGGTCTTCCACAACTTCATCATCGAAGTGAAGGGCCGCCTCGACGATCGCGACAAGGAGAAGGCCAAGCGCGGTCGCCGCTACTGCGAGCTACTCACCGAGTACGACCGCGAGCCGTGGCACTACATCATGCTCATCGAGAACGAGCCGATCGGTCGCCAGGACATCTCACGGTGGGAAAGCATGTCGTCGACCGAGATCGGCGGCCTTCTCGCCCACCACGAGACCCTGCCGCTCTTCCCAGACGACGAGCCGCTGCTGCGCGGTCGGGCGAGCCTGGCCGTAGTCGAAAGCGTCAAGCCGGAGGAGGAGTTCCGCGATGCGGTTCCGGTGCACGACCTCGCCGCCGCCGCCGGCGGATTCAGCGAAGGCCAGGCGCCCACACCGATCGGCTGGGTGAAGGTCCACTCGGCCCGCCGCCTGGAGCAGCGCATGTTCGTCGCCCGAGCGAAGGGGCGCTCAATGGAGCCAGGAATTCCCGACGGCAGCTGGATGCTGCTCCGTAGCTATCCGGCCGGCGAGGCGCCAGCGGCGATGGCCCTCGACGGCCGTCGCGTCGTCGTCCAGCTCCGCGGCGACGCCGACCCCGAAACCGGCGGCGCCTACACGGTGAAGCGCTGGCGCGTCACGAAGACCGGCCGCGACGGCGGCGCTGCTGAGATCGAGCTGCGCCCGGACAACCCGACGTTCCCCCCTAAGAAGATGAAGCCAGGTGACGGTGACATCCGCGTGATCGCGGAGTTCCTAGAGGTGGTTGGCTGAGCCGACCCGGGTCAAAAAGACGCCAGGTGCAACGCCAGATGCATGTAATATCGGTATGATATGTAAGAAACAACAGATGGCGTTCATGGCGATGTTGACACCATACAGCTCCGGTGGGCATACTGCCCGCCATGGTCGATGACCTCGAGAGGGATCCACTGCCGGCGGACTTCATCCGCAAGGAGCTAGAAACTCGGGGGCTCACGCAGGCGGATCTCGCTTTCGTCCTGGGGGTCCCGCAGCAGGCCGTAAACTTGATCGCCCTCGGCAAGCGCGGGATCAGCGCCGACATGGCGAGGGCGCTGGGAGAGGTGTTCCAGGTCCCAGCGGAGCGATTGCTCAAGTTGCAGAAGGCCGCCGAGGTGAAGGCGGAGCTCGCCCGAGCACGGAAGCCCGATCCGGGAATCGCACAGAAGGCTCGCCTCATCTCCACCTACCCAGTCCGCGAGATGATCAAGCGGGGATGGATCGATCCGGATGCGCCGACTCTCGAGTCTGAGATAACTCGTTTTTTTGGCGTCAGCGCGATGGACGAGCTCCCCCACCTGGCTCACGCCGGGAAGAAGACCAGCTACGTGAATGTCCCCCCGGCACAGCTGGCATGGCTGTTTCGAGTTCGCCAGATTGCGCGTGAGATGGTTGTTCCGGAGTTTTCTCCGAATGCGCTTCGAGGAGTCCTCGAGCGTCTGCGCGCACTGCTGACGGCGCCCGAAGAGGCGCGCCACGTCCCTCGCATCCTCGCTGAGGTGGGCGTTCGGTTCGTGATCGTCGAGAGTCTGCCCAGCGCCAAGATCGATGGCGTGTGCATGTGGATTTCTGCAACGTCGCCCGTCATCGGGATGTCTCTCCGATTCGATCGCATCGACAATTTCTGGTTCGTCCTACGCCACGAGATCGAGCACGTGCTCAACCGCGACGGCATCGCTGATGCTGTCATTGATGTGGACCTAAGTGCAGAGGGCGGCAGCGCCGCCGACAACCTGCCGCCTCATGAAAGCAGGGCCAATGGGGCGGCCAGCGATTTCTGCGTACCCACTGCCCAGATGGATTCCTGGGTGGCGCGCAAGCACCCCTTTTACTCCGAGAGAGATCTCATCGGCTTCGCCAAGCGAATGCAGGTGCATCCCGGACTCGTCGCGGGGCAGCTCCGAAACCGAACCCACAACTACAAGATCTTCGCTAGGCACCTCGACAAGATTCGCTTTTCGGTCACGCCATCATCCGTAGTGGATGGTTGGGGACAAGTGGCACCAGTTTCTGCGTAGGGGTCACGGATCATGACGAAGCAAGAGGAACTTCAGCGCCTGTTCCATCGCTACCAGCAAGAGCACGGCGGCGTCCCTGAGACACCGTACCGCGTCGTTGAGTGGGCGCTGGCCCAGGGACTTCTCGAAGCGCCGAAGCTCGATCCCAAGGCGGTTCTTGCAGACGACCTGGCACGAGCCCTCCGTGAAGAGTACGCAACTGATGAGTCAGGGCGGCGATACCGACGCAACCATGCGGTCCGGGTCACGAGGAACAGCGTCCAGTTCGCCCTATGGGCCGAAATGGAGAACGCGCCTCGCGAGCACATGCAGAAAGCCTTTCAGCAGCGCCGCCAGCAGATAGTCGGGGATTGCTTTCAGCTCAAGCAGGACGTCGACGTCTACAACAACAAGCACCGGGAGATGAAACAGATCCCCCTAGTGCTGGACTTCACAGATGACGTGGCCGAGCTCGAGGCCGCGGACGAGGATGCGGCCTAGCAACAGAAGGAGAACGTAATGGCAGACGACAAGACGAAGCATGGGGCGCCTGATCGGCGGCGTGTGTCGGCAAACGAGCCATACGAGGTGAACTACCTCGCCCGGAAGACAGGCCTGCCGGCGCCCCTGGTCAGAAACGTGGTCAAGCAGGAAGGTCCGATGCGCACGGATGTTGAGCGCTACCTGAACCGCATGAAGCGGAACGGGCGCAGCTGACGCCGACAGCCCGGCGGAGGCGTCGCAGCGTGCGTCGCTTGTCGCGATCCGTCACGCGTCGCGACCGAGGGAACCATGGCAGACATCGAATCTTTTCTCCGGCAGCGGGCATCGGAGCTCGCACCCACCGCCGGCCAGCTGCAGGCCGCCGCGCGAAGTCACGCCTACCTACGAGACACCCTCTCCACGGGAAAGATGGAGTGCCGGATCCAGACCGACTACCTGAGCGGGAGCTACGCGCGTCAAACGGCCATCCGTCCGCTCGACGACGTGGACGTCGTCTTTGAGATCGATGCCTCCCAGTGGAAGCGGAACTTGTGGCAGCGACTGCTCGAGCAGCTGCCCACGCCCACCGCGGTGATAGAGACCTTCGCACGCGCGGTCCGGTACAGGTACCCGCACTCCTCCGTCCGGAAGCAGCGGCGCTCCGTGGGCCTCGTCCTGGAGCACCTTCAGATCGACGTCGTCCCGGCAGTCGTCGACGAGGAACGGCCCGAGTGGCTTCGCATCCCCGATGTGACGTCGGGAAGCTGGATTGCGACGGCCCCCCGCGTTCACGCCGACCTTGCAGCGCGGGTCAATTCGAACACGGGCGGGCTCTTCAAGCCGCTCGTCCGCTTGCTGAAGGGGTGGAATGCAGGGCTGGCGTCGACCGCACAGTTCAAGTCATTCGCCGTGGAAACGCTGGCGGCAAGGCTCTTCTCGGGGATACGCCTCGACTCGCTCACTCAGGGACTACACGCGATGTGCGACTTCGCTGCCTGGAGAGGTGGCCATCCTGCAGCAATGGCGTGGCGCGACGCGTGCGGAGTCGACCTCAGCTACTGGAACGGTAACGTCCCGGATCTAGCCGGCACCGGAAGCAACGTGGTCGCTGGCGCGGACTCAGACCGACGAGCAAGGTTCACTCAAGCCGCCCGGATCATGCGGGACGCGATCGCCGGTGCCAGCGCCGCGCGGACTCAGGAATCGGCGTGGGGGCATGTCGAGCCCAGGCTCCGAGCGGGGATGTCGCGTCTGTGAGCACCGACAAGCGTGTCGACCTACGGGCGCTCTTCAGGGACCTACAGGCGGAGCTCGAAGGGCGCCTCGGAACTGCACGCAGGAATCTCAGCCACCCTGGCGCCAAGGGCGACGTTACCGAAGCCGAGTGGATGTCGCTCCTCGTCGCATACCTGCCGCGCCGCTACTCCGCGAGCAAGGGCTTCGCCGTGGACTCCGAGGGCCGGATCAGCGACGAAATCGACATCATCATTCACGACCGGCACTTCAGCCCGCTCCTGTTTCACCATGCCCAGACCTGCTACGTGCCAGCAGAGTCGGTTTACGCGGTCTTCGAGGTCAAGCCCGAGCTGTCACTCGAGCACGTTCGGTACGCGGGCGCGAAGGCCTCGTCGGTACGTGCACTCCGGCGCACGTCCGCCGCAATCCCTCACGCGGGCGGGCGCTACGACCCCAGGCCGCTGCCAACCGTGCTTGCGGGGCTCCTGACCTCGGCTTCCGGCTGGACTCCGCCAGACAACGGGCTCACTGAGGCGCTCGAAGGCCTTCCCCTCGAGCATCGCCTAGATCTGGGCTGCTCTGCCCGCGACGTTGCGTTCCGGGCATCCTACGACGCCGACGTCGGCGAGTCCGCAGTCGATCTGTCCCCGAAGGGCGAGGAGCTGGTCTTCTTCCTGTTGCATCTGCTCCGCGACCTTCAGGCGATCGGATCCGTCCCAGCCATCAACTACGGCGCCTACCTCCAGTTTCTTGGCGCCCGCGCGCCATGACGACATTGGCCTCGTCGAGGAATCAGCGCGCGAAGGAGCCCCTCCTCCGGGGCCGCGCCCACCGCAGCGCTGCGCTGGCCAGACCCGACGTGATCGATCGGATCCGCGCCATCGCCCGCGCCACCACCGCCCCGGTCGAGGCCCGATCCCTCCCCACCGACCTCTGGCGCGCCGCGCGCCGCCACTTCGGCTCGATCGGCGCCGCCCGTGACGCCGCCGGCGTCGCCAGCCCGGACCGGAACTACCGCTGGACACAGACACTGGTCATCGAGGAGATCCGCCGCGTATGGCGGCAGGGCGTGGTGATCACCGAGACGGAGCTGGAGAAAGCCGGGCGGTACGACCTCCTTGGCGGGATCGAGAACCACATCGGCAGCATCGTGAAGGCTCGTCGGCTCGCGGGCGTGCCCGGCCCACCGAAGGTGTTCAGGCGCCGGGAGCGCTGGGATGAGCAGCGCGTGATTCTGGAAATCGAGGAGCGCGACCGGGGGAACGAACCCCTGGCCAAGTCGAAGGCGCCCGTGGCGCTGGTCAAGGCAGCCCAGCGGTACTACGGCAGCTGGCAGAAGGCGATCGAGGCGGCGGGCCTGGACTACGACGCGATCCGCTTGCAGCACGCGCCCTATACGAAGGACGAGATCCTGGCCAAGATCCGCAAGCTCGCGGCTGCCCGGCCGAACCTGCTGCAGTCCGAGTTCTACGCAGAGCCCTACCACCCGGCTGTTACGCGCCTGTTCGGGAGCGTCGAGGAGGCAGCGAGGCGGGCCGGGCTGACCGATTGGCCGAAGCGCCTTCGCGAGCGTGCGATGTCACCGAAGGGAGTCCGAGCCGGGCTGCGGGCTCGAAAGCGGGCCGGGAAGCCCACGCACTGGCAGGCGGTTCAGTCGGAGGACTTCCACCTCTGGTACTCCGGCATGCAGCATTTCGGGGACTGGCTGCGCGCCGTGGAGGCCTCCGGCCTCGATGACGATTCGCCCCAGGGCCGCTGGAGCCGCGAGACGCTGCTCGATGCCTTGCGCCAGCGGGTCAGGGATGGCTTGTCCATGCGGCCCGCCGACCTCCAGCGCGACGACCGCCGGCTGTTCTTCTCCGTGCGACCCTACTTCGGCAGCTACCTCGCGGTGCTGGACGAGATCGGCTACGACCCGCCCTGGGCTCTGCGCCGGTGGACACCGGACCTGGTCCTGGCCGCGGTCCGCCAGACGGCCGGTCGCAGCCGACGGCTGACCGCCCGCCAGGCCGGAGCGCCTCTCGTGGCCGCCGCGCAGGCGCGCTACGGCTCGTTCTCGGCGGCCTGCCGGGCAGCGGGGGTCGCGTGCGGACCGGGCGGCCGTCCCGCGCACGCCGGCTCACACCGCGGCCGGCAGAACCCCGTACGGAAGCAGCAAATTCAACGGGATCCACCGCGCCGGAAATTCGTGTAGCTCGTCCCGCCTACACGAGCCCAATGCTTCCGCATAGTTGCGGCGGCGGCCTTATACGCCATGGTATCTTCTGGCGTATAACGTGGCAGAAACTCGGTTCACCAAGCTTCCCCTGGCGACCCAGACCGTCTACGCGCGCCTTCTCGATCTCCTGCTGACCAACGAGGTAGGGGACGCCGCTCGAGGAGCCTCCCTCGTGTCGAAGACGATCCGGGGGCGCCGCTACTGGTATGCGCAGCGCCGCGAGGGTGGGAAGAAGGTCCAGAGCTACCTGGGACCGGAGACACCCGAGATTGAGGCGCTCATCGCGAGGTGGCGTCGAGGTCGCGAAGAAGCAGTAAGCCGCGCGGAGCTGGTCGCGATGGCGCGCGCCGGGGGAGCGCACGCCGTGAGCTCCGCGGTGGCGGACGTTCTCGATCGCCTGGCGCCCGTCTTCCGGGTGGGTGGCGTGCTCGTCGGTTCCCACGCCTTCGCGGTCATCGGGAACATCCTCGGGGTCCGGTGGCACGAGGCGATGGTACGCACCGATGACGTCGATATCGCGCACGACCATAGAATCGCCGTGGCGCTCGCGCGCGAAGGGCAGACAGCCGACCTCCGACGGGCGTTGAACGACCCGGTGCCGCGGTTCGCCGTCCTCAGCCCGCATGATCCGGCGACTTCGTTCCGCGTGCGGGGAACGGAGGTCGAGGTGGAGGTGCTCACTCCGATGGTCGGAAAGGAGCGCCGCCGGCCGATTCAGATCGATGCGATCGGCGCCGCCGCCACTCCGCTCCGGTTCCTCGACTATCTCATCGAGGAGACACAACCCGCGGCCGTGGTCGGTGGATCCGGCGTGCTGGTCAACGTTCCGCGGCCCGGCCGATACGCTGTCCACAAGCTGATCGTGGCTGCTCGTCGAGGCGTGGGATTCGGCGGCGTCACGAAGGCCCCGAAGGACCGCGCCCAGGCCGCTGCGCTCCTCGAAGTTCTCCTCTCCGAGATTCCGGGCGAGGTGACCCTGGCCTGGAAAGCGCTCGCGCGACGCGGCAGGGCGTGGGTGAGCGCGGCCATGAGATCGATCGCGCGTCTCGATTCAAATCTCGCCGGGGCCTTGACCCAAGCCGGCGCACGGGCGACCTCGCGCACACCGCCTGGCGACCAGTCACTGATACAGCGTGGCGGTCGCAGCCACGACCGCCAAAGCTCCTGAGGTCACCTCTCTCCTCCAACGCGCTGACATTACCGCATACCGCTGACGTCTAACTACAGCGTGTCGGGAAATTCCTAGCGTTCCTCGACGGAAAAAGATCGACAAGCGCGATCGAATCTGGCTGATGGAAGTCGTGACCTCGGAGGGCATGCGCCATGAGCAAGAACCACAGTGGAGCCAACAGGCAGCGGGAGTTCTTTGCGCGATCGAAGCGGCCGACGATCGGAATCGACCCCAACCATCGTCTGGTGCAGTTGACGGACACTCTCGACTGGACGGAGATGGAAGAGCGAGCCGAGAAGATCCGGAGCGCCAAGCTGAAGAACGGCGCGGGGCGGCCGCCGCACCTGCGAACGATGCTCGGCGCGATCGTCTTTATGGCGACCCGCCGACTGACCTACCGGGAAGCGGAAGATCAGATCCGGTACTACGCGCCGGCCCGCTACCTGTGCGGGCTGACGGAGACCGAGTGGACGCCGGACTTCACGACGATCCAGGACTTTACGGAGTTGATGGGAGAGGACGGCGTGCGGCTGCTCAACGAGTACGGGGTCGAGCTTGCGGTCGAGAAAAAGCTAGCCGACCCGAGCATCATGGTGGCGGATACGACAGCGCAGGAAGCGGCGATCCCGCACCCGAACGAGATGGGGCTCATGGCGAGCTTCCTTCGGTCGGTGACGTCGGCCGGAAAGCGTGCCGACGGCGCGATGAAGGACTTTCTGGGCAAGACGGCCGGCAAATTCGCGGCCGCCAAGAAGAAGTTGCGGGACTACCGGCTCTTCGCCAAGGGCAAGACGAAGGCGGCGAAGAATCGGATGGTCTCGGAGATGACGGCGATCGTCGACGGGATCCGATCTGCGCTGGGCGCCGTGCTCGACGCCACGAAGGGCGGTGCAACCAGGCTGCGGGGTCGCGGCATCGTCGCGCGGAACAATCTCGTACGCCTGCACGACACGATGACCAAGCTGTTGCCGCAGATCCGTCACTGGCTGCGCACCGGCCACGTGGCGAGCGGCAAG
>Ga0187894_10003765_pt1 | contig 16705 bp, 15 predicted proteins | sample GBC1701081metaG_FD_136650 | JGI IMG/M metagenome (GOLD analysis project Ga0187894, IMG submission 136650) | White microbial mat communities from a lava cave in the Kipuka Kanohina Cave System on the Island of Hawaii, USA - GBC170108-1 metaG ... | reverse complement strand
GGGAGGAGGTCACACCGCCGGCGTGGCGCCGTCGCGGAACAGCTTGTAGGTGATGGCGTCGTAGAGCGCGTTGTAGGACGCATCGATGATGTTGGGCGACACGCCGATCGTGGTCCACCGCAGCCCATGGCTGTCGGCGCTTTCGATCATGACGCGGGTCACCGCGGCGGTGCCACCGGCCGAGTCCAGGATGCGGACCTTGAAATCGATCAGGCGCATGTCGACGAGTTCCGCATAGTGCGGCAGCAGCGCCTTGCGCAGGGCGGAATCCAACGCGTTGACGGGGCCGTTGCCCTCACCCACTTCCATCACTCGATGCTTGGCGACGTCGAGTTTCACCGTGGCCTCAGACAGCGTGATCAGCTCGCCCTTGGCGTTCCAGCGCCGTTCAGCCAGCACGCGGAAGCTCTGCAGCTCGAAATAGTCCGGTACCGTGTGCAGCTCGCGTCGCGCCAGCAGCTCGAACGACGCGTCGGCGCCGTCGTAGGCATAGCCGTTGGCCTCACGTTCCTTCACGATCTCCAGCAGGCGCATGACACCCGGGCTCTTGGGATCGATGTCGAGACCGATCTGGCGGAAGCGCGCCACGACATTGGACCTGCCGGCCTGGTCGGAGACGACGATGATGCGCTCGTTGCCGACGGTCGTTGGGTCGATGTGCTCGTAGGTACGCGGATCCTTCTCGACGGCGCTGACATGCAGGCCGCCCTTGTGGGCGAAGGCGCGCGAGCCAACATAGGCGGCGCCGCGATTGGGCGGCAGGTTCAGCCGGTCGTCGAGCAGGCGTGACAGGTGTGTCAGCTTCGCCAGGTTCTCGATCGGGATGCCGGTGTCGTAGCCCATCTTCAGCATCAGGTTGGGTACCAGCGCGATCATGTTGGCATTGCCGCAGCGTTCACCCAGGCCGTTGATGGTGCCCTGCACCTGCCGCGCACCGGCGTGCACGGCGGCCAGCGAGTTGGCGACCGCATTCTCGGTGTCGTTGTGGCAGTGAATGCCGATGGCGCTGCCGGGGATTTCGCGGCAAACCTCGCCGACGATACGCTCGATGTCATGCGGCAAGGTGCCACCGTTGGTGTCGCACAGCACCAGCCAGCGCGCGCCGGCGCGATGCGCCTCGCGCAGGCAGGTCATGGCATAGTCGCGATTGGCCTTGTAGCCATCGAAGAAATGCTCGGCGTCGAACATCACCTCGTCGACGCGAGTCTTCGCCACGGCCACCGAGTCGGCGATCATGTCGACATATTCGGTGCGATCCAATTCCAGCGCCACGTCGACATGGAAGTCCCAGGTCTTGCCGACCATGCACACGGTGCGCGCCTTGGTTGAAAGAATGGCGTTGAGGCCGGGGTCGTTGGCGGCGCTGCGGCCGGCCCGCCGGGTCATGCCGAAGGCGACGAACTTGGCGCGGTTGAACGCCGGCGGCGCGGCAAAGAAGCGGTCGTCGGTCGGATTCGCGCCCGGCCAGCCGCCCTCGATGTAGTCGATGCCGATGCGGTCCAGTTCGATCGCAATCGCCGTCTTGTCGGCGACGGAAAAGTCGACGCCTTGGGTCTGGGCACCGTCACGCAGCGTGGTATCGAACAGGTAGACGCGATTGTCGGCAGACATCTGAGGCTCCGGTCAGGAGCCGCTTCTTGACGCCCTGCCCGTCCCCCGTCAACCGATTAGGCGCCCCTTCAGCCCTGTCCGGCCTGCTTCACCCGGGCGACACGTGCGTGCTCGCGATCATCGCCCGTGCGCGCCTCGTAGCTTACCTTGGTCCCTGTCTGCAACGCCTCGAAATCGCCCGGCGGCAAGCTACTGCGATCAAAGTGGATTTCATCGCCGGCGTCCGTGGTGATCAGGCCGTAGCCGTCGTCGGGATAGAACTCGGCCACGGTACCGACACCCTGCTGGTCATGCGCCTTGACTTCACCGCGGAGCAACCGTGCCTGGTCCTGGAGCTGGCGGCGGGCCGTCCTGAAGGCTTCGGTGATGGCGACATGGGGATCGTGCATCATCCGGCGTCCCGATGGCAGGCGGCTCACCACGACGCTGCGCTGGCCCGGCATGTCGATATACACGCGGACGCTGAACATCCCGCCCTGGCGATCCGGGGCGCTCACGACGATCCGGCAGGATGTGCCGCGACTGAAAAAACGTTCCAACCGACCGATTTCACGCTGGATGCGAGCCTGCACGAACTCCGAAGTTTCCATGTTCTCGAAGACGATGGTGGGTGCCGTCTCCATCTCGTCCTCCTGTGCCCCAATGGTCCATGGACTTTCAACGAGCTTCCACGGTCGACGTTCCAGTGTGCCATCAATCGCGCAAAGACTTTCACAAACGCATTCGCAGGGCTTGACCTTGACACTAATGTCAGGGTGCTAGGTCAATGATCATGAGGGACGCCCCATGCAGATCAGTGACGTATCGCGACTCCTCGGCATCAGCTCGCGCGTCATCCGCCATTATGAGGTCACCGGGCTCCTGCGGCCAAGCCGTTTCGAGAATGGCTATCGCCGGTTCTCGAAAATCGACATCCAGCGGGCCGAATGGATACGCGACCTGATCGCTGCCGGCTTCTCGACGCGCGAGATCGCGCGACTGACCGCCTGCATCGAGGACGGCCCCGGGGATGGTAGCAATGCCTGCAGTGTCGCACTGCACAGCAAGCTCACTCAGATCGATCATGCGCTGGCGCTGCTGAAAACGCGGCGCCGCGTCATTGCCGAACGCCTCGCGGCGCTGCGCGCCACAACCGGACAGACACCGGTAACCGACCAACGGCCGGCGCGCCGTGCACGGAGATCCTGATGAAAGTGCTCAATATCCTGGTCCGACGCTATCTGCCGCTCGATCGCCTCGAGGCCTCGGTTCACTTCCATGAGCAGATCATCGGCCAGAAGGCGCGGTTGCGATTCTACTACCCGGAACACAGCCTGGAACTGGCCCAGGTCGGATCGATCCTGCTCATTGCCGGCACGGCCGAGAGTCTGGCGCCCTTCGTGAACACCCATGCAACCTTCATGGTCGAGGGTATCGTCGATTTCGCACGCCACCTGCCCACTGTCGGCGCCGAGGTGATCGACGGTCCCAAGGATGTCCCGACAGGCCAGAACATGCTCGTGCGCCACCCCGATGGCACGCTGATCGAGTATGTCGAGCACCGCGACAAGCACCCCGCCGACCGCATGTATCTGCCGACGGATGACATCGCAGCCTAGGTCTGCTGCAATCCCTGCAGGCATGCTGATCAAACGCACCATTCTCGACCGGATCGCCACTGGAAACATCACGCTGGCCTTCCGCCGCTGGCACCGGCCCACCGTACGGCCCGGCGGGCAGCTGCACACCGCCGTCGGCCTGTTGGCGATCGACGCCGTCGACCCGATCGATGATGCCGACATCACCCTCCGCGACGCCGCGCGGGCGGGTTATGCGAGCCCCGCGGCGTTGCTGGACGCGTTGAACAAGAGTAGCGGCGGTACCCTTTACCGCATCGCGCTGCGGCCCGTCGGACCTGACCCGCGTCTCGCCTTGCGCCGCCAGGCCACGCTCAGCGACGGGGAATGGTCTGATCTGCACCACCGCCTGGCACGGCTGGACGCCCGCAGTCCCACTGGCCCCTGGACCATCGCCGTCCTGCGTCTCATCGATCGCCACGAAGGGCGGCGCGCCGGTGACCTGGCCGCCACGCTCGGCCGGCCTCTGCTGGCCTTCAAGACCGACGTGCGCAAGCTCAAGACCCTTGGCCTTACCGAAAGCCTGGAGGTCGGCTACCGGCTGTCGCCTCGAGGCCAGGCTGTTCTGGCGCGACTGACCAGTCACGCATAAGCGGCACAGCGGCCACGCGCGCATCCAGCCCTCGCTTGAATGACTGGCGCTTTATCGCCATTGTCGGGGTGGAATTGGGCCATCCGCCCACAGGAGACAGCTAACATGGCCCTGGCTGCCGCGGTCCGCCCGCCGCACATCGACGAAACCATTGCCGAGCTGAAGGCATTGGTCGGTGACCGCCTCAGCACCGCCGCCGCCGTGCGCGAGCAGCACGGCAAGGACATCAGCTTTCACGATGCCCACCTGCCGGACGCGGTCGTGTTCGCCGAATCGACCGAGGAAGTGCAGAAAATCGTGCAGATCTGCGCCCGCCACCAGACACCGATCATCGCCTTTGGCACCGGCACGTCACTCGAGGGGCACATCTCGGCGCCGCAGGGTGGCATCTCCGTCGATGTCAGCCGCATGAACCAGGTGCTGCAGGTCAACGAGGCCGATCTCGACGTCGCCGTGCAGCCGGGTGTGACGCGCAAGCAGCTCAACGAATATATCCGGGCCACCGGCCTCTTCTTCCCCATCGATCCGGGCGCCGATGCCTCGATCGGCGGCATGACCAGTACACGGGCCTCCGGCACGAACGCGGTGCGCTACGGCACCATGCGCGAGAACGTGCTGGCCCTGCAGGTGGTGACTTCAGATGGCCGCATCATGCGGCTGGGCCGACGCGCCCGCAAATCGTCGGCGGGCTATGACCTGGTCAAGCTGTTCGTCGGCTCGGAAGGCACGCTGGGCATCATCACCGAGATCACGCTGCGGCTGTACGGCATCCCCGAGTCGATGGCGGCGGCAACCTGCCCCTTCGAGTCCCTCGAAGGCGCCGTCAGCACCGTGATCCAGACCATCCAGTCGGGTGTGCCGATCGCGCGCATCGAGCTGCTGGACGACATCCAGGTCGACTCGGTCAACCGCTACTCGAAGATGAGCCTGCCGGTGAAAAACACGCTGTTCCTCGAGTTCCACGGAACCGAAGCCAGCGTGAAGGAGCAGGCCGAGATGGTCCAGGCGATCGCCAGCGACAACGGCGGCGGCAGCTTCGCCTTCACCACCCAGGCCGAGGAGCGCACCAAGATGTGGCAGGCGCGCCACGACGCGGCGTGGGCCAACAAGGCACTGAAGGCCGGCTGGGGCATGTGGGCGACCGACGTCTGTGTGCCGATCTCGCGGCTGGCCGAATGCATCCTCGCCACCAAGCAGGATATCGTTACGCACGATCTGGTAGCACCGATCGTGGGCCATGTCGGTGACGGCAACTTCCACCTCACGATCATGGTCGACCCCGACGACCCGACCAGCCTGCAACGGGCCGAGGCCGTCAACGACCGCATGGTGGCGCGCGCGCTCGAGCTGGGCGGCACCTGCACCGGCGAGCACGGCGTCGGGATGGGCAAGATCAAGTACCTCTATGCCGAGCACGGCGAGGCCGTGAGCCTGATGCGCGCCGTCAAACGCGCGCTCGACCCCGACAACATCATGAACCCGGGCAAGATCTTCGGGCCGATGAATTAGAGCATCCCGGGAGCGCGGGCGTCCCGCCCGCTCATGTCAGGCGAAAGCAACGCTTTCGCCTTGATGCGGGCCAGAGGCCCGCGCTCCCAGGAGCGCACGCAGTTCCGGCAAGCATGAGCCACAGTTGGTGCCGGCGCCAAGGCGTTCGCCCAAGGCACGCGTCGTGCGGCAGCCGCTCGCGATGGCGGCCTCGATGGCATCACGGCCGACACTGTGGCAGGCGCAGACAATCGGGCCGGTTTGTACGCTTTGGCCAAGGCTGCGGCCGGCCAGTACGGCGCGTCGCTGATCGACCGCAAGCCGCTGATGGTCGAACAGTGCGGCGGGACCGCTGCGTGACGGCAGGCCGGCGGCATCGGACGCAATATAGAAAGCGAATTGCAGGCGCTCGTCTGCGATCAGGGCGGCGCGATGGCGGCCCACGGCGGCGTCGCGATATTGCAGCCACTCGGCGGGGGACACGGTCACTGTCGCCAGCGCTGCCAGCATTTCCCAGGCAGCCTGTGGCGTTTCAGGACCGGCCATTTCATAGCACCAGTGATCGGCACCGCGGACCGCCACCCAGTAGGCATGACCATCGAGCGCCAGCTTCCGGCGTGACAGCACAAATCCCTGCCATCGCACGAGCACCGGGCTGACACGCACCGGCGTCGCCTTCAGTTCAGGCTGACCGGAGTGTGGATCGGTCTCCGGATTGACCACCTCGTTTACGCGACCGGCGGCGCTCAGCGTGCCGGTCCAGTGCATCGGCGCAAAGACCGTTCCTGCCCGCTGATCTGGCGTGGCGCGTACGCGCAACGTCGCCGTGCCCCATCGGCTTTCGATGCGCGCCAGGCCACCGTCGACAAGATCGTACCGCGCCGCGTCGTGCGGATGGATGGCCAGCAGCGGCTCCGGTCGATGCGTCGACAGGCGCGCGGCGCGGCCGGTGCGCGTCATGGTGTGCCACTGGTCGCGATAGCGACCGGTGTTCAGGATCAGGGGGAACTCGGCTGTCGCCGCATGTCGCGGCGCGCAGGGCGTCGCGGCGACGAACCGGCCGCGGCCGTCTTGTGTGAAAAAGCCACCATCACCGAACAGGCGCCGCTGCGGTGCCGCCCGGCCGGCACGCCACGGCCAGTGAAACGGCTCCAGGGCGTCATAAGCCGAATCCGAAACGTCGGCCACGGCACCGATATCGAAGGCGCGCGCACCGTCGTTCTCAAAGGCCGAGAGGCGTGCGTGCTCGCGGAAGATGTCGGCCGGACCGCGATAGGCGAACGACTGGGCAAAGCCCATGCGGCGCGCAACCTCGCTCAGCGCCCACCAATCGGGACGCGCCAGGCCGGGCGCGGGTCGCACCGGACGCTGGCGTGAGATGCGGCGCTCGGAATTGGTGACGGTACCATCCTTCTCACCCCAACCGGCGGCCGGCAGCAACACGTTGGCGTGGCGCGCCGTATCGGTGTCACGTACGAAGTCGGACACGACGACGAAATCGCAGGCTTCCAGCGCGCGCGCCACGCGGCCGGCATCTGGCAGGCTCACAGCCGGATTGGTCGCCATGATCCAGATGGCCTTGATCTCGCCGGTCTCGACGGCGCGGAACAAGTCGACCGCCTTGTGGCCGCCTGACGCCGCCAGGCTCGGCGCATTCCAGAAGCGACGCACACGGTCCACGGCAGCGGTGTCGTCATAGGTCATGTGTGCGGCCAGCTGATTGGCCAGCGCCCCGACCTCGCGGCCCCCCATGGCATTGGGCTGGCCCGTGACCGAGAACGGCCCCATGCCCGGCCGCCCGATCCGTCCGGTCAACAGGTGGGCATTGATGATGGCGTTGACCTTGTCGGTACCGGCGGACGACTGGTTCACGCCCTGCGAATAGACGGTGACTGTCCTTTCAGTCTGCGCGACCATCGCAAAAAAGGCTGCGACGTCGGAACCGGGCAGCCCGCAGGATCTAGCCGTGGACTCGACATCCGGCGTCGTCGCACGAGCCGTGGCCAGCGCCTCGTCTAGGCCTGACGTATGCTGGTCGACGAAGGCGCGATCGACGGCACCAACGTCGTGCAGATGCACAAGCAGGCCGTTGAACAAGGCCACGTCGCTGCCCGCCGCCAGCGGAAGATGCAAGTCGGCGATATCGCAGGTCGTCGTGCGTCGCGGGTCGATGACCACGACCCGCAAGGTCGGACGTCGCTCGCGCTCGGCGACGATGCGCTGGAACAGGATGGGATGGCACCAGGCGAGATTCGAGCCGACCAGCACGACAAGGTCGGACTGCTCGAGATCCTCGTAAACGCCGGGCACGGTGTCGCTGCCGAAAGCACGACGATGGCCGGCGACCGACGAAGCCATGCACAGTCGCGAATTGGTGTCGAGGTGACGCGAACCGATGAAGCCCTTCAACAGCTTGTTGGCGACGTAGTAATCCTCGGTCAGAAGCTGCCCGGAAACATAGAAGGCGACCGCGTCCCGGCCGTGCGTGGCGATGATCTCCTGGAAGCGGCCGGCGATGTGGTCGAGCGCCTCGTCCCAGCCGGCTGGCCGGCCGTCGACCTCGGGCGCAAGCAAGCGACCGTCGAGCTCCATCGTTTCGCCCAACGCCGAACCCTTGGAGCACAAGCGGCCGAAATTCGCCGGATGTTGCGGATCACCCGCGACCGTTACACTGCCGCGTTCGTCGCACGTCGCCAGCAGGCCGCAACCAACGCCGCAGTAGGCGCAGGTCGTGCGGACCATCTGCGGACCTCGCGCCACGGGCTGCAGCAGCACGCTATGCCTCCCTTCCACCGGCGGAGACGATGACGTCAGGCCGCCCGCGACGGCAGCTTGTGCCGCGCATAGAGGAACTCCATCACGGCGGCGCGGCAGCGTGTGTACTCGGCGTCGGTCGCCAGTTCGAGGCGCCGCCGCGGCCGCGGCAGGCCGACCTCGAGCACGTCGCCGATGGTTGCCGACGGGCCATTGGTCATCATCACGATGCGATCGGAGAGCAGCACGGCTTCATCGACATCGTGGGTGATCATCATCACCGTGTTGCCGAGCTTGGCGTGGATATCCATCACCGAGTCCTGCAGGTGGGCCCGGGTCAGTGCGTCGAGCGCACCGAACGGCTCGTCCATCAACAGGACCTTGGGCTGCATCGCCAGCGCCCGGGCAATGCCGACGCGCTGCTTCATGCCGCCGGAGATCTCGTGCGGCCGCTTGTCCTTGTGCTGGGCCATCTGCACCAGATCGAGCTTGTGCATGACCCAGTCGTGCCGTGCCGACGACGACTTGGAACTGCCGAACACCTTGTCGACGGCGATGCGCACGTTGCCGTAGACGGTCAGCCATGGCAGCAAGGAGTGGTTCTGGAAGACGATGGCGCGATCCGGCCCTGGTGCGTCGACCACCTGGCCTTCGAGAAAGACCTCGCCGGTGCTCGACTTGAGCAGGCCGCCGACGATGTTCAGCAACGTCGACTTGCCGCAGCCGGAATGGCCGATGATCGAGACATACTCGCCCTCGTCGATCCGCAGATCGATGTCGCGCAGGACTTCAGTGGCGAGCGTGCCGCGCCGGAAACTCATGCCGACCTGCTCGAAGTTGAGATAGGCCTTGGTGCCCATGACCGTGCCTCCCGCGCTCACGATGCCGACGTGCCGTGCGACACGACGTGGCCCAGCGCCGCGATCAGGCGGTCGAGCAGGAAGCCGACCAGGCCGATATAGACCAGTGCCACGATGATGTCGCTGATGCGCGAGCTGTTCCATGCGTCCCAGATGAAGAAGCCGATGCCGACGCCGCCGATCAGCATCTCGGCAGCGACGATCGCGAGCCACGACAGGCCGACCCCGATGCGCAGACCGGTGAAGATGTAAGGCACCGTGGCCGGCAAGGTGATCTTCCAGAAGAACTCGTACCAGCTGAGCCGGATCACGGCGGCGACGTTGCGATAGTCCTGCGGGATGTTGCGCACGCCGACCGAGGTGTTGATGATCACCGGCCAGATCGACGTGATGAAGATCACGAAGATCGCCGAGGGTTGCGCATCGCGAAAGCCGGCCAGCGACAGCGGCAGCCAGGCCAGCGGCGGGATGGTGCGCAGCACCTGGAAGATGGGATCGAGCCCGCGCATCGCCCAGGTGCTCTGGCCGACCAGGACACCCAGCGCGATGCCGACGATGGCTGCCAGGGTGAAGCCGATGGCGACGCGGCTGAGGCTCTTGGTGATATGCCAGAACGCACCCTTGTCGATGCCGCCGTTGTCGTAGAATGGATCGACGATAAAGTCCCAGGTGTCGGCCAGCACTTTGGTCGGCGGCGGCAGACGCGAGCCGGCTTGCGAGCACAGCAGCTGCCACACCACCAGCACCAGGGTGAGCACGATCAGCGGCGGAACCACACGGCCGGCGATATCCCGCACCATCGGACCGTAGCGCTCGGCCAGCGGCTGCCGCTTCAGCGGCAGCGCCACGACATCGGCCTGCGATGCCGGCGCTTCGGGCGCTGCAGTCGGCTTCAGGGCCTGCGCGATTGGGGGCATCGTACGCTCCTTGAGAGACACGGTGTTGGCTCAGGCGATCTTCTTGATCGCCAGGCTCGCCAGATAGGCCTTGGGATCGTCGGGGTCGAAGACCTTGCCGTCGAAGAAGGTCTCCTTGCCGCGCGAAGTGCTCTTGGGGATGTCGGTATCAGGCGCGCCGATTTTCTTCGCGGCTTCACGCCACATGTCTTCACGGTTCACCTTGGCAATGATCGCCTTGGTGTCGAGATCGGCGGGCAGCTTGCCCCAGCGCTGGTTCTCGGTCAGGAACCACAACTCGTGTGATTGGAAGGGATACGACACGCCACCCTTCCAGAATTTCATCAACAGATCAGTCCCCGTGACTTTGCGACCATCGCCGTAGTTCACGTCACCCTTAATGCGGTTGATAATGTCGGCTGACGGCACATTGAACCATTGGCGCTTGCCGAGGATGGTGCTCATTTCCTCCTTGTTTTCCATCTTGTCGCACCACTGCTGGGCTTCCATCACGGCCATTAGCATGCTCATGGCTGCCTTCGGGTTCTTCTCCACCCAGTCGGCGCGAACGCCGAGTGATTTCTCCGGATGGTTCTTCCACAGCTCGCCCGTCGTGCACGCAGTGTAGCCGATCCCCTGGTTGACCAGCTGCTCGTTCCACGGCTCGCCGACGCAAAAGGCATCCATGTTGCCAACCTTCATGTTGGCCACCATCTGCGGCGGCGGCACGACAATGGTCGAAACGTCCTTGTCGGGATCGATGCCGGCGGCAGCAAGCCAGTAGCGGATCCACACATCGTGCGTACCACCCGGGAAGGTCATGGCGCACTTGACCTCTTTGCCCGCTGCCTTCTTCTTCGCGAAGGCGTCGCGCAGCGGCGTTGCGTCGAGCTTGGCACCGGTGTCGATGAATTCCTTGGCTACGGAGATGCCCTGGCAGTCGTAGTTTAGACGCGCGAGAATAAACATCGGCACGGGCTTGTTTTCCGGGGTCACAGTGCCCAACGAGATCTGATACGGAAACGGTGTCAGGATATGCGCGCCATCGATTCCACCGGCGGCGGAGCCCAGCACGATGTTGTCTCGGGTCGTACCCCACGACGCTTGCTTGGCGATGTTGGCATCGGTGATGCCATACTTGTCGAAGATCTTCTTTTCCTTCGCGATGATCAGCGGCGCGGCATCGGTCAGCGCGATGAACCCGAGTGTCACCTTGTTGGTCTCTGGTCCGCTCGCCTGGGCGAACGCGCCGGCAGGAAAGCCGGCGCGGACGGCCGCGAACAACGCTGCCGTCGCCGTCGCTCCCTTCAGCAGGTCGCGGCGTGCCATCCCGGCGCCGTGCGTACGCACGATGGTCCTTTTGCTCATGACGATGCGGCCTCCCGAGCCGATACAGAGTTGACTTTCTTGCCGATCGTGAAGCCGGCCAGATAGGCGTCGAACTGGGCCGGATCGAAGATGCGGTCATCGCAAAACCGGTCGGCACCCAAGGTGATCGCGCCGCCACCGGCAGCCGCCGCCGACCACGGTTCGGCGTGCTCACCATAGCGCCTGAAGTCATCTGCCGGCACCGGCAGGCCGAGATCACCGGCGGCCAGGCGGTAGATGGTCGAGTCGTACACGGCCGCCGCCGCGGCCGGCGATGCGCCGACGCCGACCTGCCCCCAACGCCGCATCTGCGACAGCGTCCACACCCCGCGCGATGCCCATGGAAACGTCGCGGCGTGATGGTGGAAGAGCAGGCCGCCCGGTGTCCGGTCGCCGACGGCACGCAGCGCGCGCTCGACCACGGCCTCGGGCACGTGCAGGATTTCGGGTCGCGCCATCCAATAGGCCGCCTCGGCGCGGTTGGCGGGATGATCCAGCCATGCGCCGGCGCGCAGCAATGCCCGCACCAGCGCGCGCAGCGTCGCCGGGCGGCGTGCCGCCCAGGCGGCCGTGACCCCGAGCACCTTGTCCAGGGTGTTGTTCCAGATGTCGTGGCCCAGCGCCGCGATGCGGCCGACACCATGCGCCTCGGCAAGCTCGCTCCACGGAGCGCCGACACAGTAGCCGTCGATCCGGCCGGCCGTGAGATAGGCGATCATCTGCGGCGGCGGCACGACCTCCAACCGCACATCGCGATCAGGGTCGACGCCGCCAGCCGCCAGCCAGTAGCGCAGCAGGTAGTTGTGACTGGAGTGCGGAAACACGACAGCGAATCGCGGCGGCGGCCGGCCCGCGGCACGGCGGCTCTGCGCCAGGCTCAGTAGCGCGCGCGGGACTGATAGGTCGCCGGCACGCACACCGCTGTCCTCGGCCGCCAGTTCGTCCCACAGCGACAGCGACAAGGTGACGGCGTTGCCGTTGAGGTTGAGGGCCATGGGTGCCACCAGCGGCACGCGCCAGCCGCCCAGCGCGAAAGCGTTGGCAACCGGAATCGCCGCCAGCATGTGGCCACCGTCGAAGACACCACTGCAGACGCGATCACGCAGCGCCGCCCACGACGCCTCGCGCACCAGGCGCACGGACAGCCCCTCCGCGGCAAAGAAACCCTTCTCGCGCGCGACCACCAGCGGCGCGGCGTCGACCAGCGGCACGAAGCCGAGGATCAACTGCGTCTTCTCCGGTGTTCCAGAGCTTGCAATGGGGCCTGTGTCGGTCATGAACGGCGCGACTCCTGAACGCTGGCGACGCAATGTCCGGTTCACCCGAACGGCTTGCGTGTCCCCGGACCGCCTTTGATCCGTATCTGGAGTCGCCCGCCGTTGGGCGACGTGCTGAACATCTCAAGAAGCGTGCCAAGTGCGCGGCATCACGCCGGCCGCCGCTATTCCGTGGATTTACCGTGCCGTGCCCTGTTCACGCGATGCAGCGCCGCGGCTGCTGCACTGCACAATTATTGTTCGATCGGCCACGATCGCTGCCCGGGAATCGGACAATGCCGCCGGCGCTACGGTTTTGGCGGTGTCAGCAGGTCGCTGACGGCGATCACCTGTTCGGCGATCTCGGCGAGGCGCTTACCCTTGTCCATCGCCAGCTTGCGCAGGGCGCGATAGGCCTCCTCTTCGCCCAGCTGGCGCTGCGCCATCAGGATACCCTTGGCGCGCTCGATCAGTTTGCGCTCGACCAGCGAGGCACGCGCCTTGTCGAGTTCGTCGCGCAGCTCCTGGAGCGCGCGAAAGCGTGCGATCGCGACGTTCATGATCGGCTTGACGCGCGCGGCACTGAGCCCGTCGACGACATAGGACGTCACGCCGGCACGCACGGCCTCGATGGCCATGGTCTCGTCGGTATCGTCAACGAACATCACGATCGGACGGGCCTGTTCGCGCGATACGTGGCGCATCTGCTCCAGCATGTCGCGGTTGGGCGACGACACGTCGACGATGATCATGTCGGGCGCGTGCCGGCGCACGTGATCAAGCAGATCGTCGGTACCCGATGCCTGGGCGACAATTCGATGGCCGGCCTCGGCCAGCGTGCGCTCCAGCATGGCGCCACGCTGCGAGTCGTCATCGACGAGCAGGATGCGCAGCGGCACCGATGCGCTGGAACCATCGTTCGACCCGCTGGCGCTCATCATCGTCCAGGCATTCACGTGTCCGCCTCCCGCCCATCCCTAGCAACCGGCGTGCCGTTTGCGTGCACAATGAAGAGGCCGACAGGCCGCCCAAGCAGCGGGTTGCCACGCTAGTCCGTTGATCTGGCTGGAATTCCGGTCATGGCACGGCGGTTGCTACAAAGATCGCAGGGCGGCAACGGTGTCGCACCCTTCGGCGGCAGTGACGTCGCGCTCGGATCGCTACCTGCGCGACGTTTACTGAGATCACGACCCATGCGTGCCCTGCCGCTGTTCCATGATCTGCATAACCGCACCTGCCTGGTGATCGGTTCAGGCGAGACCGCCGAGCGCAAGGCCGCCGCCTTGCGCACCGTCGGCGCCGACGTGCGTCTGGCGTCAACATTCGCCAGCGCCGACCTTGCCGACATGGCGCTGGTGGTCATCGCCGCGGCGCCCGATGACATCGCCCGTGCGGCCTATGACGCCTGTCGGATGCGCGGCATTCCCGTCAATGCGGTCGACCGGCCGCAATACTGCACCGTGACCTGGCCGGCGATCGTCGAGCGAGGTGACGTCACCATCGCTATCGGTACGGGCGGATCGGCACCGACTCTGGCACGCCTGTTGCGCACACAAATCGAGCAGGCGGTGCCGCATACCGTGGCCCTGTTGGCATCCGTGGCCCGACGCTGGCGTCCGCTGGTGTCGCGTCGTCTGTCCGACAGCGATGAGCGGCGGCGGTTCTGGGAGCGGTTTTTCGCTGGCCCGGCCGCCAAAGCGGCCTTGGCCGGCGATCGCGCCGGCGCCGAGCGACACACCATTGCCTTGTTCGCCAACGCCAAGACACAGCCGCGCACAGGCCATGTCCATCTTGTCGGTGCCGGCCCCGGCGATCCGGAACTGCTGACCCTGCGCGCGCTGCGCCTGCTTCAGTCAGCCGACGTGATCGTCCATGACCGCCTGGTGAGTGCGCCGATCCTCGCGCTGGCTCGCAAGGATGCGCGACGCATCGACGTCGGCAAGCAACGCGCCGCACATCGCATGGCACAAACCGACATCAACATGCTGCTGGTACGGCTGGCCCGCAATGGCGCGCGCGTGGTGCGCCTCAAGGGCGGTGATCCGTTCATGTTCGGTCGTGGCGGCGAGGAGATCGAGGCATTGCTGGCCGCCGATATTCCGTTCGATGTAACCCCTGCCGTGACCGCCGCGCTCGGCTGCGCCGCGTATGCCGGCATTCCCCTCACCCACCGCGATGTCGCCCATAGCTGTGTTTTCGTCACCGGCCATCGCCACAACGGACGGCTCGATCTGAACTGGGCGGCGCTGGCGCAGCCCGGCCAAACCATCGCCGTGTACATGGGCGTGCAAGCTCTGCCGGAACTCTGCCGGCAGCTGCTGGCCCACGGCCTTGCGTCCACCACGCCGGCGGCGCTGATCGTTTCCGGCACGCGGCCGGATCAACTCGTGCTACGCGGCACGCTCGCCGACCTGCCTTCCGTTGCTGCCAGCAATCCTACCGACATCGCGGCACCGGCATTGGTCATTGTCGGCGACGTCGTTGCGATGGCAGCGCACACATCGGCGCGGCTTGGTGCCATGGAGCGCATTGCCGTGGCCGCAGAATGAAGGTGAAACAGAAACGCCCGCAACCGAGGCTGCGGGCGTTTCGTTGACAGCGGTATGGTCGACTACTTCGCCGCCTGCACCATGATCTCGACCACCAGCCCGGGTGCTGCCAGCTTGGCTTCAACCGTGGCGCGGGCCGGCGTGTTGCCCGGCGACACCCAGGCATCCCACACTTCGTTCATCTGGCTCCACGTCTTGATGTCGGTGAGCCAGATGTTGGCCGAGAGGACCTTGCTCTTGTCGGTGCCGGCCTTGGCCAGCAGCGCATCGATCTTGTCGAGGATCTGCTTGGTCTGGCCCTTGACGTCCTGTGACGTGTCATCGGAGGTCAGGCCGGCGAGGTAGACGGTGTTGCCGTGCACCACCGCCTGACTCATGCGGGGGCCCGGATTGATGCGTTCAACAGCCATGATTCCCTCCTTTGGCGTTCAAAAGGCGGCGCACCTTAGTGCAGATCGCACCGTGGTGGAATCATCGTGTTGTCCCGATCAATCCTGAACGCCGGCCCGTCAGGGCAATAAAGTCGTGGGATCGACGGGCTTGTTGCGCTGACGGATCTCGAAATGAAGCTGCGGCTGGGACACGCCGCCGGACTGGCCGACCGTGCCGATCGCCTGGCCTTTCTTGATGGTCGCACCCTTGGCCACCGAAGCGCGATCGAGATGGGCGTAGGCCGTGACGTAACCACCGGCATGACTGAGCAGCACGAGATTGCCCAGGCCCTTCACCTCGCTGCCGACATAGGCCACGGAGCCGCCCTCGGCCGCCTTGACTGTAGTGCCCTGCGCCGCGGCGATGTTGATGCCGTCATTGCGCTGGCCGTCGGAACGATTGCCGAAACCCTGTAGCGTGGTGCCGCGCACCGGCCAGTCGAAGCGCGCCGAGACCGCCGGTGGCGCTGTGCCCGACGCCGACGGGATCGGCACCGGCTGCGGTGCAGCGCCGCTGCTTGGCGCCGGCGTCGACGGCGTTGCCGTCGGTTTGGACGGCGGCGATGGCGTCCCGCCTGAGGGCGGTGGCAGATCCGTCGACGACACGCGACCGTCTGACGATGACGGGGGTGGTGCCGTGCTGCCCGACGGACCGGTCGCCTGCTCAAGAACGCGGGCGTTGGGAATTTCGAGCCACTGGCCTTCCGACAGCTTATCGCCCGATTTGAGGCTGTTGCGGTCGGTGATGCGCGACGGCGGCACACCGAAGCGGCTGGCGACGCTGTCGACCGTATCGCCCTTCTGCACCACGTAAATGGCGGGTGCGTCGGCGGGTGCACCGGATCCCGGATATTCAATCGTGCCGGGACGGCCGCCATAGACGGCCCCGTCGTAGAATCCACACGACGTGGCGGTGAGACTGAGCGCAAGCGCAACACCGATCCGTACGGGCATCGGCTGGCGGCGCGCTCGCGAGGGGGGGCGATGCGCGTTCTTCTTCATGGCGCAAGCTTAGCGGAAAAATACCGCTGTGGGAATCTTCTGGTCTTCACCTCTCCCGCAAGCGGGAGAGGTCGGCGGGCGCGAAGCGCCCGACGGGTGAGGGGACACACACGCGGCATGGTACCCTTGGCCCCTCATCTTCCCATCGTGCTACGCACGATAGGCCCCTTCCTCTCCCGCTCGCGGGAGAGGATCACATCACCCCTCGTAGGTGGGCAGTGCGCCAGCGACCAGCGGTACGAACCGCACCGGCATCAGCTGTTCGCGCGTGATGCCCTGCTC
>Ga0187894_10003764_pt1 | contig 16708 bp, 11 predicted proteins | sample GBC1701081metaG_FD_136650 | JGI IMG/M metagenome (GOLD analysis project Ga0187894, IMG submission 136650) | White microbial mat communities from a lava cave in the Kipuka Kanohina Cave System on the Island of Hawaii, USA - GBC170108-1 metaG ... | reverse complement strand
CGCTCCACGCGCCGCAGTTCCCGCGCCAATGATTCGCTCTCGCTCAATTCCGCCAGCGTCCGCCGCTTGGCTTCCGCTGGCGTTGCGCCGTCCGCCAGCGATTCCTCGTAGCAGTCATTCAAGTGCTGCGAAAGTTCCTCGACGATCTCTGCTTCGCGCGTCGGCGCAAGCTTCAAACCCGCCAGTCGCTGTCTAATCTCTTGCTTCCACTCAGGCATGTTCCCTCCGGGAACAGTTTTCAGTTTTTAGTTTTTAGATTGCCACTCCTAGTCATCGCTTCTTTGAGCAACCGGGCCGTTTCAGAATGGCCGCGCTCCTCTGCCCCCATCAAAGCGGTCTTGCTTCCTCTGTGCCTGGCGTTGAGGTCGGCGCCGATGGAGAGCAAAACTTTCACCGCCTTCACGTGCCCTTCCCAGGCAGCAAACATCAGCGCAGTCAGACCTGAATCGGTCGCCGCATTGACCCGCGCGCCCTGTTCGTGCAGCAGCTTCACCACTTCCGCATGGCCGTGAGCCGCGCCCTTCATCAAGGCCGTGAGACCGTTTTCAGTGGTTGCATTGATCTGAGCGCCTCGGTCAAGCAGCGTCTTCACCACCGACACATCACCGTGTTCCGCCGCCTCCATCAAAGCCATCCATCCTGATTCGGTCGCCGCATTAACGTCCGCTTTAGCCGCGAGCAAAGCATTCACAATTTCACCATGACCATGCTCAACTGCCAGCATCAGGGCCGTCTTGCCCAGCTCCTGATCGCTCTTGGCATTGACATCAGCCCCTTCGGCTAACAGCCGCTTGACTTCGGCTAGGCGGCCTTCCTTTGCCGCTTTGATCAAATCTTTGTCCTTGCCTTGGCCATATCCCGTGCCTAGAACTGTGGCAGGTGCGATGCACAGCATCAGCAGCGTGAGGATAGTGAAGGCTGGTTTCTTAAACTGCATTCGTGCGCCGTAACGCAAGTTTTGCCAGAGTGTGTTCATCATTCCTCCTTCTCAAGCGATCAGCAATCGGCTCTTATTTCCGGGCTGAAAGCTGACGGCTACTCGTACCGTAGCGCCGCCATCGGATCAACTCGCATAGCCCGCCGCGCCGGGATGTAGCAGGCCAGCAGGGCTACCAACACCAGGAGCAGCGATATGCCCAGGAACGTGATCGGGTCGGTAGGCTCTATGCCGAAGAGAAGAGTCCGCAGAAAGCGGGTTAAGGCAAAGGCGCCAACCAGACCCAGTCCGACGCCTAAGAGAATTAAGGCGGCTCCCTCGCGCATAATCATTTTCAAAATGTCCCCGCGCTGTGCGCCGAGCGCCATGCGGATACCAATCTCCTGTGTGCGCTGGCCTGTTGAGGAACTGATCAGCCCATAAATGCCGACCAGGGCCAGCGTCAGCGCGATGGCCGCGAAGATGCCGAGCAACAGCAGGTTGAATTGGCGGTCTTCCAGCGTTTGGGAAATGAGTTGGTCGAGCGTAACGATGTGCCTGATGACTTGGTTTTTATTCACCGACCAGATCGCATTTTTGATTGAAGGCAACAGGGTCCCAGGATCATCAGCCGTGCGCACGACGAATGCCATTGAACCGAATGGTTGTTGCAAGTGGGGCAGGAAAAGTTCCGGCCGGGGCGCGCTGTCAAGTCCCGTGTGACGGATGTCGGCGACAACCCCGACGATTTCGCGCAAGGCTGGCTGGTTCCACTGAACGGCGATCCTCTTACCCGTAGGATTCTCGTTCGGCCAGTAACTCCGGGCCATTGATTCATTGATGATAGTCACCGGCGCGGCCCCTGCGTTGTCGGTCTGATTGAAGAGCCGCCCCTGGCGTAACGGGATTTTCAACGTCTCAAAATAGCCGGCGGTGACAACGGTGTGGAAAGCGGTCGGCTCCTCGCCGGGCGCCGGCTGCGGTCGGCCTTCGATGCCAAACTTAAATTCCACATCAATGCTGTCCTTAATGAGCGGCGGGGCAGACGCTGCGCTCGCGGCCTGGATGCCGGGTAGCGCCGAAATTTTTTCGAGCGCTTGCTCAAAGAAGGCCGCCTGCTGTTCAGGCTTCGGGTAGTTCCGGAAAATATGCGCCTGAAGTGTCGCGACGTTGTCCGACCGGAAGCCGGGGTCGATCCGCAAGAGGCTGGCGAAACTGCGGGCGAGCAGTCCCGCGCCGACCAGCAGCGTCAGGGCCAGCGCGATCTGCGCTACTGTGATCACCGAGCGGAGGCGCCGCAGGAGACCGGCCGGAGTGGTGGTCTGGCTGCCTTCCTTAATGGTGTTTTGTAAATCAGGGGAAGAGAGCTGAAGCGATGGGATCAGCCCGAAGAGCAGGGCAGTCAGCCCGGAGACGAGAATCGCGAAGACCGGAATGCGCCAGTTCATACCGACTTCGCCTGCGCGCGGCAGTCCCTCCTTAAGCCCCAAGATAACGCGGACGCCCCAATTGGCCAGCAGCGCCCCGATGACTGTGCCCAGTGCGGCCAGGATAAGATTTTCAGTCAGTAATTGGCGGACGAGTCTCCGTCGTGTCGCCCCCAGCGCCATCCGAACGGCGAGCTCCTTTTGTCGGGCGGCGCCACGGACAAGCAGTAAGTTGGCGACGTTGGCGCAGGCAATCAGCAGGACGAAGCCGACCGCGCCGAACAACACTAGCAGCGCCGGCCGGACCTGACCGACGAGGCGCTCGCGAAGCAACACGGCCTTTAGATCAGTGTTTGTGTTGGCGCCCGGGTATTCAACGGCGAGTTGTTTGGCGATAGCCTCCATCTCAGCCTGCGCTTGGGCCACTGAAGCATTGGGCTTTAACCGTCCGACGGTCTGCAAAAAGCCCCTGACCCGTACCTGCGCTGCGTTATTGGGGATGATGTAGGGCGACCAGAGGTCGCGGTTCTCAGGGAACTCAACTTCCGGCGGCAGGACCCCGACGACAGTGAAGGACGCATTACCGAAGATAAGTTTCTCTCCGATAACTTCGGGGCGAGCGCCGAAGCGACGCTGCCAGAGCCTATGGCTGAGAACGACAACCTGATTATTTCCCGCCCGATACTCTTCCGGCGTGAAGAGGCGTCCTCGTAACGCATTCACCCCAAGAATGCGGAAGAACCCATCGGTGACGAGCCAGGCGTTTAACTCTTCAGGTTCGCCCTGCCCAATGATTTCAAACCGCCAGGGCCGGGCGCAGGCCGTTTCGGCAAAAACCTGGCCGCGTCGCTGAAGGTCGAGGAAATTTCCCGGCGAAACCAAGCTACTCTGACCGTTTCGCCGGTCTACTTCAGAAAAGGCGACGATTCCGTCGGCGTCCCGGTAAGGCAAAGCCCGGAGCAGCACACCGTCCACGACGCTGAAGACGGTAGTGCTGGCCCCAATGCCCAAGCTGAGCGTCATCACAGCGATCAGTGTAAAGCCCGGCTTCTTCATCAACATTCGCACGCCGTAGCGCAGGTCTTGCCATAGGTCTGCGATCATATTTTTCCTCCGGTTGGTTCCAAGCACGATAGGTTCAGGCGCGACCTGCCGCTCCACGCGCCGCAGTTCCCTCGCCAACAATTCGCTGTCACTCAACTCCGCGAGCGTCGCGCGAGAAGCTTCTTCCGGCGTTGCGCCACTGGCGAGCGACTCCGCGTGGTGATCCTCCAGGTGCTGCGAAAGCTCCTCGGTGATCTCGGCCTCGCGCGCCGGTTCAAGCCGCAAGCCCCTCAGCCGCTCGCTGATCTCTTGCTTCCATTCAGGCATGCTCGGTTCCGGTGATGCGATTGATCGCGGCCACAAACGACTCCCAGGCGCTGCGCTGCGCCGCCAATACTTTCTTGCCTTCAGCCGTCAATTTGTAATAGCGCCGCCGTCGCTGTCCGGCCTTCTCCACCCACTGCCCCTTGATCCAACCGCGTTTTTCCAGCCGGTAGAGCAACGGATAGAGCGAAGCGACGTGGAAACTCAGCGCGCCGCCGGAACGGGACTCGATCAGTTTACAAATCTCGTAGCCGTGCCGGGGCCGGGCCTCGATGAGCGAGAGGATCAACAGCTCGGCGCTGCCCTTCTTCAATTCGCGGTCAAAAATTCGGGTGTTTATATTTGTCATAGCCACATATTATGCAGACGTATATACGGCGTCAAGAGAAAGCAGGTTCCGGACAGAATTGACGCCTCGCCGGGCTTCGGGCTAAGCTGCGGCTTCGCAAAACGCAACTAACATCCTCCTTTTACATCTTCCGGCTTTTACATCGTCCGGTGAGTGGCGTGATGAAGGCGAACGCATTCAAACAACTGGCCACGTGGCGCGCGATCTTCGCGGCGGTCACGCTGTTGTTTACTAGCCTGACGCCATCGCTCTCGCTTTCAGCCAGCGAGCCTGAATTCTGCGAGATGGCTTGCTGTATGGCCGAGGGCCATTGCTGTTGCGCCGCGCGCAAACCCTGGGTCAAAGGGCAGAAACCGGACGACCGGCCCGTCATCGGGCCGGTCGAAATCAGATCGCAGCCCGGCTGCCCTTGCGCGGCGCCGTCGTCATCGAATTTCATTTCGCGTGAAACCGCCCGCCCGGCGGCGCATGATTTCGATCTCGCGCGGCGCCATGTCTTCGCATACCACAGCCCTTCGCTGCCACGTCATTCCATCTGGTTCACGCCTACGGCGCCACGCGCCCCGCCATCACTCTTCATCTAAACCTAAATCACAATCGAAACAGCGCAGGCGTTAGCGCGCCTACAGACACGACTTGGAAAGTTATCCGATTGGCCATTGTCAATTGGCTATTGGTCATTGTCATGCCGGAAGAAAACGCTTTCTTTCCTGCTTTTCAATGACCAATTTTCAATAGCCAACACCCAATGGCCTTGAGTCGTGAGCGCATCTTTGGCGCTCACGACCGGTAGCTTTCCAAATCGTGTACAGACTCCAATGTCGGGAACGGTGCGCCCTTGCGCGCCGATCCGGCTTCCAAACTACGAAGAAACGAAGGGGGTGAAGAAGGTGGGAGTGAGGAGTGGGGAATGGGGAATGGGGAATGGGGAAGTTACTTCCATCTCCCCACTCCCCACTCCCCACTCCCCACTCCCCGCCCCCCACGATGAGGAGTTCACACGATGAAAACCCGTAGGATGATTCTCTTTCTATTCGTCTCGATCTGCGGTCTGGGCGCGACGGTTCTCGCGCAGCAGTCCGTGGCTTCCGCCACGCTCAGCGGGCGCGTTGAAGACGCGAACGGAGCGGCGGTCGCTGGCGCGGCAATCGCCGCAACCAATCTCGATCAAAATCGGAGTTTGAACACGCAGAGCGACGCGCAGGGCCGTTTTCGCTTTCTCTATCTGCCGGTCGGCCGTTACCGGTTGAAGATCGAGGCCAAGGGGTTCGCTCCGCTCGAACGAGAGTTGACGCTGACGGTCGGCCAGTCCCTTGACGCGCAACTCAAGCTCAGCGTGGCCGGCGTGACTGAGCGGCTCGATATCAGATCCGAGGCGATGGTAATCGAGACCGTGCGCACGCAGGTCGCGGAGACTATTCTGCCAACCGAGATTGACAGGCTGCCGCTCAACGGGCGCAACTACCTGGACCTGGCCGCGCTCACGCCCGCCGTGACGCGCGCCAACCCGGTCGCCAATCAACGATTCGCCGAAACGTCGGCCGTGCCGGGAACGCAAATCTCGGTCGCCGGCCAGCGCAACATCAATAATGGTTTCGTCATTGACGGCCTGTCGGCCAATGACGACGCGGCTGATCTGCCTGGCGCGTTCTTCAGCCAGGAGGTGATCCGCGAGTTCCAGGTCATCACTTCGGGCGGCATCGCGGAGTTTGGCCGCGCTTCGAGCGGGATCATCAACGTCGTCTCGCAATCGGGCGCGAACGACTGGCGCGGGAGAGCATACGGCTTTCTGCGCAACCAGCGGCTGGACGCGCGCAACCCGTTGGCCCCGACCAAGGACCCGCTGACTCAGGCGCAGTACGGCGCGACGATAGGCGGGCCGCTCGTTCGCGATCGGACATTCCTCTTCACCAACTTCGAGCAAACGCGGTTGAACAATTCGGTCGTCGTGACGATTTCGCAGGCGGACGTATCGGCGATCAACAGCGCGCTCGATCAGATCGGATACGCCGGCCCGCGCATCAACACGGGGCTGACGCCGACCGGCTACGACACGACCAACCTCTTTTCGCGCGTTGATCACCACATCAACACGGCGAACCTGTTGACGGCGCGTTACAGCTTTTATGACATCGAGAGCTTCAATGCGCGCGGCGCCGGCGGTTTGAACGCCGCGAGCCGGGGGACTGCGCTCGAAGACCGTGACCAGACCATCGCAGTCAGCGAGGTGGCGACGCTCTCATCGCGCGTCGCGAACGAGGCGCGGTTTCAATTCACGCGCAGCCGCCTTGCCGCGCCGCCGAACGATCTGGTCGGACCGGCGATCAACATCTCCGGCGTGGCGAATCTGGGCGTGTTTTCCAATTCGCCGACCGGGCGCGACATTGATCTTTATGAACTGGTGGACAACGTAACGGTCAAGCGCGGCGCGCACTCGCTCAAATTCGGCGCGGACTTCCTCTACAACCGCGTGAACATTACTTTCCCTGGCGCGACGCAGGGCGTCTACACCTTCTCGCCTTCGGGCAGCGGGGCAAACCAGGTCTCGGCGCTGACCAACTTCCGCAACGGCAGATACAGCGTCTTCCAGCAGGCCTTCGGCGAGCCGGCGCAGATCCAGTCGAATCCGAACCTGGGCCTCTTCGCGCAGGATGAATGGCGCGTTCGCCCGAGTCTGACGATCAACGCGGGGCTGCGTTACGACGTTCAATGGCTGCCCGACCCCATCCAGGCGGACACAAACAACATCGCGCCGCGGTTGGGGCTGGCCTGGGCGCCGGGCGACCGCAAGACAGTCATACGCGCCGGCTATGGCGTCTATTTCGAGCGCATCCCGCTGCGCGCGACCTCGAATGCTTTGCAGCGCGACGGCTCGAAATACCGCGTCGCCCAGTTCGTCTTCGGCCAACCGGGCGCGCCGGTCTTCCCGCAGGTGGCCGCGTCGTTCCCGGCGGGCTTCCTGCCCAGCGTCACGACGATTGACCCGGAGATCGGGAACGCTTACACACAGCAGGCCAATTTGCAGATCGAACGTGAATTGACCGCGAGCGCATCCCTGTCGGTCGGATACCTGCATACGCGCGGGCTGCGTTTGATTCTTTCGCGCAACGTCAACGCGCCGCGCTTCCCGGCCTCGGCGGGTGCGCCGAACCTGGGCCGCCCCAATCCGAACTTCGCCAACATCTCGCGGTTTGAGAGTTCGGGCGATTCGTATTACAACGGCCTGACGGTCTCGCTCAACCGCCGATTCAGGCGATGGGCGGGCGGGCGGCTGTCATACACGTTCTCTCGCGCGGTCGACAACGCGGGCAACGCGTTCTTCTTTACGCCGCAGGACAACTTCAATCTGCGCGACGAGCGTAGCCGCAGCGATAACGACCAGCGTCACGTGTTGGCGGTCAGCGGCTCGTTGGCCGCGCCGGAGACGGCAAGCGGCGGATTGTGGCGGCGGATCGTCGCCGGGTTTCAATTGAGTTCGATCTTCAGGTACGGCTCGGCGCTGCCCTTCAACATCCTGACCGGCGCGGATCGCAACAATGACACCAACGTCAACGACCGTCCGGTCGGAGTCGGTCGCAATACGGGCAAAGGCTTCGATTTCGCTTCGTTCGATCTGCGCTTGAACCGCCGCATTCGCTTCACCGAACGCCTGGGGTTGGAAGTGATCGCCGAAGGCTTCAATATGTTCAACCGCGCCAATTTCCAATTGCCGATCGGGACGTTCGGGACAGGCGCGACGCCGAACGCGAATTTCGGCCGTCCGACCGCCGCGGCTGATCCGCGGCAGATTCAATTCGGACTCAGACTCTCGTTCTGATCAATCCGTTAGGAAAAATGGGACAGATGCGACGGATGCCCTTGATCGTCGCTTCGGCCATTGAGAGGCGCCAGACAGAAATAATGACAGATATAGCATTCAAGAAAATGTTTGTTCGTAGTCCCGCCTTTAGGCGGAAGGTTTCGCCGGCCAATACTTCCGCCTAAAGGCGGGACTACGAACTTCTTTTTCTTAAAGTCTACAGATAAATGGCGCCTCTTATTTTTCTGTCCGGCATTTTTCTGTCCGGCATTTTTCTGTCGGCCTTTCGTCCCTGTTTTCTGGAAAAAGGTTGAAACCTCTGATAAAGAACGACGGTCTGTAAAGTAGAAAAATCCCCATGACCGAAAGGAACCGTTTCTTAATGATGACCAGATTTCTTGCCCTCGTGGTGTTGTTGCTGGCGACCAGCGCGAGCGCCCAGATTCAGATCGGCACGATCAAGGGCGCGATCACCGACCCGGCGGGCGCGGGCGTGGCCGGCGCCGGCGTGTGGTTGACCAACTCCATCACCGGCGAGAAGGTCGAGGGCGTGGCCGATAGCGTGGGCGTTTTCGTCTTCAACAACGTGGCGTTCAATCGCTACACGCTGCGCGTCGAAGCGAGAGGATTCGTCCCGCAATCGCGCCAGGTCGCGGTTAATTCAAACCTGCCGCTCGAGCTTTCCATCGGTCTGGGCGTGGCCGGGGCCAGCGAACAGATCAACGTCGCCGCGCGGGAGAACCTGGTTGATCCCGATTCGGCCAGTTCAGCGACGACGCTGGCCGCAAATTTCATTCAACGCGCGCCGCGCGTCAATCGCGGGCGTCAGCTTCAGGAACTGGTCGCCACGACGCCGGGCACGGCGACCGAAAACAACGGGCTGCTTCACGTCCGCGGCGTGGAAGACGGCATCCTCTACGTCCTCGATGGTATCCCGATCGCCGACCGGCTCGATTCGCTCTCGGCCAGTTCGTTCGACACCGACACGATCAACTCACTGCAGGTGATTACCGGCGGTATGCCGGCCGAGTTCGGCGGACGCAACGCCGCAGTCGTCATCGTACAGCCCAAATCCGGCATTGATCAGGGCATCATCGGCAGTGTGCGCGCGGGCGCTGGCGATTTCCGTACGGGAGATGTCGCCGCGGCCTTTGGCGCCAGCCTCGGAAAGAAATTCGGTCTCTTCGCTAACGCCGCAACGAACCGTTCGGATCGTTTCCTCGATCCGGTTGATCCGCGCAATTTCAACAATCGCGGCGGCGCGGTCAACCTGAACCTGCGCGCCGACTGGCATCCGACCGCGCGCGACACGGTGTTGTTCAACGTATCCGGCGCCGGCTCCGATTTCCGAGTGACGAACGACGCATTGCAGGAAGAGCGCAGGCAGCGGCAGCGGCAGGAACTGCGCGACAACAGTCTGTCGGCAAGCTGGCAGCGTCTCTTTTCGGACCGTACCGTCGGCAACTTCGCGGTCTTCCATCGCCGGCGCCAATCCAGGTTATTCGGCGGCGAAAACGACATTCCGATCTTTGCCGAGCAGGATCGCGCGCACACGAGCTCCGGCTTCATCGCCAGCCTGACGCATCAGCGCGGCGGGCACACCATCAAGACCGGCGTCGAGGCCAGTCGCATCGCCCCGCGCGAGTTCTTCACTTTCCACATCACCGACGAGGATGAGGCCGAAGAGCGTGAGGTCAGCGATGAGGCGCTGGAGTTCGACGACGACAATCCGTTCGTCTTCCGCGACCGCCGCGTGCGCGGGCAGTTTTCGTTCTACGCGCAGGATCAGTTTTCGCCCGCGCGCAACCTGACGGTTCAGGCCGGGCTGCGTTACGATCACAGCAGCCTGCTCGTATCCGATCAACAGTTCAGCCCGCGGCTCGGCGCCGTCTATTTCATCCCGAAGACAAAGACGGCGCTGCGCGCTTCGTTCAATCGCCTCTTCCAGCCGCCGCAAGTGGACAACCTGCTGCTTTCGGCGTCAGAGCAGGCGCGACGGCTCTCACCATTCGCTGATGAGACCGGCGGCGGCGCGGACATTCGCCCGGAGAGAGTCTCGGCCTGGGAGGCCGGATTCGCGCAGGATTTCGGCGGATGGTTCCGGCTGGACGCCGCATACTGGGGCCGCGATTTCCGCAACGCCGGCGACCCGAACGTCTTCTTCAACACGACGATCATCTTTCCGAACAGCGTGGCCAAAGGCCTCTCGCGCGGAGTGGATGTGCGGCTGGATGTACCGGAACGCAAAGGATGGTCGGGTTGGCTGAGTTACACCAACATGCGATTGCTGCAAACCGGCCCGCTCAACGGCGGCCTGTTCCTGACCGACGAATTCATCGAGATCGAGGCCGGCGTCAACTTTATTCCCGATCAGGATCAACGCAACACCGGCGCGTTCGGCGTCGTGTATCGCCATCAGCGTTCCGGCTTGCTGCTGAGCTTCACCGGCCGGCACGAAAGCGGCGTGCCGCTGGAAGTCGAAGAGGAACGGCTGGAAGAGTTGAAATCCGCGCCGGGCGCTGAACTCGTGGATTTCGAGCGCGGGCGCGTCAAGCCGCGCACGATCTTCAACTTCTCCGCCGGCGTCAATCTGCTCAAGAGGGAAAAGATCGTTTGCGCGGCCCAGCTCGACATCTTGAATATCGCCGACAGGTTTTTCGCTTACAACTTCGGCAATCCGTTTGAAGGAACGCATTTCGGTTATGGCAGGCGGTGGAGCGGCGGGTTGAGGATCGAGTTTCGTTAGCGGTTTCACAATAGCGCCTTGAAGGGAAGAGTATTTTCCATTTGTCATTTGAGATTTGAGAGATGACAAAGACAATCTGTCAATCGTGCGGCGCAAGATCCGCGCATCGTTATCAAATTGCCAGCTTCGGTAAATTCGGCGAGATGGGCGATGAGCGCGAGTTCGCGTTTTGCGCGCGGTGCGCCCGCGCCGAACGAAAACGGCTGAAGGACGAGCCTGATCCGGCGGACTCCTTGACGCGCGAAGAGCTGATCGCGGCGCTCGACCGTTTCTTCGCGTCGAGCGGCGTCTTCGACATCTGCCGCCGCTGCCACGAACAAGGCACGGGGTGTTGTCCGCCGACCTGCCGCGTGATGGGGGCGCCGGGGTGTGATCCGAACAACCGGTACGGCAAGACCGTCTTCTGCGCGGCCTTCGTTTGCGGGGCTTTGCTCAACGCCATTTCGGAATGCGACGCTGAAGCAGGGCGCGCGTTGAAATGGGTGAAGACCGAGTTGGGAGCCGCGGAGTTTCGCATTTACGAGATGATCACGCGGGTTCCGGCGGAAGCGCGCGAACCTGTCCGCCCGCTTGCGTTGCCGCGGCGCTACCCACGCCCCGCCGGGTTGGAAGACGGAGACAAGATCAAAGAGAAACTGAGCGCGCTCGCCCAAGAGATTCTGGAGATCAGACGACGATGGCGTGAGTTGGAGAAGCAAGAGGTCAACGTTGGCTGTTGATTTCATTGGGTTTGGCCGGCCCGCGGCGGGCCGGCCAAACCCAATGAAATCAACAGCCAAATCAAAAATGGACAAAGTGGAGACGGAAAGCTGAGGTAGAACGATGAAGCCCAAATTGGTTTGCCTTGCGGTGATACTGTTGATGACGAGCATTGGCGCGGCCGCGCAATATATCTCCGCTGATACGTACACCCGCTACGAGATGCTCGCGCCCGAGACGCATCAGTTCCGGATTTTTTATGAAGTGACCGAGACAAAACCGGGCGCGCGTTTTCACTTCAACATTATCCGTCCGGGCAGCGAGGCTTCGGACGAAGAGGTTTACGACCTGGCCACGGGGAAACAACTCAAGTTCGAAATCGTCAGCGGCGCGCAAGCCAAAACTGATTCGCCTGATGGTAATTTTGATCCCAACGCCAAATACATCAAAGTTCACCTGGCGCATCCCGTGCCCTCGCGCGGCGAATACCGGCTGCGTATTGATAAGACCTACAAAGACGCGAAAAGTTATTACATCGAAGGCGACCTCATAGTGTTCAAACGTTCTCTCGGCATTCCACGCAACAGCATAGTATTGCCTGCCGGATACGAGCTTGTTTCGAGTTCGGTCGCCGCGCAAGTGACATCTCAACCGGACGGGCGTCTGAAACTGGCGTTTGTAAATCCGGGCAGCGGCGGCCAGCTTGAAGTGACGATCCAGGCGCGCCGGCTGCCTCCCGCCGGGAAAGGAGCAGACAAGCCATGACCCGCATCGCCAAGTCTTTCAAAGCTGGTTTCACGCTCATAGCGCTCTGTTCGATCTGCGCGGGCGCCCGGCAAACGGCCGGAACGATCGCGGCGCGACAGGACGCGCCGCTTGCGGAACGCGCCTACCAGGATCGAGAGATTCTTTACGAATTGCAGGAGCCGCAATCGCACGCCTTCCGAATCACGCACGATTACACCGAGCGAAAAGAAGGCGCGAGGCATTACTTCAACGTCGTGCGCGCCGGCAGCCGCGTCTCCGATCCGGAAAGCATTGATCTGGACACGGGCGAGAGCCTGAAATGGGAGACCCTTTCAGGCAAGCAGGTTAAAGAGCGCAAGCTGCCACTGACGGATGTCACGGACGGCGCCGAAGTGGTCGTCACTTATCTGGCGCGTCCCGTCGCCAAAGGCTCCACCACGCGATTGCGGCTCAAAGAGACTTACACCGATTCGAAAAGTTACTACCTGGACGGCGAAGAGCTGGTCTGGGATCGCACGTTCGGGAGGTTGCGAAACACGGTGGTGTTGCCCGCGGGGTGGCGGTTGACGGCCCTAGCCTCGCCCGGAGTGATCCAAACCTTGCCCGACGGCCGCGTCTCCGTTTACGTTGTCAATCCTCGCAACGACGATGTCCGCGTTCATCTGCGCGCCAGCCGCCGCGCCGCGCGTTGAGAGAGCCTGCCGCAGCCAAGTATACAATTCAAGAAGTAACTGCTCAGGCAGAGGCGAAGAGGATTACGGAACAGACGGAAAAAACGGAATAGACGGAAAGTTTCTTAGCCTGTTTCCGTTTGTTCCGTTAACATCAGGTTCCGACACTCCAAACGACAATCCCCTGACAATCGTCGGGAAAATCCTACACTGATTCCGGAACCGCAGACCTGTTTTCCTGAATTTAGCTCGGCACGATTGTTGCCCGCCTCAACAGCAAATCCAGTAACGATTTCAGACAAAAAAATTTCGGACAAAAAAATCGGAGGCGAACATGAAAACCAAACTGGCGGCAATCTGTCTTTCACTGATCGTGTCGGCGCAAGCTCCACTCGCATTGGCGCAGAGCGCGCAACTCTCTTCGGATCAGGCCTGGGATCTGGTCAAACAGACACTGCTCGGGGAAAAGCTGGAGGTGAAATTGAAAGACGGCAGGAAAGTGAAAGGGGAGATGATCCTCGCTTCCGATTCGGAGCTGTCGCTTTCGCTCAAAAACCAACAGGCCGCGCAATTCAAACGCGATGAGGTGCGGGAAGTCCGGCGAGTGATGCCTCCTGACCGTGAGAAACAGAGGGTTTATGGAAGCATTGGCGTCGGGGTCGGGCTGATCGTCGGAGTCGGAGTCGCTCTGGCCATTTCGCAATCGGATAGGAATTGCTTCGATTGTCGAGGAAGGACGATAGGGTTGACCACCATATTAGTAGGCTTTCCGATCGCCGGCTCTCTGATCGGTCGTAAACTTGGCGGTGGCGGCAAACGAATACTGATTTATCAAGCGCCCTGACAGGCGCCGATTTTGCGCGCCCAACTACAACAGGCCATGTTCATGGCTCCGATTTAGATTTGGCTCTTTGCCATATTGAACTGTCAGTATACTCAATACGGATAATATTAACTTTCTGTCGCCTAGAAACTGCCCGATCACCAACTTCTTTGCTCAGAAATTTAGTTTCGCCAGGCGCAATCTTTATTTTATTGCGGAACTTATAGCGCTTTAGCTCCTTCTGATTATCCACATCGGAAAAGAAAATATATTCCCACTCGACTGCTTTAGTAATCTTGGCGCCAACGTTTTTGACAAGCGCATAGGTTTCATTTCTAGTAACTGTCTGTTTAGTAGTTTCCCCTCTACGCCCAGTACGTGGATCTATCTCTGAGATCGGAACGGATTCTCCCGGAATCCGATCTTCAGGTCGGCCAGATTTTTCCGAAGTGGAGTCAATAGGTTGTGTGAAACTCGTCTGACGGAGCACTCCCCACTCAAAATTCTGAACCACGATATCAGGCTCCTCTTGAAAACCACCGGAAGACTGAAGCATTGAAACAAACATAGCTAACAGTATAAACATTGTAGTTTTCATTTCGCCATTCTCCTGGATTGGGTGGCCATCATACGCCCGACGCCCTATCATCACAAATCCCGGCGCGCATTTTTTTCGTATCGGGCTCTTGAATACCGAATCCTGCTCAAGCCAGTGTTCCAGCCGGCGCCGCTTCGCGAACGGATGGGCCTTGCCACGATTGTCGGGGAAGAGCGGTAGGGTTGACCTTCGCCGTAGCCGGTATGACGATCGCCGGCGCCATAATTGGCCGCAAGCTCGCCGGCGGCAAACGAATATTGATTTATCAAGCGCCCTGACTATGATGAACGCGAAGACGAAGACAGTCGAAGATTGAAGATCGAGGATCGAAGCTAGTGTCAATGCGCGTAAGGCGACCCTCGACCTTCTATCTTCGATCCTCATCTTCTTCGTGGCTTCGGTCTATTGAATTCTCACAGTCACGGCATTCGTCGTCCTACCGCCTGTCGTAACCCTGATCGGGACCGAGCCTCCTCCGGCCAGTGAAGGTGGAATGACCATGTTGATCTGCTCAAGTCCGACCAATCCCGGGACCGGTCCGGCAAACGTCGGAGTGACGTTGGCGCCGCCGATCGAGACGCTCACAGCCGACGCTGTTGCGCTGCTCATTCCGGTCGTGAAGAGTATGAGGAAGGTCGGGCTAGTCGCCGATCCGGCCGGCAGCGGACGCTCAGTGCCGTCAGGGTTCAGCACGGACTGGAAGTTCACGCCGTCCGTAGTCCACACGGCCGCCGCCGTTCCCTGCCCGTTGGATCTTGCCGAGAAGATGCCCGGGGCTAGGCTCACCACGTTGACCCTGCCCCCGAGGACCGAGCTGTCCGAGTTTGTGACCATGATCAACGTCTGGCCGACAGGGATGTTCGGCGTAAGAATGTTGAGCTGGCCAGTGCTGGTCGCCAGCAATTGAGCAGGCTGTCCGCCAACCATCACGCTTACTCCACCGAGGGTGGCGGGAAGCGGGAGGCTCGTAGCAACCCTCAATATTCCCCCGTCTGTCTGGAAATTGCCGAAGACCGCGGCGAGCGAATTCGGCGCGACAGCGTCGACGGCGAAGCTGGCCGCGTTGGTTACGGCCATTCCCATGGGTTGCGCCGAAGCATGCGTCAGATTGCTCGCGACCGCGATCCCGCGAATCGTTTCCGCGCCCATCGGGCCGATATTTCCGACCATCGTCGCCGCGCCCGTTCCAAGGTTGATCGTGAATAGTTGCGGGACTCCGCCGATGTTAAACGCCGCATAAGCGTTGTTGGTCAGATCGGCGATGTCGAACCCGTTATCAGCGCTGGCGTCAGCGCCGAGCATCCCGATCGTGAAGAGTTGGCCGCCGTTCGGACCGTTTGCGGCGGGCACGCCGCCCGGCGCCCCTTGCGTAACCAACACATCGCGCATCGTATCAATCCCGTAGAGCGTGGTCGACATCGAACCGGCGAAACTGTTGTCGTAAGCCGAGGAGGTGATGACCGGCGCCATACCGGCGCCCGAATCGTTCGGCGCATAGGCCACCGACGTATCAGCGCCGCCCCCCATCACCGCCGAGGCTCCGGTGTCGGGATTGAACCGCAGGTTATTCGTCGAATTGCTGACGATTCTGATTCGATCAGGCACAGGATTGAAATCGAACCCAAAACCTGAGCCCATGAGCTGCGGATTGGTGGCGCCCATGCCGACCTGCGTCGCCGCGCCCGTTACCGGATTGATCGTGTAGATGCGGCTGCTGCTGCCGATGGCGAAGAGCGTCCCGTTGGCCGGGCGGAAATCAAGCCCGATGATCATCTCGCTACTTTGAAGCCCGGTGATCTGGGCGGCGCTTTGAATCACCCCCGGAGCGGTGCTGACGAAACTGATCAGCTTGTTGCTGTTGGTTACGGCGAAGATCCTCTCGATAATCGGCTGGATGGCGATGTCGCGGATCATCAGACCGCTGCCGATAGCCCCGAGCGACGTCGCCGCGCCGTTCGCCAGATTGATCCTGTGCAGCGTCGGAACCCCGGCGACCGTCAGCGAGGCGAACGCCGCGCCGGTCGTAGGCGCGATGTCAAACCCCACTTCATCGCCGGTGTCAACCGCGGCCCCTCCCATCGGCGTGAGCGATCCGACCGTGGACAGTTGTCCGGTGTTCGGCGAGGGCGTGCCATTCGGTCCTCCTTGCGTCACCAGGATGTCCAGGTTGGAGTCAATTCCGTAAAGAGTCGTCATGGTCGCCCCGGCGAAATTATTCGTATAGGCTTCACCGACGACTTTTGGAGTCGCGGACGCATTCGGATCGCCGGTCGCGAAAACCAGGTTCGTGTCCGTCCCCGCCACAGTGCCATTGGTCGGCCTGAGACGCAGGTCCTGACCGGCGTCGCTGACGAAACGTATGAGATCGGGTACCGGATTGAAATCGACTCCGAAATTCATGCCATTGACCGCCGGAGTGAATGGCATGGCGCTGACTGGAACGGCCGCCCCCGTCGCAGTGTTGATGATGTAAACGTTGCTCTGATTGCTGACGGCGTAGAGCAACCCGTTCGCGGGCCGGAAATCCATGCCCAACAATGTTTCGCCGGCGTTCAGGCCCGTGAT
>Ga0187894_10003763_pt1 | contig 16719 bp, 12 predicted proteins | sample GBC1701081metaG_FD_136650 | JGI IMG/M metagenome (GOLD analysis project Ga0187894, IMG submission 136650) | White microbial mat communities from a lava cave in the Kipuka Kanohina Cave System on the Island of Hawaii, USA - GBC170108-1 metaG ... | reverse complement strand
CAGCACGCGAGGCCGCGTGCGCTCCCAGGGGCAACGCCTTTTCGATATAGACTTTGATTTTGAAGGACTTTTATTTGCACACGCTTCATTTAAGTAGAGATCGCATCATTCTCGAAAGGTATACAATGGACATCGCCCCCGCATCTGTCGCTATCTCACAAAGCAAATCGAAAGTCTTCTACGGATGGATCGTCATTTTCCTCGCTGTCTTTGCCGTCGCCGTGACCAACGGGCTTTCGATTGGCGGCATCCCCGTCTTCTATCGCTCGTTCATTAGCGAGTTTGGCTGGAGCCGGACGACCATCGCCACGGCAGGCGCCTCGCTGCTGCTGGCGCGCGGACTGGCCGGGCCATTCACCGGGCCGTTGTGGGACCGGTACGGGCCGAAGCGATTCATGGCGATCGGCGCGGCGGTCATCGGCGTCGCCTTGATCTTCGGTTCCTTCATCGGCGCGACGCTGCATCTTTACCTGATGCTCTTGATGATGGCCGTTGGTCTGACATTTGCGGGAATGGGGCCGGGAGCGTTTCTGGCTTCGAGCTGGTTTACCGGCAAACGCGGCGTCGCGATGGGCATCGTGACCACGGGAACCAGTCTGGGCGGGATGATCTTTTCGCCGACCTCTACCTGGTTGATTGCTGGTTACGGTTGGCGCAGGGCGATGATCGTCTATGCCGTCTTTGCATTCGTTGTCTTCGTGCCGTTGATGTACTTCTTCATCAAGAACCGCCCCGCCGAGATCGGCGCCTCCGCCGATCCTGACGAATCGGATTGGTTTCTGCGGCGCCAGACACTGGTCAAAAGCGTTGTAGCCACCGCCGCGATCCTGGGCATGCTGATCTATTCGCCCATCTCATCGCTTCTCGTCGGCAGGTTCGGCAAGCAGGCCGCGATCCTGATCTTCGCCGTTTTGGGCGTAATTTGTCTGGGCGCGCTGGCGCCGTATTTTGCGGCAAAGACCGGCGCGGCCAAGGTTGCCGATGCGGCGAAGCCCGATCCGGCGTGGGGGGCGACGATGAGAGAAGCCATGAGCAGCCTCGCGTTTTGGGCGCTGTTGCTCGGTTCATCGCTCTGTTATTACGTCATCTTTGCAATCGTGCAGCAATTCATCCTGCACCTGCAATCGCCGCAAGTCGGTTTCAGCCCGGCCGGCGCCGCATGGGCCTACAGCACACTGTTTTTCTTCAGCCTATCGGGTAAATCACTTTTCGGATTTTTGAGCGACCGGTTTCCGAAGCGCGCGGTCAATATGGTCTGCTGCGTAATGATGTTCGCCGGCACGCTGATCCTGATCGAGATCAATCAAGCGAATACGTGGTTCTTCTGCTTACTGTTCGGGCTGGGCTACGGCGGCATCACGGTGACGACGAAGCTGGTGTTAGTGGAACTCTTCGGCCTGCGCAGCTTGGGTAAACTGCTCGGCATAATGATGGGCGCCGAGCTGATCTTCGGCAGCGGCGGCAACCTGCTGACCGGCCGCCTGTTCGATACTACGGGCAGTTACCAGACGGCGTTCAAAGTTATGGCCGTCTGTTCGATTGTTTCAGTTATTTTGATGGCTCTGTTACACCGAAGGTCCCCGTCCTGGTTACTGAAATCAGACGATGCCCTTCGCGTCTCCTGACGGCTTGCCCCACAGCACAGTCAGGGAAACATTTAACTATAACTACCTGACATAAATTATCAGGAGGGACATAAATGACAACCCATAATTTACGCGTTTTGTCTTCGACTTTGGTAATTGCATTGATTGCGGCAATTTCCTATGCGCAGACGACGACCGGGACATTTCTCGGTTTCGTGACCGATGCGTCAGGCGCAGTGCTCAGTGGCGCCAAAGTCACCGCCGCCAATGAATCGACCGGCTTGACGCGAACCGTCACGACCAGCGCCTCCGGCGAATACGTGATTGCGCTGCTGCCCGTGGGCCGGTACACGTTGACGTTCGAGGCTCCAAACTTCAAGCAGCGCGCGGTCAAGGGCGTGGTACTGGAACTGGATCAGAAAGCCAAGATCGATGTCACGCTCGAAGTCGGCCAGATCACCGAAGTCGTCACGAGTGACGAGGCGAACCTCTCGCCGCTCACCCGCACCGAAACGGCCGAAGCCGGCGAAGTGATCGAGAACAAACGCATCGTCGAGCTGCCGCTCAATGGCCGTCTGTTTCTGCAACTGGCGCAGTTGACGCCCGGCGTCATCGAAAATGCGCGCGGCGGCTTCGGACAGCAACTGAGCGGCGTCTCCGGGCCGCGCATCACCGTGATGGGCGCGCGCGAAAGCGACAACTACTTCACGCTGGACGGCGTCAGCCTGACCGACCGCTTCTACAACACGCTCTCCACGCCATTGACCGTGGATGCGATCCAGGAGTTTAAAGTCCAGTCGAATCTCTACTCCGCCGAATCCGGCACGCTCGGCGGCGCGCAGATCAACATCGCCATCAAGAGCGGCACGAACGACCTGCACGGTTCGGTCTACGAATTCCTGCGCAACGACAACCTCGACGCGCGCAACTTTTTTGATCGCGATTTCAAACCCGAGTTCCGCCAGAACCAGTTCGGCGGAACAGTGGGCGGCCCGGTGATCAAAAATAAAGCGTTCTATTTCGGCAGCTACGAAGGGTTGCGCATGGCCAAGGGCCTGACGCGCACGTTCACGGTGCCGACCCAAAGCCTGCGAGGCGGCCAGTTCGCGACGCTCGTTCGCGATCCGGCCACCGGCCTCCCCTGCACGCAAGCGGACCAGCGCGGCTGTTTCGCCAACAACCGGATCCCCGACGAACGCCTCTCCCCTGTGGCGAAAGGGCTGCTCAACTTCCTTCCGCTGCCGAACTTGACTGGCGCGGCCAATAACTTCATCGGCTCGCCGCAAGAGATCAACGACAACAACCAATTTACTATCAAGACCAATTACCGGCACAGCGACAAAGACGAGGGGTTTGTGCGCTACACGTTCTACGACGTGGACGCCTATCAGCCCTACGGCTTCGTCGCATTCGCGACCAGCCCGATCTCGCTGCCCGGCTTCGGCCTCTTCCTGAAACAGCGTTCGCAGAACCTGGCGATCAGCGAGACGCACATCTTCAACTCGACGCTCATCGGCGAATTCAAATTCGGGTTCAACCGCACCGCCGGCGGACAGGCGCAGCAGAACAGCAACGTGGATTTCGCCAATCAGTTCAACATTCTTGGCGCCAGCCGCGATGCGGGCGATCGGGGCATTCCCCGCATCATCGTCGCGCCGTTTAACACGTTCGGCGATGTGACTACGCCCATCTCGCGTCGCGACAACGACTACCAACTCAATTACAACGTCTCGTGGTTCCGCGGCAGGCACAACCTGAATTTCGGCGTCATGTACAAGCGGATTCAATTCAACCCTCTCATCCCCTCCAGCAAACGCGGCCAGTTTACCTTCACCGGGAATTACACGGGCAACGCCTTTGGCGACTTCCTGCTCGGATTGCCGTTTAACGCGCGCGGCGGCGTGGGCGGTTCGGCCGTCTACCTGCGCGGCAACGAATGGCACTCCTTCGCGCAGGATGACATAAAAGTGTCGAAGCGGTTGACGGTCAATTTCGGTTTGCGGTACGAGTACGCGTCGCCACTGTCCGAGAAATTCAACCGATGGTCTACGCTCGACATCGAAAACCGCCAGGTGATTGTCGCGAGCGAAGGCGGCAAGACCTATCCACGGGAGTTGTGGATCCCCGGCCTCGAACAACAACTCTCGCCCTTGCCTATCGTCACTTCCGAAGCGGCCGGATTGGATCGGTCGCTGGTCAATAAAGATTTGAACAACGTCGCGCCGCGCGTCGGCTTCGCGTTCGATCTGTTCGGCGACCAGCGGACGGTTCTGCGCGGCGGATACGGCATCTACTACAACGTCGCCTCGTTCAATTCAGCATCGTTGCAGAGTCTGGCCGCGCCGTTCTTCAAAGCGATCAACGCAAACAATTCGGCGACCGCCCCCGCGCCGATCACAACCATACTGAGCAACCCTCTGCTGGGCGCTCCCGGCTGGGCCTCGTTCGACATCGGCTTCCGCACGCCCTATTACCAGCAATGGAACCTCAGCGTCCAGCAACTGCTCACGCGGAACATGATCCTCGAGGCGCAGTATCTGGGATCGAAAGGCACGAAACTCTATACCAGCGTCTTCTACAACGTGCCCGATCCGTCGCCGACGACCACGCCCTCCATCGCGTCGCGGGCGCGTTTCCCGAATCTCGGCAACAATTCATTGCAGGCGTCGGCGGGCAGGTCGAACTACCACGCGCTGGCGCTGCGCGCTGAGAAGCGGCTCTCGTCCGGGCTGGCGGTGATGGGCAGCTACACCTTCTCGAAGAGCACGGACGTGGATTCGCTGGGCAACTCGGTCGTCTCGTCGAACCTCGATCAGAGCAACACCAAGAACCTCGAACACGCGCTGTCGAGCTTCGATGTGCGACACCGGATGGTGGTCAGTTTCACCTATGACCTGCCGTTCAAGTTCGAGAACAAAGCGCTCGACGCCCTGCTCGGCAATTGGCAAGCGGGCGGCATCATCACCCAACAGTCAGGGCAGCCGTTTACTGTCAACATCACCAACGATCGCGCCAATAACGGACAGCTCAATCAGCGCCCCCATCTGGTTGGCGATCCGAACCTGCCCGATGGTGAGCGCACGGTCGAACGATGGTTCAACACCGCCGCTTTCATCGTGCAACCGGTTGGCGCGCTCGGTACGGCTGGCCGCAACATCCTGGAAGGTCCGGGGACGAACCTCGTGGACTTTTCATTGCTTAAAAACATCCCGTTCAACGAACGCCACCGGCTGCAACTTCGCACGGAGTTCTTCAATTTCTTCAATCACGCGAATTTCGACTTTCCCGAACGGATCTGTTCAGGCGCGACCGAGGGCGCGCCTTGCACAGCGGCGCAGTTCGGGCGCATCGGCGCGGCGCGCGATCCGCGCATCCTGCAGTTCGGGTTGAAATATTTGTTCTAAACACTCCTCCACGAAGCCACGCGAAGAGTCGCGAAGGATAGTCGAAAACCTCGTGACACTTCGCGCGGCTTCGTGGAGAATCGGGCAGACAGGATTCACAGGATTTTTCAGGATGTTCGGGAGGGCTTATCAATAGTTTTCTTCCGTGAGTCCCGGAAAATCCTGTGAATCCTGTCTATGCCTTTTCTATTTCGCGCGAGTCCTTATCACAATTCATACGCTATGGGGCTGAGGTGAATTCATGAATATCGAACCCAATCGCACCAGCCGGGCCACATTCGATTACGTCGAAGGCTTGAAGCGCTACGTCGCCGAAAAATTCATGCCCAGGCTGCGCGCGGCCTATGAGACGGGCGAGGAGCGTTATGTCCAAACGCATAACGGCGAGAAACCGGCGACGATGGAGCAGGTCGGCGAAGTGATGCGGCCGATGACGCTCTACAAATACAACCGCGCCATCCAGCGCGCGAGCCAGGAGTTGATGTGGGCGGTCGTTTACGAGTCGCTCGAACCGCGCCGCGCAGAACTGACCGAGGAGCTGAATCGCTCGACCGAGGATGCGCGCGGGAGTGTCGAGGTGGATCCAAAGCTGGAGCTGCCGAAGTATTACACGGCGGTGGATTTCCATTTGCAGCCGCGCAGCTATCACGGCGACGATCTGGCGGGCATCGTGTATGACATCGGCGTGCCCATATACGTGTTGCGCCGCAACGGGTCGGACAGCGGCGAGAGCGGACGCGCGCTGGCTTCGGTGATTCCACCTGGCCGGTACGAAAAGATTCTCGACATGGGCTGCGGCATCGGGCAGAAGACGCTCCCGATTGCCGACGCTTTCCCTGAAGCGGAAGTCCACGCGATCGACCTGGGCGCTCCGATGGTCAAATACGCGCACAAACGCGCCGAACGGATGGGGCGCAAGGTTCATTTCAGCCAACAGAACGTCGAGCGCACCAACTTCGCCGACAATACCTTCGACCTGGTTGTCTCGACGATCTTGTTACACGAGATTCCGCCGAGCGCGATCCGCAATATGATTGCCGAATCCTATCGCGTGCTGAAACCGGGCGGGTTGGCCGCGCACCTCGACCTGCCGCCGTACAACCAACTCTCGCCCTACAACACGTTCCTGATGGATTGGGATACGCGCAACAACGGCGAGCCGTACTGGCGCGCGTTCCACGAACTGGACCTGCCCGCGATCTTTCGCGAAGCCGGATTCAAGGACATCCGCGAGATCACGGCGGAGAGTAAAAACAGCGGCAGAGGCGGCTATTCAGGCAAGTTTCCGTATTGGGTAACGATGGCGGAGAAATAAAACGCCGCGCTTATTCCGAGAGCGCGAAAGATAAAGATGACTAAAAGACCAAGCCAATTCGACGATCCTGCAATCGACGCCCTCCTCGGCATCGTGTTGTCCCTGGGCAGTGAAGTCTATGTGCTGCGCGACCGGATGCGCGTCATCGAGAAGATGCTCGAAGCCAAAGGCGCGATCTCGCGCGCCGACATCGAAGCCTACAAACCGACGCCGGAAGAAGAGGGAGAGATCGGCAAAGACCGCGACGCGTTCATGGCGAGATTCTTCCGTGTCTTTGAGGGTAACCCGGAATAATTTGATTTCACCGGCTGGTTCGATCTCACTTGGTTACTCGCACGTAATACAGATACTCAACCGTCGCGTCGCGTTTGTATTCGCGGTTGCTGTCGGCTTTGAACCGGTTATAGGCCTGAGAAAAAGTCTCCGGCTCTCCGCGCAGGCTGAGGATGCGGCGAATCTCCTCGAAGCTCAGGACTCCCTCGTCGTTGTAACTCATCAGGATGTGTTGCGCGCGCGCGCTGGTGATCAGATGCTCTAAAGCCTCGCGGGCGGCTCGCGGCTGGCAGTAGCGGCTGCGCGGGTAATCGCGCATCCCGGTCACGCCCGTGAGCTTCGGGTCGTCGTAAGCGGCGATGGTCTCCAGCACGTGGTAGTTCGCGCCGTATTGCCGGTGATTGTAAGGCGGGTCGAGGTAGAGCACATCGCATTCGATCTCCTCGATCAGTTCATTGGCGTCGCGCCTGAACGCGCGGCAGTCCGTGACGTGGTTGTAGAGTGGCAGGGGTTTGAGCGTGAGCGGCTTCAACGCGCTCTGTTTGAACTTCTTCAAGAACGCTCCGTAAACGCTGGCGGTGTTCGCCACCTGATCAATCGCTTCGAGCAGCGAGCAGAGTAGGTAGAAATATTCATCTTCACGGATGGTCCCTTCGGTAAACCAGTCTTCGATGGCTTGACGGATCGCGTCGGCCTTTTCAGCGTTCTCTCCCGAGTAATAAAAACGCCCGCCCGCCGGGCCGTAATTCTTCGCAATGAACCCTTGCGCGCCGGAAAGGGAATTCACGAAGGCCAGCGTCCGCTCTGCCGGGCCATCGACTTCATCTCCGAGCTTCGCAAACTCGGCTTTATATTTTTGCCGCAACAGCGTGAAGCGCGGCTGCTCATTGATTTCAATGTAAGCTTTGTTGAGCGCGTAGGCGTAATACTGAAGATCGTTGGCGATAACGCGCAGCCCCAGTCGCTTGAAGAGCCGCCCCACGGCCCCGGTGCCCGCGAAAATGTCGCAGGCCGTCTTTTCGCTTCTGTCGGAGATTTGCCGAAAGACTTGTTCGATGAAGGGAAGCAGTGTGTGCTTGGAGCCGATGTAATTCATCCTTGATATTCTGCATTGTTAGTAGCCCACCAAATTTTCTACCAACTCAATTTTCATATTCGGAAATGCGCCTAGCCAATTGTACAATCGGCCATCATTTGTAAGCAGCAAGCACCCTTCGAGATTGGCCAATGCTACTAAACCGGCGTCTGTCGGCCCGAACGTGCATGCGATCTGTCTCAACCTGTCCTCGTTATTCAGTTCGCGCAGCGTAACCAGTTTCTCATGCACATTGTGCGTGTCGAAAAAATTCAGACAACTCTGCCAATAGATCGCGCGAAGTTCGTCAGGGATGTATCTCTCACTTCTGATTTCTCCGATCACGTGCGAAGTAATAATGATCTCTCCAATACTATCCAGTAAGGCGCGGAAGCTTCGTTGATTTGTCGGATTATCTGCCAAACACGGATGAAGGGAACGTTTACGCAGAATAGCTGGTTCCAATTTCGGCTCGCGCCCTATTAGCTCAAGCGCCAGAGCGTCAATCAGCGGCGCTGTATCAATCACCACTTTCTGATAAGGATGGCGAGCAATTGGCATGGGGTTGTTAAGCTACTACCATCGAGGCCGTTGGTACTGGCGGCACGTCATACTCAAGCGAAAGCTGATCTCTGGTGTCATTCAGCAATTCAATCAGGCGATTCACTGTTTGCAATAACTTTTCGCCCGCTCGATCGGTCAACGCTTTTGTCTCGCTCACCTGGGGATGGTCTAGGACGCGCATGAATTCATCTCGGCGCCTGTTCCACAGTGGTGAATGGTTGAAATAACTTGGGATCTCCCCCGCCCCGTTTATTATCTCTTGAGCGATCCACCCTAAGCGTTCAGACTCTTCGGCGCCGACGAACATGTCTCTGAGGCTCTTGCCTAGCTCACTTAAGGCTTCGTCCGTAGTCACGCGTGCGAAAACTTCCCGCAATTCGTCGCTTTCCAGAATCGCGCGCTCCAAGTTCTTACAGGCTACAAACAATTGAGCCACTTGGTCATCGTGGAAAGTTATATTTTCACTGATGGCTGGATGGTATTTTTTGAATTGCTCAAGATTCGGCGCGTAACCGACCGGAATCATTTGACTCACACATCGGATGGATTCCAAGCGGCCAGGAATAAACTGCCATGTCCAGCTTTTCTTGCTTAGTCGCTGCTGTTCCAAAGAGAGCGCTCGAAGCGTGGGATTGATAACAGTATCAAACCAGGCCGTAACGATCTTCTCTCCAAAACGCTTTTCAACAGAGTCACTGCTCATAATGCTGCCTCACTTATTATTTTTCTTCGCTGCTCTCTTCTTCGCCTTGGCTTTCGGCCTCGTTTTTGCCAGTGGCAGACTGTATGCCCTAAGGGAATTATTCGTCAATGCGATCGTTTCGCACAACCAATCAGTACGAATTGAAACAGGTTATTCGTCCCCGAAAGAAACCCCAAGATCGCGCGCCGATTGAATGACGTCGTAATCGAGCGGAACCTGTTTGCGTTTGCTGATCGCTTGTTCGAGCGGGACGGTGATGATGGCCGATGACTGGTAGGCGACCATCACGTTCTCCTTTCCGCATTCGATGGCGCGGACGGCCGCCGCTCCGAACCTCGTCGCCAGCAATCTGTCGGCGGGCGTCGGCTGCCCGCCGCGCTGCAAATGTCCGAGCACCAGCGAGCGGGTTTCATATCCGGTCAGCTTGTTTAAGTCCATGGCCAATTGTTCGGCGATGCCGCCCAGCCGCGGCTCGCGTCCATCTTCGCTCGCTTTGAAGATCATCTGGCCTCCGACGGGCGCCGCGCCTTCCGCCGCGACGATGATGGCGAAGTTGCGTTTGCGCCGCCAACGATCGTGCAGCTTTCGCCCGATGGATTCGAGCTGATAGGGGATTTCCGGGATCAGAATTACGTCGGCGCCGCCCGCGACTCCCGAATAGAGCGCGATCCAGCCGGAGTAACGTCCCATCACTTCGACGATCATCACGCGCTCGTGCGAGGCGGCCGTCGCGTGCAGTTTGTCAATCGCCTCGGTCGCGGTCGTCACCGCGGTGCTGAATCCGAAGGTCATTTCGGTCGCCATCAGGTCGTTGTCGATCGTCTTGGGCACGCCGATGACGGGGATGCCTTTCCTGGCCAGGCTGCTCGCGATTGAGAGCGTGCCGTCGCCACCGATGACGATCAGCGATTCCAGCCCGAGATGGTGAAACTGTTCGACCACCTTGTCAGAAATGTCGATGAATTCGGTTTCGCCGCCCGTGGTGACCTTGAGCTTAAACGGATTGCCGCGATTGGTCGTGCCCAGGATCGTGCCGCCAGTGTGGATGATGCCGCGCACGTCATACGTGTTGAGCAGATGAACGCGGTTGCGGTAGAGCAACCCTTCGAAGCCCCGTTCGATGCCGTAAACTTCCCACCCCCGATTGATCGCGCTGATGACGACGGAGCGAATTACGGCGTTGAGGCCGGGACAATCGCCTCCGCCGGTGACAAGGCCGATTTTTTTAATATGAGAATTTGATTTACTACGTTGAGTCATAGCTGAAGTTTATGTCTCACAGTTCAAAGTTCAAGCTGCTTGACGGCGCCATGTGATTTTGCTCCAAAGTTGAAACGGACAATATTGTCGGACTATAGGGTCTTCTTGCCCGTGGCGCCTGTTTCAACTATTATGCTGGCTGAATGAGCATTCATTCAGTACGCCTCTGGTAACGTATTCCAATGCAGACGAAACGTAAAAACGCCTCTCAAACGGCCGAGCCGGTCGAAGAAAAGTCACGTAACGGCAAATACGAGGCTATATTGCGCGCGGCGGCTCAGGTCTTTGCGCGGTCCGGATATTTCAACGCCAAAGTCTCGGATGTGGCGCGGACGGCGGGTGTGGCTGACGGCACGGTCTATCTTTATTTCAAAAACAAAGATGACTTGCTGACCTCGATCTTCAGTTGGGCGATGGGCGAATTCATCAGCAGCGCGAAGGCTGATCTGGCCGAAATCGAAGACCCTCGTGAAAAGCTGCGCCGGTTTGCGCATCTGCATTTTTTGTTGCTTGAACAGGAGCGTGACATCGCCATCGTCTTTCAGATCGAACTGCGCCACTCAACCAAATTCATGGAGCAGTTTTCGACGACCTATTTGGCTCAATATTTGCAGATGTTGCGCGAGATCATTGAAGAAGGACAGCGGCGCGGGATATTCAGAAAGCGGCTCAACTCGAAGGTGGTGGCGAAATTTCTGTTCGGCGCGCTGGACGAGATGGCGACCAATTGGGTGTTGAGCCACAAAAATCACAGCTTGACGGCGATGGTCGATCCGGTTTTGGACATATTTCTGAATGGAGTGGGTGAAGGCAATGGCTGAAGTTGTATCTGGAGTCAGTACTCAAACCCGGCCGGAAGCGGCGGGTACTAATGTTGAGGTTACGACGCTGGTCGAGCTTTTCCGCCGCGCCGTGGGGCGCAAGCGCGATCTGCTCAACTATAAAAAAGACGGCGGTTGGCGCCAGGTTTCGTCGCGCGAGCTGGAATCGCAGGTCCGCACAGTGGCGATGGGGTTGTATGCGCTGGATGCGCGCGCCGGAGACCGTGTCGGCATACTTTCCGAAAATCGAGTCGAATGGACGATCGCCGACCTGGGGGTGACTAATTGTGGCGCCGCCGACGTGCCGATTTACGCCACGCAGGCGGCGAAACAGGTGGCCTATATCCTGAATGACGCCGAGGTTGAAGTCCTTTTCATCTCGAATCAGGCTCAATACGATCGCATCCGTGACGCGCTGAACGGTTGCCCGAAGCTGCGCGCGATCATTTCGTTCGACCAGGTGAGCGCGCCTCCGGGCAAAGTGATGAGCTTCGGCGATTTTATGGACTGGGGACGCGCGGCGGATGAAGCGGAGCCGGAGCTTTACGAAACTCTGCAGGAGAGCGTGAGGCCGGACAGCCTGGCGACTCTGATTTACACCTCAGGCACGACGGGTGACCCGAAGGGCGTAATGCTGACGCATGCGAATCTGGTTTCAAACGCGCTCGCCAATTTTCAAAACTCCCAACTGAAAGAGGGCGAGGTCGCGCTGACTTTCCTGCCGTTTTCTCACATCCTCGAACGCACGACGATTTATATGTATCTTCACGCCGGCGTTTCGATCTTTTACGCCGGGAGTGTCGAGACCGTGGCACAGGACATGACCGAAGCCCGCCCGTATTTCATGACCAGCGTTCCGCGGCTCTTCGAGAAAATCTATGCGCGCGCGATGGAGAAGGCCGAGGAGAGTGGCGAGAGGAACGCCGCAGTAGCGCGCTGGGCCGCGGGGGTGGCCAGGCAATGGGCGGTGGCGTCGAGCGAGGGCAGGGGCGCGGGGGTGGTTTTGAAGCTCAAACACAAAGTCGCCGACGCGCTGGTCTATTCAAAATTGCGCGCGGCTTTGGGCGGGCGCGTCCGCGCGCTGGTTTCGGGCGGCGCTCCGCTCGCTCCCGAACTCGCGCGATTCTTTTACGGCGCGGGAATGCCGGTCTATCAGGGCTACGGTTTGACCGAAAGCTCGCCGGTGATCAGTTGCAATACCCCATTGGCGAACCGGATCGGGTCGGTTGGCAAACCGATTTCAGGTGTCATCGTGCGGATCGCCGAAGACGGCGAGATTCTGGCTTCGGGGCCGAACGTGATGCGCGGTTATTACAACCGCCCTGTCGAAACCAGAGAGGCGTTGGAAACCGACGCCGAAGGGCGCGTCTGGCTGCGCACGGGCGACATCGGCCATCTGGACGCCGACGGGTATCTGTTCATCACCGACCGCAAGAAAGATTTGATCAAGACCAGCGGCGGCAAATATATCGCGCCGCAACCGATTGAAAACGCCATCAAACGCAGCCGCTACGTCAACCAGGTGGTGGTCATCGGAGACGGACGCAAATTTCCCTCGGCGTTGATCGTTCCTCAGATGGACACGCTGCGCGCTTACGCCCAGCAGCAGGATCTCGCCGCCGATGACGCCGAGTTGGTCAAACATCCGAAGATCATCAGCCTGATTGAGAGCGAGGTTGATAGGCATACAAACGACCTAGCGCAGTTCGAGAAGATCAAAGCGATTCTACTGCTCCCGCGCGAACTGACGGTTGAAAGCGGCGAACTGACGCCGACGCTCAAGGTCAAACGCCGCGTCGTTGTCGAAAAGAACAAGAAGCAGATCGATCAGCTATACGCCGATAAGGAATCAAAATGATTGCGGATTACGGATTGCGGATTTGGAATAGTAGGGCGCCACGCGCGTAAGCAAGCGCTTGTCCATGTGACGCGCCATTCCAAATCCGCAATCCGCAATCCGCAATCCGCAATCCGCAACCATCATGTTTCCACTCAATTTAAGCGTCACTCGCATCGACAAACACACCCACAAGGTCTGGAGCTTTTTCATGATCCCGCAGAGCGGTCCGCGACCTGAGTTCAAGGCCGGCCAGGTGGCGATCCTGGAGATGGAGAATTACGGCGCTACCTACATCGCCTTCGCCTCTGCGCCGGAAGAAGATGAGTTCGAATTCCTGATTAAACGCAGCCCGGGGTCGCCGAATGTGTCGGGAGCGCTCTTCGAACCGAGCGCCGACAAACAGGTGGTTTTGAAAAATATAGTCGGGCGAGGCTTCTCCATCGAAGATCACAAGGGCGACGATCTGGTCTTCGTGGCGATGGGGACGGGCCTCGCGCCGCTGCGTTCGACGCTGCGCCATTTATTGCGCTCGCGCAAAGAGTACGGACGCCTTGTCGTGCTTTATGGCGCGCGCACGGTGGACGACTTCTGCTTCGCGCAAGAGATGGCGACCGAATGGCGCGAGCATGGCGTCGAACTGCGCCAGGTGATCAGCCAGCCCAACGGCGATTGGAGCGGGCCGACTGGTTACGTGCAGAGCCTGCTCGATCACATCGTGCCTGAGTTGAACCATCCCGTCGCCCTGGTTTGCGGATCGAGAGAGATGATTGAACAGACGCGCTTGCGATTGCTCAACCTGGGCTTCGCGGCGGAAAAGATTTTGACGAATTATTGAGGAGCGGGGAATGGGGAGTGGGGAGTAGGGAGTGGGGAATGAGGAATACTTTCCATCCCCACTCCCCACTCCCTACTCCCCACTCCCCGCTGTCCCTCCGAGGAGACATCAAGTATGCAGATTAAAAAAGCCGCGGTTCTGGGCGCGGGTGTGATGGGCGCGCAGATCGCCGCGCATCTGGCCAACGCCGGCATTCCTTGTTTGTTGTTGGACATTGCGCCGAAAGAGTTGACGGCGGAAGAGCAGAAGGCGGGCTTGACGCTCGAATCGCCTGCTGTGCGCAATCGCATCGCCGCCGCCGGGCTGGAAGCGGCAAAGAAGGCTAAACCCGCCGCGTTCTTTTCGCCTGAAATCGCCAGTTTGATCTCGGTCGGCAATTTCGAGGACGACCTGCCGAAGTTGAAAGGCTGCGACTGGGTGATCGAAGCGATTGTCGAAAACCTAGAAATCAAACGCGCGCTTTACGAACGCATTGAGCCGCATCTGGGCGCCGAGGCCATCGTCACCTCGAACACTTCTGGCATTCCGCTGTCAGGTTTGGCCGAGGGGCGTTCAGACAACTTCCGCCGACTGTTTCTGGGCACGCACTTTTTCAATCCGCCGCGTTATCTCCATCTGCTGGAAATCATCACCACGCCCGAAACCGACGCGGAGGTCACGAACTTCATCGCCGATTTCTGCGACAGAACTTTGGGCAAGGGCATTGTTCACGCGAAAGACACGCCGGGATTCATCGCCAATCGGATTGGCAATTTCGCCATGCTCGATGCGATCAAGGTTATGCTCGAAGGCGGTTACACAACCGAAGAAATTGACGCGATGACCGGAACCGCCGTCGGTCACGCGAAGAGCGCCTCGTTCCGCACGCTCGACATCGTCGGTTTGGACACTGCGGTTCACGTCGCGAAGAATCTGTACGCCAGCCTGCCGAACGATGAAAAGCGGGAGACCTTCGTGTTGCCCGACGTTTTGCAGAAGATGGTTGATAGCAAGCTGCTCGGCGATAAAACCAAAGGCGGGTTTTTCCGAAAGGTCGGCGATGAGATTCAGACGCTCGACCTGAACACGCTGGAATACCGCGAACGCCAAAAGCCGAAAATCGCCTCGCTCGAAACCGCCAAGAATATGGACAAGCTCGAAGACCGGTTGAAGGCGTTGATCTACGCCAAAGACCGCGCGGGCGAGTTCCTCTGGCGCACGACCTCGGAGGCGATGATCTACGCCGCCAACCGCATTCCCGAAATCGCCGACAACGTCGTCGAAATCGACAACGCGATGAAGTGGGGCTTCGCTCACGAACTCGGAGTCTTTGAAACCTGGGACACAATCGGCGTCGAACAGTCCGTCGCCAGAATGCGTGAAGAAGGCCGCGCGATCCCAGCCAACATCGAAAAGATGCTCGCCGCCGGAGGCGCCAGTTTTTACAAGACAGAAAACGGCGCGCGACTTTATTTTGATTTCGCCAGCGGCGCATACAAACCCGTGCGACAGCCAGCGGGCGTAACGATCCTCAAATCGATCAAAGACCAGAACATGGTCATTAAGAAGAACACGGGCGCGAGCCTGATTGACCTGGGCGATGGCGTCGCGTGCGTTGAATTCCACTCAAAGATGAATGCGCTCGGGCATGATCAGCTTGGGATGATCCAGCACGCGATCAAAGAGGTCGAAAAGAATTTCGCGGGGCTGGTCATCGGAAACCAGGGCGAGAACTTTTCAGCCGGCGCGAACATTATGATGGTCCTGCTGGCGGCGCAGGAAGGCGAGTGGGATGAGATGGCTCTGGCCGTGAAGCAATTTCAGAACACCACGATGAGCCTGCGCAATTCGGCGAAGCCAGTGGTTGTCGCGCCGCATCATCTTACGCTGGGCGGCGGGTGCGAAATGGTGTTGCACGCCGACCGCGCGGTTGGCTCGGCGGAAACCTACATCGGCCTGGTCGAAGTAGGCGTCGGATTGATCCCCGGCGGCGGCGGCACGAAAGAGATGGCCGTGCGCGCGTCTGAAATCGCCGAGTCAACGCCCGGCGCGGATCATTTCGAGATTCTCAGGCGCAACTTCGAGATGACCGCGATGGCCAAGGTCGCCACGAGCGCCGTCGAAGCGAAGAGCTGGGGCCTGATGCGACGACAGGATCGCGTCGTGATGAATGACAAGCGCGTGATCGAAGAGGCCAAACAGACCGTGCTGACGCTGGCGCGGGAAGGTTACACGCCATCGCAGCCACGGCAGGATGTGCTTGTGCTCGGCGAAGCCGCGTTGACGAAATTCAAACTCGGAATGCACATGATGAAACGTGGCGGTTACATCTCGGATCACGACGCGTTGATCGGGTTGAAGATCGCCACCGTAATGTCGGGCGGTAATCTAACGCGCCCGACGCGAGTGTCGGAGCAGTACCTGCTCGATCTGGAACGCGAAGCGTTCATCAGCTTGTGCGGGACGAAAGCGACGCAGGAGCGCATCGCGCATATGCTGAAAACTGGCAAGCCGCTGAGGAATTGATCTGGGCGATGAGTATTATTCCGCCGATTGATTTTATTGAACACATTGATTTCCCGCCTCGTGCGGTGAACTTAGCTAAGGAGAACAACCATGCGTGAAGCAGTAATCGTCAATGCGCTACGCACCGCCATAGGTAAAGCGCCGCGCGGCGGGCTGAAAGATATGCGGCCTGACGACATGGCTGCCCAGGTGATCAAAGAGTTGATGGCGCGCGCGCCTGAAGTTAAACCGGAAGAGATCGAGGACGTGGTCATCGGCTGCGCCACGCCCGAGGCTCAGCAGGGAATGAACATGGCCCGGCAAGCCGCGCTGCTCGCCGGATTGCCCAACTCGTCTTCGGCGATCACGATCAATCGTTTCTGCTCGTCGGGTTTGCAGGCCATCGCGCAGGCCGCCGAGCACATCATGTGCGGCTTTTCCGAAGTCGCCATCGGAGGCGGCGCCGAATCCATGTCTCAACTGCCGATGGGCGGTCACAACCTGTCGCCGAACCCCACGCTCGTGGACACCTATCCCGACACTTATTTGAATATGGGGT
>Ga0187894_10003762_pt1 | contig 16724 bp, 12 predicted proteins | sample GBC1701081metaG_FD_136650 | JGI IMG/M metagenome (GOLD analysis project Ga0187894, IMG submission 136650) | White microbial mat communities from a lava cave in the Kipuka Kanohina Cave System on the Island of Hawaii, USA - GBC170108-1 metaG ... | reverse complement strand
CCGCGGCCAACGTGCCATCGATCCTGACGACGCTGCTGGATGTCGGGCGGCGCGGCATGGAGATCAAGCGGTTCAAGGGCCTGGGCGAGATGGACCCGGAGCAACTCTGGGATACGACGATGGACCCGTCACGGCGCACCCTGCTGCGCGTGAACTGGGACGATCAGGCCGTGGCCGACGACCTGTTCGAGACCCTCATGGGCGAGGATGTCGAGCGACGGCGCTCGTACATCGAAGAGCACGCACTCGAGGTGAAATCACTCGATGTGTGAGCGACGATTCGCCGTCAGGCACAGGACACGCCGAAGTTGGCGAGCACGTTGAGGATGTCGTTGAAATCGACATCGCCGTCTCGGTCGGCGTCACCAAGCCCGGTGCCGGGCGAAGGAAGGTAGTTCGATCCGAAATTCGCAAGCACGCTCAGGACGTCGTTGAAATCGGCGTCGTCGTCGCCATCGGCGTCCCCTTCACAGGGTGCCGCGATGCACGGCGCGGGCGTGTAGGTCGCCCGGATCTTCCAATCACCCGATGGACGGCAGTAGCCCGGCAGGTCGCCGAACGTCGACCATCCACCGTTGACCGGACAACCAAAGGCCCCGCAGTTGATCCCGCGGATCCAATTCCTGGCTGGCTGGTTCAGACCATCAACGTCCGTGGTCGGGAACGCATTGGAGTCTGCGGGCGGAGCGAAGAAGCACGGGTTGCCGGCTGGCGGCACGTTGTGCTCGTCCACGCGGAATCCGACGCTGAATATGTTCGCGCCCTCTGACATGCTTGGGGCGCTGATCATCACGGGCGCGGGCGCCATTGTCGCGGCGTCGAATGTCGCGATGTCGCCGTCGAAACCCGCGGGTACGACCACGTGCGGGATCGTTGCCCCATTCGACGAAAACGTCGCGACCACCGTACCGGTGTCGGGGCGGCCTCGGTAGAGAATCACTGACCATCGTGTGGTCGTCGCCGCGTCCTGATTTGGTTTCAAGAAAAGCATCTGCGCCAGGTCGATCCGGAGCGGAAAATCACCCGCGGCAACTTCGTACGAGGCGGCCGCGATGTCCGTCTCTTGGAACCCGGCTTGGGCAACCACGGATCCGAACCCGTCCCAGCCCGCGGCATCGGCGTGAGTCACGAGCGTGGGACAATCGACGCCTCGGTGCTGCGCCGGCGCGGATGCGATCGCGAGCGCGAGGACCGCGCCCGCCCAAAGCGATTCGCCAAAGTCCGCGCCGCGCCACCGAACCACTGGTCGAGGCATCGCTTGCGCCTCCGTGAACGCGTTGTACTTCGCGGCCCGACGCCCGTGTGAGGGCGCCCTGCTCATCGCAACTCTACACCGGAGTCTGCGAAAAGCCAGCAGTCCAGTTGCGGACCGCCCACGGCGCGATCCGAAGGCTCATCCAACGCCCAACGGGCGGTCCGCCGCGGCTGAGGACCCCGGTCGCAGGCGCGACTGGCGCAGGCTCGCTTCGTGCCCGCCCTGCCATTGACGCGTTGACCCCGAGCCCTCCACGGGCGACTCTGGCGCTCGCGTCCCTCGGCGGAACTGGAACACCGACGGCAGCACGAGGATCGTCACGGCCCACACCATGACGAGGCCGATGCTCATCACGAACCCGAGCGAGCGGATGCCCCGGTGCTGGGCCGACATCATCGCGGCGAATCCGATCACGGTCGTGAGCGTTGTGAGCGTGATCGCTCGCCCGCTCCCGCCCGCGAGGCCCAGAGGTTCGTCGCTCGGCTGCAGCCGCCAGCGTCGCACGGCGTGAACGCCGCAGCCCACGCCGATGCCAACCAGCAGCGGCATGACGATCATGTTGGCGAAGTTCAGTTCAACGCCGTTCAGGCGCATGATCGCGAGCATCAGAATCGCTCCCCCGAACACCGGAAGCAGTGCGCAGAGAGTGTCGAGGATCCCGCGCCGGGTCAGCCCGAAGTCCAGAAGAAGAAGCACCACGATCGCTGCCAGCGCCCAGAGCCCGGCCTCCACGTACGCGTTTGTGATCAGCCGCGTCGATTCGTAGATCTGGATAACCGATCCCGTGGCCATCGGCGCCGCGGCCAGCACCGCCGAGGCGAAGGCGTCGAGTCGCTTGCGGCTGAGCACGCTCTCGCGCGACGCGTCCTCTGTCGGATACACCCGCAGCAGCAGCGAGCCATCTTTGCCGACCATCAGCGAGCGCAGGGCGCGCGGCAGAGAATCCGGGCCCACGGGCTTCGCGCTCCGCAGCGCGGCCAAGCGCTCGAGCAGGCCGGCCCGATCGGCCTCGTAGGCGAGCACGGGAGCGGTCAGCGCTTGGGGCTGCAGCGCGGCGATGCGCCCGGCCGCGCAGGCCAGCGCTTCATCTCTTTGTCCCCAGCGCGCGGCGAGTCCCGTTGCGATTCGCTTGACGCGATCAGCGATGGCCACCGCTCGGTTGGATCCGTCGCCGGCGCTGGCGGCGGGGAGCGAGGACACATCCGGCAGACGTGACAGTTCGGCGCGCTTGGCCGCCAGTTCGCTCTCGGGCAGGAAGAGCATGCCCGCGCCGCCGACGTCGTCCACCACGTCCAGCGCACGAAGCCGCTCGGTCAGTACGCGGGCCTCCTCTTCGTTTCTCGCTGGGATCACCGCGTGCCAGACGCTCTTGGCGTCATCGTCCTCGAGCCGGTGCTGCCAGACGACGCTCTCGGTGCCGGTCGGGAGCAGCTTCTGAAGATCCGTGTCGTAGCGGACACCTGTGGCCAACCACGCGGCCCCGCCGAGAGTCGCGATCGAGGCCAGGAGCACCAGCCTGGGATGCCGGTGGAAGGCCACGCCGAGCCGCCCCATGAATGGTCGCGATTCGCCCCCCTCGTGCGTGCGCAGGCGCTGCTCGGGTTTGGGCATGAGCATGAGCAGGGCCGGGAACATACACATGATGCTGATCGTGCACAGCAGGATGCCGCCGGCGGCGATCAGGCCCATCTCGGCCACGCCGGCAAAGCGGGTGAGGGCCATCGCACCCGCGGCGGCGGCGACGGTGGCCGAAGACGTCAGAATCCCGGGCCCGACTCCTCGGAAAGCTTGCGCGATGGCGGGGGCGAGGTGGTCATGGTCGGGGTGCACGAGCTCAAGACGCGCGATGAGGTGGATGGCCACATCGATTCCGAGCCCCAGGAGCAGCGAGGCGAATGTGACGCTGAGCAGCTGGAGGTGCCCGACCGTCAGAGTCGCCCAGCCGAAGGACCACGCCATGCCCACGAGCAACGAGGCGACGGCGAACACCGGCACCATCCAGCCGCGATACGCCAGCAGCATCAGAATCGTGATGAGCACGAGCGAGAGCGCGCTCGCACGGCCGGCATCGCGAAGGGACTGACCGGTTTCGTCGGATTCCTGAACGGAAACGCCGGTCACGCCGGCCTCGACTCCCGCGAACTCGGGGCGGGCCCGGAGGGTTTTGATGTGCCCGCGCAGCGCAGCGATGGCACGCGACTTCGTGTTCACACCGGTCTCGTCATCCAGCGTGCCCTCGGACTGAACCTCCTGCAAAGATACGAGCATCGTCGCGAGCCGTCCTGTTCGCGAAACGAATCGCGCCTTGCCGTCAGCCGATTCCATCCCGAGCACGCTGCCGGCGCTGCGATTGTGCTCCGCGGCTTCGGCGACTCGACCGAGAAGTCCGGTGAGCCCCTGGCGCTGTTCGGCGCTGAGCGCGTCTCCGCCGAGCTCCGAGAGGCCCAGCAGTACGTCCAGCGACGGCGCAGACAGCACCGGGCCCGCGCGCAAGAGGTCATCCACGATCGCCTTCACGCGATCGGCCGGTTCGGTCAGGATGAGGCCCGGAGGAGCATCCGCGCGATCGACGCCGGCCGTGACGTAAGGCAGCCGCGGATCGTCGATGACCAGCCGCTCGAGTTCGTCGATGAACGCATCGGCCTGCGCTCGGCTCTCAGGCGTCTGGCCCCGATCGATGACGACGACCGCGTCGTCCCAGCGCGGGAACTGAGCCCTGTACCGCGCGTAGCGATGCTGCCATGGCAGGGATGCATCGACGAGTTCGCTCCGATCGGACTTGAACTGCAGCGAAGTCAGAGTGACCCAGATCGACGCCGCCGCGATCAGCGCGCAAGCAAGAATCACCGTGACCGGACGGCGCGTGACGGTGTTCGCCCAAGCCGTCAGCAATCTCTCTCTGTTTGGAAACCAGCGCTCCAGCGGCGTGCTCCGCGGTGTGGGATCGATGAGGATACAGCCGGCTCGTGGCGTGAAGCCGCCGCCATGATCTGTCGGCGCTTTGTTCGGATCGGGTTCGCCTGCGGCTTCCTATCATCGCGGGCATGCGGGTCGCGGAACTGAGCGCCGCGCTGGAGTCGATCGCGCCGTCGCACTTCGCGGAGCCCTGGGACAACGTGGGTCTGCTGGCGGGCGACCCGCGCACCAGCCTTCGCGGCCCGGTGCTGCTGTGCCTCGACCTGACCGACGCCGTGGCGGACGAGGTAGTGTCGCGCCGGGCCGGCGCCGTGGTGGTCTATCACCCGCCGATCTTCGAGCCGATCAGGCGGCTGACGCCGCAAGCCCCGCATGGGGGCGCGCTGCTCCGGGTGATCGGCGCCGGGAGCGTGGTGCTCTCGCCTCACACGGCGCTCGACGCCGCACCGGGCGGCCTGGCCGACTGGCTCGGCGATCAAGTGGCAGAGGGGCCCGGGAGCAGCGGGGAAGCAGGGCGTCGAGCGATTGCCGCGGCGACCGTGAGTGATCCGAACCAATCCCACAAGATCGTCGTCTTCGTGCCCGCCGAACCGGCCGAGGCGCTGGCGAAGGTGCGTGAAGCCATGGCGGGCGCGGGCGCCGGAAACATCGGCGCTTATTCGCAGTGCTCGTTCGGACTGCGCGGCGAAGGGACGTTTCTCGGCGGCGAGGGTGCGAACCCGACCGTGGGCCAGCGCGGGCGCCTCGAGCGGGTCGAGGAAGTGCGACTGGAGATGGTCTGCAGCGCCACCGCCCTGGCGAGCGTCGTTGATGCTCTGCGGCGCGCGCACCCGTACGAGGAGCCAGCCTTTGATGTTTATGCGCTTGCGCCCCGCCCTCATCCCGCGGCCGGGGCCGGTCGCCTGCTGACCCTTCGCTCTCCGGTGACTCCGGATGAGATCGCGGGCCGACTGCGCACGCGATTGAAGACGGGCGTCAGCGTGGGAGCCCCGCCGGCCGTCGCGGCCACGAAGCGCGTCGCGGTTGTGCCCGGCTCGGGCGCTTCACTGCTCGCCTCTGCCTGCGCGCTGGGGGCCGGCGTGTTCGTGACCGGCGAGATGAAGCATCATGACCTGCTGGCGGCGAACGAGAACAACTGCGCTGTCGTGCTGCTGGGCCACGGCGAGAGCGAGCGCCCGTACCTTCCGATCCTTGCCCAGCGGCTGGCGAAGGCCTGCCCGGGCATCGTGATCGAGGTCGCCAAGGCCGATCGTCCGATGCTGCGATCGGTTTGACCGGCGCGGCCGAGCCTCACGCCGCTTCGATCGCATGCTTGAGCGCCGGGAGCAGGCTGGCGTCGTGCTTCTTCATCATCATCATTCCCAGCGGTGCGCAGGCGCGCCCGAAGAGGTTCCTGGGGCGGATCTCGGTGATCAGCTCGACGCGCGTGGAGTCGTCGCCCTGCGGCGCGAGCGTGATGGTGTAGACGAAGTCCGAGCCGGCGTGCGGCGCCGTCAATTGCAACTGGCGCTCCGGCTCAAACTCGGTCACTTGTAGTTCCAGCGTGTGGGTGCGACCGGCCGTCGTGCGCGTCTCGCGGATCCAGCGCCCTTTGCCGATCGCGCCGCCGCCGAGCACCTCGACGGACTTGAGCCCGCTGATCCAGCGCTTGTTCTTGCCCACATCGGTCACAAAGGCCCAAACGTGACCGAGGGGACTCCGGATGGTGTCGCTCGTGCGAAACTCGGGCATGGTATGGCTGCCTGTACGCCCGCGCGAACGCGGACGTGCTGTCTGATCGGCTCTGCCTCGAGTCGAAACGCTGCCCCGGGTCTAACCGTCCAATACGAAGGCCTTGTCCGCAAAGAGTTTCTCCATGCGCTCGGCGAGCGGTTCGGCCTGTGCCAGCCCTGACGCGCAGAACTCCAGCAGGTCGATCATGCCCCGGTAGTCGGAAACCGAGATGAACTCCCGCCCAGCCCGCGCCGCCGACACCGCCGTCACATCTCCGCGCTGCACTCCCTCCAGATCGGCCATGTTGTGATAATTGCCAAGGGGCAGGCACACGCACGTTGCCTCGTAGCCGTACGCCTGGAACGCGCTCGCTTCGCACGCCCCGCCCGGCATCAGCTTCCGCTGCCACTTGAATCCTTCCGTCGACCCCGTCGCGGCTCGTCCCGCGATCGATCCGGTGCCGGTCGGCGGGCGGGCGGCGCCGTTCGTGGCCGCTCGGCGCTCCGCCAGTTTCTCTGCCACGCGCGCCACCGCCGCCGTCAACGATGGGCTGAACGTGCTGATCCGGTCGCCCACGCGCACGATCGGTCCGCCCCCGATCGGCGAATCATGCGGATAGGACCGCGACGTTTCCAGCGCGATGACCCGTGAGTTCGCCGGCATCGTGCGTTGCTTGCACGCCGCGATGGCGCCGATGAATCCCACCTCCTCCGCCCTCGTGAACAGAAGCCGCGTGTGCCCAGTTTCAGGGCGTGATCGGATGCGATCCAGCGCGGCCAGCGCCGCCGCCGCCGCCGCCAGATCGTCGCACGCGTGCGTGTGAAACACGTCGCCCTCGATGGCGGGTTCTGGAAGGTCCCAGCGGGCGATATCGCCCGGGCGCACCGGGCCGCTCGCCTCGCCTTCGCCCTCCAGTTCGATCACACACTGGTGGAAGGGCTCGCGTTTTTCCTTGTGGACGACAGTCCCTCGGATGGGTCCGGCCGCGCCGTCGCCGCTGGGGAAGACCACCACCGGCGCATTCCTGAAATAGGGGTCCATCACACCACCGCGAAAGCTTGCGCCGACCGCCCCGGGCCCGATCGTTCGCTCGACGACGAACGCCGGGTGGTCCAGATGCGCCGTGATGAACAGCGGCGCCACGGACTCCGGAGCCTTCGCATCGGCGCGTTCGATGACCAGGTTGCCCGCGCCGTCCCTCACGAGACGAAGGTCCGGTCGCGCCTCGACCCAGAGCTCGATCCATCGAATGACGCCTTGCTCTCGCCCTGATGCAGTGGGGATCGCGGTCAGGTCGAAGAGCCAGCGGAGTTCATCGTTGGCCGCGCCGCTGGTGGGCACGAGGCTTTGGTGCGGAACTGACTCACGATTGGGCACGGGCGCAATCCTATCCGGGGCCTGCGCCCGTCCTCCCGCTACGATGCGCCCGTGTTCAGCCCGATTCCCGAAATCCTCAACGAGTTGCGCGCCGGGCGCATGATCGTTCTCGTCGATGCCGAAGATCGCGAGAACGAGGGCGACCTCGTCCTCCCTGCGCAGTTCGCGACGCCGGACAAGATCAACCTGATGACGCGCCTGGCCGGCGGCTATCTCTGCCTCAGCCTGACGCCCGCCGATTGCGACCGCCTCCACCTCCACCCCATGGTCGGCGTGAACACGACCTCACGCGGCACCGCTTTTACGGTCTCCATCGACGGGCACCCGCGCCACGGCGTCGGTACCGGGGCCTCCGCCCACGACCGCGCCAAGACCATCTCCCTGGCCATCGACGCGAAGACCACTCCCGAAGACTTCGTGCGTCCCGGCCACGTCAATCCTCTTCGTTCACGCGAAGGCGGCGTGCTGGTCCGGACCGGGCAGACCGAAGGCGGCGTCGATCTCGCCCGGCTTGCGGGCCTTCACCCCTCCGCCCTGATCATCGAGATCGTCCGCGACGACGGGCAGATGGCCCGCCGCCCTGATCTCGAAGCGCTCTGTCGCGCGCAGGGCCTGAAGATGTGCTCGATCGAGCAACTCATCGCCTTCCGGCTCCAGCGGGATCGGCTGGTCCGCCGGCTGGCGCCCGAACGCGGCTCGATGCTCCGAACTCCGCACGGCGACTTCACACTGATCTCGTACCACAGTGAAGTGGATCCCCACCCGCACCTGGCGCTCGTGCTCGGCGGCGTCGGCGCGCTGGACGCCTCCGGGCGGCCGATCGAGCACCCCGAGCCGACCCTCGTGCGCATGCACCGTCTCAACCTGCTCGGCGACGTGTTCGAGGATGTTTCGTCCTCGCCGGAAGGTCCGACCAGCCGCGCGCTGCGGGCCGCGATGACGGCGATTCGGCGCGAAGGCCGGGGGGCAATCGTCTATCTGCGCTCCGAGAGCATGCCTTCGGATCAGGATGTCCCGTCGATCCCGCCCAACCTGCGTGAGTACGGCATCGGCAGCCAGATCCTTCGCGACCTGGGCCTGCATCGACTCCGCTTGCTGACGAATCACCCCAAGGCGCTCCCCGGTCTGGACGCCTTCGCGCTTGAGATTGTTGAACATGTGCCACTAGACTTGGGCGCATGATCCGAAGCGATTGACCGAGCGGTCGTTCGCTCGCGCGACTTCGGATGCGCAGCCGCGAGGCGAAGATCCGCCCGGTCGGACAAGTCGGACGCGACGAGGCCCGCTCCGAGCCTCCTCGGCCCACAACTCCGAACTTGCCCGACCGTGATCAGGGCTCCGACCACCGTCGGGGCCCTTTTTGCCGGCCTCCGGACCTCCGAAACCCCCGATCCGCTGCCCCATAAACCCCGAGGTTCGATTGCCAGTTCAGGGGCGCTGGAGCGTCCAAGTGGATCGGATGACGGTCTTCGAGGAACGGCGTCTGGCGGGCGGAGCGATCGCGGGCGATGCCGCGGCGGTCGAAGCCCTTTGGCACGCGCACCGTCGCTGGGTCGCGGCGATTCTCCTGGCCCATAAGCCCCGCGAGGCCGAACTCGACGACCTGCTCCAGGAGGTCGCTGTCGCCTTGGTCCGCCACGTGTCCACGCTGAACGATCCCGCCGCGGTGCGCCCCTGGCTGCGCAGCATCGCGATCAACACGGCCCGCAGCGCCGGCCGCCGCCAGCGCGTCGTTCGCAAAGTCATGCCGATCGTCAGCGCCGAAGCCCAGCGCCAGGCCGAAGCCGGCGAGGCCGCTTCCGCGAGGGCATCCGACGCCGGCTCCACGGCGCTCGACCTGGCCCGGAAACTGCCCGAGGAATACCGCGAGCCGCTGCTCCTCCGCGCGGTTCGCGGCCTTTCGTACCGTCAGATCGCCGACGTCATGGGTGTGCCCATGACAACCATCGAGACTCGCCTGGCCCGCGCCCGGCGCATGATCAAGGAAGAGATGGAGAAGTTGCTCGAAGCGCCCGGTCGCGCCAGCGCCGGCGCCGAGGAGAGTTCGTCATGAACGACATGAATCGTCCCGAAGCCTCCGGCCAGCCCATCCGCGAAGACATCCTCATCGGCCGCGTGGTCGACGGCGAGGCCTTCGCCAGCGACTGGGAAGAACTGGAGCGGTTGGCGATGAGCGACCCCGGCGTGTGGGAGCGGGTCGGCCGCGCCCAGCGCATCCACGCTCGTCTGGAGCACGAGGTCGAAGACGCCATCGCCGTCGCCGAACTGGTCGAACTCCCTCAAGGCGTCGCGCCCGTCGAGCGGTTCTCCCGCGTGCGCCAGTACGGCGGCTGGGCCGCCGCGGCGGTCCTCGCTCTGGCGTTCATCGGCCAGGGCTGGCTGGGCCAGCCGTGGGCCGGCGTGAACCAGCAGGCCGGCATCGTGAAGACCCCGGCTCTCTCGCTGGATGATGCCCTCTCGCAGTACCTCCAGGCCGGTCAAGCGGCCGGGCGAGTCGTCAGCGAGATGCAGCCTTTCCTGGTGCAGTCGCGCGAACTCGGGCAGGGCGAAGGGCAGGAGGTCTGGTACATCCGCCCCATTCTCGAGCGCGCCAAGGTGACGGATATCTCCGTCATGAGCGTCCAGAGAAACGAGCACGGCGCACCGATGCTCATCCCCGTCGAGCCTTCCGAGCTCATGAGCCCGCAGGGCATCCGCAACAAGAACGCACTCTGAACACTTTTCCGGCCCATACGTGCGGCCGGCCTCAGAACACGAAGCAAACGAAAGCGAGGATCAACGATGTTCACGAACACGATGACTACGGACGATCGGCGCCGCGGCGCGAAATCCATCCTCCTGGCTGCCGCGCTCGTCGCGGCCGCAGGCCTGTCGGCTCCCGCGCTCGCCGGTCACGAAAAAGAGGCCAAGGCGGGCTCCAGGACCACCACGAGGACGAACGACGTCTCCGAGAACAGCCAGACCACCGTCTGGTGCGACGGCAAGCGCGAGGTGAAAATCGAGCGCAAGGGCGACAGCGCCTCGATCTGCATCGACGGGCGCCAGATCGGTTCCTTCAACTGCGCCAAGGGTCACGACGAGCATTTCAAGGCCCACGACCACATCTCAAAGGTGAAGGCCGAGCGCAACGGCGACACGCTCACCGTCACCGACGAGGACGGCGAGGTTCTGGTCACCCTCGATCTCCAAGGCGCCGTCTGGAGCGATGCGCAGTGGGATCAGGATTGGAATCAATTCAAGCACTTCGAACACCTTCAGAACATGCCGAATTGGGTCTGGGCGGCGGACCCGGGGCAGATGCCCAAGGTGATGATCGGCGTGACGATGGATGGCCTCGGTGAAGACGATGCGCCGGAGGGTGTGGACGCCGAGAAGGCGACGCGGATCATCACGGTCTTCAAGGGCCTTCCCGCGTCCAGGGCCGGGGTTGAAGACGGCGACATCATCATCGCGTTCAACGGCGAGGACGATGCCAGCCCCGAGGGGATCCGCAAGGTCCTCCGCGAGAAGAAGCCGGGCGATGAAGTTCGCGTGCGCGTCATCCGCGGCGGCAAGAGAGAAAACCTGGTCCTCAAGCTCGATGCATACGACGCGGAGCAACTCGGTCAGCGCGGCCGCGCTGGCCCGTTAATGCGCCCGCACGCACAGGCCGAACTTCAGGCCAAGCTCGAGGCCCTCAGCGCTGAACTCGAGAAGATGGGCGCGGAGCTCGGGGCCGCGACCTCCGATCGGGCCCGAGAGAAGATCGGGCGCGAGATGGGACGCATCGGGGCCGAGATGGGACGGATCGGCGCCGAGATGGGTCGCCTGCAGGCCGAGAGCCTGCTGCGGCAGGACTTCGGCGCCCAGCCGCGCGTGGAGATCCGGCCCCGCAGGCCGGGTGAGCCGCCTGAGGCGATCGTGGTTCGTCCGGAGGCCGGACGGCGCGTCGCCGAGGAGCGGGCCCGCGCCCGCGATGAGGACCGTCGCCTCGAATCCATCGAGGAGCGTCTGGCCCGCCTCGAGAAACTGCTGGAGCGTCTCGCCGAACAACAGGAGAAGGGCAGCCGCTGATCCGGTTCGACTGAATCTCTCAGCCCGCGTGAGTCCGTTCGAGGCGCAGGCTTCCTCGATACCCACCCGCTCGCACGGCCGTACGCAACTTCGCGTCGGCCGTGTCATTTTTTGGCTTGCCCCTCAGGCGGTCGTAGGCGGACGGAGTCCCCCTGCAGTGCAAATCTACTTTGCCACCATCGCACCGATCTTGTCCAGCGCCACATCCTTCTGCTCTGTGCGCTGATCCAGATCCTTCACTGTCGCCACTTCGCCCGAGGGCTCGATGATGACCGCGAAGCGCGCGTGGCAGGCGCTGGCCTCCGCCACCAGTTTGCCGATGTTCTTTGTCGCCTTGTAGGAGCGGCGCGCGTGCAGGGGCGGTGTGCCGTATCGCTGCGCATCCCAAGGCCTGATCCGCTTCGTGGAGTCCGAGGATGCCTGGCTGTCCTTGTAGGCGGCGGATTCCTCGCCCCGGCGCAGGCGCGCCACCAGGGGCACGATGGCGTTCTGGGCCGCCTCGCTCTCGCTGGCGACCACGAACACATCGGCGCGCATCGGCATGGGTCGCGCCAGCGCTTCGAGCATGTCGCGACCCTCGGGGATGAGGCCGCGGTCTTCGAGCAGGTTGCCCAGCACGGCGTCGCCCATGCCAAAGCCGCAGGCGGGAGTCGGCGGCCCGCCGAAGAGTTCGATCAGGTTGTCGTAGCGCCCGCCTCCGGCGACAGCGCGCTCGCCCTCGGCGATGACTTCGAAGACTGTGCTGGTGTAGTAAGCGAGACCCCTCGCAATTCCGGGGTCGAACACGAACCACTCCAGCAGATTCGAATGCTTCAACAGGTCGATTAGTCGATGCCAGCCCCATTCTCGATAGATGGGGTGGTCGATGACATCCGCCCACTGAGACAGTGGCTCGCCGAGAGACGAGAGCCACGACCTGAAACCGTGAATCACACCGAGGGCGAACGCTGGAGTCGAGCCCAAGCGCGATTGGAACAGAGGGACGAGTTCCTCGTCCTTGAGGCGATCCAATAGGTCGACAAGCTCGAATGCGGAAGCCATTCGATCGTCGGGCACGCTAAGTTCTCGCAGTTTCGCGCGAACGGATTCGCGATGGTTAATGCGAATCTGAACGGCTCGATTAGTCAGGCCGAGATCGGCTAGTGCTCCAATGGCGACAGCTGCGGATTCTCCGTCCGCGCCGATCAAGTCGTCGCCTCCCATTACATCGCAATTCCACTGCCAAAACTCCCTCAGCCTTCCTCGCTGCGGGCGCTCGGCGCGGAAGAAGTTGCTCAGGCAGAACCACTTCGTCGGCTGGGGCAGTTGGCGAGCCCGAGCCGCGTACATGCGGGCCAGCGTGGGCGTGAATTCGGGGCGCAAGGCGTAGTCGTCCTCGCCCCCTTCGCGCCGGAACGAAAAGAGTTCGGAGACGATCCCCTCGCCGGATTTCACCTTGTAGAGGTCGAGGAACTCGAACGTCGGCCCGTCGATCTCCTCAAACCCGTGGCGCAGCGAGACTCGCCGCCACGCGTCGGTGATGTAGCGCCGCACCAGCATCTCGCGCGGATAGAAATCGCGCGTGCCCTTAGGGGCCTGAAGCGTCCGTGCTTTAGACGGTTTTTCCGCCATTGGCCGCGATGATACCGGTCCCCGCGAGCGCGCCGATCGGGCTCGGCGCTCCTGCTACCATCGTGCCCGCCCATGCCCCGCATCACGATCGACAAGCAGGAACTCGAATTCAAGCCCGGGCAGACGATCCTCCAGGTCGCCAACTCCGCCGGCATCGCCATCCCTCAATACTGCTACCACGACGGGCTGTCGATCGTCGCCTCCTGCCGCATCTGTCTCGCCGAGGTGTGGGCGCCGAACCCGCGCGCGAACAACAAGCTCGAGTACCTCGGCAAACTCCTTCCCACCTGCCAGACCACCTGCACCGACGGCATGGTCGTCTACACCGATTCGCCGCGCTCCATCGCCAACCAGAAAGCGGTGATGGAGTACCTCCTGATCAACCACCCGCTCGATTGCCCCGTGTGCGACCAGGCGGGCGAGTGCTTCCTCCAGGACTACTCCTACGAGTACGGGCGAGGCGTCAGCCGCTTCCAGGAGAGCAAGGTCAAGCAGCCCAAGAAGGACCTCGGGCCGCACGTCTACCTCTACGCCGACCGCTGCATCATGTGCAGCCGCTGCGTGCGCTTCACGCGCGAGGTCACCGGCACCGCTGAGATCATGGTTGAGGGGCGCGGCGACCGCACGCAGATCGATGTCTTCCCCGGCGTGGCGCTCGACAACGAACTGGCCTCCAACGTCATCGACCTCTGCCCTGTCGGCGCCCTGCTCGACAAGGATTTCCTCTTCGCCCAGCGGGTCTGGTTCCTCAAGGAAACCCCATCGATCGACGGCATCACCGCCTCGGGCGACAACATCCGCATCGATCACAACGAGGGCAAGGTCTACCGCGTCAAGCCGCGCACGAATCTCCAGGTCAACAAGTGGTGGATCAGCGACGAGATCCGCTACGGCTGGAAGTTCGTGCACCGCGAAGACCGGCTGCGCATGCCGACGATCGTGCAGCACGGGCGGCGCGTCGAGTGCGACTGGGCCCGCGCGTTGCACACCGCCGTCGAGGGCCTGCGCAGCGCTACGGCCGGCGCGCGCAGCCTCGGCTTGCTCATCAGCCCGATGCTCTCGTGCGAGGACGCCTTCCTGCTGGCCAACTTCGCGCGCACGCTCGACGATCATCCGGCCTTCGCCATCGGTCCCATCCCGCACCACGGGCAGGACAAAGCCTTCCCCGGCGGCTACACGGTCTACGCCGAGAAGTGCCCCAACGCGCGCGGCGTGCGCCGCATCCTCGAAGCAATCTCTGGCGGCCGGCCCGTGCTCAGCGCCGAGCAGTTCCTTTCGCACCTCGGCGAGTTCGCGGGCGTCATCCTCACCGGCAACTACCCCAGCGAATGGGTGACCCAGGTTTTCGCCGACGCGATGGCTCGCCCCGCGGGCAATCTGGGCAAGCGGTTTTCGGTCCTGATGGACACTCTTCCCAATCGGCTCACAGGCCGCCCGGACGAGCCCGGAGGGGCCGATGTGGTCCTGCCGGCTGCGGCATGGGTCGAGAAGGCCGGGACGTTCGAGAACGCCAAGGGACGCCTCCAGGCCTTCGAGCAGGCCATCCCGCCCTATTCCCTGTCCAAGGGGGAGGGCCAGATTGCCCTCGATTTGCAGGCCATTCTGGAGGGTTCGGCGGCCCCGGCCCCAGAAGCCCTCGCGATTACGCTCGACGCGGTTCCCGGGCAGGTTCCCGGGGCGGTCGAGATCGCCCCGCCCATCGGCGGCCTGTTCAACGCGGCCGAGGTTCGGCGCCGGATGGCCGACCCGGCACGCGGCGGCGCGGCGGCCCTCTCGGTCTTCCTCAGCAATGTCCACCTGCCGCCGGGCGTCGTGCAGCAGCAGCCGGATATGGAAATTGTGGCGCTGTGAACTTCCTTCGCAGGGCGCGAGTTGCGATACCAACAAGTCGATTCGCCCACTCGATCACAGCCGCCATGTTCTGTTTGTAGTTCGGCATCGAAAGCTGTGGAATGAGCGCATGCGCCTTGTTGTCCGGAAGGGGATTGTGCACGACGTCGAGCCGGTCACTCGTCCGCTCGGAGCGAAGTGAACGAACCTTGCCTACGTTCAGGGAATAGACCGCGTACGGACGGCTTGGGTTGTTACGTTGTGCTGACTCTTGAGGACTTGACAGCGAGGCCAAGTCCACGGAGAGTCCATCCACGTCGGGCTCCCTTGGCTTGAACCACACCCAGGGAGGGTCGCTCGTCTGACCGGACGCCCATCGCAGCGGCACACGTCGATAGACGTGCTCATCGTCGGCAACCGTTTTCTTCGCAGCAAGCGACACGCGGACAATCTAACCGATCCCCGCGTCGCGCTGCTTGGGCTCGATCACTGCTGCGTGCGTCGAGACGGTAGCCGATACCACTGCTCCATCTCGGTAACCCGCCCCTGATCGATTCGCACGTACTGCGCCTTCCCCTGTCCTGTGAATTCAAGTGATTCCACGACCGCGTTGCCTGCTCCGCCAGCTCGCCATTCGAAACAAATGTTGCCGGAACCAGATGGAGTCACAGAAGTGGGAGGAAGCTTGTTTGCTCGGAAGTCTTGGATGAAATCCAGCGCGGTGTCCAACACCTCCGGCGCTGGTTCATCCTCGGGCAGGAAGAGCCTCTTGCCCTCGTGTCGCCATCGGAGAAGTTCCTCCAACAATGCTTCCCATGATTCCGAGCGTCCCTCATCTGCATGGAGCGCGAGCATTTCAAGTGGCGCGCCTCGCGTCGAAGCGAATGGCTCGGGCAAATCACTCAGAAACTGGGAATATCCCGAAACTCGTGTCATGTGGTACGGCCCCAGTACTGATGCGCTCGCTCGCTCGTGATCCGTACAAACGTTTGTACGACCGCGTCATGTCCGAGGTTGAGCCCCGCTCCAATGGCATCGACACTCTGTTCAGTTACCGGCCCTCGAGCGGTCATCTGGAGCACGACCAACTGGTCGTCATCGGCAGCGGGCTGCCCCCACCCGTGGTGGAAGTCGATATGAAGTCTTCCTCGGGAGTCCGGCAGTACGAATTTCCATCCCCCAGACCCCGATTCCCATGGGCCGGGGCCCGCATCCCCGACGTCGCCGAAGAGCGCCGGAAGCATGCCCGGCCAGTCGGCGGGCGAGTTCCAAACCGTTCCCTTTCGCACCACATTGACGTACACGACTTCCCACTGGTTCCAAACGACCGATTGCTTGAGTACCTCCTGAAGGTAGCCCGTGAGCGAGCTCACAGATTGGAGAAACGCGGGCAGAATCGCCTCGAACCTCGGGTACTTAGCGCCTTCGACGCGACGCCAGTTGTGCACCAGCCTGCCGTTCTGCAGCTGGATCATTCTGTCCCCATGTTCGGTCGTCATTTGAAGTCGGACACCACCTTCTGCCAGCCCCACTTTCACCCATGGTCCCGCCGGTAGGAATCTTCGCTCTGCGCCGAATCGCTCGAACTGCGCGTCGATTGGAAGCGAGTCTGTGACGACGGGAAACTCACGCCTCAAGCCGGTACGATCCCAAAACACTCCCATGTGAGCGTTGGTGAATCGCTCGACCGGATCGAATTGAAGGCGAAGAGCCTCTAACAGAATGGCATGACGGTTGCGGTGAGTGCGGCTGTGCAAGGAGGCACGGCTATGGCCAGAGTCGAAGTCTCGGACGAATTGTGGACGCTCATCGAGCCCCTCGTCCCGGTGAAGCCGCGACGGAAGAAGCACGCGGGACGCAAGCCCATCGAGGCGCGCCGCTGCCTCAGCGGCATCGTGTTCGTGCTCCTGACGGGCATCCAGTGGGAGCACCTGCCGCGGGAGTTCGGCTGCAGCGGCATGACCTGCTG
>Ga0187894_10003761_pt1 | contig 16727 bp, 19 predicted proteins | sample GBC1701081metaG_FD_136650 | JGI IMG/M metagenome (GOLD analysis project Ga0187894, IMG submission 136650) | White microbial mat communities from a lava cave in the Kipuka Kanohina Cave System on the Island of Hawaii, USA - GBC170108-1 metaG ... | reverse complement strand
TGATGATTCGCGGCATCGGAGTTATCGAAGATAACGACATATATTTTCAGTTTGATTTTTATGTCGCCATTTTCAACGGCTCAAAATCTCTGTTTAATTTCCCCATAGCTGCACTATGGGCTACGAATATATCGCTGTCTCCGACAGCTAAAACCGATTCCTGATTAAAGTTTTTGAATTATTATCACTTGACCTTATCAGTTACAAAAAAAGGTTGTTAACAAAAAAATAACTTGACAGAATTATATTTGTAACTATATTAGTTGCAAATGAAGCACAGGTAATCCGATTAGATGGCAAGTAACAGTAAATTTTCAATTGCGGTTCACATATTGACATTGTTAGCTACGGCGGACGAAGAAAATCTAAAATCCGGGTATATGGCTTGTAGTGTAAATACGAATGCGGTTGTAATCCGACGAATGCTTTGTGAATTGAGCAAAGCAAAACTTGTTATTTCTCAGAAAGGTGCCTGTGGTGGTACGAAGTTAGCGAAAACACCTGATAATATTTCATTATTGGATGTATTTCGGGCTGTTGAAAGTCGGTCTTCTTTTTCTTTGCATAGAAAACGCCCTAGTGTTCGTTGTCATATTGGCAAGCATATTGAGGCGGTTTTGGAAAATCTGCAGTCTGAGGTTGACGAAGCAATCGCAACGGCACTTGAGAAATACACATTAAAAGATGTAATCGGCGCAATTGAACGAACACAAAAGAGTGCGAAGTTGAATCTAAAATAACATCAGAATTTTTAAGTTTAATTGTAGCTATTCATGTTACAGACAAAGGAAACTCAAATTTTATGAAATATCGCAAGCTTGGCAACAGTGATTTAACAGTTTCAGCAATCGGTTTGGGTTGTATGGGAATGTCAGAATTTTACAGCGGACGTGATGACAATGAATCTCTGGCAACAATAGAACACGCTATTGATTTGGGGCTTAACTTTTTTGACACAGCCGATATGTACGGTCCCTACACGAACGAAGAATTTCTTGGAAAAGCATTAAAAGGGAAACGCGAACAGGTTGTAATCGCAACGAAATTCGGTATTGTGCGTGTCCCAAATGACCCTACGATACGCGGTATAAGCGGCAAGGGCGATTACGTTCGAAAGAGTGTTGAGGGAAGTTTGAAACGTCTAGGTATTGATGTAATTGATTTGTATTACCAACATAGGGTTGATACGGAAACACCGATTGAAGAGACCGTTTCCGCAATGGCTGATTTAGTAAAAGAAGGAAAGGTACGTTATCTGGGTTTATCCGAAGCCGGTGTTGAAACAATTAAGCGTGCAAACGCTGTACATCCGATTTCGGCTTTGCAAAGCGAATACTCGCTCTGGACTAGAGACCCCGAAGAAGGTGCTTTGCAGGCATGTCGTGAACTCGGAATCTCGTTAATCCCTTATTCACCGCTGGGGCGTGGTTTTTTAACGGGACAGTTTAAGAAGTTTGAAGACTTGCCTCAAGATGATTACAGACGTTTTAGTCCACGGTTTCAAGGCGAAAATTTTGATAAAAACTTAAAGATTGTAGAGAAACTTGAAGAGATAGCCGAAAGAAAAAATATCACAGCGGGACAACTTGCACTTGCTTGGTTATTGGCACAGGGCGAAGACATTATTCCAATCCCGGGAACAAAAAGACGCAATTACCTGGAAGAAAATATAGCAGCAGTTGATGTTCAATTATCCGAGGAGGAATTAAAAGAAATTGAAGCAATTGCTTTCCATGAAAACGTATCGGGGCTTCGTTATCCCGAATTGTATATGAAGAGCGTAAACAGATAATAAGAGCGAGCAAAGGGGAAATGAATGAAAGCTGTAAGAATGCACTAATACGGCGGACAACCTGAAACAATGAAAAGTTTCGTTGTACCACCTTGCCGGCGGGATTGTAACGAAACTGAATCAATACGGAACTACGAAACTTATTTTTTAGGAGATGAATTATGGCAAACGAAATTTATGAAATTCCTGTAAAGACAATTGACGGCGCGGAAACAAACCTGAGCGACTATAAAGATAAGGTTTTGCTTATTGTTAATGTCGCCTCGAAGTGCGGTCTAACCCCGCAATATACCGGTCTTGAAAAACTATATGAAGACTACAGGGAAAAAGGTTTTGAAGTATTGGGTTTTCCTGCAAACAATTTCATGGGACAAGAGCCTGGTACAGAAGACGAAATCAAAGACTTTTGTTCGACAAATTACAACGTACAATTTCCGCTTTTCTCGAAAATTTCCGTAAAAGGCGACGACCGGCATGAACTTTACAGATACTTGACAGAAACGAAATCCGACACGGATGTGAACGATGGCGGTTTGGAAGAGAATCTGAAAGGTTACGGACACAATCGTTCGACGCCGGACGAAGTTTTATGGAATTTCGAGAAGTTTTTAGTCGGAAAAGACGGAGACATTGTTGCCAGATTTGCTCCTGACGTTGCGCCGGATGATGAACGTTTGTTAGCAAAAGTTGAGAATGAACTTGCAGGGTGAACCGGAAAATAAAAATGGAAAAAAGAACATTAGGTAAGACAGGGTTAGAAGTAACGGTTTTAGGATTTGGCGGTGCGGAAATCGGTTTCAACCCGTCACAAACACAGGCTGATGTTGACGCGCTTCTTAATGGAGCGATTGATGCAGGGTTAAATTTAATTGATACGGCGGCGGCTTACAAATCAAGTGAGGCATTGATTGGTGAGGCGGTTGCACACAGGCGCAAAGATTTTGTCTTATTGTCAAAATGCGGTGCATTAGATGGCTTCACACGATTTGACTGGACGAAAAACGGTATTCTGCAAACCATACAGGAAAGTTTACAGAATCTGAAAACAGATTATCTGGACGTTGCACAACTACACAGTTGCTCAGCCGACGAGTTGAAAAAAGGTGAATCGATTGAAGCTTTGAAAATCGCACAGGAACGCGGTTATACGCGGTTCATAGGTTATTCGGGTGACAATGACGATGCTCTGGCGGCAATTGAACTTGATGTTTTTGACACGCTTCAAACCTCTGTTTCAGTAGGTGACCAAACAGCTATAAACAGAAACATTCCGCTGGCTTTTGAAAAAGGTATGGGAATTATTGCCAAACGACCTGTCGCAAATGCAGTTTGGCGACACACGGAAAAACCCGCTAATGCGTATCATCACGCCTACTGGGAGAGGATTCAGAAACTGAACTTTGATTTTATTGAAAATCAAAGTCTGAGCGATTCAATCGGAACGGCTTTGCGTTTTACGCTCTCAATCGAAGGTGTGACGACAGCGATTGTCGGCACAACTAAACCCGGACGATGGAATGAGAACGCACTGAGAGTCCAAAAAGGTGCGTTGCCGATAGAAGAATTTGAGGCGATAAGAAATCGTTGGAGTGAAGTTGCAGACGCAAGTTGGACGGGCGAAGTATAAAGATTTGAAACAAAGTAAAGAGTGTTCGTGGTAACGGCGTGATACGTGAAAATCCTACGCAAAATCAGGATTACAATCGTTACTACGAATTTTTCTAAGGAGAAAATTATGAAAGCCGTAAGAGTTCACGAATGGGGCGATGTTGATGTGTTGCGTGTTGATGAAGTTGAGAAACCATCACCAAAAGAGGGCGAAGTTTTAATTAAAACGGCTGTTGCCGGAATCAACTATGCCGACACTATGTTACGCGCAGGAAATTATTTGATTAAACCTCCGTTGCCGCATGTTATGGGGTTTGAAGTAGCCGGAACAATCGAAGCATTGGGCGAAAACGTAAGTGGTTGGCAAATCGGGCAGAGAGTTGTGACGACTGCGGGCGGCGGCGGTTACGCGGAATATGCCATTGCTAATGCAGCACAGCTTATTCCGATACCGGATGCATTAAGCTACGGGCAGGCTACGGCTTTATTGGTGCAGGGAATGACTGCGCTTGGACTGTTACGCGACGGGGATGCACTCGAAGGAAAAACAATTTTGATACATGCGGCGGCAGGCGGCGTAGGGACATTGCTTGTTCAACTTGCCAAACACAAAGGCTTGAAAGTTATAGGCACTGCTTCGAGTGAATCAAAACTTGAAACCGTTAAAAAGTTTGGGGCGGATTTCGCGGTCAACTACACCGAAGCAAATTGGACCGGGCAGATAAAAGAAATAACTGAAAATCGCGGCGCCGACATCATTATTGAAATGGCTGGCGGTGAAATCGTGGCTCAGAATCTGAGCGTTTTGGCGAAATACGGAACTATGATTATTTACGGTTCGGCAAGCGGTCAGGATTATCAAATTTCCGCGCTTGGTTTGATGAGAAAAAATCACATAGTGCGCGGTTATTGGCTTTCAAATGAAACGCCGCAAAGCATGGCAAAGTTTGCCGCAGAGTTGGTGTCGCTTATCAATGCAGGAAGTTTGGAAGTTATCGTTCAGGAGTTTCCGCTTGAAAAAGTGAAAGAAGCACACACGGCTATCGAATCACGTCAAACGCAGGGAAAAGTCGTTTTGACAGTTTGAAAAACACTATGTCCAAAATTGACAGTTTTCCAAGTTTTCATCCGCTCTCAAGGCAAGAATGGCGCGATTGGTTAAAACAGAATTGCGATTCGTCGGAAGGAATCTGGTTTGTCTATTTCAAGAAAGCAACGGGAAAACCGCGCGTAAGTTATGACGACGCAGTAGAAGAAGCGTTGTGTTTCGGTTGGATTGACAGTGTGCCCAGAAAACTTGATGACGAGCGTTCAAGTTTGCTTTTCACGCCGCGTAAGCGCAAGAGCGTCTGGTCGAAATTAAACAAAACACGAATTGAAAAATTGATTGAAAGCAAAGAGATGACTTCAATCGGTTTGGCGAAAATTGAAGCGGCAAAAAAGGATGGTTCCTGGGATACTCTAAATTCAAGCGACAACATGGAAATCCCAAAAGATTTGGCAACAGCGTTTAGCGCAAATAAAAGTGCGAAAGATAATTTCGAGGCATTTTCCGATTCGACGAAACGCGCAATTTTATTTTGGGTCGGAAACGCGAAACGGGAAGAGACGCGCAACGCCAGAATAGAAAAAACAGTTTCGATGGCGGCGCAAAACAAACGGGTAAATTTTGACAAGGAGTAAATTGCCGTAACGGGCAAAACAGCAATTTTATGAAAGTATTTTTAACGGGTGCGACCGGATACGTAGGTTCGGTTGTCGCTGAAAAGTTGATTGAAGCAGGGCATGAAGTCTTAGGATTAGCAAGAAACGAAGCCGCAGAAGCGAAGTTAAAAGAGAAAGGTGTAACTCCTTTGCGCGGCGATTTGACGGATGTGGAATCACTGAAAAAAGGAGCTAGCGAAGCAGATGCAGTGATACACACAGCGTTCGTTCACGATTTTTCAAATTATAAAGGAGCGGTAATGACTGACCGTACTGCAAACGCCGCTTTTCTTGAGGTTTTAAGGGGAACGAATAAACCTTTTGTGGCAACTACAGGGTCTGGTTTTTTAGGTGACACAGGCAATGAACCGGCGGGCGAGTCTTTTCCTGTCGATAAAAATTCGCCGTTTTATGCACGCGCCGAATCGGAAGCGGAAGTATTGGAAATGGCAAAAGAAGGCGTTCGCAGTTCGATTGTACGTTTGCCTCTTTTTGTTTACGGACGGGGCGGGAGTTCGTTTGTGCCTTTTCTGATTCAACAGGCTAAACAAAACAGAGTTTCGCATTTTGTGAAAGGCGGCGAACAAAAAGTTTCTGCCGTTCATGTTGATAATGCCGCAGAGGTTTATGTCCTTGCATTGGAAAAAGCATCGGCGGGTTCGCTTTTTAACGTAGCGACGGAAAGCGTCACAAATCGCCAACTTGCCAAAGCAGTTGCCAAATTGCTCAATATCGAAACAGAAAATCTGACGTTGGCAGAGTCAAATGAAAAGTTTGGAGCCATGACAGGCTTTTTGTCCATCAATAACGCTCTGTGTGCACAGAAGTCTGTTGATGAACTTGGCTGGCAACCTAAAGAAAAACTTGGCATTTTAGAAGAGATTAAAAACGGTTCGTATAGTTGAGTAAATTGTGGAAAGCTTTACTGAAAAATCAAAATTCAGAATTGCCGTTTTGGGTATCGGCGGAGTCGGTGGTTATTTTGGCGGAAAATTGGCGGCACACTTCGCCGATTCTGAAAACGTCGAAATAATTTTCATTACTCGCGGCGAAAATGAAAAAGTAATAAAAGCCGACGGCTTGAAAATTATCACCTCGGACGGCGAAGTAGTAACCAAACCGAAATTGACAACAGGTGTTGCATCGGAAATCGGTGCAATTGATTTACTTATTCTTTGTGTCAAAACCTACGATTTGGAAGAAAGCATTTTGTCCGTCAGGGATAGTGTTGGCGAACATACGACAATTTTGCCATTACTCAACGGGGTAGATAACACCGAAAAGATTAAAGAATTAATGCCATATGCAGAAGTATGGAAAGGCTGTGTTTTTATAGTTTCAAGACTTATCACGCCCGGTGTTGTCAAAGTTGACAGCAGGGTAAGGCTTTTGCAGTTCGGCGGGTCTGGCAACACAGATAAAAAGTCAGAGTTAACGGAACAACTCTTTTCATCGGCTGGAATTGATGCAGAGTTATCCGCAGATATTCTTAAAAAGATTTGGGAGAAATTTATTTTTATCTCAAGTCTTGCCACATTGACATCATTCTTGGATACGAACGTCGGCGGGATTAAATGCAAAGCTGAAAACAAAGAGACATTGCTAAAGTTAATTGAAGAAGTCACACAATTGGCAAAAACCAAGCAAATCAATGTTGACGAAAACATTATCGGGATAACTCTGGACAGAATAAACAATTTGCCTGATGAAAATACGACTTCTATGCACAATGATTTTGCAAAAGGCGGCAGAACCGAGTTGGCTTCTTTAACAGGTTATGTCGTCAATGAATCGAAGGCATTAAATTTATCATCGCCTGTATATGAGAGACTTTACGCTGAACTTCTTAAAAGAGATGGGATTGTTAAGTTTCAAGGACAAAGCACAAGCGGTCATTAACTGCTGAAAGGAACTAAAGTAAACCTAAAGACTTTGACTAGATTGCAAAAAATTAATTGAGGTATTTATGAATGAAGAAGAATCTGCTTCGAGAAACATAATTTCTCTTAGTGACCTTTTACATCATGTTTCTAAAAGACCGGCTTTGTATGTAGGAACACAACAGTTCAATATGGCTGCCGCGTTTATCGAAGGTTGTAGTTTTGCTATATCAGTGATGGACCCTGATTCCCAGTTTCCTAATGAGTTGAAAGAATTTAACATCTGGCTAGCCAATAGACTTAACTTCCCTAAAAACTGTGCATGGTGGAATGGTCTAAAAAATTCTTTTCCTGAAGAATCTGAAACATTTAAGCAATTAATATTGCTGTTTGAGGAGTTCAAAAGTAAAACTTCTACAAATCATTCATAGAAATTTGTAGCTAAGTAAGCAAAAAAAAGTTCCTTGACAATTTTGTCTGAAAATTACAGAGCGAACAACGGTTAAAAAAAGAGAGTTTGGATGAGATATAAATTATTGGGAAAAAGCGGATTGAGAGTTTCGGAAATTTCGCTAGGGACAATGACATTTGGTGAAGATTGGGGCTGGGGTGCTTCTTACGACGAATCGCGTAAGCAGTTTGATTTATATGCTGAAGCGGGTGGTAATTTTATTGACACGGCGAACCGTTATACGGAAGGCACAAGCGAAAAATATGTTGGTGAATTTATAAAGGGCGAACGCGATAAATGGGTTGTAGCCACGAAATACACAATCAACACCGGTGGCGGAGAAATAAACGCGGGCGGCAATCATCGCAAGAATATGATTCAAGCCGTCGAAGCAAGCCTCAGGCGTTTGCAGACCGAATATATTGATTTGCTCTGGCTTCATGTTTGGGACTACACAACGCCTGTGGAAGAAGTGATGCGTGCTTTTGATGATTTGGTAAGGCAGGGAAAAGTTTTTTACATTGGCGTTTCCGATACGCCTGCATGGGTTGTTTCACAGGCTAATACAGTTGCTCAACTTCGCGGATGGACAGAGTTTACAGCATTGCAGGTTGAATACAGTTTACGCGAACGAACGCCGGAAAGAGATTTAATTCCGATGGCGAATGCCTTGGGACTCGGGGTAACAGCATGGTCGCCTTTAGCCGGTGGCATACTTACAGGCAAATACAACAAAGGCGAAACGGGAAGGGCAACAGGTGAAAATCGTCCGCCCATTAAAGAAAGCGATTTGAAGATTGCAGAAGAAGTTTTGAAAATCGCAGATGAAACCGGCAAACCAGCATCTCAGGTCGCATTGAATTGGGTGCGTCAACAGGGGCACACAATTCCAATCATAGGCGGTAGAAGTGCCGTACACATAAAAGAAAATCTAGATTGTCTTGAATGGAGTTTAGAGAAAGAACATTTGAATCGGCTCGATGAGATAAGCGCGATTGAATTGGGTTTCCCGCATCGTTTTATAAAGAGTCCTACGGTGCAGGATTTCGCTCTGGGCGGTGCATTGCAAAAGATTGATAATCTGAACGATGTGGCAAAAAAGGCTTCTGGGATAAGCTGAGTAAAATGCAAGAGTATCTTAAACCAACAGAGTTTCTTGATTTTGATAAAACGGAAGTGCGCGAGTTTGCTTTGAAAAATGCCGAAGGTGCAACGACGGACATTGAAAAATCTGTGAAACTTTATTACGCGGTTCGTGACGGTTTTTATTACAGTCCAAATGTGCTTGATTTGCGAGAAGAAGGTTTGAAGGCAAGTAACCTGCTCTCGCGTAATCGCGGTTATTGTGTGGAAAAGGCAGTTTTACTTTCCGCCTCTGCGCGTGCCGTAGGTGTTCCAAGCCGTTTGAGTTTTTACATAGTGAAAAATCATATTGCGACGACGCGAATCGAAAAACTGTTGGAAACAGACAAACTTGTATTTCACGGTGCGAGCGAATTTTTTCTTGAAGGCAAATGGGTAAAGGCTACGCCTGCTTTCAATGCGCCATTGTGTAAAAAACTAGGTGTTGAACCGCTTGAGTTTGATGGAACCTCGGATTCGATTTTTCAGCAATTCGATAAAAACGGAAATACTTTTATGGAGTATCTGCATGATTACGGCAATTTTGCGGACTTGCCATATCAACTTTATTTGAGCGAATTAAAGAAACATTATTCGCATTTGTTTCGCCACAAAAAATATATGAAATCGGAAATGGTTTACGACTTAACAGTTTGAGTAGAACAGACTGCTAGTCTGTTCATACTTATAGACAATTAACATATTCGACAGACAGCCAGTCTGTCGTACTTTTTCACGGAGAAAAAAAACAATGCCGACCAGAACAGCAGAAGCGCAGTGGAACGGAACAGTTATAGAGGGAAACGGAACGGTAAAACTAGGAAGCGGTGCTTTTGAGGGTGCTTATTCATTCAAATCCAGAATGGAAGACGGCGCGGGAACAAACCCGGAAGAGTTAATAGCGGCGGCTCACGCGGGATGTTTTTCAATGGCATTTTCTGCCCAATTAGGCAGAAACGGCTTTAACCCGACGCGTATTCATACAAACGCGAAAGTACGTTTCGACAAAGTAGAGAATGGCTTTTCAATCACGCGCATTGACCTTGAAACAGAAGGTGAAGTGCCGGATATAGACGAGGCTACTTTTTTGGAACACGCGCAAACGGCTAAAGATAATTGTCCTGTTTCAAAAGCCTTGGCGGGAACGGAAATTCATCTCAGCGCAAAGTTGGTTGGAGCATAGTTTAGGTGAGAGTTTACGAAATTCAACAATTCGGTATTGACGCGCTGGCACAGGTTGAACGCGAAATACCCAAACCAAATGCGGGCGAAGTGCTTATAAAAGTTAAAGCTGCTTCATTGAACTATCGTGATTTTATGATGGTGACGGGGCTTTACAATCCTAGGATGTCTTTACCGCGTGTACCTTTATCAGATGGAGCGGGCGAAGTTATCGCGGTCGGTGAAGGCGTTTCGCGTTTTAGAATAAGTGACAGAGTTGCGGCGGCTTTCATGCCGAAATGGATTGACGGAACAGTTACGGTTGAAGCCGCAAAATCTGCCTTAGGCGGAAGTATTGACGGAATGTTAGCCGAATATATAGCGATTTCGGCTGACGGCATTGTGAAAATTCCCGGGCATCTTTCATTTGAAGAAGCGGCAACACTACCCTGTGCGGCTTTGACGGCTTGGAACTCGCTTGTCAATGTTGGCAACCTTAAAGCAGGCGACACGGTTTTGGTTCAAGGTACGGGTGGCGTATCCGTTTTCGCACTTCAATTTGCAAAGATGTTCGGAGCGCGTGTTATCGCAACGTCTTCAAGCAATGAAAAACTTGAGCGCGTTAAAGAATTGGGAGCGGATGAAATCGTCAATTACAAAGAAACGCCTGATTGGGACAAGTACATTCTTGAGATTACAAACCGCGAAGGTGTTGACCATATTGTTGAAGTCGGTGGTGCGGGAACTCTGAATAAATCTCTTAACGCCGCACGGCTTGGCGGAACGATTGGTTTAATAGGCGTTCTGGCAGGCGCAAGCGCAGAGATAAATACAACGACAATGCTGATGAAAGGGCTTCGTGTGCAGGGCATTTTTGTCGGTTCGCGCAAGATGTTTGAAGATATGAACCGCGCAATCGAAGTCAATAATCTGAAACCCGTTATTGATAAGGTATTTTCTTTCGATGAAGCAAAAGAGGCTTTGAAACATCTGGAAAGCGGAGCACATTTCGGGAAAGTGGTTATAAAGGTCGGGTAGTTTTTTTTAGCAAGGGGATTAGTGATGTTTGGTTTTGAAAATTTATCAAATGGTAGTACGGGTATAAACCCGACGAATGTTTTTCGTGACGAGGTTGTTGATGATTTCTCTTTAATGGATGCTTACTCGAAAGCCGTTGTAAGTGCGGCTGAAAAAGTGAGCCCATCGGTTGTGAATATTGAAGTAAGGCATAAACAGAAATCTCAACGCGAAAGTCGCGGTGGAAGCGGTTCGGGGTTCATATTTACCCCGGACGGTTTCATTATTACAAACAGTCACGTCGTTGCGGGAGCAAGCAAAATCGAGGTTACTTTACCCGAAGGACAATTGTATGAAGCTGATTTAACCGGTGATGACCCGGACACGGATTTGGCTGTTATAAGAATAAACGCACCACGTTTATCGCCCGTAAAATTAGGTATCTCAGAGAATATAAGAGTAGGTCAGCTTGCCATTGCGATTGGGAATCCTTACGGATTTCAGTGTACGGTAACTGCCGGCGTTGTAAGCGCGTTAGGCAGAACGCTGCGTGCAGGTTCAGGCAGGTTGATTGATAACGTAATACAAACGGATGCTGCATTAAATCCCGGAAATTCGGGTGGACCTCTTGTTGCTTCAAACGGCGAAGTGATAGGCGTAAATACGGCAATGATTCGTCCGGCGCAGGGGATTTGTTTTGCAACTGCGATTGACACAGCTAAGTATGTTGCAGCGCAGTTAATCAAAGAAGGGAAGATTCGCAGAAGCGTTATAGGCGTAGCAGGGCAGGATGTCCCTTTGTCAAGACGCATAGTTCGCTATTACGATTTACAAACAAACAGCGGAATTTTTGTTGTGTCTTGTGAACCGAACAGCCCCGCATTAAAAGCGGGTTTAGAAGAAGGCGACATTATTATAGGTTTTGATGAACAACCAATTTCCGGCATAGATAAATTGCACAAGCTGCTTTCGTGTGAGCGCGTCGGAATAAAAACAAAGCTTGACGTAATAAGAAGAACGGTACGAAAGACTTTGGAAGTCGTGCCGATTGAATCGCGCAATAAATAAATTTTGATTTAATGAAGGAGAAAGAATAATGAGTGAATTTGTAAAAGAAGTAACAGACGACAGTTTCGAGAAAGATGTTTTGTCTTCGAGCGAACCTGTTTTAATTGATTTTTGGGCAGAGTGGTGCGCTCCGTGTCGTATGCTCGCGCCAACAGTTGAAGCCGTAGCGGAAAAATATCAGGGACAGGCAAAGGTCTTTAAGCTTGATGTTGATAATAACCCGATGACGGCTCAACGCTACGGCATCAAAGGCATTCCGACTTTGATTGTTTTCAAAGACGGCAAAGAACAAGAACGCATCGTCGGAGCGACAAGCCAGACGACCATCTCGCGTATGCTCGAAAGCTTTATCACCGTAAACGCCTGAGTGTAAGGGATGAAGAATGAGAGATGATTAAGAAAACGAACAGAGATGCTTAGATTTTCTTCATCCTTCATTCTTCAAAGTAATGTGTAGCATTTTTTTTGCATATAAATCGCACCCGAAATTTAAGCTTATTGTTGCGGCAAATCGTGATGAGTTTTACGAAAGACCAACATCAAAAGCCGGGTTTTGGGAGGATTCGCCATATATTTTGGCGGGACGTGATTTGAAAAATAATGGTACGTGGTTGGGCGTCACAACGACAGGAAGGTTCGCGGCGGTAACAAACTATCGTGACCCGTTTGGCGAAACGGGCAATCGGTCTAGAGGGCTTTTGTTAAGCGAGTATTTGAAAAGCGAAGATTCACCGGAAAACTTTTTGTCAAAGGTCGAAGACAATGCGAAAAATTACAGAGGGTTCAATCTGCTTTTGGGCAATTCGGATTCGCTTTTTTATTATTCAAACCGTAGAAATGATATAAAAAAACTAACTTCGGGTGTGTATGGTTTAAGCAATCATCTGCTCGATTCGCCTTGGCGAAAAGTTGAAAAGGGGAAAGAAGCTCTGAAAGCTCTTTTGGTAACCAATGATGTTACAAAAGAAAATCTTTTTTCCTTTCTTGCAGACCAAAGCCGCGCAAACGATTCAGAGTTGCCTGATACGGGAATCGGTTTAGAAATGGAAAGAGTTCTTTCACCGATTTTTATTATCACCCCAAATTACGGCACAAGGTCTTCGACAGTTGTATTGATGGGCGAAAATAAAGATATAGATTTTGCAGAACGAACATTCACCGACGGTATGTTTGAGGGCGGTGAAGTAAATTTCAAATTTGAGGTTGAAAATTCAATAAAAAGATGAAAGCAATTGTAGTCAGGGAATTTGGCGTGCCCGATGTGATGAAACTTGAAGAAGTTTCAATTCCGCAAGTGTCTGAAAAACAGGTTCTGGTAAAAATTGAAGCTGTGGGAATAAATCCCGTTGATACATACAGACGCTCCGGGCTTTATCCTGTAAAACCATTACTGCCTTATACACCGGGGAGCGATGCCGCTGGAACGATAATAGAACTTGGGGAAGGCGTTAAGAAGTTTTCCGTAGGTCAGCGAGTTTATGTTTCGGACAATTTGAGCGGTGCTTACGCTGAATTTGCTCTGTGTAGTGAAAATCAGGTGCATAAATTGCCGGATAGCGTTTCTTTTGAAGAAGGTGCCGGTGTGAATGTTCCTTATTCGACGGCGTATCGTGCGTTGTTTCAAAAAGCTCATGTTAAACCGAGCGAGACGGTACTCATACACGGTGCTAGCGGCGGAGTCGGAATAGCCGCGGTTCAATTTGCCAGAGGAAATGGTCTGAACATCATTGGAACGGCAGGCACGAATGAAGGTTTACAACTCATCAAAGAGCAGGGCGTTCAACATGCGCTAAATCACCATGAGGATAACTATCTTGATGAAGTTTTGAAGATAACAAACGGACAGGGCGTAGATGTTATTTTGGAAATGCTGGCAAACGTAAATCTGAACAAAGATTTAACTGTTATCAAAAAGGGCGGAAGACTTGTAATAATAGGAAATCGAGGGAAAATTGAATTCGACCCGCGTCTGGCAATGAGTAAGGATGCAACCCTAAAAGGAATGACCTTGTTAAATGTTGAAAATTCGGATTGGATTGTAATTCATGCTGCAATCGGAGCATGTTTGGAAAAGGGGTTGATTCGTCCTGTGATTGGCGAAAGGTTCAAACTTGAAGACGCACCAAAAGCGCATGAATCAATAATCACTTCAAATGCTTACGGGAAGATTGTTCTGATACCATGACCCTTAGTCAAATTATCGCTTGACACCCGGCTATAGAAAACATAAAAACAGCGGCGCGTTCCTTATCATTTTCCGCGACAGAGAAAACAGATGCGAAGAATTGACCCGAACACAGCACAAGCGGCGCGTTCAAGTACAATCAGAAACATAAATAAGCATATGGTTCTCAATTTTGTACGCGACCGCGAACCAATATCACGCGCCGAACTTTCAAGAGTTACAGAACTGCAACGTTCCACAATTTCAATAATAATTGATGAACTTGTTCAGGAAGGTCTGATTGAAGAAATCGGTACGGGCGAATCATCCGGCGGGCGTCGTCCGACAATGTTACGGCTCCGTGCAGAAGGTGCGATGGCTATAGGGGTTGATGTAACTCCAACTGTTACGACAGTTGCAATTTGCGATATAGCAGGGCGCATAGTGGCACGTGAATCTTTTGCAACAGAGTCGAGTCTGAAAACCACACATTCAAAAATTATTGAGTATGTAAGCAGGATGAAAGAGAAAAACAGTGAAAGAAGGATTGAAGGAATAGGTGTCAGCTTACCGGGTCTGGTTGACCCCGTTAGCGGAAAGGCTCTCTATATTCCTTATTTCAAATGGCGCGAGTGGAATATCGCGGGCGAGCTAAAATCTGCAACGGGCTTGAATGTGATAATTGATAATGACGCAAACGCTTCAGCCTTGGCTGAACTCTGGTTTGGTCGCCCTGAAATCAGCAACGCCAGAGATTTTATTCTGGTTTTAGTTGCTGACGGTATTGGGACAGGAATAATTTTTGACGGTCAAATTTATCGTGGTAATTATGGTGCGGCGGGTGAATTCGGACATATGATTGTAGGTCAAAACTCAATCAATCCGTGTTCGTGCGGAAACTATGACTGCTGGGAAGCATTTTCTTCAAACCGTTCGGCTGTTGCACGCTATGCAAAAGCAACCGAGAACAATATTTCGTTTTCAAATTTAATAGACCTTGCTTTAGCCGGAGAGCAATCCGCAATAGACGCGCTTTCGGAAACGGCGCATTATCTTGGTATCGGCATTACAAATTTGATTGTAGGATTGAGTCCTGAAACGGTGGTTGTGTCGGGCGAAATAACAAGGGCTTGGTCACTGGTTGCAGAAGCATTTATTGAACCTGTTCGTACAAGCATCAGACGTGGTCTTCCGTCATCAAGAATTGTTCAGTCGTCTTTGAAGGACAGCCCGACATTAAAAGGTGCTTTGAGTCTGGTTCTGGCTAAGAAATTTTCTTTTACATCATAAATGGAAAACAATCTCACAAATCTTTTGAAACATGAGGAAGAAAAACTTCTGGCTTGTGTGCATTGCGGGCTTTGTCTGGAAGCCTGTCCCACATACACATTAACCAACAATGAAAACGACAGTCCGCGTGGGCGAATTTATTTAATACGTGCAGTTGAAGAAGGGCGACTTGATATTACATCCAAGGTTTTTTCACATCACATAAACCGTTGTCTGGGTTGCCGCGCCTGTGAAATGGCTTGTCCGTCGGGTGTCGAATACGGGCATCTTCTTGAAGCTGCAAGAAACGAAATAAAGACTTCTGAAACGAAAAAAACATTTACGGATAAAGTTTTGAACTTCGCTTTGCGTAATGTTTGGCTAAAGCCGTTCAGACTGAGAATGTTTTTTTCTTTGTCAAAACTCACACGCGATTTGAAGATTCCGACGCTTCTTCTTAAAACGAAAATAGCAAGACTGATTTCAAAACGATTTGAATTTGCACTGACGCTTTTGGAAAGTTCAAAGCCATTTAACTCTCAGCCCGCAATCCGCAATCCGCAATCCGCAATCCGCAATCGTTCCGTTTTTGTCTTCAAAGGTTGTGTAATGGAGGGTCTTTTCACACACGTTAATCGCGCAACGGAGCGTGTGTTGAAAGTAAACGGTTACAAGATTGAAGAGAACGAAACACAAGTCTGTTGCGGAGCTTTGCACGCGCACGCGGGAGATTTAGAAAGTGCGAAACTGCTTGCGAAGAAAAACATTGAAGCGTTTTCTAATTCGACAAATCCGATTGTCACAAATGCGGGTGGTTGCGGTGCCATGCTTTTAAGTTACGAAAATCTTTTTGCGAACGATGAAAATTTGAAAGTTCCGGCAAAAGAATTTTCTGCACGCATAAAAGACATCGGTCAGCAATTATCCGAAAACGTGATTGTTAAAGGCGTGCGGTTAAGCGACACGGTTACTACATATGACGCCTCTTGCCATCTTCATTACGGGCAACACGCCAGCGAAAAATCTCTTGATATGATTAAGGCAATTCCCGAAATGGAATTTGTACATTTGGAGGGAAGCGAACGCTGTTGCGGCGGCGCAGGGATTTACAATCTATTACAACCTGAAATGTCCGCAGGGGTCTTGAGAGAAAAGCTGGAATATATAAAAGAATCCATGGCGGAAGTTTTGGCTACAGGTAATCCGGGCTGTCAAATGCAAATAGCAACGGGCGCGAAAATGTGTGGAATGAAATTAAATGTCTGTCACCCTGTCGAACTTCTTGACGAGTCATATCGCAAAGCTGGTTTTTATAATGTTAAGTAGTACCATTAAAACTCTGTAAGTACTCTGTAAACTAAATTATCTGTAACTGATAAGGTCAAGTGATAATAATTCAAAAACTTTAATCAGGAATCGGTTTTAGCTGTCGAAGACAGCGATATATTCGTAGCCCATAGTGCAGCTATGGGGAAATTAAACAGAGATTTT
>Ga0187894_10003760_pt1 | contig 16729 bp, 12 predicted proteins | sample GBC1701081metaG_FD_136650 | JGI IMG/M metagenome (GOLD analysis project Ga0187894, IMG submission 136650) | White microbial mat communities from a lava cave in the Kipuka Kanohina Cave System on the Island of Hawaii, USA - GBC170108-1 metaG ... | reverse complement strand
CGATTGACATTCCTAATGGCAAAGCCACCGCAAACGGGCTTGCTCATATCGCCCTTACTTACGTGCGGGCTTCTGCAACAGCGCGGGCTTCTGCAACTGCCGATGCTCCGATGAACGAGGTGTGGCGCGTAAAGCATAAAGCTCCGGCACGCGGGCTGCTGCGCGTGATGGCGGGGATTGCCCTGCGTGCGGCGGCGATCTATTTTCGATACGGCGGGGTTGCGACATCCGCGTTCAATGTCGCACGCGGTGGGTTGAATCTTTATCGAACGGTGAATTCGTTTCGTTGGTCGGGCCTCGGCACGCGTTTCGGCTCAGTCGATCTGACATCGCTCGCGGCGAACGCGGCGCGAAATTATGTGACGCGGCGCATCTACGCTTATGGTTCGCTCGCTCGCACGCCCGGCGTATTAAATCGAATTAGCGGCATCCAGGTGCAGCGGCCTTCGACATATATTTTGGGGCGGATAAAACCTTCGCGCGAAGGTATTCAGGACAGCATCCTGGACCGCCTCGATCCGGCGCGGCAGGCCGAGAGGCTTTCGAGTTATTTGCTGAAACGTCGTCGGCTGGCCGAGCTTCGTGGAAATTTTATGTATTTTTACACCGATTTGAAAAAGCCTTTCGACAAGAAAGGTCTTGTCGGCGTGAACGTCCACACCGGAACGGACGGACGTTTTATTCTGAATTCCGATCCCGACCCCGAATTTTTTGTCGATGAAACCGAAGGCCTGCTCTACTCTTCCGACGGCAGTCGTCTTCAGGCCTTTGATATTTTGAATCGTTAGAAAATGCAGAAGCCCCCGCGTGAGCAAGGGCGATACGATCAACGTTTTGATATCGCCCTTGCTCACGCGCCCGCTCTGCATTAAATATCCGCAAGGATCGACTTCAATTCATTGAGAGTTTTGTGTCCGCATCTTTCCACGCGGCCTCAAATTCTTTTCGGACAAGCGCGGCTGAAGAAGTTTTTCCCTGTTTCTCCAGAGCTTCGGTCAGACCGAAAAGCGCGCGGCCGTTTCGCGGCGTCAGGGCGATCTCCTCGCGGTAAGCTTTTTCGGCTTCGGCGTATTGGCCGTCGATCATCAGGGCGCGGCCGAGCCATTCACGCACGGGCAAGTCCCAATCGCGCGGCTCGGCGTAGTTGACCTTTGCCTCCGAGTCTGCCGCTGCGCGAAGAAGTTGGATGGCGGCTTTGCGGTCGCCCTTCGCCAGCGCGATCTCGCTTGCGAGAACTTCGTCGGCAACTTTCAATGCGACACTGACCGGCGTTGTGGACAGCGCGGCTTCCGCCGGAATATTTTTCGCCGATTCTCGCAAAGCCGCGAGCTCCTTTTCAGCGTCCGCAATTTTCTTTCGAGCGGCAAATGCCAGCCCGCGTGAAAAATGCCAGTGAGCGGCGGTTATCAACATATGTTCGGCTGGTTTCGGGTACCTAAGAACCTCGTCCCATTTCTGAAAACGCACGTTCGCGATGATCGGGTACGGCATAAACATCTCGAGCATTCCCATCGCCTTGACGTTCGGCCCGACATTCACGGCCAGGTCGTTCGCGGCCTTGATCGAGCCGGCGTAATTGCCTTTGTGAGCGTAAGATGACGCGAGCATGTGGATGTTATGATTGTAATACATCATCATGTACAGCCCGCGCGAACCGCTTTTGAGTTGATAATTTCGGTCGGCCTCGATGGCGAGGTCGTTCGACTTCACGGCCTCTTCCCAATCGCCGGTGCGCAGGTAAATGTGCGACGGCATATGAACAAGATGTCCGGCGTTCGGCGCAATGCTCATCAGACGGTCGGCCGACGCCAGAGCTCGTTCCGGATTCGGCGACGCTTCGATCGCATGGATGTAATAATGATTGGCGCCCGTGTGTTTCGGATTGCGTTTCAAAACGCCTTCGAGAACGGCGATAATTTCGAGCGTGCCTTCAGCCGGTTTCCCGTCGAGTGACCAGAGCTGCCACGGACGCAGATTCATCATGCTCTCAGCGTAGAGCGTCGCGGCGTCGAGGTCGTCCGGATAAGTTTTTGCGAGCTCGGCCATCGCTGCTTTGTAATCGGCGGCGAGCTTTTTCGGATCGGCCTTCGGGTCGGCGGAGTACCGTTTTGCGAGAGCCGAAATGTAAGCCTGCTCGGCGGGCGACGCTCTCGATGCCAGCGAGATCGCTTTCTGCAGATGGTCGTGAGCTTCGGCGAAACGCTCGGCGTTGGCCGGATCGTTGTAGTTTGCGCCCAAACCGAGCGACATTCCCCAATACGCCATTGCGAGGTTCGGATCTAAATCTGCCGCATGCTTAAACGACGCAATGCCTTCCTCGTGATTAAATGCGTAGAGATACGCGAGGCCCTGATTGAAAAATTTCTGCGCCTCCGGGTTATCTGTCGAAACGGGATGATCGACATTGCCGAGGCCGCTGTCGAGCCAAACCGTTCGCTTTTCTTTTTCCTTTGCCACCGCGGTCGAGCCGTGGCCGTTGCCGTGCTGTGCATAAAAAGTGGAAGCCAAAATTAAGATCGAAATAAATGTTTTCATATATTTAAAGCATCTCGCGGGGCGTTTTTTGCCCGAGTTTATAGCATCTAAGTTTACCTACGCGGCCGCCGCAAACCCTTTAGGAAATTGTGAAATCTCCCTGAAGGAGTTATGAAGGATTTGCACAAGTGGGCAATTTAACCGTAAATTTATAGCGCGAAACGGAGAAAATCAATAGAAAAAATGAAAATAAAAAACCTGACGACCTTGATTGTGTTTTTGTTAATCGCAGCGAATGTTTTTAGCCAAAGTTCTGCGCCGAAACCCGACCCGGAAATTCAGAAGATGATCAGGGAAGTTTCGGCGAAAAATATCGAAGCTTCGATACGCAAGCTGGTCAGCTTTGGCACGCGCAACACGCTTTCCGAACAGGACAATCCGACGCGCGGAATCGGGGCGGCACGCGATTGGATATTCGCGGAATTTCAAAAGATAAATGCCGACTGCGGAGATTGCATGACGGTCGAGAAGCAATCTTTTCTGCAGCCTAAGGCGAACCGTATTCCCGAACCGACAATCTTGACCAACGTGATTGCCGTGCTGCGCGGGACGACAAACCCTGAGCGGCATTACGTTGTTTCCGGCCATTACGATTCGATGTGCACTTCGCCGACGGACGCTAAGTGCGATGCGCCTGGGGCAAACGACGACGCCTCGGGGACGGCAGCCGTGATCGAACTGGCACGCGTGATGTCGAAGCGAAAGTTCGACGCGACCATCGTCTTTATGGCAGTTCCTGGCGAGGAGCAAGGTTTGCTCGGCGCGACATATTATGCGCAGCAAGCCGTCGAGAAGAAGATCGACATTGAAGGAATGTTCACGAACGACATAGTTGGCGGCGTGACGACGCAGAAAAATTCGCCGAACCGAAATCGCGTCCGCGTGTTTTCCGAGGGCGTTCCTTCGAATGAGACCGAGCAGCAAGCCGCAACGCGGCGAAGCGTCGGCGGCGAGAATGATTCGGCGTCGCGGCAGCTTGCACGGTACATAAAAGAACAGGCCGACCGCTACATGAAAAATTTTAAGGTCTGGATGATCTACAGACGCGACCGCTATGGCCGCGGCGGCGATCACATTCCGTTCGTCGAGCGCGGCTTTTCAGGCGTACGGTTCACGGAGGTTGATGAAGATTACACGCATCAGCATCAAAACGTCCGCACCGAAAACGGAATTTTCTACGGTGACACGCCGGAGTTCGTCGATTTCGAATACGCTGCAAACGTGACTCGCGTAAACCTGATCGCGCTTGCGAGCCTTGCGAACGCGCCGGCGCGTCCGAAAAACGTGACGATGGTGAACCGCCTCGGCAACGACACCGAGCTGAAATGGGACGCGAACTCCGACGCCGATCTCGCCGGCTATGAGATCGTTTACCGCGACACAACCGCCGCCGAATGGACGAACACGATTCCGGCCGGCAGCGTGACGAGCTACGTGGTAAAAGCAATGTCCAAAGACAACTACTTCTTCGGCGTCCGCGCGGTCGATAAGACCGGAAACAAAAGTCCGGTTTCATATCCGCGGCCGGTGCGGTGACCGCGGGGTCCGTGGTTCGTCGATAATTCCAATCTTATCCTTAATATGTTAAAAAAAGAGATTGCGCCGTCAGGGTGCCGGCCTTCCCCGCATTACAAGGTTTTGGTGATTTAATGATGAAGATCAGTATCGGTGTGCTTGCGTGTCTGCTCGTGGCGGGCGCGTGTGTTGTTGGGTTTCGAACATCGGCTCAGAAAACGAATGCCGTGTCGCCGAATTTGGTTATCAGCCAGTTTCAGGCGGGCGGGGGCGTTGCGGAAGATGAGTTTGTCGAGATACATAACACGAGCGCTTCGCCCGTCGACCTCAACGGGTACAGAGTCGTTTACCGGTCTGCGGGCGGCACCAACGACGTCGGGCCGTTTGCTCAATGGACGACCAGCACCGTCATTCCGGCGGGCGGTTTTTATCTGATTGCTTCGACCGGCTACGACGGGCCGCAGGCGGCGAACATCACTTATAATCCGGCGACGTGCGCGTGCTCGATGGGAGCGGCGGGCGGAGGCCTGGCGATAAGAAATCCATCCGACACGATAATCGATTCGGTCGGGTGGGGAACCGCGACAAACGCTTTTGTCGAGACGGCCGCGACCGGTGCGCCGGGAAACAACAACAGCCAGGCCCGCAATCAAAATGGGTGTCAGGACACGGACAACAACTCGAGCGATTTTTCGAATTTTGTTCCGTCGGTGCCGCGAAATGCTGCGTCTTCGCCGGTCGAATGCAGCGGAAGCGGCGCAAACCTTTTTGCGTCGATGCAAGCCAATCCGACCACCGTGGCTCCGGGAGCGACTACGCTATTGACGGTTACCGTGATTCCGGCGACCAATCCGCCGAGCACTTTCGTCACCGTCGCCGCAAACACTGAGTCAATCGGCGGCATATCGAGCCAGCCGTTTTTCGACGACGGCACGAACGGCGACGTGACGCCCGGAGACAACGTTTTCTCGTATCGCGCAACGGTCGCGCCGAATACGCCGGGCGGCGCGGCACCAATTGTCGGTGCGGCCGCCGATTTTCAGGGCCGCGTCGCGCCCGCGCAGGTTTTCCTAACGATCAACGCGCCGTTTCCGAATGAAGACCCGCTGCTTCTCGGCAATCCTTCAAATGCAACTTCGAATGTCGCGAACGAAAACAATTACCTGATGGTGAAGCCGCAGTATTCGCTTTCGTATAACCGCAGCAAGGCGACGCCGAACTGGGTCGCGTGGCGGCTCGACAGCTCATGGATCGGCACGAACAACAACGGCGATTTCGATTTAGATACAACCTTGCCGGCCGGCTGGTACCGCGTTACGCCGGACGATTACGACGAGCCGGTTTATGACCGCGGCCACATGTGTCCCGCCGGCGACCGCACAAATACACAGCCGAACAACTCAGCGACATTTTTAATGACCAACATAATTCCGCAGCATCCCGACAATAATCAGGGGCCGTGGAACGATTTTGAAAATTATTGCCGAACTCTCGCGGGCCAGGGCAACGAGATTTACATCATCTCCGGGCCTGAGGGCAACATCGGAAGGATCGGAACGCCCGTGGAAGACGAGGTTGTTATCCCCGCCCGCACTTGGAAGGTCGTGCTCGTGCTTCCCAGCGGAACGAACGATCTGCGACGAGTGACGCGCCTGACGCGGGCTTTCGGCATCATAATTCCTAATCAGGCGCAGAGCCGCAACACGCCGTGGCGAAACTTTCGCGTGACGGTCAACGCGGTCGAGTATCTGACCGGTTACGATTTCTTTACGAACGTGCCGCGCGGAACGCAGGAAATAATGGAGCGGCAGCGGGATAGACTGTAATGTATAAACTTCTTACGCTCTCTTGCACCATTCTTATTTTTTCATTCGCGGTTTGCGCGCAGCGTGACGTTTCGATCGCGGCGGTGCAGGGGAGCAAGAATGTCTCGGCGCTGGACGGACAGAGTGTTCGCGTAACGGGCATCGTCACGGCGCGTTCAAGGACTGGTTTCTTTATTCAAACGCCTGACGACAAAATAGACACGGACGCGAATACCTCGGAAGGCATTTTTGTTTTTACACGCAACGAGCCGCCGGAAACGGCGACGGTGGGAAACCTTGTGACCGTAACCGGAAAGGTTGAAGAGTTTCGCCCGCGTGCCGATCAAAACACGCTGTCTATAACGGAGATCGAAATGCCGAACGGCAGCGGCGCGGTCAGCGTTATTTCAAAAGGAAATCCGCTGCCGAAGGCCATCTTTCTTAAAGCCGCCGACTTTAGCTCTAATCAACTGGATCAACTCGAACGGCTCGAAGGAATGCGCGTGGCCATCGAAGAAATGACCGTCATCGCGCCAACGGACGGACGCGTCGATATCAAAGCCGCTACCTCGGAATCGAACGGCGTATTCTACGGGGTTCTCAAAGGCCTCCCGCGTCCTTATCGGGCGCCGGGTTTTGACCTTTCAGAATTATTATTTTTCGATCAAAAAGAAAAAGATCGGCTCAAAACGAGCTTTCCGAAGATGCGGCTCTTCGACGCGAACCCTGAACGGCTTCGCATTGAGAGCGGCGCTCTGTTGGGCTCGAAAAATCTCAACGTGCCGGCTCTCGTCGATGTTCGCGGCGTGACGGGCGTTATGCATTACTCGTATCGCACGAACACGATCTTCGTCGATCCCGACGCAATGATCGAGGTTGGACAGCCGAAAAAAATCAATCCGCTGCCGTTACCGACCGCGCAGCAGTTCACGGTCGCCGGAATGAATCTCGAAAATTTTTTTGACGACAAGGACGACGCCGATATCAAGGAAGACGTGCTGACTCTTGAAGCATTCGAGCGGCGGATGAAGAAGGTCTCAATGGCGATCCGCGACCGAATGCACATGCCTGACGTGATCGGCGTTGTCGAGGCCGAAAATCTCGCGACGCTGAAACGCGTTGCGGAAAAAATAAATGCCGACGCGATCGCCGCCGGCAAGCCCGACCCGAAATACGAAGCTTTTCTCACGGACGGCAATGACGGGCGCGGCATCGACAACGGGTTTCTTGTCAAAACTTCACGCGTTAAAGTGCTGGAGATCAAACAATTCGGCAAGAGCGACAGGTACAAAAATCCCAACTCCGGCGAAGACAATTTTCTCAACGACCGTCCGCCGCTGATGATCCGCGTTTCGATCGACGATGCGAAAAGCGGCAAGCCGTTCGAATTTACGGTAGTGGCAAATCATCTGAAATCATTTTTGGGTTATAGCGACCCGAGACAGATGAACAACGTGCGGCTCAAGAAAAAGCTGCAGGCAGAGTATTTAGCGAAATTGGTCGATGAAAGGCAGAAGGCGAATCCGGCAGAGCGTATCATTCTGGCCGGCGACTTCAATGCCTTTCAGTTCGACGACGGCGTGATGGACATGATCGGAACGATCAAGGGAACACCGGCTGCGAAAGATAAAGTGACGATCAGCTCGGACGACCTCGTCGCCCGCGACATGATCAATCTTGTCGACGTGATTGCCGCAGCCGAGCGTTACTCTTACGTCTTCGACGGCAACGCCCAAACGCTCGACCACATGATTATCAGCGACACACTGAAAAACAACATCAAAGGCTTTGGCTTCGTCCGCGTCAACGCCGATTTCCCCGAATCAATGCGAAACGACGAAACCCGCCCCGAACGCTTCTCCGACCACGACCCCGCAATCGCGTATTTCACCTTCGACAACACAACCGTCGCAAGCCCTTGACCGGTATCACGAACTCCTGAGAAAGTGCCGCCTGCTGAAACGGAAACAGCGGGAAAATTTGTAGAACAGCTTCCGCTCCTGCGGCCCAGATCACCGATTACTATATTTCGACCTCGTAAACCCGTATTATTCTTCGTAGCCTTATGTGGCGAATCGAGAGCATTTTCGAGAGATTATTTTTGCACCCGTATTCAGCAAAGCTGAGAACGGCGTCGAATCTGTTCGCGAACTTATATACGCTTGTCGTCGCGCTGATATTCGTTCCTTTGTATATCAACTACATCGGGATCGAGGCGTACGGACTCATAGGAGCCTTCAACGGTATTACGTCTTTCCTATGGCTTTTTGATTTCGGTGTCGGCACAAATATCAACAGAGAGCTGTCGCGCTTTTATGAAGAGGATGATCGGAGAGAGCTTCTCGATATTAAGAGAACTCTTGAACTGTTGTGTTACGCGATAACGTCCGTGCTGACGGTATTTCTGTTCGGGCTGATATTCGTCCTCGCATACTACTGGCTCCGCAACGACAACTTTTCGCCGGAATATATTCTGTCGGTGTTGGCGATATTGGCGTTGTCGCTTGCCGTCCAGTTTCCGACGGCTTTTTACACGAATGGATTGATGGGCCTGAGCCGGCAGATGCTGCTGAACTCGGTCACAATCGCCGCCAATACCGTAAAGTGTGTCGGCGCGTTTGCTGCGGTTGTGTATTTCGACGACAGGCTTCGGGCGTTTCTGATCTTTCAACTCCTGGTCGCGCTCGCGCAGATGTTGATCCTGAAGCTGGCGCTCGACAAGAGCATAAACGAGCCCGGCTACAACGGAAAATTTCGGGCTGGTCTCATAAGTCGTTTCCGCCGGTTCGCTTCGGAATTGTTCGCTAACAACCTCGTGACGATCCTGCTTACACAGTCGGACAAGGTTATCTTGAGCAGAGTGTTGACACTTGAAAGCTTTGGCTATTACTCGCTTGCATTCAGCATCGTCACAATGACGCTTAATCTCTTTTCCAATTCGATCACGAATGTGGTTTTTCCGAATTTCGCACGTCTTGCGACCTCCGATAATACTGAGCTTCTTGTAAAAAACTTTCATTTGAGCACGCGGGTAATGGCGTGGGGAGCCGCGTCGATCGGGTTGGTCCTCACTTTCTTTTCCAGCGAGATCCTGATCGTGTGGACAAATAATCAGGACGTTGCGGAAAAGGCCGGGCCGATCCTGTCGGTACTGGCGTTGGCTTTCACCCTCAACATTGTGATGATGGTCCCATACTACCTGCAGCATGCGTGTGGACGGTCGAACGTAAGTTTGCGGTTTAATCTGATCGCTCTGGTGTTTTCCATACCGGCCTTCATTTTTGCCTCCATATACTTCGGGGGGCTGGGAGCCGCCGTTTGCTGGCTTGTGATGCAGGTAGTTTACTTTTTCACCTTTGTGCCGGTGATAAGAAATAGGTTTTTGCCTTTCAACTTACGGAATTGGTACTTTAGTGACTTTGGGATTCCTATGATTTTGGGGGCGGCGATCGCAACCGTTTTCTATTTTTCGAAACCCGAAAGCATGGGCCGAATCTGGCTTGCCTTGCTAATTGGAGCCTGTTTTGCCTGTGTGGCAGCAGTAAGTTTCGTGTTTTCCGGGCTCAAAGGCTACGCATTTGAGATAGGTCTATTCGGGAGGTTGACCAAGAGCTAATATGAGCGGTGCCGGGGCCGGCAAAAAATCATTAACCAAGCGGCAGATGTTCAACGACTCGCTGGGCGGAAAGTCCGCACCTAGACGACTGGCGGCCGCCGCCGCGGCTTTTTCGAGATCGATCGCCCACCGCCTGCACGAGTTTGCCGAGCGTTTAGCGCAAGACGAACTATATTACTACGACGTAATCAGCAGGGCAGCGTCGATGGGGCTCGATCCTGAGGTCACGACCGCTTCGGATACGACTTCGCATTTGAACCTCCGTGGTGGGCATCTGCATGGAGCGATTATTCCGTTTCGACCTGAAAGCAGTGATCTGAAGGTTTTTTCGCAGATATGTCTCGACCAGGAATATCGGCCTCTCATTAAACTGATAAAACAACGCCGGGACGAGGTGAGATACGTCATCGATGCGGGAGCTAACATCGGGCTCACGACGCTTTACCTGAAGCGGTTTTATCCTGATTCGACCGTAATCGCGATCGAGCCGGACGAGGGCAACTTCGCGATGCTCGAACGAACCATTGAGGTGAACGGGCTAAAGGATGTCAGATGCGTTAGGGCCGGGTTATGGCCGCAAGACGAAATGCTTGAGATCGATCGGGGCTTCAGGGACCATTTAGAATGGTCAATAACATTGAAGAGAGACTCTGAACCGATCGATGCGGTTGAAAAGATTAAGGGAATCTCCCCGCACCGACTAAAGAAAGAATTCGAATTTCCGCGAATCGATATTTTGAAGATCGACATTGAGGGCGGCGAGCGATTTCTCTTTTCCGATGCGGCTACGGCCAGGCAAACGCTCGATGGCGTTCGCTATCTCGCGCTTGAGATCCATGACGAATTCGGGATACGCGACGGAATCGAGCGAATGCTGAGCGACAACGATTTTGTCTATTTTGAGACTGGCGAAACGCTATTCGGTTTCAGGAAATAGCACAGAATATAAATGCTTTTGTCCGTAATAATATGCACGCGAAATCGTGCGGATGAGGTAACGGCGTGTTTACATGGGCTCGCGGCGCAATCGCGCGATTTTGGTGACGTCGAGGTGATCGTCGTCGATAACGGTTCGACGGATGATACGCGGGCCGTGGTCGAAGAACTTGGGCGAAGGCTGGGATATGAGTTCGGATACGTTTACGAGGCGGAGCCGGGGCTGTGCGGCGCGAGGAATCGCGGCAGAGCGTCGGCGCGTGGGGAAATTTTAGCGTATCTGGATGACGACGTGTTGCTTGGAGAAGGCTGGGTCGAGCGGGTTCGGGAACATTTTCTCGCGGGACGAAGCGATTGTTTGGGCGGAAAGGTGACGGCGGAGCTCGAGGCGGAGTTGCCGTTCGCTATGGACGATTCGATGCGGTGGTTTTTTCAGGCGACGAATCTGGGCGAGAAGGCACGGCGGCTGGAGTTTCCGGAGCATCCTATCGGGTGCAATATGGCTTTTCGGGCGGTAGTTTTCGATGCAGTCGGCGGGTTCGACGTCAATTTAAAGCTTTACGGCGACGAGACGGATTTTTTTCGGCGCGCCAGCGAGGCGGGATTTTTGATCTGGTACGACCCGGCCGCCTCGCTGAGCCAAAAAATCCCTGCCGAGCGTTTAACGGTCGAAGAACTGAAAAGCAAATCGTACAAATGGGGCCAGGGAGCGGCGACGGTTTGGATGCTGGCGTCTGGGGGTGCGGGCCGTTTGCCGAAGATAAGCGAATACGTGCTGCGGACGGCGTACGTGCGTGCGGGTTCGGTAATTAGGTCGAGCTTCGGCCGGTTTTACACCTATTGGTATAATCGAGGTTACCTCGCTCAGCTTATAAAAGGTTTGGCGGAAAAGTAGGTTGTTTCGAGAAATGCACATCAGCGTTATCATCCCAACGCACAATCGGTCGGAGGCCTTGGACCTTACTCTCGAACATCTGGCGAAGCAGGAGTTTGCGGGGGAGTGGGAGGCAGTTGTTGTAAACAACAACAGCATGGACGATACGGCTGAGGTGATAGCGAAGTGGCAAGCGAAATTTCCGGTCGATCTGCGGACAGTCGATGAGAAAACCCCGGGGCCGGCGGCTGCGAGGAATGCGGGCGCGAAGGCGGCGACGGGCGAGTTTCTGGTATTTATCGATAACGATATTTTGGTTGATGAACATTTTCTCAGCTTGCATATTAAAACGCTTCGGAAGAACCCCGGTTGTTGGTTTATCGGGCGGGTGAAAAATCCCGGCAATCTGCGCGACACGCCGTTCGGACGGTATCGAGATGATTTGCATGAAAGCAGCTTCGTTTCGCTGCCACCGGACGCATTGGCGGATTATGATGGGGCGACTGGGCAGAACTGGGCGATGCGGCGCGAAGAGTTTCTTGTCACCGGCGGGTTTGACGAAAGTTATCCGATAGCGAGTTGCGAAGATGCCGAGCTGGCGCTTCGGGCCAGACGGAATGGCTATCGCACCATGTTCAACCCGCGGAGCGTCGTTATACATAATGACTGGGCGATCGACATTCAAACTTTTTGCAGGCGACAGGAGCTTTATTCGATACCTTCCGTGCTTCTCTGGACGAAATACGGCGACACGAGCATCCAGCTGGAGATGGTTCGGGAAAACGGCCCGATTAGCTGGAATGAAGACTCCTTAAGGCGCATTGGGAAAAAATCAGCAAAGGGCATCGCGTCGAAAATATTGATGCAATCGGTAACCAGCTGGATATGCCGCGTGGTCGAGCGCTTTGCTCCAGACTCAGGACTATCTAGAAAGGCTTATCGGACGGCGACTGCGTTAGCCATATTTCGCGGCGTGCGGGAAGGATTCAAACGGTATGGACATTTGAGGAACGGAAAAGGAGACACCGTTGGGCTTTAGAAGCACCTTGATAAAATTTTTGCCTGAAAGGGTTTTCGGCTCGATAAGGATATTGAAGCGGCCGGAGTTTTACGTGCCGCTGACGGATATCACCTATCGTCAGGACGGGCTGGTGACACAGCACAGTGCCGATTTCATGAAAGACGAGCGCTTTGCGAGAGCGTATCACCTCGGGGAGGCCACAAACTCGTGGAATGGCTGGCCGACACATTGGCGTTCGCACGTCGCCTGTTGGGCGGCGGATCGGGCGAAAGCACTCGAAGGCGATTTCGTAGAATGCGGCGTGAACAAAGGAGCGATCTCGCGCATGGTCATGGAGTACATCTGCTTCTCGAAAATGACGGATCGAAAATTTTATTTGATCGACACTTACGAAGGGTTGGTCGAAGAGCAGATTACGGAAGAGGAAAAGGAGTTCGGCCGGCGGGCCGCTACGTACAAGCCTTGCTATGAGGAAGTGCAAGGGACATTCCGAGAATTTCCAAACGCGGTCATCGTCAGAGGCAGGATACCGGACGTTCTGCCGCAAGTGAGACCGGAAAAGGTCTGCTACCTTTCGATCGATATGAATGTCGCCGAACCCGAGATCGCAGCGGCAGAATATTTCTGGGAGAAAATGGTCAGCGGCGCGGCGATGTTGCTCGACGATTACGGCTGGCTCGGGCACGATGCGCAGAAACGGGCGTTCGACGATTTCGCCGTCCGCAAGAATGTTCCCTTGCTTTGCCTGCCTACGGGGCAAGGTTTGATCCTCAAGCCTTAGAACACTCGAGAATGAAAACACGAATCCTTCACGTTTTTTCCGACGTGGACCGAAGTCATTTGATAAAGACTCTCGGCATCGCAATGGATCGGGAAAAATATGACGTCGGGTTCGTTTTTATAGGCAAACAAGAGCCGCTGCTGCATGAGTACTTCAGTCGAAATGGGCACAGCTCGAAGTTCTTAAATTTTCACGGAAAGAAGGATTATTTATCCACTATCTTTCGGCTGAGGCAGATCTTCAAACGGCAGCAGCCCGACATTGTGCACACGCATCTTGTCGAAGGCTCGATGCTGGGCCTTACGGCGGCGCGGCTCGCGGGCGTCGGGAATCGCGTGCACACGCGCCATCACGGGGTCGAGAGCCATGTTTACTATCCTCACGGCGTATATTACGACCGGTACAACAATTTTCTTTCGAAAAGGATTATTGCGATAAGCCCGGTCGTTGCTGAGGTGCTGATCGACCGCGAAGGCGTCGATCCGAAAAAGGTAATTACCATCCCGCACGGTTTCCACCTTGAAGATTTAGTTGTTGACAGGGGCGTGACCGAGGGTCTGAAAGAGAAATACGGGCTGAACGGCTGCTATCCTGTGATCGGGTCGATAGCGCGGTTCATTCATTGGAAGGGCGTACACAACACCGTGCTCGCATTTAAAGAAGTGTTGGCCGTTTTTCCGAATGCGAAACTAGTCCTGGCAAATGCGGTCGGGCCTTACGCAGATCAGGTAAATAAGCTGCTTGAAGAAAATATTCCCAAAGAGAACTACGTAACATTCGAATTTGAGTCCGAGATAATTTCGCTTTACGCGGCGTTCGACGTATTCGTTCACGTGCCGGTCGAGAAAGATTTGGAGGCGTTCGGGATGGTTTACATCGAGCCGCTTACGCTGAAAATACCCTCCGTTTTCACTCTATCCGGCATTGCCAACGATTTTATTCGCGATGGCCGCAACGCGCTCGTCGTGCCTTACAACGATCCTGAAAATACGGCGGCGGCGATTACTCGCATCCTGCAGAACGAACGACTGCGCGAGTCGATAATTGAAGCCGGCCATAGTGATGTCTTGCAGCGTTTCGGCGCCGAAAGACTAGCCGGTGACCTAGATTCTTTCTATACTGAGATTTTGAATACCGATTGAGTGGAGATGGGCGAGTTTACAGTCTCAGCAGTAATTTCGAGTTTTAACTACGAGCGGTTTATCCGGGAAACGATAGAAAGCGTGCTGTCGCAGACCTATCCGATTGCCGAGGTGATCGTTGTGGATGACGAATCGACCGACGATTCGGTCGAGATAATAAAAACGTTCGGCCCGCCTGTCCGGCTTGTCGAGCAAAAGAATCAGGGCGTATGCGTTGCGCGAAACAACGGGGCAAGGCTGGCGAGCGGCGAAATCATAATGTTCCTGGATTCGGACGACCTGTGGCTGCCGAACAAGGTGGAACGACAAATCGAAGCTTTCAAACAGGATCGGGAAGTCGGTCTTGTAAGCTGTGGGATACGGGCGTTCGGCATTGACGGCCGAACAATTTACGAAAGCGTCGAGGGCAGGGGCGGATGGATAGCCAAAGATATAATTTTGATGCGGGAAACCGTTTTGAATACCACCGCCAGCGTGCTCGCAGTAAGGCGCGGCGTTTTTGAAAAGATCGGGGGGTTTGACGAGCGGCGCGAGATTTTCGCTGCCGAGGACCGCGATTTTTGCTACCGCGCCGCCGAGGTTTCGAAGCATGGGTTCGTTCCTGAAATGCTCGTGGACTATCGCCTTCATGGAAGCAACGGACATTTGAACATACGCGGCATGGAACGGGCGCTGCTTGCAAGTTACGAAAAGATCTTTAGCAAAGCCGACGACGAAACTTTACGACTTAAGACGGAAAGCTACGGAAATCTGTACACGATGCTTGCGGGCTCGCATTTTCGGGCTGGAAACTACGGCTCGTTCTTGATAAACGCATTCAAGGGATTATGGACTACGCCGAATAATATGAACCGGTTTCTAGGCTACCCGGCACGGGTTTTCAGGCGAAATCGATGAGCCGCAGAGTCCATAGCCTTTATCTTTGTCCATGGAGCCTCGGCGATCCGCTTTGCCGGTCGCAAAGTCTGGCTTACGTGCGGGGCTTGGTCGGTTACGGGTACAAATTCGCATTCATCACGCTTGAGATCGAGAAGTATCGGTTGTCGAAAAAAGAGGCCGAAACGGAAAGAAAAACACTGGCGGACGAGAATATCTTTTGGTACCCGGTGCGTTGGGATTCAGGAATCGGCGTGCGGCAAAAGTTTTCCTCGTTGAGTCGTGTAGTCGCCACCGGGGTGAAAGCGGCACTCACGCACCGGCCATGGCTCGTTCATTCGCGTTCGAGCTTGCCGGCATTTCCGGCCGTTCTGTTGAAGAAGTTTTTTCGAACCATCTATCTCTACGACGCCGATTCTCTGCTTTCCGAAGAGTATGCCGATACGGAACACCTCGCACGCGAGAGTTACGGCTTTCGCTTTCTCGCGTCGGGCGAGCGAGCCGCCCGCACGAATGCCGACCGCATTATTGTGCTGACCGAAGTGTTGAAGCGAGACTACATAGAGAAATTTGATGTAAAGGTGCCGGTCGATGTGATTCCGTGCTGTGTCGAGATCGGACGATTTCAATCAAATCCCGATGATCGCGAAATGCGACGGCGCGAGATCGGCCTCACAGACGAGCCGCTCCTGATTTATGTGGGCAAATCCGGATCGTGGTACATGATCGAAGAAATATTTCAGTTGCTCAAGGCCGCGCACGAAATGGACGATCGGTTCCGCCTGTTGATAATTTCGCAGGACGATCCGGAAAATTTTCGTTCGATAGCAGGCAAAACGGGCATCTCGGAATCGGCATATTTCATTCGGTCAGCCGAATTTAATGACGTCGCGTCGTGGATGTCGGCGGCCGATGCGGCAGTCTCGTTTATAAAACCCGCGACGAGCAAACGCGGCAGCTCGCCGGTCAAAATCGCCGAATACCTCGCAAGCGGGCTGCCGGTCATCGCCAACCGCTGCGTCGGCGACATCGACGAGCTGATCACGAAAAACGGCGTAGGCACTCTTGTCGATGGCTTTGATGATAATTCGTACAAGAAGGCATTGAAGGAGACGGAAGCACTCGGCGATGTTTCGCAAAAGTGTCGCGAAGTCGCTATGCGGGAATTCGATCTTGAAACGGTAGGCATCGTGCGGTATCGAAATATCTATTTGCAGCTACTCAACTGAACTAATTTTGTTGACTTTGTATAAACCTTTGCGGCCTTTGTATTTAAGCATTCTTACTAAGACAAAGGACACGAAGCAGAGGCACAAACGCCGCAAAGCAAAGCGAAGAATGCCCGAGTTTCGGATTTGTGCGAAGCGGGCTAAAAAGTCTATTATCAATAATTACGCTTTTCTTGGGTCGATATGCACGATCAGGCAGTGGAACGGGCACTTGTGGCAGAAATTGAGGACGAGTATCGCTATGTCGGTACGGAGCTGGAGGTTTTTCACTACGCAAAAAACTGGAAGCATTATTACCGTCGCCACATGCGCGAATACATCGGCAGCGAAGTGCTCGAGGTCGGGGCGGGCATCGGCGGAACGTGCGTTGTGCTTTGCGAGCCGGGCAAAAAACGCTGG
>Ga0187894_10003759_pt1 | contig 16735 bp, 11 predicted proteins | sample GBC1701081metaG_FD_136650 | JGI IMG/M metagenome (GOLD analysis project Ga0187894, IMG submission 136650) | White microbial mat communities from a lava cave in the Kipuka Kanohina Cave System on the Island of Hawaii, USA - GBC170108-1 metaG ... | reverse complement strand
CCTGGTTCATCGCCTGGGCACCCGATGCGTTCCTCATCCTCGGGATCTGGTCGATCCTCAGCTCGACGCGCGCCACCACGACGCACGAGTCGCCGGTCGCGGCCTGGTACCTGCTGATCACGATCGCCGCGATTCCGGTCAACCTCGGCAGCGTGGCAATCGGTGCACTGGAATCGCGCGGGGTCCTGCCCGAGTGGTGGCATGAAAGCAGCTGGCTCGGCTGGGCGATCTTCGCGGCGCTGCTCCTCTGGTTTGTTTTCGCCGTCTGGCGTGCCTCGAGTGCGGTCACCCGGTCGACCGCTGTCGCCATTTTCATGACCCTTTTTGCGAGCAGCCTGTTGTTCCTGTCCAGTTGGTACCTGGATACGCAGGAGTGGCAGCCTGCGGAGTACGACGAGACTGCCGAAGCCGACGGCGAAGAGGCGTACGGCTCATTTGAGCTGAGCCAGGAGCTGTTCGAATCCCAGCAGGCATTGCTCGTCGAAAACCTGCAGGCGATCACACCAGCCACTAATGCCGCGCGGCAGCTCTATGGCCTGGTCTATGCACCCTATGACGAAGACGTCTTCCTCCGGGAGAGCGCCATGGTGCAGCAGGTGCTCGAGGAGCGGTTTGACGCTGGCAGTCGCGTCATTCGCCTCGTGAACAATTCGGCGACCGCGGGCGAGATTCCATGGGCGACCCCCTTGAATCTCGAGCGAAGCGTGCAAACGCTCGCGAAAACGATGAATGCCGAGCGCGACGTACTGATGGTGTATCTCACCTCGCATGGCGGCGAGGATTTCACGCTTTCTGCCTGGAACTGGCCTCTCGCCGTCGAGGAGCTGACTGCAGGTCGGTTGCGGGCGGTGCTGGACGAGGCCGGCATCCGTCACCGTGTCGTCGCGGTCTCCGCGTGCTACTCAGGTGGCTGGATCGCGCCGCTGCAGGATGAAAACACGCTGGTCATGACGGCCGCTGACGATGATCACACGTCGTACGGATGCGGATCGAGGTCCGAGTTGACGTTTTTCGGACGCGCGGTTTTCGACGAGCAGTTGCGCAAGACGCTGTCGTTCGAGGCCGCATTCAGGTCGGCCGTTCCGGTGATCAGGCAGCGCGAGATCGATGCCGGGAAGGACGACGGATTTTCGAATCCGCAGCTATTCGTCGGCGAGCACATCCGCGGGGTCCTCGACGAGTTGGCGGCGCGCTGACTTCCTAGCCGCCGCGATTGCGTCGCACGAAGCGATACGCCACCAGTGCCACGGCGACTGAAACGGCACTCGTCCAGAACTCGACCGCACGCGCCGGCGTGATCGCCATCGCGACCAGCACGGCGCCCATGCCGGCAATGGCCAGGTAGCTGAGCCAGGGAAACAGCCACATCGGCAACGCAGGCGTTCGTCCCTCGCGCTCGGCTTGCCTGCGAACCCGGATCTGCGACACAGCGATTGCCAGGTAGATGTACACGATCAGCGCGCCCGAGGCATTCAGCAGGAATGCGAACACGCGGCTCGGTGAAAGGATCGCGGCAATGACGCCTGCAAAGCCCGCGACGCTTGCGAGCACGACCGACCGGGAGGGAACCAGCCGCCGGTTGGTCTGCACCAGCCAGCGCGGCGCGTCGCCCTTGCCGGCCAGTACGAACAGCACGCGCGAACAGACGTAGAACGCCGAGTTCAGGCAGGAGAGCACGGCGGTCAGGATGATCCAGGACATGATCGTGCTGGCATACGGGATGTGCAGCGTGTCGAGCGCCAGCGTGAAGGGCGACTCGCCAGGCACGACCTGGTTCCAGGGCACGAGGCACAGCACCATGAGGATCGATCCGACGTAGAAGAGCAGGATTCGGACGATTACCGACGAGGACATGCGCGCCACCGCCCGGGCCGGTTCCGCCGATTCGACGGCCGCAATGGTCACGATTTCCGCGCCCATCATCGAGAAGATCACCGTGGTGACAGCAGCGAGCGCCGCGAGCGCGCCGTTCGGCGCGAATCCGCCGTGCGCAAACAGGTTGGAAAGCCCCGGCGCGGGTCCCCCCGTGAGCCCGAAGGCGTGGGCAGCGGCGACCAGTATGAAAGCGATGATCGCCGACACCTTGATGGAGGAGAACCAGAATTCGAACTCGCCGTAGGCGCGGGCCGACATCAGGTTCACGGCCGTCATGACGGCCATCAGGACGACACCGATCTGCCAGGTCGGCAAGGCGATCCAGCCTTCGATGATCACGGCGCCGGCGATCGCCTCGACAGGGACGACGACGACCCAGAAAAACCAGTACAGCCAGCCGACCGAAAAGCCGGCCCAGTCGCCCAGGCCGACGCGCGCGAACTCCGTGAACGACCGGACCTGCGGCATTCCCACCGCCATCTCGCCCAGCATGCGCATGACCAGCAGCACGAGGAAGCCGGTCACCGCGTAGGTGACGAGGATGGCGGGTCCCGCTGCCGCGATCGCCGCGCTGCTGCCGACAAATAGGCCGGCGCCGATGATGCCGCCGATGGCGATCATCGTGAGATGGCGCGGTCGCAGCGAGCGGCTGAGCGCCTGGGTCTCGGCCGTTGCGGCGGCATGCATCTCGGTCATGGACGGCCCCCCGTGTCGCCGTATGGCGCGAGGCGAGGTTACCGTATGGCGGGGATCAGAGGGAACCGGCGGCTTGCTCGTGCGCCTCAGCTACGAGCTCGGACCGGACATCCTGCGGGTCGAAGTCTTCTCGCGCGAGCTCACGAAACACGGTGCTGGTCCACCAGGAGGTTTCGGTCAGGTCCTGGGCGAATCCCAGCGCGATCAATTTGTCGAGTATGCTCATCGCCGTCCAATTTACGTGGCCGACGGACAATGACCGGCAGGCGCGCCGTCAGCACCCGGCGACGTGAGACAGGACAAAAAACGAAAGTAGGGCGCGCGCCGACGCTGCCAGACGGACACGGCTCATGAATTGAAGACCGCCGGCAAAGGCCCGGCCGCGGTATTTCAATTGGTCAGCACCTGGTAGCCGATGATCGCCGCAACGACAGCGCCGGCAATCAGCCATTCGTCGTTGATTCCGCCGTCGTCGTTCTTTCGTCCGTACTTGTAGCGGCCGTAGTAGCCGTCTTCGTAACCGCGCTGGAATCCTTCCCGGAAATAGTGGTTGTACTCGTCCTGGGCCACGTAACGGCCGTCGTAACCGAAGTTGGCATCCCGGTACGGGAACGAGGAGCGGTAGTCGTAGCGCCAGCGGTCCTGGCGGTCGGCGCGGCCGGCCTTGTAGCCTTCGTTGTAGCCGGCCTGCAAGGCGTGCTCGAGCTGCTTGATGCCGTACTGGTTGGTCTGGTGATAACGGCCTCCCCGCATGTAGCGGTAATTCGGCGCGGTGTAGTAGAAGGGATCGTTGTAGTAGTCGTAACGCGACTGCACCAGCCGCGCGCTCTGGGCGCGCAATTGTTCCTCGTACTGCTGCTGGAGGCGCAATTGCTGGAGGCGGTTTTGCTGGCGCAAGACCTGGGCGTCACGTTCAGCCAGCTGTTCCTGAAGCGCGATGTTCTTGCGGTATAGCGTGAGCTGCTGCTCCTGCCTCTGGATGCGCTCCTGCTGCTCCTGCTTTGAAACGCGCTGCTGCTTCAGCTGCTGTTCCTGCTGATCGCGCTTCTGACGGAGCTCGCGCTCCTGCTGCTTCTGGAGCTCTACCTGGTGGCGCTTCTCCTGTTCATCGTGCTGCTGCTCTTTCCTGTCCTTGTTTTCCTTTTCCTTTTCATGCTCGGAGTTCCCCGGATTCGGCGGCTTGGCGGATTGCGCCTGCTCCGGGGGCTGGGCCCGCCCCGCTGCCGCGGGCAAAGCGACGATCGTCAGCAGGGAGACCAGGAGCGCCTGGAATATGGATGTGCGGAAGTCGGTGTTCATCGTCAGGACTCGTGTTTTGGGCTGGTGGGGCCATTGAGCAATGGTCCGCCTGAATTGCGCCTGAACGCAGCCATTGAAAGGGCCTGATGCGCCGACAGATTCCACTGACAAATTCCGACATTGACGCCTGTACGTGCCAAGATGCCTTGGGCTTGCCATTGCATGGAGGGACGAACCTGAACGAGCCTGCGTATTGCAGTGCCTGGTTCAAATTGCTGGGTGCCGCTGCGCTATTCGCAGTCGTCCCCCGACACGCCCGGGCCGATGAGCAATCCTGGTGCGAGGTGCCGCCGGTGCCGGAGTTCGCGGCGCTGCGATCGGTCGACGTCGGGGATGGGTGGTTCAAGGTCTACGAGGTTGGGCCGGGCGTATTCGCGATCCACGAACCGCGGCAATACGAGACCGTCACGTCCTTCCTGGTCGTCGGCACGGAGCGGGCGGTGCTGCTCGACTCCGGACTCGGCATTGCGTCGATCCGCCGCGTCGTGGCAAAGCTCACGAAGCTCCCCGTGACCGTGCTCAACTCGCATACCCATTTCGACCACGTCGGCGGCAATCGCGAATTTACGGACGTCCGTAACCTCGACCTGCCGTTCAGCCGCGCCAGCGCGCTCGGCAACGTGGGAGAGGAGCTGCTCGAGTACGCCCGCGACACGCTCTCGGAGGATCGGGTGTGCGGACCGCTGCCCGAAGGCCTCACGAGCCGCGAATATCCGATGCCGACCTGGACGGTATCGTCGAACGTCAAGGACGGTGATCGACTCGATCTCGGCGGCCGCACGCTCGAAGTGCTGGCGACGCCCGGTCACACGCCCGATTCGATGTCCCTGCTCGACGCAGAAAACGGGCTTCTGCTCACGGGCGACACCTTCTATGTGGGCGAGGTCTTTCTCTGGGCGCCTGAGACGGACGTCTCGAGCTACGGGCGGTCGCTTTCGCGTCTCGCGGCACTGGCTCCGGGCCTCAAGAAGCTGTTGCCGGCGCATGGGCCGCCGGTCGCCGAGCCGGCGCTGCTGGTGGAGCTGAAAATGGCGCTGGAGGACGTGCAGGCCGGCCGTGCGCCGTTCGAGACGACGCGCACGGGACGACGCCTGTACAAGTTCGGGAAGTTTTCGATTTTGACTGCCGGAACCGGCGGCACCAAGCCGCCCTGACGGTTCAGGCACCCGCGGCTAGCCGGGCGTCCGCCTGAGCCATCATCGCCTTGAATCGCGGATTCTCGCGCAGGGGATCAAGGTCCGGGTCGACCTTCGCCCAGTTGATTGTCTCGGCGGCGTCCCGTTGGAACACAGGGCCCAGCAGTTCGAGCGCAACATCCGACTCGCCAAGCTCCGTGAATGCGCAACCGAAGTTATAGAGCATCGTCAGGTTGTCGGGATCAAGCAACATGGCGCGCTTGGCGAGGTCCTTCGCGCGCTCGGCCTCGCCGAGCGCGCAAAGTGACCATACGACGTAACCGAGAGCGAGGCCGTTGTCAGGCTCTTGCGTCGTTATCTTCTCGGCGCGGGCAAGCGTTCGCCGCGCGGCGTCGCGGAACTTCTCGTTCTCGCCTAATGCCTTGTAGCAGGTCATCAGCAGGCTGACCGACGAAAAATCGGTCTCCATCAGCGCCGCCGCCTTTTCGTAATACCGGACCGCCTCGGGAAGGCGACGCTGCGTGAAGTAGAGGCGGGCTGCCGCAGAATTCACTTCAAACGACTCAGGGTCAAGGCGCAGCGCCGCATCGATCTCCACCAGCGCCTCCTGGTAACGACCTTCGGAAGTCAGCACGCGCCCCTTGGCGGCGTGCGCGTCGCCGAGGTTGGCATCCAGGGCCAGAGCGCGCTCTGCGGCTGCGAGCCCGCCGTCACCCGGGCCGTTGAAATAGAACTTGAGCGCGGCCTGCGCGACGGCCATCAGCGCCCAGGCCGTGGCATAACCTGGATCGATCTCGGTGGCACTACGGCAAAGCCGGATGATCGCCTCGCAACGGCGCACGTTGCCGTAGTTGCCGGTGACGCTGAACTGCCGCGCCATCAGGTAGAGGTTGTAAGCCTCGAGGTTGTTCGTCCCGCGCTGTTCGATCGCCTTCTTTTCTTCCGGCAGCAGTTTCAGCTTGAGCGCCTTGACGATGGCCTGGGAGATCTCGTCCTGGAGCGCGAAGATGTCGCTGAGGTCGCGGTCATAGCGCTCGGCCCAGACGTGGTTGTCCTTCGACACCTCGATGAGCTGGGCGGTGATGCGCACTCGCCCCGCCGCCTTGCGCACGCTTCCTTCGAGGACATAGCCGACTTTGAGCTGACGCCCGATCTGCGCGATGTCGATGCTGCGGCCCTTCAGGCTGAAAGCCGTGTTGCGTGAGACCACGGCCAGCGAGGAAACCTTGCTGAGGTCGGTGATGATGTCCTCGCTGATGCCGTCGCTGAAATACTCCTGTTCCGCGTCGCCGCTCATGTTGGCGAACGGCAGGACGCAGATGGACACGCGCGCGGACTTCGGGGCGGCTTCGACAGGTGTCGCGCCGGGCGGGACGGCTGCCGCGCGCGACGCGGAGTTGCGCGCCACCATCCCGGAGAGCGCCCGCAACACCTCCTGGAAGGGCAGGCTTGCGGGGTTGTCGGCCCATTTGTCGAGGTCCGTCGTATGCAGCGCCCGCACGTCCATCGGCAGGCGGGCCTCCTCGAAGCGCACCGGCACGAGAATGCCGCGGTCGGCCGCCTCGCGGGCCTCGCCGCGGACCCAGCGCGAGGCCACGGAAGTCGGGGTCCAGACGACCAGCACGCATTTCGCGGCCGCAAGCTGCGCCTCGATCTGGTCATCAAATTGCTGACCGGCCGCGATCTCCGGGTCCCACCAGACTGTCCATCCCTGGGCTTCGATTGCGGCGACAATCGGGGCGACCCGCGCCTTGTCGACGCGGGCATAGGAGACGAAAACATCTGCCATGCATTAGTTTAACGTACTGGTTGGCATCCACCATGCCAGAGGCAGCTTATGGCAACCCGTAAAGCAGTGACGCGGAAACCCGCCGCCGGGAAGAACAAGTCCCGCGCCAAGTCACTGGCGCCGAGCAAGGCAAAGCGCGGGCTCGACGCCGCGGAAATAGCGCTGCCGATCGACGATGAGCGCATCGCCGCGCTTGCGGCCCAGGTGCGTGAACGGGGCGGCGCGCCGATCGGCGCCTACCGTGAGCCGCTCTCCGGCAGCACGATACTGCTGGCGGCCCTGCCGCTCGCGGCGGTGCAGCCGACGCCCTTCCAGCGCGACCTGTCGCCGACCCATGCCAAGCGCCTCGCCCAGAAGATCGACGAGGCGGGGTCGTTCCTCGACCCGATCATCGTGGTGCGCGGCGAGGACGGCGAACTCTGCACGCCGAATGGCCGCCATCGCCTCGCGGCCGCCAAGGTGCTCGGACTCAAGCAGATCACGGCGCTCGTCTCGCCCGACGAAGGGCTGGCATTCCGTATTCTGGCCTTGAATACCGAAAAAGCGCACAACCTCAAGGATCGCAGCCTCGAGGTGATCCGCATGGCGAAGGCGCTCGCGCGACGCGAGCCGCGGGCCAAGGAGAGCGACTATGCCGCGCAGTTCGATTCGGCCGAATTCCTGACGCTCGGCATCCTGTACCTCAAGGACGCGCGATTCGCGGGCGGTGCCTACGGCTCTTTCCTGCGCAAGGTGGACCGCTTCAGCGACCGCATGCTCCCGGTGAGCCTGCGCGAGCGCGAGGGCTACGCGGCCCGCCTGCGCGAGATCGACACGCAGGTGCGCAAGATCGTCAAGGCGCTGGAAGCGCGTGGTTTCAAGTCGCCATACCTGCGCACGTTCGTGGTGGCGCGCATCAACCCGGTGCGGTGGATCCGCACCAAGCCCGGGGACAGGAAGCCGCCGATGCCGATCGCCGCGGCGCTCACGCGCATGACCGCCGCCGCGAGGAACTTCGAACCAGGCAAGGTCCGCTCGGCCGACCTTGCGCTGGTCGCGGCGCTGTCGGGCGAATGAGGCCGATCGTCGCGACGCTGGCGCTGGCGCTCATCGCCGGCGTTGCACCGGCTGCCGCCCAGCAGGTCGATCGCGACGTCGCGATCCCGATGCGCGACGGCGTCGTGTTGCGCGCGGATGTCTATCGGCCGACGCGCCCGGGAAAGTTCCCGGTCCTCGTGTTTCGAACTCCCTACGGCAAGCACGACGCGGCGGAAGGCGACGGCGTTCACCGCAAGGCGGTCGAGCGCGGCTATGCCGTGGTCCTGCAGGACGTGCGCGGCCGCTACGCCTCGGACGGGCACTTCGACCCGTATCGCCAGGAGGGCAAGGACGGTTTCGACACGATCGAGTGGGCGGCCGCGCAGGCATGGTCGGACGGCCGCGTTGGCACGTACGGGCTTTCCTATCCGGGCGCCGTGCAATGGCTCGCCGCACTCGAACAGCCGCCGCACCTGGTCGCGATGGCGCCGGCGATGACGTTCTCGTCGCCGCGGCGATTTTTCTACATGGCCGGGATCTTCGACCGTTCCTGGTTGCCGTGGATTTACCAGTACATCGCGCCGGATGCGCGCCGGCGGCTGGGGATGCCGGTCGGCGGCGACGCGGAGGCACGCTGGCGGGAGGTCGCGGACGAGCTGCAATCCTTCCTGCCGCTGCGCGACCTCCCGTGGCTGCGCGAGGAGGCGCCGTACTATTTCGAATGGCTCGCGCATCCGCCGGAGGACGCCTGGTGGGACTGGGCTGAACTGCGCGGCCGCTACGGGCGCGTTTCGCCTGCGGTACTCAACCTGACCGGCTGGTACGACGACGCCTACGGCGTCGAGGGCGCGGCGACCAACTTCAACGGGCTCGTACAGGCGCGCGGCTCGGGGTCCGCGCGCACGCACCTCGTGATCGGTCCCTGGGTGCATGGCGCGCCCTCGACGATGTCGAGCCGCGCGGGCGAGCTGGCATTCGGGCCCACGGCGGCGCTCGACTATGACAGCCTGGTCCTCGATTTTCACGACCGCTACCTGCGCCGCAACGCCGAACGCCTCGCGACTCAAGCGCCGGTGCGGTATTTCGTGATGGGTGCCAACGAATGGCGGGACTCACCGGTCTGGCCGCCCGCGGCTGACCGGATTGAAACGCTGTACCTCGGCGTTACCGCCGACGGCGCGACGGGGCGCCTGCAGGCGGTGGTACCGCAGGAACGCAACTCGCACAGCACGATCCACTCGGATCCGAAGCGCCCGGTCGCCGATCCGCACGGCTCGCCCGGAGCCCATGACTACGGCGCGCTCGCGACTCGGGAAGGCGTCCTGACATTCGACAGCGAGCCGCTGGCGGAGGACCTGACGGTCGCCGGCAACGTGACGGCGGAGATTCATGCGTCCTGCGATTGCCGCGATTTCGACCTGTGGGTGAGGTTGCAGGACGTCCACCCGGACGGACGCGCCTTCAACCTGATGGGCGCGGGCAATGACGTCGTGCGTGCGAGCTACCGTGACGCGGCCCTGGGCCCGCAACCGTTGCAGCCCGGACGCGTTTACGTGCTGCGTGTGCCGACGCTGATGACGGCCAACCGCTTCCGCAAGGGTCACCGGATCCGCGTGCAGGTCTCCGCGTCCTTCGATCCCCACCTCTCGCGCAACCTGCAGACCGGAGAGTCGGAAGTCGTCTCCGCACAGGCCCGTGTCGCCGAGATCGACATCCATCACGGAGAAGGCCATGCATCCCGGCTGCTGCTGCCCGGTACGGACCCGCTGCCGCAGGATCGCCCAGGACATGCCGACGCAGAGGATGAGCCGAACGAAAAGTGACTATCGCAAATCTGCCGGAGGCGGGCCAGGCGCAGGCAGCGGGGGGAGTGCCTCGCTGAGCGCCCGGATGTCGGCCGGCCCGCTGCGGCAGCAGCCGCCGACGAGGCGCGCCCCTGCCGCAATCCAGCCCGGCGCCAGTGCGGCGAGGCTTTCGTGCCCGGGCGCTCCGTGCCAGGACCCGTCGCCTGCATTCCAGCTTTCGCCCGAGTTGGGGTAGACGACGATTGGCTTGCGGGTGCCGGCGGTCAGCGCCCGAATGGCATTTCCAACGACTTCGGGCTTCACGCAATTGACGCCGACCGCAACGACATTCGGAACGCCGTCGACGAGTCGCGCGCAATCGGCGAGCGGCTCGCCGTGCGACGTGTGGATACCGTCCGGTGACGTGAAACTCAGCCAGGCGCTCGTGTCGCGATGCTCTCCGAGCAGGGTCACGTAGGCGCGCGCCTCGTCGAAAACGGGAATCGTCTCGCAGGCGAGGAAGTCGGCGCCCGCCGAAGCGAGCACGTCAAAGCGCCGCGCGTGGAAGTCGACGAGTTCCGCTGCCGTCAGCCCGTAGTCGCCGCGGTACTCGGAGCCGTCGTGCAGGATTGCGCCATAGGGGCCGATTGAGGAAGCGACGTAGAGGCTGCGGCGGTCCTCGGGACGATCTTGCCGGTAGCGCGCGCGCGCGGACCGCGCCAGCTCTACCGACAACTGCAGCAGTCGCGTCGTGCCCGCGGCGTCGATGCCGGTGGCTGCGAAGCCCTCGTAGCTCGCCTGGTAGCTCGCCGTGATGGCGACCTGCGCGCCCGCGGCATAGTAGTCGTAGTGCAGCTTCTCGATGGCATCCGGTGCGGTGCGCAGCACGCGAGCGGACCAGAGAGTTCCGGAGATGTCGCAACCGCGGGCTTCGAGCTCGGTCGCGAGCGCGCCATCGAGGACCAGAAGTTCGTTCGTGAATGTCAAGGTCCCGTGATCCTGGCGAAACCGGTGCACATAGGGATCAGGGACTGGGCGCGGGTGTCGTCGGCAGGTCGGTGAACAGCGGGCGCGCCCGCACGCGAAAAGGCGCATCGAGCGCCTCCGCCCACTTCGCGTCCTGGCCGTAGAGATCGCGGCGGAAGTTCACGCGGCCCTCGGGATCGACCCACGCGGTCCAGTAGGCGAGCAGCACCGGCATGCGGCGCTTCAGGGTCACGTTCTGCAGCCTGCCCCCGCGGATGACCGCGGCGATCGACTGCGCGTTCCACTGATTCGGGTCATCGAGCACGCGCTCCGCGAGTTCGAGCGCACGCTCGACACGCACGCAGCCGGAGCTGAAGGCGCGGTCGGCCTTGTCGAACAGCGACTGCGACGGCGTGTCGTGCAGGTACACGAAATAATCGTTCGGGAACATCAGCTTCACGCGTCCGAGCGCGTTGTTCGGCCCCGGGTCCTGGCGGAGCGTGTACGGGATGCCGTTCTTGAAACGCGACCAGTCCACGGACGCCGGGTCGATCTCGCGTCCGCCGGAGTCGAGCACCTTGAGGCCGCGGCGCGTGATTGAAGCGGGGTCCTTCTTCGCGGCCGGCAAGATGTCGTTGCGGATGATGCCGGGCGGCACGGTCCAGGTCGGGTTGAAGACGAGGTAGTTGATCTCCGAGCGGAACAGCGGCGTCTTGCGGTAGGGCTTGCCCACCTGCACGCGCGCGTTCCACTCGATGTCCTGTCCGCGCACGAGATAGGCCGTGAAACCCGCGATGTTCACGACCACGAAGCGCTCCGGCAGGTCGTGCATCAATACGCGGCCCCGGTCGAGGTTCACGCGCAGCTGGCGAATGCGCTCGGATACCGGCACGTTGAGTTCGGCGACCGTGCCGGCACCCACCGCGCCGTCGCTCTCGAGGCCCATGCGCTGCTGGAACCGGCGAACCGCGGCCTCGAGCGCCGCGTCGTAGACGGGCGACTGTGCGGCGCCGCCCGCGGCGAGGTCGCCGCTCGCGGCCAGCCGCGCGCGCAGGAGCGGAACGCGCGCGTCGCTGGCGCCCGGCTTGAGCGAGGCGCCGGCCGGCACGGGTGCCGCAGGCGGTGCGGCCTCCGCGGCGCGGTAACGGGCGAGCTCCCGCTTGAGCGTGCCGTACAGGCGGTGCGTGGGCTTCAGTGCTTCGATGCGCTGATGGATATCCCGGGAAGCGAGCACGCGCTCGATCCTGCCGGCGATGTCCCGGTCCTCGAGCGTGCGCCCGTAGTTCCATTGCGAGTCGAAGGTCTCCGGGTCGACCTTGCCGAACGACAGGTGGTAGCCGAGCCGCAGCAGCGCCTCGGTCAGCAGGATGTCCTGCTGCGCGCGCAACGTCGCCGTCGCCGCGGGATCCCGCGCCTGGCGCGCGAGGTCCTCGAGGCGCGGCTGGAAATAGTCAGCCGGGCTCAGGCCATCTGCGGCGCTGTCGGCGATCGCGCGGCGCAGTTCCGCCGCGTTCTTCACGTCGTCCCAGGCCGCGCGGTAAGCGCGCCGCGCGTAGAAATCCTGGATCAGGTCCCGGAAAGCGATTTGCTCGCCCTGGATGCTCTCGACGGCGGGATCCATGAGCAGGTCGAGCTCCGCCACGATCGCCGTCGCGACCGGATCGGAGACCGCGCCAGCGGGCTGCGACAGCGCGCGCTCCGATGTGAGCAGGACCGCGCACGTGGCGGCCGCGGCGAGCATTGCGGCGCCCACGACCCGGGACAGGCGCATGATCATGCCGCCTCTTTGGCGGCGTCCCGATTCTTCAACTGCTCGGCGACCATCTGGTAGGCGAGATAGTACTTGTAGATGTTGGACACGTACTGGACCGTCTCGCGGCCGATGCTTTCGGCCGCGATCACTTCCACATTGTTGAACCACTTGTCGGGATTTAGACCCCGGGCCCTCGCCTTTTCGCGCAATTGCCGGATGCGCGCGGGGCCGGCATTGTAGGACGCAAACGTGAACAGGGCCTTGTCGAGATCCGTCATGGGCTCATCCGCGTAGTAGCGGTCCATCATGAACCGGATGTACTTGACGCCGGCGTGGATGTTGGGCTCGAGCTGGCGGATGTCGCCCACCTTGAGTTCCGCGCCGGTCTTCGGCATCACCTGCATCACGCCGAGAGCGCCAACGTGGCTGCGCCGCCCATGGTCGAGTCCGGACTCCTGGTAGCCCTGGGCGGCCATCAGGAGGTAGTCGAGCCCGTACTGGTCGCCGTACTTGCGCATGAGGTCGATCACTTCGCGAAAGCGCCTGATCTCCGCTTCCGAAGTTGCCGACTTCGCGTACTTGACGTCCTTCAGGTATTTCTTCAGGAGCACGTTGCGCGTCAGCGAGCCCTGCGGGTAGCGGGCGAGGAACGCGTTCAGCTCGGCGAGCAGTTGCGGGCTGTTCTTGCGGACCATCATCGCGGCGTCAGCGCCGGTCCTTACCGCCGCCTCGGGGTGCAGGACGATTCCGGGAAAGATCTGCTGCCAGAACCCGGCGATATCGTCCGCGACCAGCGTCGCCGGAACGAGGCCGGCGGCCACCATCTCGAGCATGTCCTCGTCCGAAAGAACCTCGGGAGCAGGCCGGACCCGCACCGGCGCCTTGCCGGCCGCAACGATGTCCCCGCGACCTTCGAGCAGCGCGGGGACGAGTTCGTCGTACGCGACGGGCACGAAGACGACCGCTATACGCAGGTGCTCGTTCTCGAGCCGCTTGTCGAGGTCGTCCTCGAACAGCTTGAAGCTGTCCGGCACGAGCCCGCGCGCCGTGCCCTGGTCGATGAAGAAGTGGGTCTTGGAGTAGGGAGTCAGCACGCGGATGTAGCGGCGCTCGATCATGCCGTCGAGATCGCCGGTCCACTTGCCGAGCACGACCGGGGCGATGCCGGTTTCCGGGATCGCGATTTCGGGAACCGGCTCGGACTCGGCGACGGCCTCGGGACCAGCCGCTTGGGAGGGTGCGCCATGCGCGGGTCCTTCCGCAGTCTCCGGCCCGCAAGCGGTGAGCAACAGGGCAGCCAGCAATCCTGCGCGCCTGCTCCAACGGGCGATCTGGTTTGACGTCACGGTAGTCGGCTCCGCCGGTATCTCGACGCATTGTGCGCCGGACCCAAGACAGCCGGGATTCTGTCCAAACGCGAATAATTCGCATTCCTATCGACAAGGCCAAGTCTGTTCGGTACGATATTGCGAATGAGTCTCATTACACTCATGACCTGGAGCCTCCATGCGCCTTCATGCCGTAATCGCCGCAACCCTGTCCCTGGCTGCCGCCGGAAGCGTGCGGGCCGACGCCGCCGCGGCTGAAGCGCCGACGCCGCTGCCGCGGGTAACGGTGTACGCGGAACTCGAATCGGACGGCTACCTCACCGAGCGCAGCCGCACCGCGACCAGGACCGACACGCCGCTCCTTGACGTTCCGCAGTCCGTGTCGATCGTGTCGCGAGACCTGATCCGCGACCAGTCGATGCAGGGCCTTGCCGACGTCGCGCGCTATGTGCCGGGCGCCGGTATGGCGCAGGGGGAGGGCAACCGCGACGCAATCATCCTGCGCGGCAATGCCTCGACCAGCGACTTCTTCCTGGATGGCGTGCGCGACGACGTCGAGTACTTCCGCGACCTCTACAACATCGACCGTGTCGAGGTCCTGAAAGGGCCAAACGCGATGATTTTCGGTCGCGGCGGCGCCGGCGGGGTCGTGAACCGCGTGACGCGCCAGGCGAACTGGCAGCCCGTGCGCGAGGTTTCGCTGCAGGGCGGCTCATGGGACAACCGGCGCGCGACTTTCGATTTCGGCGACGCGGTGACCGACGGAATGTCGGCCCGGGTCATGGGCGTGTACGAGGATTCCGAGAGCTACCGCGACGGCGTCGAACTGGAGCGCAAGGGCGTCAACCCGACATTCGCGCTCGCGATCGGCGAAGCGACGCTGGTGCGCTTCTCGTACGAGTATTTCGACTACGACCGCGTCGCGGATCGCGGCATCCCCTCGTTCGAGGGCCGTCCGTTCCGTACCGATCCGTCGACGTTCTTCGGCGACCCCGACCAGAGTCCGACGCACGCGACGGTGAACATGGCGACGGTCAACGTCGACCACGCGTTCAGCGACGATTTGCGGCTGCGGAATCGCACGGTGTACGCGGACTACGACAAGTTCTACCAGAACGTCTATGCGGGCAGCGCCGTGGACGGCGCCGGGGACCTTCTGCTTTCGGCCTACAACAACGCCCAGTTGCGCGAGAACTTCTTCAACCAGACCGACCTCACGTTCTCGTTCGAGACCGGCGCCGTCGGCCACGAGTTCCTGTTCGGAGCCGAGATCGGCGAGCAGACCACGGACAACGTGCGCATGACCGGTCTCTTCAACGGCACCGACCTGACATTCCCCGTGCCGGCCGGCAGTCCGATGGTGTCGGTGCCGGTGACGTTCGCGCCGGCCGAGCTCGACAACACGAACCGCGGCCGCGCGACGATCGCCGCCGTGTACCTGCAGGACCAGATCCGCCTGTCGCCGCAGTGGCTCGCGATCCTGGGCCTGCGTTACGACAACTTCGACATGGACTTCACGGACCGGCGCGGAGGAGGGACCGAGATCGACACGTCGGACGACCTGTTGTCACCGCGCGCCGGGCTCATCTACAAGCCGGTCGAGAACCTGTCGCTGTACGCCAGCTACAGCATGGCCTACGTGCCGCGCTCGGGCGCGCAGCTCTCGTCGCTCACGCCGTCGAACGAGGCCTTCGACCCGGAAGAATTCGAGAACATCGAGGTCGGCGCCAAGTGGGACGTCAGCACGCAGCTAGCGGTGACCGCCGCCCTGTTCCAGCTCGACCGCAAGAACGTGCTGGTCACGGACCCGAACCAGGGCGGCATCAGCTTCCTGGTCGACGGCCAGCGGACCGAGGGCGTCGAAATCGGGGTCAGCGGCCGAGTCACCGAGGACTGGAGCATCCAGGGCGGCTATGCCTGGCAGGACGGCCGCATGACGAGCGCCGTGCCGGCGCCATTGACCGGGCTGGCGCTTGCGCAGCTCCCGGAGCACGTCGCCTCCCTGTGGAACCGCTATGACTTCACACCGGCATGGGGCGCGGGCGTCGGCGTCATCTACCAGGCCGAGATGTACGCGTCGGCCGACAACCTGGTGACGCTGCCGGGCTTCACGCGAGTGGACGCTGGACTGTTCTTCACGCCCAACGAGCACTGGAGGATGCAGCTCAACGTGGAGAACCTGCTGGACGAGCGGTACTACCCGAGCGCCCACAACAACAACAACATCACGCCGGGCTCGCCACTTGCCGTGCGCGTCGGCGTGAGCGCGAGCTTTTAGGCGCGACCCGCCAGGCCACCGCGCGGAAGGAATCGTCCGACAGCAACTCTCCGACCGCCGCCAATTGCCGCCGCCGACAGCGGCGGGAAGAATCGAGCGCGATGGGCACGCGAACGGCGAGTGTCGTGATCCTGCTGGCGGCCGCCGCCCTCGGCTCGCCGGCCAGCGCGGCCGAGAACGCGTTCCTCGGCCTGCTGCGGGCACGCGACCTCACGACCTTCGGGTTCCTGCGACTCGACATGCGGCCGGCGCACGCGATCCACGCGCCACCGGGTACCTGGGCGATCGAGACGGAACTCGCGCACCAGAACACCTGGGCGTTGAGCCAGGGCGCGCGCGATTACCTCGACACGCTTTCGGGCCGGCGGCGCCTGGGGCCAGCGGAGGTCGCAGACATCCTGGCGCTGCCGGGCGAGAACTACCTGTTCGACATGGAACTCGCCACGCTCGACGTCACGCTGCACTACAAGTTCAGCGAACGCTGGGGCGCGTACCTGGTATTGAGCGGTGTCAACTACAGCGGGGGCTTTCTCGATCGCTCGATCGAGAGTGCGCATGACGTCCTCGGGTTCGACAACAACGGCCGGCCGGCGGTCGAGCGCAATGCGGTGAACCTCATCGCCGACCTCAAGAATGCGAACTTCGCGGCGCTAGCTGCCCCGACGACGGGTGGATTGCTGGATCCGACCCTGGGCTTGCGCTACTCGAGTCCCGAACAGGTCATGGGCTGGAACTACGTGCTCGAAGCGGCGGTAAAGATCGCTGCGCAGGGCCGCGAGGAATTCCAGTCGACCGGCGAGACGGATTACGGCGT
>Ga0187894_10003758_pt1 | contig 16738 bp, 13 predicted proteins | sample GBC1701081metaG_FD_136650 | JGI IMG/M metagenome (GOLD analysis project Ga0187894, IMG submission 136650) | White microbial mat communities from a lava cave in the Kipuka Kanohina Cave System on the Island of Hawaii, USA - GBC170108-1 metaG ... | reverse complement strand
AGAAATCTTTGAAAGATATTCCCACTCATAAAGAGCCTGCAATCCTTTCCTATAAAACAATTTTTTTCTTTTCTGAGCAATTTGGATCCATCTTTCTAATTGCTGCGAACGAAACTGTGGAAAATAAGAACGCACTAAAGGTAAAAAGTTTTTCTCCATTTCGATAAGCTCACTAATCCGATAACCCATCTGTAAATGATACCGAATTTGACCTATCCAGGAAAATATGAGCGGATTGTTTAAAAAATTCCTCTCTAGAGAAATAGGTCCTTCCCAAACCAATCGTTCTGCCAAGCCCCACCCCAAGGAAAGGGAAGGAAAAGAACCAATCGCGTCAATATCCTCTGCCTTTATCTCTTCCTTTTCACCTAGATAACAAAGTAGTTTTGCCAATTCTTGATCGATGAGAGAAAGATCTGCCCCCCACCTACGGACGAGAAGAAATAAACTCTCTCTATTTATCTTTTTTTTATTTTTTTCCACCTCTCTCATGACCCATTCTATAGCTCTTTTTTCTTTTTCAAAGAATTTTTCCTGGCTTAAATCTAAAGCTATTACCTCTTTTTTTCCCAGGTGGTAAAATTGCATAACCTCTTTAAAAAGAGGAGTTCCTAAAATTAAATGAGCTCCCTGGGGCACAAATGGAAGATCCCCACCTTCAGGGTAAATTTTTTCAAAAAAATCACATATTACAATGGGCATCCCTCCCCATAGGGTCGGGGTTTGAAGCTCTCTCGATAAACCTTCATACGAGAATTCCTCTCCACAAAATTTCACTCTTCTCGCTGCAGGAGATTTTTTGTGTAATAGGTCTGATAATTGTTGAATAATTACCCTTCTTTCCTGATCAGAAGGCATGGCAATCAAGAAGATGGGAGAAAGATGGTCTGGAAAAGCCTCTTGTAGATGTTTTTCAAAAGCCGTTAGTGTTAAAAATTTCATGATCAATTCTTCTGATATTTACCTAGTTTGTCCTAAAAAAGGCTTGACTTCCCTAGTAAAACCGATGTAAGATGAACCTAAGGTGGTGTTATGCTTCGCAAGTTACAGAAAAAGCCTTCTCGCACTCAAAAGGATTCCTCTTCTTCCTCCGCCCCTTCCAAAAGAGCCAAACTCCTGACAGCTGAGGGATGGAGGCGTCTGATGATGAAAAAATATAGACAATCCTAATTAATCTTGAATATAATTTTGGTTCTTTCAACGACCAAAGGCAAAAGATGTTCAGCTTAAAGGGGAAAAAAGCATTTATTGCAGGCATTGGTGATGACCAAGGATATGGTTGGGCCATTGCAAAAGTTCTAGCTGAAGCAGGTGTTGATCTTCTCATTGGAACCTGGGCTCCCTTATTCAAAATTTTTACTCATTCCTGGGAATCTGGAAAATTTGATTCTTCTAGGCGTCTTTCTGATAATACATTGATGAAATTTTTAAAAATATATCCTTTAGATGCTTCCTTTGATCAGCCAGAAGACCTCCCTTCTGCCATTCGCGAACATAAACGTTACCAAGGGCTATCAGGCTACACAATTGCAGAGGTAGCCCAGCAGATAGAAAGAGAATTTCAAACTATTGATTTTATAGTCCACTCATTAGCAAATGCTCCGGAGGTGAAACGTCCTCTTTTGGAGACTTCCAGAAAGGGATATTTAGATGCTTTAAGCTCTTCTTCCTACTCTTTTGTTAGTCTATTACAACAGATGGGGCCCTTTATGAGTAAGACAGGCTCTGCTATTGCTCTTTCATATATCGCTGCTGAAAAAGCCATTCCAGGATATGGAGGAGGGATGAATGCTGCCAAAGCAGCTTTAGAAAGCGACACAAAAATGTTGGCTTGGGAAGCAGGACGCCGTTGGGGAATTCGAGTAAATCTCATTTCTGCAGGTCCTCTTCCTTCTCGCGCCGCTAAAGCGATTGGGTTCATTCAAAAGATGATTGCTTATTCTGAAGCAAATGCGCCTCTTCTTAGAAAGCTTGTCGCAGAAGATGTAGGAAAAGCAGCTCTATTTTTGTTCTCATCTTTAGCTAATGCTATCACAGGAGTCACCCTATACGTCGATAACGGGCTCCATGCTATGGGGGTTGCTGTTGATAGCTCTTCCCTATACTCCTCATCTCCATGAAAGAACTCGCTTTTGTAGCGCAGGCATTGGGATTATCACCCACTCAAATTAGGTTATTCATCAACCGGTATGTAGTAGACAGTCGTTTGGTAAGTCCAGGAGATTTATTTTTTGCCTTAGAAGGAAATCACTCAGATGGACATCGCTTTTTGAAGGAGGTTGCTTCTAGAGGTGGCATTGCCGCAGTGGTACATTCTTCTTATAAGGGGGAATCTTACGGATTGATTTTGTTAAAAGTGGATCATGTACTACAGGCACTTCAAACCTTAGCTCAAACGATACAAAAAGAGAGAAAACAAAAAATCATAGGGGTAACAGGTTCGGTAGGTAAAACCACGACCAAAGAGTTTATTGCTACCCTACTCGTACAAAGATATTCCGTCGACAAAACTTTGGGCAATTATAATTCTCAAGTTGGGTTGCCCTTAATGATCTTAAATAGCCTAGGGAAATCTGAAATTTTCGTAGCTGAAATGGGGATCAGTCAACCTGGGAATTTGGAGAAACTGGTACAGATTATCCCTCCCGAAATAAGCGTCGTTACAAACATTGGTCACGCTCATATCGGCTGTTTTCCTCAAGGAATGGAAGAGATCGCTTGGGAAAAGAGGAAAATATTTTCTCTTCCACAAATTAAAGGGGGTGTTCTGCATCATCAAGCTATCCGTTTTAAAGCTTTTCAAACATTTTCGTCGTGCCCCTTCAAAACTTTTGGACTAATAAAGTACCCTTCGACATCACCCCTGCCTGATTATCGATGGGGAGAAACAGGAAACAACTTAATAGAGGAAGCAAAGGAAATTGCTCCCTTTCCTCTTCCCTTTTGCCAAACTCATTTTTGTGAAAATTTCCTAGCAGCGGTAGCCGTTGCACGCATGGTCGGGCTCTCTTGGAAAGAAATTCAAATGGGCAGCCAACAACTTTCTCTTCCCCCTCTTCGTTTCGAACAGATTCAGCAAAATGGAGTTACCTTTATCAATGACTGCTATAGCGCGAATCCTGAATCGATGATCGCAGCTCTGAGCAACCTGCCTTTCCCTGCTCCTTCTTCTAAACGGATAGCGGTTCTTGGAGAAATGGCGGAGTTAGGCAACTATTCACACCAAGCCCACTCTGACATAGGCGCTTTTGCCACGCAGCATGTCGATCACCTCTTATCTTATGGAGAGGGAGCACGTGCTTTATGGAAGTCTTTCCATAAAAGTGGAAAACCCTGTGAGTGGTGGGATGACTTGAAACAACTCAAGAAAAGAGTGTTTGAAATTGCTAATCCAGGGGATGTCGTTCTCGTTAAAGGATCTAATATCAACCAAATGTGGAATATCCTTAAATGAGCTAGTTAAATCTTTAATTTGTTACTTTCACAATACCTGTAAATTCCTCAAGACGAACAATAGCTTTATGAGTAACTTTCCCAAAAAACTCTTCTTGTTCTTTAACAGAAAATGCATCAAAAATCTTTTTAAGAGAATCTCCCCATTTAACAACAGAAAATTTCGGTGGTCGAATCCCCCATTCATTCTTCTTTTCAAAAGTTTTTTCTCCAAAATATTCCCTTAGCAAATCATGTCCATCTCTAAGTATAAAATTAAAAGCTTCCCCCTTAGTTTGCAGGGAAAGAAATTTGCATTTCAATATTTCATGTAACAATGTATTTTCTTCGTTGTTTCTTCCAGCTGCAATATCCTCATATACAAACTCCTTAAGTCCTATTTCCTTTTTTTGAAGATGATGTATCATTTTATGAAATTCCCAATCAACATCACTTTTAAGATTTTCTGCATTAATCGCATAAATTAGCATGCCCTTAATATAATCTTCTCGATTATTGACTTTTAGGGTTTTACAAAGTTCCTCCATCTTTTCTGCAGTCATTTTGCTTATCTCTTCTAAAGAACCGTCTTGAAGGCAACTTTTGGTCTGCTTTCTAAATCCAACCTCATAAAAAATTCCGATAAAAATGTTTCCAATAACAGGTACTATCAGCACGAAACAGCGCACATAGCTTTTCTCATTAATGTGTTTCCAATAATGATTAGATGCAATCGTTTCCTCATTTATGAAGGGCAAAACAACGCATTTTTGAAACAAATCAACCAAGTTGGTTATAGAGCTAACAAATGGGACTTGGTCACAGAATTGATCTGTTTTTACTAATAAGTGATTTATACCTTGCATTTGAAACCCATAAAATTAATTAGACGAAATTTTACTATAACAATGCAAAACAAGCAACAAAAAAAGCCTTCGAAGATCAAAAATAGAGGAAGCTCAGAAAATAGATGCTATAAAAGCATGTATGAAATGTACCATAAAACACGGTATGATTACTTAAAAAGAAAGTATGAAGAGGATCTTCTGGCATCGAAGCTGCCACTGGAGAGACGTAAGGTCCATCGACTCACAAATCAGGTTGCTCATTCGAGGGTCAATGAGACTCTTATGAACTGGTCTTGTTTGAAAGTAATCCCGCGTGTGATACGGGTATTTCAAAGCTCAAACGATAATAAGTTGCTAATCCAGAAGGTCTAGGGGTCTAAGGCCAGTCAAATGAGGAATATATTCTGCAGCTTGCCAACTTCAAATTTGAAAAAATTATATACGCAAAAATAGGATGAATCCCTATCTTCAACACATGGAGCTAGAGCAGCTATTTTTTTTTCATTCTCCCTTTTCCCCAGAAAATATCTCTGAGAATGAAAATGCAGCCCTTTTACTACAGTTAATTCTAAATGAGCTCATTAAATCTGGGCTTAATCTAAATAAAGGCTCTCCTCAGCCTTTTTTTCCCTTTAACTGGAACTCTAAAATAACGATGACTAGTAAAATGATGGAACACGCTTCTTTGCTCGGCCTGGCTTTTCCTCAATTTTCCAAAGAGGCCCAACAATTCGCTAATAATCTTCACCTGCCTTGTAAAGAATTGATACATTTTTTAGAGCCTTTTATCGTGGCTTGTAAGGAAAATGAAAATGTACTCTTATTTTTGGTGAAACACCAAAAATTTCTAAACATTAAGTCGATTCTCGATAAAATCTTTCCAGAAGGGCAAAAAAAGCTTAAAATGGCTATCAGAAAACGCTACAAAAAAAGAGGATTTCTCGTATCCAAATGGAAACGATCCCACAGCAATTTCTCAGATTTTTAAAAGAGGAAGAAGAAATCGATTCCTCATTTTTACTCTCCCCAGATGAATGGAACTATTTCCGCCCAGCCTGCCCTTCAACTTCTTCTTCCAACGATACAGATATAGAAATCCGAGAAGCACTCTCAAAAGCCTTACCGGATCTCGTAATACTCCCAAATATTCCTGAGGATTCCCTTGCTAAAGTTCAGAAAGCCTTATGGAGACACCATTATCTCACATCTAAAGTAGCGATCCTTTCCACAGAAGAAATCACAGGAGGAACAAAAGAAGTCCCTTACCAATTTTTAGAAAATATAAAAAATGCCCTTACCCTATTGTCTTACCCTACTCTTTTGTTAGATAAAAATTTTTTTGAAATGAAAAAAGACTGGGAGATACTTTTTGGCTCTCCTAATCTCAGGTTGCTTCTCGCACCTCCACTAGAGGATTGGAAAACAACCTCTTTGGCTCATTTCTATCAAAAGGGCACGTCCCCTCTTCACTTTCTTAAAGGGATACCCCTTTTTTGCTTAGAACCCCTAGAAAGATACTTAATGGATTTCTCCCTTAAAAGACAACTATGGAAAGATCTCTCTCGGCAACTGTCTATCTCGACTTAGCCCTAGATAAGCCTCTTGATTATCTCATTCCCCTACCCTTAACTTCTCTTATTAAACCAGGATCTAGAGTTTTGATCCCTGTAAAAAACAAAAATTGTGTCGGAACCGTGATTATGGTACAGAGCAAATCTCATGCTGTCCCTCTCAAAGCTATCGAAGCCCTTTTTCCCGAAGAAGATTCCATTCCCGAAGATCTTTTACAGTTTGGATTATGGGTATCTCAATATTACTGCACACCTTTTTTTAAAGTTTTACGACTTCTATTACCGCCTCCTATTAGGAGAAGGATGGCTGAAAAAAAACAACTCTTTGTTACCTCCCTTTACTCGAGGCCGCAACTCGCTAAAATTTGCGCTGACGCTCGAGTGTCTGAAGCAAGAGTTTTAGAGGTTCTGCTGCACTCACCCAAAGGAATGTTAGTAACCGATTTATTAGAAAAAAGCCAAGCTTCCAGGGGGACGGTAAACAAGTTAGTGACCAAAAAAGTGCTCTCTTTAACTTCCAAGGTGATCGATCGCTCTTTATTGGAGGAATATGAGTTCTTTACTGCACGGGCTAAGGTATTGAATGAAGAACAGCAAAAAGCTCTTCAAAAAATTTCTTATAGCTTGAATTCCTCCTATTTTGAGACTCACCTTTTACATGGTATCACTGGCAGTGGAAAAACAGAGGTCTATCTCAGAGCTATAGAAGTTGCTTTGACTTTACGTAAATCCACTCTCTTTTTAGTTCCAGAAATTTCCTTAATTTCACAAGCATTTGATCGATTAAAAAGTCGTTTTTCTGAGAAGGTCGCCCTTCTTCATCATCGGTTAAATGAAGGGCAAAGAAGGGATACGTGGAAAAAAATTCACGAAGGCGCCTTTTCCTTAGTCCTAGGAGCACGCTCTGCACTTTTTAGCCCTATTAGAAGGTTGGGACTTATCATCGTGGATGAGGAGCATGATGCTGCTTATAAGCAGGAGGATGATCCCCCTTGCTATCATGCGCGTGATGCGGCAGTTATGAGAGGTAAACTGACACACTCTACCGTAATTCTCGGTAGTGCTACCCCAGCCTTGGAAAGTTATGCCAATGCCCTATCAAAAAAATATACATTAAGCACGCTTTCCCACAGAGCAGATACGGCTCAACTTCCTACAGTTACCCTGGTCGACATGAAATTTGAATATGAGAAACAAAAAAGATACACTCTATTTTCAGATCTGCTACTTCGAGGAATCGAAAAGCGGTTAGAAATTGGAGAACAATCGCTACTTTTTTTGAATCGAAGGGGATTTCATACTTTGGCTATTTGTCAAAACTGTGAATATTCCATCAAATGCCACCACTGTTCCATCCACCTCACGTTTCACAAAAAAAAAAATATTCTTTCCTGCCACCTATGCAATAAAAGCTATCCCATGGTAAAAAACTGCTCCTCCTGTCAGTTAGAGAATAGCATTATTTTAAGAGGTTCAGGAACGGAACAGGTAGAACAAGCCCTGTATGCAATTTTTCCAAAAATTCGAATTCTTAGATGGGATGCTGATACTGCTCGCTATCGGGGAGCTCCTGAATTGCTCTTCAAGCAATTTCGCACAGGTAAAGCAGACCTTCTCATTGGCACTCAAATGATTGCTAAAGGCTTTCATTTTCCTTCTGTAACCTTGGTTGGCATTTTAGATACCGATGCCTCTCTGCAGATCCCCGACTTTCGCTCTACAGAACAGAGTTTTCAGCTCATCACTCAGGTAGCGGGGCGTTCTGGAAGAAGTTATTTAAAAGGAGAAGTAATCCTTCAAACCCGCTTACCCAGTCATTCGCTTTTTGCACATACCACACAGTTTGACTATCTCTCCTTTTTTCAAGAGGAGATGAAGGTGAGAGGTTTGTTTCAATTCCCTCCATTTTGTTATCTAATAAAACTTCTCTTTACTGGAAAAATAGAACAGGCGACCTTGCAATACGCGCAACAAGTGAGGAAAGAGCTACAAAAAATTTTTCCTTCCGATTATCACTTCTATCCTGTCGTGGCCTGTAACCACCTTAAAATAAAAGATCGCTTTCGTTTTCAATGCTTGATCAAAGGCAAAAAAAGAGCCGCCATCGCAGAACTATTAAAAAAAATTAAAAAAGATCCTACTGTATCCACATTAATCGATATCGATCCCCTTTCTATTACCTAAAACAATTTTTAAGAATTTCGAGAGTAAATCATCCAAAGGCCATAGATCCCATTGGCCATCGATTGAACCGCCATAGAAGTTAAAATAAGCCCTCCAATACGGGTTAATATACTAATTCCCGTATGCTTCAATACCCGCTCCACAGGCCCAGCGAAATAGAGAACCGATCCTGTCGTTAAGGCAACTAGAATGGCACAAATCGACAAATAAAAATGATTTAAAATACCCGTCCAAGTAGAAGCGCCCACAATGACAGCGATGATTGCCCCAGGGCCTGCCATGATCGGCATTGCTAGAGGTACGACCGCAATAGAAATTTTATGCAATACATCTGCTTGATCTTCAGATGTTTGCTGAATACGGCTGGGTTGTGAGTTGAGCATAGCTAAAGCAACTAAAATCAGAACGAATCCTCCTGCGACCTGAAAGGCAGGAACACGAATTCCAAAAATATTTAGCAAAGGAAGCCCTACCCAAGTGACCACCACGAGAATAATAGCCACAGCAATGCTTGCTGTAAAAGCGATGTGCTTTTTCTCTGCGTCGGAACGCCCATAGGATAAGTTTAAGAGAGCAGGAAGTGCTGAAAGAGGGCTACAAACGACAAAAAGTGAAAGGTAGTAGTTTACGACATCGGAAAAGCTCATTGAATAAAACCCTCCATAACCATTAAGGTCATTCTACTAAATGTAGAGATTACCATATCTATTGGATATCTAAAAACACTTCTATCCGCAATGAATGAATTTATTTTTTTTTTACAAATCTCGTTGTTGGTTCTCACAATCTCTTGGTTTCTTAGACTAGGTCCAGAAGCGCTGATAGGTCTATCCGCCTTTCTATCGATCTGTGCGAACCTTTTTGTTTTAAAACAAATCGAAATCTTGGGCTGGAACTGTACTTGCAGTGATTCTTTTGCTATTGCTGTTTTGTTGATTACCAATGTATTGCAAAGAAGGTTTGGGTCTTTCATTGCGACCAATGGAATTATTATTTCCTTCGTGGCAATGATGATTTTTACGATGATCTCGCAGTTGCATCTTTGGTATCGACCCAGTTCTTTCGACACCAATCATCCTCATTTTTTTGCTCTCTTGCAACCCCATCCCCGCATCCTGTTAGCTTCTCTTATTGCTTTCTTAGTCTCTCAATGCTTGGAACTCCGGCTTACCATGTGGTTTCAAAAATTTTCTAAAAAAATCTCTTGGAAATCCCAGGCGTTTCTTTCCATTTCGCTCTCGCAAGCCATAGACACTATGCTCTTTACTATTTTAGGCCTTTATCAAGTTGTTACAAATCTCACCTCGGTTTTCCTCGTAAGCTACTCTCTCAAATCTATATCACTTTTTATTTTCACTTTTTTACTAGGAAGATTGATGCCTTTGTTTACCAAAAAAACATGAAATTTAACATTCTTCATTCCTCTTCAAAATCACGTGCTCGTGTGGGTAAAATTATCACCCTCCATGGAACGATAGATACTCCTAATTTCGTCGCTGTAGGAACCCACGGTACTTTGAAAGCATTAGATAACAAAATGGTTCAGGAAATTGGGTTACAGCTAATGTTCTGTAATACCTATCACCTACTCTTGCAACCAGGAGTTGAAATTATTCAACAGTCTGGAGGACTCCATCGCTTTATCCACCGCGATCTTCCTATCATTACTGATTCTGGTGGATTTCAGGTTTTCAGTTTGGCATATGGATCCGTAGCCCATGAGTTAAAAAGTCGCGGCGTAAAAAAAAGGGAGAACTCGGTTTTAAAAATCACCGAAGAGGGAGTCCTTTTTCGCTCCTACCGAGATGGACGCAAGATTTTGTTAACTCCAGAAAGCTCTATTCAAGCTCAAAAAGCATTCGGAAGCGATATTATCATTTCCTTCGACGAACTTCCCCCTTACCATATTGATTCAAGCTCTCTGCTCCAATCTCTCGAAAGAACCCACCGTTGGGAAGAGCGCTCTTTGCAAGAACATCTTATAAATCCCTCGTATCAAGGGATTTATGGAGTGATCCATGGAGGAGTTGACCCTGCATTGAGAAAAAAAAGCTGCGATTTTCTTACTCAACTACCCTTTGATGGTTTTGCTATAGGGGGAAGCTTGGGCAGAAACAAAGAAGAGATGTTCTCTTTACTGCCCTCTATCATGGAGCAACTTTGCTCAGAAAAACCCAACCATCTGCTCGGCATTGGAGATATCGAATCGATTGCCCGCTCCATACCTCTGGGAATCGATACTTTTGATAGCTCTTACCCCACACGAGCAGCGCGTCATGGAATGGCATTAGTACGAGAAGGAGCCCTTAACGTTACGCGATCAAAACATGCTAATGAATTTGGACCGATAGAAAAGAAGTGTCATTGTTTTACCTGTCAACACTTCTCTTTAGCTTACCTTCACCACCTCTTTAAAGCTCGTGAAATAACTGCTTCCAGCTTGATGAGCATACATAATCTTCATTTCATGGTAAATCTCATGCAAAATTATCGAAATTTAATACTTGATAATTTGATGTAATATATTAATTTAATTGTAAAGCAATGAATTTTATTGCATAATGTTTTTATGTCCATTTACATGGTACAAGCAGATCACTATTTAGAAACTTGCTTTAGAAACAAGATACGCCGAGCAGAGGACTTGGGCAATAATCCTTCCTTTCTCAATGCTCATTTCTATGCTACAGCCACAGCTCTTCAAGCTCTAGCTTACCTCACCTTAAGCATTCCTATCTCTTTTAGCTATAATCTCTCCTTAACCTTTAAAAAGTTGGTAGCCATAAAGATAGGAGAAACATGTATGCATTTACAACAGACTTTTCTCAGTCTTGTCTATCGTATACTAATCCTATTGATTACCCTTCCCTGTGTTTTTGTAAACTTTCTATTTCCTGGTATATGTAACTATATTGATCATTTCCCATTAAAAAAGGAAGAAGGAGGGGCTGTAAGCAATAATGCTATCTTAAACTCAATAGATGCCCATTCGTCTTTTGTTGTACTTAAAGAGCCCCGCACTCCTATGACAGCCTCTCTGAAACAGATCCTCTCTTCCACATTAGTTCAACAACTGGGATTCCAGTGTTCGCAAATCGACCTCAAAGTACTCGATGATTCTTCCCAGCAACCCGTACAGCAAGTGCAAAAGGTATGGAGTATGCTGAATCAAGATCCCATTTCACAGGAAAGTTATACACAATTCGTTCTCGAGTTGAGAAAAGCTGTCTCGCAACTACAGATCAGGAAATCAAACAAACCGGTAATAGCTCTTGATGATACAGATGAAGAAGAAAAGATCTCTACAGTAGATTGTCAGCCTTTAGCCATCTGTCAAGAGTTGATTACTCAAATTGCTTACGAGCGCTTTAACGTTTCTATTTTCGATGCTTTAACCTATATTGTAGAGTTGGGAAGTGGAAGCTTTCAAGAGCGTTCCTTCGATTTACATGCTTTTCACGAGGAGCTAAATAAAAGAAATGCTCTTCTAGATCATCTCTCGGTGGAAGAAGTAAACCTCTCTAGGTGGCACCGCCTTTGGATTAAATTCTCTGGTCATTACAATTTGTACTTTGAAGCAGCCTCAAAAAGGAATATTCCTTATCGCGATAGCCAATTTAAACTTGCGGGTCGAACCATTACCATTCTTCGCCATGGGACCCCTTTCTATCATCATTCTTCGAGTCAACTGAATTTTAATGAGGACTATATGGCTTTTCTAGAAAGAGCCACATCAAATAATGAAAAAATTCTTCAAATAGTTTTAGAAAATGTCGCAGCATTCAACGAACGAGAAAGAGTTTATAAAAGATTAACCTTAAATGATACATTTCCTGATCAGGTATATGTTTGTGCCTTAAACATGGACAATGAATTTTTCAAAAATCCCCCTTATGAAGAGAGATTAGAAAAGCTTAAGACAGTGATAAATGACAAAATTTGGGGAAAACTAGAGGAGACCACGTACCAGATCCCAGAACGTATTCAGAGTGCTATAACTCGTCGGGATGTAAGTGACGTTTTATCGCAAGTAGAGAAGCTTTACTTCTCCAACAATCAAGGAAAACTGGAAAATGCTGAAGAGGGGCAGGCCTTTATCCTCTTATTTTACGCTCACTTTACATTGTTCCTCTGTGAAAAATTGAATATCTCCTTTTTGGAAGCTTTTTGTAAAGATGATATTGACAGGGGTAACAGCTTTAAAGTTATCTTTAAGCTCATTCTGCTCTATAATTCCGGTCAATTGAAAAACAAGGATGGAACCCTAACAAAGACAGCAGAACTTTATCCTATCCTCATCCACCTTCTTGGTGCGCCTCTTATGGTCAAAGCACAAGGGATCGTCTCATCTAGAAAACAGTACATAGAGATTGTCCTCAAACAGATGCTAAAAGCCGCACCTCCCACTCAGATACGTCCCTCCTTTGATTTAAGCCCTGCTAGCTAAGATCATTAAAAAAAGTGGAAATTCTAATCGGCTGAAATTTTCTATTTTTCCTCTTGTGCCATAGCTCTTTTTATCGGACACCCACTCCTCCATTGTTTCCGTCATAAAACCAGCTCGACTGAGACCTTGTACATATGCTGATAAGGGAAAATGAAAAGAATAAGTCATCGCTCTTCCATCCTTACCTTTGCACTTACTGGGGTGCGTATGAATCGGAATGGTCAAAGGTGTCATGTAACGATCTATCCGTCTATATTGTAATTTTTTAGTAACATCAAGCCCCCAAGAGGATTGACGTGGAATGCGGAAACAGGGATGGTTTAAGAGAAGCAAAAACTTTCCTTTTGGTTTAAGAAAACGGAAAGCGTTCTGAAAAACCCCTTGGGGGTCCTGTACGTTTTGTAAGGAAAGGATGGCGGTAATATGAGAAACGAGATTGAGTTGGAGGGATAAAGGCTGTGTGATATCTCCTACTACAAAGGTACTCTCTTTCTGAGCTCTTTCTCTCCCTTTTTTAATTAAAGATCGGGAAAGGTCTATTCCTGTGTAAGAAACACCCTTTGGCAAATGTTGAGCAAAGGCTCCCTGCCCGCATCCAAGGTCGAGAAGCACATCTCCTGCCTTAAGCTGAAGAATTCTCAGAACAGCTGGGAAAATGACTTTTTGATGGTAATAATGGCCCTTTTCCCCGACGATTTGATCGTACCAGGAGTGGGAAGATTCCCAAGAAGAATCTTTCATTTCTTACTATGCCCTACTTTCTTTCTAAGAAGTAAAAAGGGAGAGATATTGATCAATAGCATACCCAATATTAAGAGTAGGAGATAAAAACTCAACTGCTCTACCTGTTCTGTAGGGAAAAAACTGACAATAAAAACGCTTAAAGAACTCAAGGCTCCTATCCCAGCTACTATCCAGATCCCAACCTTCTTTCCAGGAATCCAATAACCTCGAGCCACTTGAGAGTGAGTATATCTCAACCGAATGGCCGCTGCAAACATGAGGATATACATGATCAAATAAATTTGAGCTGCCATGACGGTCAATACCCAATAAGCACTGTTAATGGTCGGCACAAAAATAAAGATTAAATTCAATAAAACCACGATGATTCCCTGTAGAATAAGCAAAAAAGAGGGCATCCCATGTCGATTGATCTTAGTAAAAGCTCGGGGTAAATCTCCATATTCTGCAACAGTGAGTAAGCCTCGACTTGGCCCCACAATCCACGCACTCAAAGTAGCCAGAGCCCCTAACAGAATTAACAACGCCATCAGGGGCGTCCATTGAGAAAGGTGGATCATTTCTACCAAAGTAACCAAAACCTGAATAGATCCTGCAGCCAAACTGATCTGATCGTGGGGAATGACCGTCACAACGGAGAGGATACCTAACACGGAAAGAGCGATGATAATCAAAGTAGAAATGAGAATAGCTTTAGGATAACTTTTTTTAGGATGATCGACATCGCTTGCATGAATGGCGGAGAGTTCTATACCACAAAGGGAGAGGAGAATGCCAGCAAAAATAGGCAACTGCTTCAGATTCGCTTTAGGAATTAAGGTATCCCAAGTAAATGCTACCTGGAGTTCTTTGCTGGAATAAATCCAAATACCGCACAAGGTGATAATCACTAAGGCAGGAAAAAAGTTACCTACGATCACTCCAATAAGACTCACTTTACCGGAAATCTTTATTCCCTTTAAATTCACCCAGGTCAAGATCCAAAAAATCGCGGATGAAACGAACAAAAAGTAAATTTTGTTTTCCTCCCATCCCTGAAAAATGGGAAGTATATATAAAAAGGTGGCAGAAATAAAAGTTAAAATGATTGGATACCAAATGAGATTTGCCAACCAAAGTAACCAGACGGCAAGAAACCCCCACCGATGCCCAAAAGCTTCTCTTACCCAAACAAAAACACCTCCCTGTTGGGGCCACCCCGTAGCCAACTCAGCAGATACCAAAGCTGCAGGTAAGAAAAAAGCCAATACCGCTAACAACAAATAAAAGATCGAGTAAAGGCCAGGTTCGGCCAGAATAGGCCAGCTTCGGATGCTGCTCACAGTGGCGATATTCATCATCGCTAATGTAAAAATGGTAATTTTTTTTCGATTCATATGGATCTTTTCATAGAAGAGAAAAGAAAGGCAGGAATAGTATAAATCAATACCATGCCTATGATTAACAACAAGATATATTCACTAGGATTGAGAAAAGAAATTTGTATCGGAGGAATAAAACTGAGGATAAAGCAACCCAAACAGCTTACAATACCTATTCCAGACACACTCCACACTCCTATTTTTTTCCCTGGGATTTGGTAACCACGAACAAGATGTGCATGGGTATATCTAAGCTTAACCGCCGCTGCAAACATGAAGATATACATGATGAGATAGGCTTGAACTGCTAGTACTGTTAAAATCCAGTAAGCACTATTGATTGTTGGCATGAAAAGGAAAATGCTATTCAAAAAGGTAACGGCAATCCCCTGCACAATGAGTAAGAAGGAGGGCATCTCATGACGGTTGAGCTTTGTGAAAATTTGAGGAAGACCCTCCTTTTCTGCCATAGTAAAAACAGCACGGCATGGTCCTACTATCCATGTGCTCAGAGAAGCCAAGGCGCCTACAAAGATCAAAAAAGCCATCACAGGAATCGATTTTGGCAAACAGCAGATCTCTACCAATGCCGCAAAAGCCTGCATCGATCCAGCAGCTAAATTGATGGTCTCGCCGGGAACCACCAGGACAATTGAAATCATTCCTAAAAGAGAGAGGCTTACGATGAGCAGAGTAGAGAGCAAAATAGCTCTAGGATAGCTTCTTTTAGGGTTATCGACATCACTCGCATGGATAGAAGAAATTTCAATGCCGCACAAGGAAAGGAGAATACCAGAAAAAATAGAGAGCTGTTTCCAATCCAATTGTTGAGGAAGAAGAGTATTCCAATTTAAGGTAACAGGAGCTGTTTTTGCCAAAAAAAAGCAGATACCACTCAAGGTAATTAAAGCAACAGCAGGAAGAAAATTACCAAAAATTACCCCAAAAATACTGACTTTACCAGAAACTTTTATCCCCTTTAAATTAATCCATGTCATTAACCAAAAGAGAATTACAGAAATTAATAAAATGCATATTTTATTTTCATTCGAGGTTAGAGAAGGCTGAAATATATAAAAAAATGTCGCTGAAATGAAGCTCAAAAGGATCGGGTACCAAATAATACTTTCAAACCACAACAACCAAACAGCTAGGCAACCCCACCGATAGCCAAAAGCTTCTTTAATCCAAAGAAACATTCCTCCTTGCTGGGGCCATCCTGTAGCTAGCTCGGCAGACACCAAGGATACCGGTAAAAAAAAAATCAATACTGCCAAAACAAAATAAAATAAGGAACAGAGCCCATATTCCGCTAACATGGGCCAGTTTCGAATGCTACCCACGGCGGCGACATTCATCATCGCCAAAGTGAAAATAGCAATCTTTTTTTTAATCATATTTTTCTCACTGAGAAGTCTACGTATGAGGAAAGGTTGTGCAAAATAGAGAGCTTTTCTATAATTCGGGCTCTTAAGCTGACCTCTTGAAGTTCTTGTTTTTTTCCCTTTTCGTGAATTGTTAAAAAAAGAATTAAAAAGGGACAATGCGGTCAAGGATATCTCATGATATTAAAAAGTGTCAAGTTTCAATACGGGCCTTCCTCTCAAATGCAACAAGAGGACGATTATCTTGCTTTTTTACTTTTGCAAGGTGGCCTCTCGCTTCTTGAAGGAAAATTACAAGAAGGTTGTGCTTTTTTTGATCAAGCAACAACGTTTGACCCCTCCAATGCCAATTCTTTTTACCAACAAGGACTTTACCTATTTGAGTATGGAGCCGTTCCAGGAAGAGAAAAAACTCTACTATTAGCAGCTAAAAAATTAAAGAGGGCCTCTCAACTCAACACTACTTGTTGTGAGGTCTGGCAGGCCTGGGGTAATGTTTTACTGTACCTGGGAAATACCTATTCAGAACGTCATTATTATTTAACAGCAAAGGAAAAGTTTCAAAAAGCTATCGAACTCTGTGAAGGAAAACCTAGTGATGTTCTAGCTGAACTCTATTGGGATTATGGGGTTGTCTGGAGTCATTTAGGAAAATACTCTCAAGAACTTTCCGATTTCAAAAATGGAGTAGATGCTTTTCAAAAAAGCCTTAATTTAATGGAGAAGCCCCCCGAAGAGTTTTGGAATGATTTTGGTTCACTTTATT
>Ga0187894_10003757_pt1 | contig 16739 bp, 19 predicted proteins | sample GBC1701081metaG_FD_136650 | JGI IMG/M metagenome (GOLD analysis project Ga0187894, IMG submission 136650) | White microbial mat communities from a lava cave in the Kipuka Kanohina Cave System on the Island of Hawaii, USA - GBC170108-1 metaG ... | reverse complement strand
GCTGCCGCTGGTGAGCTACGGCGGCACCGCGATGCTCACGGTGCTGTTCGCCTGCGGCCTGCTGCTGGGCATCAACGTGCACCGCGACCTGGTGATCCCGCGGCCCTGACGACGCGGTGGCGCGTCACGCGGCCGGGATCGCGGCGAAGAATGTGGCCGCGTTCGTGAACGCGTCGCGATCGGACTTCTCCAGCGACACGATGAACTCGTAGTCGTCCGGGGCGGTCGGATCGTATCGCCGGAGCGCAAAGTCGAGCAGCCCGAGCCGGGTGATCTGGCCCATGATCTCCAGAAAGCTCTGCTGCGTGAACACGTGGCAGTGGACGTCGAGATACTCGCGGGTCGTTTCCGTGTGATGGGCAATCCCGAAGGCCGCCGGCAGGTTCGGTGGCGCGTCAATTCCGGGAAGCACGGCGTACGCGACATGATCGAAGATCTGTGCCGCGCTGGGGCGGGTTCGACGCTCGATGTGTGCCCCGATCAGGGCGGAAAGCCCGGTGAGGGCGCGGCGCCGATCGAATGTGCGTTCCATGTCGGGAACGGCGAGGTTGACGATCCCACCGGGCACCAGGGCGTCCGAGATGGCTTTCAGCCAGCCGATCATATCCGGGATGTGCTCGATGACTCCCGCGGCGAGGCAATATGACAGCAGCCTGCCGTCCGGCAGCAACGGCCGCAGCGGCCCTGTCGGCCAGACGATATCGACGTCCCTGACCGCTTCCGGGTCGAACTCGCCCGGGCCGGTCGGCGCATACTTGGCCAGCAGGCCGGCGCGGGACGCGTGGTCGACATAGAGCACGCCGCTTCGCTTCTTGGACAGCAGCGGCCGATCGAGGGCGCCGATCTCGATGCCGGTTGCGGCGAGATCGATGCCGTCCAGCAGCTTCGCCAGCCGGGCCCGATGCGTGGTGCTGGGCGAGCCCCTGAGCGGGGTGCCGTCGGCCGTCGTCACGACGACCTCATCGTCCAGCGACAAGGGTTCGGGGAAGGTGTAGCGGAAGCCCGACATCAGATCGCGGCCCAAGGCCTGGAGGTCGAAGCGTGGCAGGTTGGGCGCCACAACGACCGGCGGACGGCCGCTGACGGCAATCGTCACGGGAATGGGCTTCAAGTCACCGTCAGCCGCCCAGCCATGGATGTGGGATTGCAGACAGATATCGATCCAGCCGTGCTGCGCCTGACCAGGCGCCGTCGCGACATGACCGGACGGCGCGGGGTCAACCGGCGCCAGGTCCCTGACGGGTTCGGAGTGGCTCTTGTCGGCCACAGGGCGCGAATCAGCATCGTCGGGGAATTTCATGCTGGACGCTACGGTAGCCGGCACATTCATTCAACGGCTGATAGTCTCGGGATACTACCGGCAAGGGTTCCTTTGTCCGGTTTCTCCTTCGGTCATCCAAGCGGGCGACGGTACTCGCCGCGCAGCACGTCGAGCAGGCGTTTCGAGGCCGGGCTGAGGAAGCCACCTTTGCGGATGACGGCGGTGATCGGCTGGCTGACCTTGAGGTCGCGCACGCGGATGATGGCGAGCGTGCGCGCCGCCAGCTCCTCGCCGATGCCGCTCTGGGGCAGCAGGGCGAGGCCGAAGCCGGCTTCCACCAGGCGCTTCTGCGCCGTCAGGCTGTCGACCGGCGTCCACGGGATCTCGCCCAGGCCGCGTGCGAGGAACAGCGCCGCGACATGCGAAGCGGCGATTTCGCGCCGGCCCGGTATCTCGGGAAAGCCGAGCCACCGCTGTGACCGCAGTGCCGCCAGTGCGCCGATCGTGCGGCCGGCCAGCTTGTGTCGGGCGGCGCACGCCACGACCAGGGCTTCGCTCGACACGGCCTCGCAGGTCAGATCGGGCGACGCATCGTCAAAGTAGCGCAAGCCGATGATGGCCTCGCCGCGCCGCACCAGATCGCTGACCTCGGCGCTGGTGGCGGTGCGCAGATTGAGATCGACGTCGGGATGGGCGCGCGCGAACCGCCTGAGGATCCGGGTCAGCGGGGTGCCCGCCAGGGTGCCGACCACCGCCAGCGTGACCGGACCCGACGTCGTGGACGCCAGCGCCCGCACCGCGTTCTCGGCGTCCTGCAGAGCCGCCAGCGCGCGTTCGGCATAGGGCAGCAGCACGCGCCCGGCCTGGCTCAGCATCGTGCCGCTCGCACCGCGCTCGAACAACGGCGCGCCCAGCTCTTGCTCCAGCAGGCTGATGCGCCGGGAGATCGCCGGCTGCGTGCGGTGCAGCCGCTGCGCGGCGTTGGAAAAGCCCTGTTGGCGATAGACCGCGAGGAAGGTCCTGAGCGCTTCGGCGTCCATGTCCCAAGGGTATACACCGAACTGATGGGTCTTAGAAAAACTACAAATTCGACGCATGGGAGGCGAGCCGCTACCAGTGCGTCGTCACACATCGCACCGAGCCAGGAGCCAGATCATGACCGCCGCCGCCCCCACCAAGACCGCAATGGAAAAGGCCATGGCGCTCAAGGCGCTGCACCAGCAGGGCAAGACCTTCATCATCGCCAACCCGTGGGACCGCGGCTCGGCCCGCCTGCTGGCCAAGGCAGGCTTCCCGGCGCTGGCGACGACCAGTGCCGGTTGTGACTTTGCCCGTGGCCAGATGAACGGCGAGTCCGGCCGCGACGCGATCCTCGACAACGCCGTCGAGATCGACCGCGCCACCGACCTGCCGGTCAGCGCCGATCTGGAGCATGGCTACGGCGATGCGCCTGAGGATGTTGCCGAGACCATCCGGCGTGCCATCGCCGCTGGCCTGGCCGGCGGGTCGATCGAGGATTCGACCGGCAAATCGGCGCAGCCGATCTATGGCTTCGAGCATGCCGTCGAGCGCATTCGCGCCGCCGTCGCCGTGGTGAAGGCGCAGCCGGTTCCCTTCCAGTTGGTGGCCCGCGCCGAGAACTACCTTCATGGCCGGCGCGACCTCGGCGACACGATCCGCCGCCTGCAGGCGTTCCAGGAGGCCGGGGCCGACGTTCTCTACGCGCCCGGCCTCACCACCCGGGACGAACTGAAGACGCTGATCCGCGAGGTGGACCGGCCGGTCAACGTGGTGATGGGGCTGGTCACCGCCGAGTTCACCACGGTGGCGGACCTCGCGGCGCTGGGCGTCGTGCGCATCAGCCTGGGCAGCGCGCTGGCGCGGGCTGCCTACGGCGCCCTGATGGACGCCGCGCGCGAGATGCGGGCGCAGGGTTCGTTCGCCTTCGCCGACGCCGCCGTGCCGTTTCGCGACATCAACAACAGCTTCGCGCCGTGACGACGGGCGCAGCACGAGGAAGAGCCATGACGATCCATCGCGACGGATGGCCCGCCGATCCCGTGGCGGCCGCCACCCATGCCGATCCCTATCCCTATTACGCACACCTGGTGGCGCAGCGGCCGCTCTACCGCGACGACGCGTTGGGCCTGTGGGTGGCGTCTGGCCATGCGGCCGTGACGGCCGTGCTGGCCCACGACGCCTGCCGTGTGCGGCCGCCGTCCGAGCCGGTGCCCCAGGCGATCGTGGGGTCGCCGGCCGCCGACATCTTTGGCCATCTCGTGCGCATGAACGACGGCGCGCGTCATTGCCCGTTCAAGCAGGCCGTGACGGCGACGCTCAGCAGCCTCGATGAGGCACGCGTGGTGGCGGTGGCCCGCGACCGGGCGACGGCGCTGGCCGCGCGGCATGCGCCGCACCGCGACCGCCACGGCCTGACGCGCTTCATCTTCGCGTTTCCGGTCGGCGTGCTGGCGCGCCTGCTGGGGGTGCCTGATGATCGTCTCGACGATGTCGCTGACGGGGTCCGACGCTACGTTGGTGCCGTCAGCCCGCTCGCCGACGCCGCGGCGCTGGAAGCCGGCAAGCGCGGTGCCCGGCAGCTCATCGACCTCTTCCGCCATCTGCTGGAGGATCCGGAGCGGATGGAACGTGATGCGCTGCTCGGCCTCCTGGCGAGAAAAGTCGTCGCGGCGGGCCGCAGCCCCATCGAGCCGATCATCGCCAACGGCATCGGCTTCATGACGCAGGCCTACGAGGCGACGGCGGCGCTGACCGGCAGCACGCTCCTGGCGCTGGCGGACCACGGCGATTCCCGCACCGCCCTCAGGCGCGACCCGGCGCTGATCGACGCCGCGGTTGCGGAAGTGCTGCACTTCGACCCGCCGACCCACAGCACGCGCCGGTTCCTCGCCCATGACGCCGTCGTGGCGGGGCAGCCGATGCGCACCGGCGATGCCATTCTGGTGCTGCTGGCGGCCGCCGGCCGCGATCGCGCCGCCAACCCGGATCCCGACCGGTTCGACATCTTGCGCAAGGACCGCAGGATCCTGAATTTTGGCTCAGGCGTGCATGCCTGTCCGGCCGACCGCCTGGCGCCGCGCCTGGCGTCCTTCGCCGTCGGCCACCTGCTGGACATGGGCATCGATCTCGACGGCCTGCGCGGTGGCCTGTCGTACCTGCCGTCGGTCGCCGTGCGTGCCCCGCTGTTTGGCGACCGCGCCACGGCCACGGGGTGATCCCCAGGCGCCCGGGGACGGGGATTCTCGCCTATGGACAAGGTGTAACCCCGTGGTTATAACGCGCGCCGCTTCCGGCTTCGCCGCCGGATGCCGGAAATGGGCGCATAGCTCAGTTGGTAGAGCAGCTGACTCTTAATCAGCGGGTCCCAGGTTCGAGCCCTGGTGCGCCCACCATTTCCTGGCAATGAGGAGAGCCCCCGGTTTACGGGGCTTTTTTCAATGTAGGCGCAGGCAACGTCAGGCGAGAACGCTATCTCAACGCGGACGTGCGGCTGGCTTCATCGTGCCCGATATCGAGTTTCACTGTCGGCAGCGGCCAGGGTTGCCGACGTTGCCCGCGAGCTTTTGAATGCGGCGTGCACAAGCAGGCAGCAGCCTCCAGTCGGCAAGCAGCAGCGCCAACCACAAGTCGAAGAATCTTTTTTGGCGGTTTGCCTGGGGAGATCAGATCGCGCGCCTCAATGGATCTTGATGCGCATATAGTTCGGCGACTCTGGAATGAGGTCGGCGACCTTCCAATACGTGAAGGGCCGCTTGTGACCCGATTCTTTGTACTTCTCCTCGATTTGCCAGAACGGCCAATTCTTTCTGTCCAGCGAGTGGTAGCTGAGAAATATCTCATTATTGGCCTCAGGATGCAGATGAGACACTTGAATCGCGTGTGTCACCACCATGGTATGGATGGGATGATCCGTCTCCTGGAACACGATGTCGCCGAACGTAAGTTCGTTGCGCCCGCAGGGCGCTGCACGACCACTGATCTTGAGGAACTTCTGGAAATTGACTGCGCCGGCCCAGCTGTGACTGCCGGAGGAGCCGTCGCTGAACCAGAAATTGTTGTTCCACGGAACGGGAACCGCCGCCGGCACTTGTGGCCAGCCGCCCGCTAGCATCACCTGGGAGACGAAGTTTGTGCAATCGCCGCCACCCCCGGTGTTCCGGGAATGGTCGCGATATGCTGGATTCCGGCCGAGCGCCCATTTGAGCGCATATTCGACGGCAGCCACCCGGTTGAAAATCCGCATGATCCCTTCCATCGCGCCGCAAAAAAACTTGCTCGGAGAAATGCATCGTTTGCGATGATGAATATGCTGCGGTACTGGCGGGCGAAACTACCATTTGGGAGTGTCTGGACGATCTCATGCGCTGCGGGACGGATCATAGGGCAGCCCGCGAGGCCATGGCGGGTATCGCGCTCGTCCGCTTACAGCCGCTCGATCACGAACATGCTCCAGCCGATGAAATCCCGGTTCTGCAGGTCCGCCGTATGCATAGTGCGCTGGTCGCTCTGCCACAGCGGCACGAGAAACACCTCGTTGGGATCGGCGTAGGGCAGGTCGCGCACATAGGTGCGCACATCCTCGAGCGTCATACCGAGCTCGAGGATTCCGTATCGCTCCATCACCTTGATCGAGTCTTCCTGCAGCTGGTGCGCTTCGCCCGGCTCGACCAGCACGACCCGGCCGGCGCTCTTCAGCGCGCGGGCGAACTCGGCCATCGCGCGCGGCCGCGAGGGGATGTGATGGAAGGCGTCGAAGCCCAGGACCACATCGAAGATTCCGGGTGCGAACGGCAGGTTCTCGGCGTCGGCGATCACGAACTCGGGTTGCACCGGACCCATGCGCGTGCGGCCGGTATCGACGTAGACGCGGTTGAGCTCGACCCCCACCGCGCGCAGGCCCAGCTTCAGCATCCATTCCGTCGTCCAGGCATAGCCGCAGCCGCTGTCGAGCACCACGGAACCGAGATCGAGCCGGGCGAAGGGCAGCCAGCAGGCAAAGCCGCGGATCAGGTCGGCGGCGCGCTTGTGGATCCCGGGACAGAAGGGCGAATAGAGGCCGGGACCCAGGAAGGACGACGGATCGTCCACCTTCTCCAGGATGGCGCGCTCGGCCCGCTTGTAGGTGTCGCCTGATTTGGCGGTGCCATCGGCCCGCTCGGCGGCTGCGATCAGGTGCGGCCGCAGGGCATCCGGATAGCGGCCGTCCTGGGCGCGCAGAAAGGCCACATCGCGTGCCCAGTCGCGCAGGCTGTCGGGTAGCAGCTCGGGAACACCGTCGATGACGGGATACCAGCGGCCGCTGCTGGCACTCACCAGCACGCCGCTCTCGATCTCCGCGGCCCACTGGCGGTCGGGATCGCCGGGTGATGCGCGATGCGCCTGCAGGATCGCATGGACGTCGCTCGCCGCTCCCGGCGCGACGAGGCCGACCGCGGCCGCTGGCGGCGCCACAGCCGTCGCCGCCGGTGCGTAGTAGCGCGCGATCGGCGCCTCGCGCTCCTGCGCGGCGATCAAGGTCAGCGGTTCATGCGTTACCGGACAGCGCAGCAGATCGAGAAACGCATGACGCATCGAACATCCCTGGAGTTGCCATCCCGGACTCTAGGGCCACCACGTGCAAAAACAACCATCGAAGGAAATAGGCGCGCCAGCCTGGCGCGCCTAAATCCGCTGCGCCGTCGCCGCGCTCAGGTCGCCGGTTCGAGCTTGTCCTGGGTCTTGGTGTCGAAGTCCCCGGCGTCGTGGCGCTCGCGCAATTGGTTCTCGGGTTTGCCGGAGACGCGGTTGACCATACGCCCGCGGTTGACGGCCGGCCGCTCCAGCAACGCGTCGGCCCAGCGCAGGACGTGCTTGTACTCGTGCACGCTCAGGAACTCGCCGGCACCGTAGTTCCAGCCCTTCGCCAGCCCGCCGTACCAGGGAAAGATCGCCATGTCGGCGATGGTGTAGGCGTTGCCCGCGATGTAGGTGCTCTCCGCCAGCCGGCGGTCGAGCACGTCGAGCTGGCGCTTTACCTCCATGGCGAAGCGGTCGATGGCGTATTCGATCTTGCTCGGCGCGTAGGCGTAGAAGTGCCCGAAGCCGCCGCCGAGATAGGGCGCGCTGCCCATCTGCCAGAACAGCCACGACAGGCACTCGGCGCGCGCCGCGGGTTCCGTCGGCAGGAACGCCCCGAACTTTTCCGCGAGGTACATCAGGATCGCGCCGGACTCGAAGACGCGGATCGGCTTGGGCCCGCTACGGTCAAGCAGGGCCGGGATCTTGGAGTTGGGATTGATCGCAACGAAGCCGCTGCCGAACTGATCGCCATCGCCGATCTTGATCAGCCAGGCGTCGTACTCGGCGCCGCGGTGGCCCAGCGCCAGCAGCTCCTCGAGCAGGATGGTGACTTTCACCCCGTTGGGGGTGCCCAGCGAATAGAGCTGCAGGGGATGGCGGCCGACGGGCAGTTCCTTGTCATGCGTCGGCCCGGCGATCGGGCGGTTGATGCTGGCAAACTGGCCGCCGTTGGGCTTGTTCCAGGTCCAGACTTGGGGTGGCACGTACTGCGATGAATCAGGCATCTCGACTCTCCACGCCTCAGGGGAATGGGCCCTTATACCACCGGCGCACAGGGGGACGGAAAGGCCGCACCACCGGCCCGAGCCGGAGGCTTGCTGCGGCTGGGATTAGAATTTCTCGTCCGGATCGACCTTCGTATCGGGCGGCAGGTCGAGCCAGGCCAGCGCCTCGGCGACAGTGTCGAACATGGCGCACGGCCGCCGGCCGCGCAGGCGCTTGATGAAGTAGTCGGCGCTTTCGCGTCCGGCATCGGACGACATGACCAGCGCCATGTGACCGCCCGACACCGCAGGCCTGGCCCTGTCGCCCGCTTCCTGGGCCCAGGCCGCGAGATCCTCCGGCTGGATATCAAAGTTCACGGCGCGGAAGACGCCCAGCGCCCGGTAGCCCCCGGCGCCCGCCGCGGCCAGATCCGCCAGCAAGTCGACGTAGTTCTGGCGTGTCACCTCGCCCGTCACCCTGAAGAGGATGAAGCGGGTATTGTGGTCTGCGGTCCACGTGATAGGCATCGCGAAGCGTCGCACACCGGTTGTCCTGACGCCACCCATGTCGCGGTCTCGTGAGGGACAGGAGGAGCACAGATGCGCCAGCAGTGGACGCGCGCAACGGCAGCGGCTTCCGTCAGCCTCGAGGAGGCAACGGCGCTGGTGCGGCCGCTGCCGGGCGCGCCGCGCGTGTCGTCCATCACGACGCTGTCGGGCGGTTTGGCCAACACCAATCTTCGCCTGGATTTCGCGGACGATCATCCCCCGGTCGTGCTGCGACTTTACCAGCGCGACCCGGCGCAGGCCGCCAAGGAGCGCGCGCTTCATGCGCTGGCCGCGCGGCACGATCTGCCGGTGCCGCGCCTGTGGTGGGGCGCCGACGACAACCCGGTGACCGGGTCGCCCTATGCCGTCGTCGACTGGGTGGACGGGCAAGTCCTTGATGATGTCGCGATGGCGTTGGAAGGCCGTTCGCTGCAAGTGCTGGGCACCTCGATCGGCGCAGCATTGGCCCGGATCCACGGTGTGATGTTCGATACGGCAGGTTTCTTCGACCGTGCACTGAATGTCGCGACGCCGATCGATGTCGGCGCCGCCGGTCTGCGCGCATTCCTGCAGCGCTGTTAGATCGACGGTCCCGGCGGCGAGCGCCTGGGCGGCGACCTCACGCGCGCCCTGATGGCGTTCGTCGACGCCGAGGCGGCGCTTCTCGATACCTGGGAAGGCCGCCCATGCCTCACCCATGCCGACTTCGGCGGCACCAACATTCTGGTCCGGCCGGTCGGCGAGGGATGGGCGCTGGCGGCGGTGCTGGATTGGGAGTTCGCCTTCGCCGGCAGTCCGTTCTTCGACCTGGGGAACCTGTTGCGCCCGCCCCTGGGCCGGCTGCCCGGCTTCGCCGATGCCGTCGCCGCCGGCTACACCGGTGCCGGGCATACGCTGCCGCCACGATGGCGCGAGATGGCGGTAATGGCCGACCTCATCGCCTGGGCCGATTTCCTTGCCCGCGAAACGCCGCCGCCCGGCGTCATCGCCACCGCGCGCGAGCGCATCCGCGATACCATCGCGCGCGAGTTCTCGTGACCGTCAAGCCGGCAGCGTCGGCGCCCGTCGGTGATGGTCCGTGACCTGCTGGTAGGCGTGCGCGATCGCATACAGCGTCGCTTCGGCGAAGGGCCGGCCGACCAGCTGCAGGCCCAATGGCAGGCCGTTGCTGTCGGCGCCGCAGGGCACGGAGAGCGCCGGCAGGCCCAGCAGGTTGAACGGGCGCGTGAAGCGCGAGAAGCGCGCCAGGATGGCGAGTGCCGTGGCGCCGGGCTGGCGCTCGACGTCGGTCGCGGCGCGCGTCGGCGTGGCGAACGGCATGGTCGGCAGCAGCAGCGCGTCGATGCCGTCCATTGTCGTGGCGAGAAACGCCTCGGTGTGGTGCGTGCGCAGGCGCAGTGCATCGATGTACTGCGTCGCCGGAATCAGGAAGCCGGCCTCCATCCGCCAGCGCACCTGGTTGGAATAGTCCTGCGGCCGCGCTTCGAGCCACGGGCGATGCATTGACGCCGCCTCGCACTTGATGATGGTCTCGGCCGTGTCGAATAGCGGCGCCAGGTCTGGCAGGCGGACATCGACGATGCGTATGCCCAGCCGCTCGAGATCGGCGCGGGCGCGGTCCAACACTGAGAGGACATCGGCATCGACGCCGTCGAGCGTCGCCGGCAGGCCCAGGCGCAAACCGGTGACGGGCTGGCCGAGCGCCGCTTCGTAGTCCGGTACCGCCTGTGGGCTCGCCGTGGAGTCGGCGGCATCGGTGCCGGCGATGATCGACAGCAGCCGCGCGTTGTCGGCAACGCTGCGTGTGAGCGGGCCGACATGATCGAGGCTCCACGAGCGGGGCAGGGCGCCGAAGCGGCTGACCCGGCCATAGGTCGGCTTCATGCCGACCACGCCGCAGATCGCCGCCGGCATGCGGATCGAGCCGCCGGTGTCGGAGCCCAGCGCGCCGAACACCAGGCGCGCCGCCACCGACGCACCCGCGCCGCTCGATGAGCCGCCCGTCACGCGCGCCGGATCCCAGGGATTGCAGCAGTCGCCGACATGGATGTTGTGCCCGGTCGGCCCGGCGGCGAACTCGGCCATGTTCAAGGTGCCGAGGTCGACGGCGCCGGCGGCGTCCAGGCGATCGATCACCGTGGCGGTGCGGTCGGCGATCCAGTCGCGGCGGATCGCGCTGCCGCCAGTCGAGATCCGGCCGGTGCGGTAGAACATGTCCTTGTGCGCCAGCGGCACGCCATGCAGCTTGCCGCGCAACCGGCCCGCGGCGCGCTCGCGGTCACGCTCGTGTGCCGTCGCCAACGCTGCTTCACGGTCCAGGCGGATGAAGGCGTTGATGCGCGGTTGCCAGGCCTCGATGCGCGCCAGGCATGCCTCGGTCACCGCCACCGACGTCGTGCGCCCCTCGGCGATGGCGGCGGCGATCGCCGTCAGCGATGTCCCGTCGTTCATCGCGGCGCGGGCGTGGCCAGCAGGGCCGCGTAGGCAGCGGGGTCGTCGTCGAACGAGAGCTGGCCGGTGGCGGCGCGCACGGCGCCGTTGAGGCGATCGACTTCGGCTGCGAGCTCGGCGGCACGCGCCGGCGGCAGGCGAATGCCTTGCAGGTCAGCCGCGAGGTCGGCTATCAGCGTGGCTCTGTCTTTCATGGGATTCCCTGTGCGTCACGATCATGATGGCGTGGCGGCCAGCACGTTGTCGAGGCACGCAACATGACGCGCACCGCTCTTCTTCTGACGCTGGCCGGCATCCTGGGGGCCCTGGCCGTCGCGCTGGGCGCCTGGGCGGCACACGGACTGGAAGCCGCTTACGGCGTGCGCGCCGTGTCACTTGTGGAAACCGCCGTGCGCTATCAGTTCTGGCACGTGCTGGCGATGATCGGCGCGCTATCGCTCAACCGCATCGCGCACCAGCAGCACCCGTCCGTTGATGCCGACTGGCTGATCCGCGCCACCCAGCTTTTCGCGCTCGGCACGATCATCTTTTGCGGCGCGCTCTATGCACTGGCCTTCGGCGGCCCGCGCTGGATGGGCGCCGTGGCGCCGGTCGGCGGCATCGGCCTGATCGCCGGCTGGCTGGCGCTGGCCTGGGGCGCCGCGCGCGCCTTCAACGAGCCGCAAGCGCGTGGTTGATCTCTATCGGTGCTTTGCGCGATGCTGCGCGGCTGAGCGATAGGGGAGAGAGATCATGGCCGCGCCGTTTTGTCCCACCGTTACCGGCGCGCTGCAGATGGGCAGCACCGGCGCCGCGATGGTGCTCACCGCCTGCAAGGCACGCATCGCCGAGCGTGAAGATGCCGTCGGCGCCTGGGAAGTGGTCGACGTGCGTGCCGCCATGGACTCCGCACCGGTGAGCGGGCCGCTGACCGGCCTGCCGATCGGCGTGAAGGACATCATCGACACCACGGCGTTCCCGACCACCTACGGCTCGCCGATCTTCGCCGGCCATCGCCCGGCGGCGGACGCCGCCTGCGTGACGGCGCTGAAGCAGGCCGGCGCGCTGGTGCTGGGCAAGACCGTCACCACGGAGTTTGCCTCGGCCCATCCCGGCAAGACCCGCAACCCGCACAACCCGGCCCACACGCCGGGCGGCTCGTCGAGCGGCTCGGCCGCCGCGGTGGCTGACGGCATGGTGCCGGTGGCGCTGGGCTCGCAGACCGCGGGCTCGGTGATCCGGCCGGCCGCCTACTGCGGCGTCGTCGGCTACAAGGGCACCTACGGCTGGACGGACCTGACCGGCGTCCATCCGCTGGCGCCGTCGCTCGATACCCTGGGCCTGTTCACGCGCCGGGTCGTCGACATCGCGCCGGTACGCGCGGTGCTGGCACCCGGCGCGCGCGCCACCATCACGGCGCGCCAGCCCGCGCGCATCCGCCTGTTCCGGACGCCGATGTGGGAGCAGGCGTCATCCGAAGCGCGTCGCGCCGTGGAACGTGCCTTGCGCATGGTGGGCGATGCCGACGCGGCCACCGACGAGGTGCCGGTGCCGGCATCATGGGCCGATATCGTCGCCACCCAGACCACCATCATGCTCGCCGACATGGGCCGGCAGTTCGCGACCGTGCTGCGCGATCACGGCGCCAAGCTCAGCCCTGCGATCCGCGCTCAGATCGAGCAGGGCCAGAAGACCACGTCAGACGTCGAGCAGGCCGCGCGCGCCAAGGCCGATGCTCTGCGTGCCGAAATCGCCGAGCTGTTGCCGGCCGGCGACGTGTGGATCACGCTGGCCGCGCCGGGCGAGGCGCCGCAAGGCCTGGAAGCCACCGGCGATCCGATGTTCAACCGCCCATGGACCTTGCTGGGCGTGCCTTGCGTGGCGCTGCCTTATCGCCAGGGTCCCAACGGCCTGCCGCTGTCAGTGCAGCTGGTGGCCGCGCGCGGCACCGACGACGACCTGCTCGACGCCGCCGCCTGGATCGAGGACGTGCTGGGGTAGGGCGCGTCTCTCGCCCGGGATGTCGGTGACGACTTAGACTGCGGCCAGGGCTCGGCAGGGCTGTCGCATACGGCACTGACCTCACCCTGAGGAGCGAGCGCAGCGAGCGTCTCGAAGGGTGGGCAACGCACGCCCATAGCTGAACGACTGGTGGAAACTATAGCCCATCCTTCGAGACGCCGGCTCCGCCGGCTCCTCAGGATGAGGGTGTGCGCGGCCAGATGCGATTGCCCTTGGGCGCCGGGGGATCATTCGGCGGGTGGATTGAGACCATTCTCGTGGATGGCATGCTCGAGCAGCGCGATGCCCTCGGTGAAACGGCCGGCGTGGCAAGCCTCCTCGCCCAGGATTCGATTGGTCTGGCCCTGGGGTACGTCGTGATGGCCCACCGCGCCACCATGGTCGTCATAGTACGCGGCCAGCGTATCGCAGCGCGCCGGACCCGACGTCGACGTGTTGGCGTTGTGGGCCTGGGCCATGGTGGTGAGGCCGACGACGAGGCAACTGGCAATCAGCAAACGTGAGGCGATCATTGTACGCTCCATCAACGAGGTGCTGCACGACACCTACCGACGGGACATGGGTGGGGCGATTGACCGGCCGCTGACGGCCGTCTCGCATCACCGAACAGTGATCCTCGGTTCGGGTGGACGATTCGCCGAATTCAAACCGAGACACCATCCGTCGGCACTTGAACCCCCGGAACCACACGTGATATACATAGAATATGTATATCTAGAGAGGCTGTTATGCAGGTTTCAAAGTGGGGCAACAGTCTCGCCATCCGTCTTCCCCAGGCAGTGGTCGAGGCCCTCAGGCTCAAGGAAGGCGACGAGATCGAGATCACCATCGCCGGCTCGCGTCACTTCGAAGTTTCCCGTGACCGAAAGCGCGAGGAGGCACTGAAGCGACTGCGCGCCCTGAAACGGCCCTTGCCTGCGGGGTTCACGTTCGACCGGGAAGAGGCGAATGAACGCTAAGCCGTTCCTCGACACAAACATTGTCGTCTATGCGTTCAGTTCAAACGATCCGCGGAGTGGTCGAGCGGAGGCGCTGTTGGCAGCAGGCGGCGTCATCAGCGTTCAGGTGCTGAATGAGTTCGTGAATGTTGCCTACCGCAAGCAGGGACGCGGCTGGGATGAAGTCGACGAGGCACTTGGTGTCCTGAAAATTTTGCTCGATCCGCCTCAGCCGCTAACCGTCGAGGTGCACGAAGCGGCCGTCAAGATCGCGCGCAATCATGGCTTCTCGATCTACGACAGCCTGATCATCGCCGCGGCGCTGCGCGCCGGCTGCTCCATCCTCTATTCCGAGGATCTTCAACACGGGCAAATAATCGAACAACTGACGGTTCAAAATCCGTTTGCCAAATAAGGTATCTGACCAGGTCCAATATCAGGCCAACCCGTCGCACCAGTGACAGGGCGGCGCGGGCAAACCCCAGACAGTAGCAAACCGCGTGCCGGCGAGCGCGAATCCGCGCCGTCAGTCCGTGCATGCGTGCATGGCTGCGGCCGCTGGCCGATCAATTGACAGGCCGGACATCGATTTCTATGGTCCAGGAAACGGGAACGTAGTTCCATAATTCGGAACATCGATGAGCGCTCTGTCGAATGCCGTGACCATCCTGCGCTGGCTGCGCCAGCACGGGCCGGAGGTCGGCGTCACCGAGGTGGCCACGGCGCTCGACCTGCCCAAGAGCACGGCATCGCGGGTACTCAAGGACATGGCCGTGCACGGGCTGCTGGAACGCGATGCGGCAACGGCGCGCTACCGGGTCGGCATGCTGCTGCTGGAGGTCGGGCGGCACTACGGCGCCGGGCAGCCGCTGATCGAGGCCGCCGACGCGACGATGGCCGAGCTGACGCGCCGCACCGGTCACGCTACGGGCATCTCGTTGTTGGACGGCGTCGACGTGGTGGTGTTGCGCAGCCGTGCCGGCACGCGGCCGCTGCGGGTCGTGACGCCGCCGGGCAAGCGCGGGCCCGGCTGGGCCACATCGACCGGACGATGCCTGCTGGCGCGTTTGGACGACGCCGAGATCGCGCGGCGTTTTGCCGTGTTCCCCAGGCCGCCGTTGCCGGCCGCGCCGCGGTCCTTGTCGGCCTTGATGGAACGCGTGCGGCAGGTCCGTGCCGTGGGCTGGGAGGCGGCGGAGGAAGAATCGATGCCCGGCGTGGCGGCCGTTTCGGTCTCGGTGGCCGACCCGCGCACGGACGAGGCGGTGGCGCTCTATTTCGCCTTCTCGGCGCTGCATGTCGACAAGCGCGAGCAGCGCGAGCTGGTGACGCTGTTGCGCGAGTCGGCGGCGCAGCTTTCGGCGCAGTTCGGTGATGCGTCGCCGGCCCGCGCCTTGCGGAGGGTCCATGGCTAGCCTTAGCGAGGCCGCCACGCTGCCGTTGCCGCCGTTGCCGCATCAGGCGCGGCCGTCGGTATCGCCGATGGCCTGGCTGGTCGGGCCGGCGCTGCTGCTGTTCGTGATCTTCTTCGTGCTGCCGTTTGCCGTGATGGCGGTGCTGTCGGTGATGAGCGGCAACCCGGCGCAGAACCCCAACGTCTATTTCACGGCGCGCCACTACCAGCGCTTCCTGGGCGACGATCTCTATCACGACGCGCTGTGGTCGACCCTGCGCATCGGCATCATCACCACGCTGGCGTCGCTGCTGATCGGCTATCCCCTGGCGCATTGGATGGCGCGGATGAAATCGCGCCTGGGCCACGCGCTGCTGCTGATGGCGGTCATCGCGCCGATGCTGACCGGCATCGTGGTGCGCACCTTCGCCTGGATGACGATCCTGCAGGACAAGGGCGTCATCAACACGACGCTGATCGGGCTCGGCCTGATCGAGAAGCCGCTGCCGCTGATGTACAACGAGTTCGGCACCGTGGTGGCGCTGGTGCACATCTACGTGCCGTTCATGGTGCTGACGCTCACTGGCGTGATCGGCCGCATCGACGAACGCCTGGAGCAGGCGGCGCGCAATCTCGGCGCCTCGCGCCTGCGCGCCTTCCTCGAGGTCACCCTGCCGCTCAGCCTGCCCGGCATCTTCGCGGGCTCGCTGCTGGTGTTTGCGCTCTCGATCAGCGCCTATGTGACGCCGTTCCTGATGGGCGGCACCAACGTGCTGACCCTGCCGATGCTGATCTACCAGCAGGTCAGCTCGTCGTTCAATCTCGGCTTCGCCGGCGCGCTGGGTGTCATCCTGCTGGCGGTGTCGCTGGTCGTGGTGATCGCCTACAACCACGTGCTGGCGCGCTTCTCCGGACCGGAGGGGCTGACATGAGGTCGCGCAGCATCGATCCTGGCCGCATCGCCTACTACACGCTGAACGGCGCCATCATCGCCTTCCTGCTGACGCCGATCGCCATCGTCGCCGTCTTCGCGCTCAATCCGACACCTTACATTTCGTTCCCGCCAGTCGGCATCACCGGCCGCTGGTTCGCCAAGTTCTTCGCCACCGACGATTTCATGGTCGCGCTGTGGCTGAGCCTGCGCGTGGCGGTGGTGGTGCTGCTGCTGTCGATGCTGATCGGCGGCGCCTGCGCACTGGCGCTGGCGCGCGGCCGGTTGCCCGGCGCGCGCGTGCTCACCGCCTTCTTCATGTCGCCGCTCATGCTGCCGGCGATCCTCACCGGCCTGGCGCTGTTCCAGGTCTTCCAGCTCGCCGAGCTCGACCGGCCGGTCTGGGGCTTGATCGTGGGCCACACCCTGGTGGCGGTGCCCTATGTGCTGCGCACGACCTTGGCGGTGCTGGCCAACTTCGACACACGCGTCGAGGAAGCCGCCGCCAGCCTCGGTGCCTCGCCGCTGCGGGTCTTCTTCGAGGTGACCCTGCCGCTGATCCGTCCTGGCGTGGTCGCCGGCGGCATCTTCGCCTTCATCGTGTCGTTCGACCAGTTCCCGATCTCGCTGTTCCTGGTGCCGCCCAAGGGCG
>Ga0187894_10003756_pt1 | contig 16742 bp, 11 predicted proteins | sample GBC1701081metaG_FD_136650 | JGI IMG/M metagenome (GOLD analysis project Ga0187894, IMG submission 136650) | White microbial mat communities from a lava cave in the Kipuka Kanohina Cave System on the Island of Hawaii, USA - GBC170108-1 metaG ... | reverse complement strand
TTCTAAATTATTTGTTAGCCCTACGTAAATGTAGTTTCTAACAAGACTTTTTATAGCATATACAAAGAACATCTATTTGTCTACCAATCCTGCCTGCCGGCAGGCAGGTTCGCCACCTGGGCATTAAACCGTTATTGAATTCGAGTAAAATCAGGGAACTGTCAACCCATTTTCAACAAGGCGACAAATGTAACAAGCTTATGGATTTTAACAAAATAACCACCACATGCACCCTTCGGGATGAACGCGGTGGTTAACCAAATCTGAATTGACCGGCAATAAAATGAAAATTTCTTTTCTTCTCGAACTACGACTGAGTGGACCCGGCTTTGTTCAACTTACTGGCACTTAAAAAAAACACTGTATGAAACAGAACAAATGTGGTAATTGCTAAAATCATATCTCCCTCGTTTAAATTGACAATGCAAAGGTGCGCAGCCATTTTCGATCATGACTGTCGATTCGTGTTCTTGCGTCACGGCTGTAAGATTTGGCATGGTTTTGTCAATTTAGCGACCGTGCCACTGGTCAGATTTTAAGGAAAAAACTAACCAGGGCGTTCTATATTGCAGATTCAATACGCTAAATAACAGTTTATGATAAGGGAAATGAAAGGTGTTTTTACTACCGTAGTCTTCAGTTTATACCTCTCCGGTAACATTTTTGGACTTCAGGGTGAATCAACAGCACAGGAAAGTACAGTTTTCCCTCAAGACTGGTTTCTCCGGGATCCGGAAACTGACAAACTTCAGGGGCTAAGCGTGGAGAAAGCGTATTCGCTGCTTAAGGGAAGGCCTTCCCGAACGGTAATTGTCGCTGTGATTGATACCGGTGTTGATTTCAATCATGAAGATTTAAAGGACGTGATGTGGGTGAATGAAAAAGAAATTGCCGGTAACGGTATCGATGATGACAAGAACGGTTATGCAGATGACGTGTATGGATGGAATTTTATTGGCGGCATGAACGGAGATGTAAAGAAAGATACATACGAACTCACCCGCGAATATGTGAGGCTGAAAGCAGTATATGAAAATATTGATGAGAAGAAATTAAGCAAAAAGAACAAGTCTGAGTATGAATACTGGCTTCTTATCAAAGACCGCTTCACTAAATACAGAACTGAAAAAGAAGAAGAGTATAAATCGTGTTCCGTACAACTCAGCCAGTATAAATCTTTCTATCAAAATTTGACAGATGCCATCGCATTGGTGAAAACCACGTATCAAGTTGAAAAAATTTCTCCTGCCGTAATTGATACGATCAGGAGCACCGTCCCCAAAATGAGGTTTGCGAAATACATACTCAACGTGATCTATGAAAATGAAGGTAAGGATTCAGAGGTAGAAAAAATTGCAGGTGAACTAAAGTTCATCATCGAGCACAACAGCGAAGTGTGTGATAATTATAAAACAGCGATCGAATACGGTTACAATCCCGATTTCAATCCTCGCACAATTGTAGGCGACACCTATTCAGATCTGGAAAAGCGTAGCTATGGAAACAACAATGTGAAGGGCATCAGTCCGGTTCACGGAACCCATGTGGCTGGTATTATTGCGGCCAACCGGAAAAATGATATCGGCATGAAGGGTATTGCTGACAACGTGAGGATAATGGCCTTGCGGGCAGTACCCAATGGAGATGAACGTGATAAAGACATAGCCAATTCAATATTTTATGCGGTTGACAACGGTGCATTGGTTATTAACATGAGTTTCGGTAAAGATTACTCTCCCCAAAAAGAATATGTTGACAAAGCCGTGAAGTATGCAGAATCAAAGGGCGTGGTGCTGGTACACGGAGCCGGAAATGATGATGATGACAATGACACTAAACCGTCTTACCCCTGTCGAATCTACGAAGATGGAAAACAAGCTACGAACTGGATTGAAGTAGGTGCTTCTTCATGGGAAGCTGACAGTTCGCTCGTAGCTGAGTTCTCAAACTATGGAAAAAAGACTGTGGATGTGTTTGCACCCGGAGTTAAAATATACTCCACCACACCTGACAATACCTATCGCGAACAAGATGGTACCAGCATGGCGAGCCCTGCTGTTGCAGGAGTTGCAGCCTTGCTGATGTCTTATTTCCCAAATCTCACCGCCACGCAAGTGCGGGAAATCTTACGCCAATCCTCCCGCAAATTCGACAACCTTCGTGTAAACAAACCCGGAAGCACCGAGGACATAAACTTTAGTGAACTGAGCATTTCAGGTGGGTTGGTAAATGCGTATGAGGCAGTGAAGCTTGCATTGACCATGAAAGGCTCTCTAATCGAAAAATAACGTACACATTTGTTCGGAATCATTACTGTTACGCGATATTGATTTTGAGTATTTTGCGCTGTAATCGCAATCTGTATCAGGGTGACTTTAAAAATCCGGATTCTTGTTTTTCTCTTCATTCTCAATGCATCAATAGCGTTGGGGCAGGATCAGATAAAATTGGATAGCCTTCAATTGCAATTATCCGGTGTCGTGGAAGACACGCTCAAGATTACAACACTCCTTCAAATTTCTGACTTCTATTTCAATAGTAACTACCTCCGTTCAATAGAGTTTGCAAAACAGGCTAAGGAGTTAGCTCAAAAAAACAGTTTCATAATATTAGAAGCTAAATCAGAAAACAGAATTGCCAATGTTTATACTGCTATCGGTGATTACAAAAACGCATCAATACATTATTTCAACGCGCTTAAAATTTATGAAACTGAGAAAGACACGGTTGGCATACTCTCGCTGCATAACAATTTGGGTATTGTATATGATCGCCTTCGGGAATTTGACAAAGCCCTCACACATTACCTTATAGCCCGGGATTTATTCAATCATTTACGATCCAGCCAGCAAAAAAGTTTTACCATACCCTCCTTATATAATAACATTGCCAATATCTATCAAACAAAAAACGATTTTAAATCTGCTTTAGAATACTACGATAAGGCATTAACAGTAGCCAATGAAAGGAACAATAAATCGGTTCAGGGTATTGCACTTAACAATCTTGGAAAACTTCATCTGATTGACCTGAAGCAACCAGAAAAAGCAATTGAGTATTTGCTGCGGGGGCTAAGCGTTCGTGAAGAAATTGGTGACAAGGGCGAAATTGCAAAATCCCTGATTGTGTTGAGTGATTATTACGTGAGGCAAAAGAATTTAGATGAAGGAAAACGCTGTGCAGAAAGGGGATTGCAGTTAGGAGTGGAGATTGGCTCACTCTCGATACAACAAAGTGCATATGAATATTTGTCAAAACTGGAAGAAGCAAGGGGAGATCACCCAGCGTCTCTTCAGGCTTTCAAGCAATTCAAAAAGTTTGGCGATAGCATTCAAAACCAATCAGCGAGCAGCGAAATGACACGCTTGCAATTGCAATACGATTTTGAAAAAACAGAAAAACTAAGAAAGGAAGAAGCTGACCAGTCCCGTTTCCGTTACCTGACGACCATCATTGCGTTGTCGGTCGGTCTTTTAGTTGCGATACTTATAACTGCCATTATTCGATCAAAAGCAAGGCAAACTGAGTTGAAACGGAAAAACCTTGCCCAGGATGTAGAGATCAAGAATAAAGAACTCACTACAAATGTGATGTACTTGATTCGTAAAAATGAATTGATCAACAATGTGGCGGAACGATTGCTGAGTGTTCAATCAAACGCATCCACCGAGAACCATAAAGTAGTTCACGATATTATTCTGGATCTCCAGAAAGAAGCCGATAATGACAGCTGGAAAGAGTTCGAGTTACGGTTCAACCAGGTACACAGCGATTTCTATAATAACCTCAGAAAATTATATCCCGGCCTCTCCCCTGCCGATGAGAAACTTTGCGCCTTTTTACGATTGAATATGAGTTCGAAAGAAATCGCGGCTATTACTCAGCAAAGCATCAAAAGTGTGGAAGTAGCCCGTGCCCGGCTTCGCAAAAAACTTAACCTGACCAACACCACCTCCAACCTGGTCACGCATTTAACAAACCTGTAGCGTAAAACAGGTCAATCGTTGATTTCAAGGTCTTTAACAGCCTGCTAAGGTCAAGCTATGGTGGCTTGAGTGGAAATTCTATGGCTAAATCTGGGTTGGTAGTAGTTATTCAAAGGGTAAAATTTTCCTAAATGAGGCTGGCAAAACTTCCTTTGGCCATTCAAACAAAAACCCAAACAATCCCATGGAAGAGAAAGGGAAAAACGAACAATTAATTGACAAACTTATAAAGAAGCGTAAACAGGAGAATGACGCTTTTATCAAGTTGCTCCATGCTATGGAAACAAAAGGAAATGCAGAAGGAGAAAACGCAAAACTTAAAGGGAAAAACAAACCCTGATCAACAAGGAGTAAGCAAGTGGTATCGGTTTCTCCTCCTTCCTCTTGATATTCTGAAAATGTTTTTGAATCCACATCTTAAATAATACTCAACTTAACCTAACGCTATGAATAATTATCTACAAACAATTGCAAGACGAGCCTTTCTTTTAGGGGCGTTCTTCTTGTGTACTACCGCTGTGTGGGCACAGGTATATCAGAACGGTGTTCGGAAAGGAATGGTAAAAGTAAAGTTTACCTCCTCCATGACTACTTCCCTCAGTCAAATGAAGGTCAGCGCAAAGAGCAGCGGACTCACCACAGGCATTGAAACTTTCGATGCAGTGGCGAAGACGACCCAGGCGACAAATATGTATCGCCTGTTTCCTTACGATGCTAAGTATGAAAGTAAACTTCGCAAGCATGGATTGCATTTATGGTACGTGGTTGAAATCAAAGAGAATGCTGACCCTACAACCGCTGTTACACAATTTAAACAATTGAAAGAGGTAGCAGTGGCGGAAATTGAGCATGAAAAAATACTGGCTCCATATCAGGTGAAGGAGTATCAAAGTTCAATTAGTCCCAGAAGCACCTCAGCTTTTAATGATCCGCTTTTAAAGGATCAATGGCACTATAACAATACCGGTCAAACTGGTTTTGTTGATGGAGCAGATATTAATTTATTCGAGGCATGGCAAACAACTACAGGCAGCCGCGAAATCATTGTATCAATTCACGACCAGGGTGTAGATGTAAAGCATCCTGATTTAGCAGCCAATATTTGGAACAACCAGGCTGAACTAACGGGTATTGATGGAGTAGATGATGATGGAAACGGGTACATCGATGATATCCATGGATGGAACTTTGACAGAAACAGCGGTTCGATTGATGCAGAATTTCACGGAACCCACGTTGCCGGTACCATTGCTGCCGTTAATAACAATGGCATTGGAGTAGCCGGAGTAGCCGGTGGAAGTGGTAACAATGACGGAGTACGCATCATGTCGCTCCAATCACTGGGTGGTGGAAGAATAGAAAACACGTTTATCTATGCGGCTAATAATGGTTCAGTAATTTCTCAAAACAGCTGGGGATACAATGAACCCGGGTACGTTGATCAATCCATTCTAGATGCGATAGATTATTTCATTGCAGAAGCTGGTGATTATCCGGGCAGCCCGATGAAAGGCGGTGTGGTAATTTTTGCAGCGGGTAATAGCGATTGGGATGCAGATTGGTATCCTGGATATTACGAAAATACCATCGCAGTCAGCTCCATCGGACCTGATTGGAAAAAAGCAAGTTACTCCAATTACGGAACCTGGGTTGACATTGCTGCCCCGGGCGGAGAAGTTCAATTAGGCTCGAAGAATGGCGTGTTGAGTACACTGCCAAATTCAAAATACGGATACCTGGAAGGTACGTCCATGGCCTGTCCACATGTATCAGGTGTTGCCGCACTGGTGTTGGCGAACCGAACCAGTCAATTAACACCAGCCGTTTTATGGACGAAATTACTAACGGGTGTAGTTGACATCGATACTCATAATCCAGATTATGCAGGAAAACTTGGCACCGGTATGTTGGATGCCAATTTGGCAATTCAAAACAATGCAGGAATTGCGCCTGATCCAATTACCGATTTATCGCTCGTAGGCATTGCTCAGGAATTCGCCACTATTACATGGAAAGTTCCCGCTGATCAGGACGATGGCCAACCTGTAAACTTCAGGGTTTTGGTTCATAACCAACCTATTACTGCCAGTAATATTTCGGAAGCACGTCAATCGGTTATTATCAATAAATCGGCTGTTGGAGAATCCATCAACTTCAGTGTTGAAAATTTGTTAGGCCAAACCCAATATTATTTTGCGGTTATGTCCACCGACCGTTGGAATAATATTTCCGGATTGTCCAACGTGATTACGGCTACTACAAATACAGGGCCTGCCATTGCAGTTGATGAAGCCAGCCAGGAAATTACATTAGATATTGATATCGCTAATGGAACAACGGCCAGCCACGAAATCACAATTCTAAACAATGCAGAAGGCTTGCTTCGCTGGGAGTACTTCACCAGACATAAGAGCACGGAGTTTTCTTTTTCTTCAACAGGGCTACACTATCCGCAGATCAAGAATCAGAAGGTTGCTAATCTTGGAAAAGTTGCGATGAAAAATACTTCAGCACCAAAACCAACCGCCACTGCAACCACAATGGCATTTGAAGAAAGTGAAAAGAATTATATAAGCTATATTGAAGCGATCATTGGAGAAGAGGATTTAACCCTGACTAATTCCTCAGCCACTAAATTTTTTGTTGATGAGGAAGATGGCTTTAATCTGACTCGTGTTCGGATGTATTTAAAGCATAACCCGGAAAAAGGACCGGTAATAGTTGAGATTTATAAAGGAACATCAATTAACAAGCAATCGCTTATTCATGCACAAGAATATGCTGCAGGGGGAGACTACGAGCACACAGCCTACATCGATCTTACTGAACAATTATATTTTGAAAAAGGAGAAACGTTTTGGGTTGTCTTCCATGTTCCGGCAGGAAACAAATATCCATTAGGAATTGCCTGGGAAAAGGAAAATCCGCAATCAGAATATTGTTACATGTCCTTTGACTTGGGTAAGTCATGGGTAACACTTAACGAGGCACTTACGGGGAAACCAAATAAAGAAAAGTATGTGTGGGCAACTGTTGCTGTTAGTAGCAATCCGTACCTGGGTGAATACATCACGCTAAATCCTTCGTCTGGTGAAATCGAGGGAATGGGCAATGGCGCTACAACTCTTTCGGTGGACGCTGCTACGCTTATCAATGGAACGTATCGTTCAAATGTTATTTTGACTTCAAACGATGCAGTCAATCAAGAACTACGCGTACCGGTTACACTGAATGTGTCCGGACAGACACCAAAATTGTCTGCTATTGAAACCCTGGATTTTAGCAGTGTATTTCAAGGTGCGTCAAAAGAATTGACTGTAACAATCAGCAATTCAGGGCTTGGCAATTACAACGATGTTATGTTTGAAATAACCAATCCGCAGTATGAAATTGTTGGTTGGCCATCTTCACAAATAAAAGCCAAGGAAGAACTAACACTTACCATCAAATATTCTCCAGGCGAGTTGGGTAATGATAATGGTCTGCTGCGGATAACATCTGCCAGCAACCCTAAAACGCTCAACGTTATTTTGTTTGGCGTAAGTACACCCCCCGCGGCTATAACCGTTCTGCCGCTTATGCAGACAATCGATAATTTAACAATCGGTGATGAGGTGACAGCCAACATTACAGTTGAAAATACCGGTCAGGCAGCGCTGAAATATTTTGTTCCGGGATTTGACAATTCAGGTATTAGCGAAAACTGGACAGAAGATTATCATAGCTATGGATATCAGTTCAGAACCAGCTACCCCGAAGAGATAGATCCAATAGCCTACGATTTTCAGGATATTTCAGGTACCGGTGAAAACATTACGGATCATTTCAGGGCAAATAACAATCGCTACTACGAATTAGATATGGGCTTTACGTTCCCGTATTATAAAGACAGTATGACTAAACTGTACATTTCACATAAAGGGTTTACAACGTTTAGCGCGGATGTTAACCCGATTAACCTCCCTAATTTGAACGGAGCTCCGTGGAGTCCTAAAGGTTATATTTCTGTGTTGGGTCAATTTGTGGATTTAGCTGCCGGTGGAGAAATATTTTACCAGGTAGAACAAGACCACGTAATTGTTCAATACCATGCGATTGGTGATTCCTGGAGCGGCTTCAATACTGCACAAATCGTTTTGCATGCTAATGGAGACATCCGTTTCTACTACGAGACTATTGGTTATAGCAGTACCTACTATTTGACCATCCTGGTTGAAGATTTTGATCAAACCGATGGGATTTTAATCAACAATTGGCAAAAACAGACCCCCGTATATTCCGGACTGGCGCTTGGTTTAGATTACCCAGGTCCTAGTATCATTACCGCTATCACGAATGGTGGAGGAATTTTGATGCCAGGCGAAACAGCCAGTTTGGATATTACTATGAACACTTCAACGCTTCCTGAAGGTGAGGTAACGCGCTTTGTCAATATTATAAGCAATGACCCGCTAAATGGACAACAGATTGCGCGGGTGAATTTAAATATTATAGAAGGTGGAGTTGCTGATATAATTGTTTCCTCCAACGAAATTGCCTTTGGCGATGTGTTCCAGGGAGCAACCGTTTCGCGCAAGCTCAGCATGAAGAATAATGGAACCGCTGCCGTAATCATCACTAACGTAACACTCGATAACAATAGCTTCTCTGTTTATGGGGATTATCCGGCTGATCTTTTGCCCGGGCTGGCTGTTCAGTTTGAAATAGAAATTCCTACAGAAACGGTAACCAACTTAACGGACGTATTACGTATCACTGACAATGAAGGTACTGAGTACACCATCAGTCTTTCCGGAAACGTGGTAGATGCTCCGGCAATCGTGACGGACCTCACGCCTATAGTTGAAACGTTGGAGCATGGAGAAACCTCCAGTCATCCGATGAATTTTGAGAATACCGGTCTCGCCAATTTGGAAATTGTAGCTACAGGAACACAGTGGTTGACGTTGAAAAAGACACTGGGACCAAGCAGCACGCCTGACTATACCTATACTTACAAATTGTTCAATGATGGCACAAACTATCAATGGCTGGACATCCGTAAAACAGGTACACAACTTCCCTTTATTGAAGGTGATTATTTTGACCCAATGCAGTATTGGAGAACCGTTGAATTACCAAGACCTGTAACCTTCTATGGAATAGCATACACAACCATGTATGTGGCTGAGAATGGATTGATCTCATTTGATGTACAAGAAAATGTTCCATTCTTCACAGAACGTTTCCCAACCGAGACAGATTACAAAACCCTGTTAGCTCCTTTTTGGACATTCGGAGGTATTGATACATATAACTATCCAAAAGAAGAGGTTGGAATATTTATGCAACACGATGACAACAAGATTATCGTTTCATGGGAGTACCTGCAGGATAATTTTGGAGGATTGGCTGATCCAGTGTCGGCACAGGTTATTTTCTATAACAACGGAACCATGAAGTTTCAGTACAAGATTAATGGTGGTTTTGAAGCGATGTCGAATTTTACCAATATTGGAATGCAGAATGGTGACAAGTCTGATGTGGTTACTATCAATGCATTTTCCAACCAGGCACATGGAAGTGGTTTAGCCTACATTGTAACCCCTGCAGAAAAGCACATTGTAACTCCTGGAACAACGCTGGAGGCTACGGTTGAAATCAACACAACTAATATTTATGCAGGTACCTACACAGATGGTTTAACCATTCGTACGAACGTTCCAAACATGGAATCCCTGTTTAAGCCTGTTGAGCTAACCGTAACGGGAGACGCAGAAATCAACGTTCCTGAATCAATTGACTTGGGTATCATCATGGCAGTTGAAACTTCTCAGGGGCCCGCTAGTTATTCGAAAGAATTCTCGATCAAGAACACGGGTGTTGCTGAATTGAGTTTCAGCGGTATGAACATCCAGAGTTACGCACCCGAATACATCGTTGAGACGTATGTGTATGACTCCTGGTGGGGATATTGGTACTGGTCTGACGTGAATTGGCTGTGGCAGTGGCCGATCGCGAAACCCGGTGAAGAGCTCAAGATGAGAATTACGAGCATACCGACCGCTGTCGGAGTTATTGCAGAAAATCTGGTTATCAACAGCAATTTAGGTGAAACCATTGTTCCGATTACCGGAACCATAGTGATGCCCCCTGTGCTAAGCGTTAACACAGAAAGCGTTTACAGTGAGGTGAGCAACTTAACCGATACGGATACAAAACTTGTTTCCATCGACAACGTAGCAGGGCAAAGTCCATTAACCTATTCCGTAAGCATCAACTATAACAGGATTACCGCTACATCGCTGGCAACAACTGAAACGATGGCAACGCAGGCTGCCCCTTCAATTCTTACGAGTGTGGCTGCATCTCCTAAAATCGGACCGCTATCGACACAAACTGTTTTCAATAGAGTTTTCGCTCATGAAAATGCAAGTGCGCCTGCCGGTTACCTTGGTTACAATGGCCAATATGACTTCCGGGTGGCTACCAAGTTTAATGCTGGTAATGACGGATTTAACGTAACCCACATTCTGGCATATTACCGGGCACCTGAGGCTACCAGCGGTTCAGTAGAGTATGAAGTTCGCGCTGGAGGGTCGGATATTTCGGAAGCTAAGATTCTCTCAAAAGGAACGTTTACATATTCATATGGAGGTGGAGAAACCGGTGAGTGGCTTGAAATCCAATTAGCAACTGACGCCACTGTTTATCCCAACGAAGACTTCTATATCATTATAAACTATCCAATGGCCCTTGAATATCCTCAGGGATATATTGAAGGAACAGAGGCTGCTTCCGGCAGATACCAGTACTTCTATGAAGGAACATGGTACGATCTTCAGGAAGGATTTGAGGGAGCTGCATTCATGATGCGTGCCGGAGAAAAAACCTTTGTCTCAAACTCGTGGGTAAGTATTAACGGTGCTACAGAAGGAACAATTGAACCCGGTGCATCATTGGATATTCAGCTCGACTTTAAAGCTGCGTTTGGTGACCGTGGCGATCAGTTTGCTACCCTGGTTATCAATACAAATGATCCGGTAAACCCTACCGGTGAAATTCCGGTTACTCTTCATATCAACGCTGGGCCTCAATTTATGGACGTTGCTCCAATCGTGAGAGTCAACGAAGGCACTACAAAAACAGTAACAATCCATGTGGAAGATGTAGAGGGGCACACGTTTACTATTGCGCCAAAACAAACCTACACAGGCGTAAGTCATTCATTAGTGGATGAAACCTTGACGATTACTCTTTCTCCAGGATACGATGCAGCCGGTACATATGCGTATGTATTTGAAGGTACCGATCAGCTTGGAGCTAAAAGTGAAATGACCTTGAATGTTGAAGTTATTAATACAAACCGGGCACCTCAATTCATCGGAACCGAAAAAACCATGACCTTCAGTGCAACCGGACTTCTGCATGAATACGCCATCGAAGATTTCTTCTCCGATCCGGATGGCGATGAATTTACATTCACACTGGCCAACAATAATTCAACTTCAGTAGTTGTGTTTGCTTCTGAAAACTCATTCATCATCAGACCAAATGCCGTAGGTGAAGCCAAGTTAGCTTTTGCTACAACAGACAGGTATGGTGCAATAGCGAAAGACACCCTTACTGTGGTGGTAGATATTGTGTTAGGTGCTGAAGAAGATTTGCTCAACAACGGACTAGGAGTTTACCCGAACCCTGCTGTTGATGTGGCTACGGTTACACTCACCAACGATTGGAGAGGTGAGGTTGTTTTCACCGTGCTGGATGCTGCCGGCAAACAATACCTGACGCAACAGGTAGATGCCGGAATAGCTCACGAGATTAATGTGGACGTTTCTAAATTAGGTAAGGGTATCTACATACTGAAGGCCGCTTCTACTAACAAGCGTGCCGCCATCAAACTCATTAAAAAGTAAACTGAATAACTATGAAAAATATTTTAAAATTTGCAGCACTGTTAATTCTGTTTCAACTCAATGCCTGTAAAGATGACAATGAAAGTGGTACCAATGCAAATACCAGGATGCTGACCGCATCACCCTGGGGCAATGCGCAGGTAACGCACACAACCGATGGCGATTTATCCGATCAGTACACCGATTTCGCAATCGCGTTTACCGATAATTCATCGGATGGCTTTGACGGTACCTTTATTGTATCAAACGGTAGCTATGCATTTTCAGAGAATACCGGTCAATGGAAATTCAATGATGATTTCACGCAGATCATCCTGGACTCTGAAAAAGTGATGGACATTCAACTGGATGAAGATCACCTGAAGCTTGATTTCACTGTACCAACTCCGGGAGGAAGACTGGCAGGAGTAAGTGGCCATTTTACTTTTGACCTGCAGCCATTGTAAGAGTTTTTTCTCCCTCACCCTAAAAGGCCATGACGAAAGTTATGGCCTTTTTTATTCCTCGTACGAAATGAGTGACGTTTGAGTAGTCAGGTTAAGAGCTTTATTCGCTAAATTTATGAACCAACATTATCTTCATCTTTATGAATGAAATCAAAAAAGAACAAATCAGACAAGAGGTGTTTGATCTGTATGACGACTACGCTCACAACCGGATTGACAGACGCGAGTTTATGCAAAAGCTGTCTACCTACGCGGTTGGGGGTCTTACCGTGGCGTCACTGATGAGTTTTCTCATGCCGGATTATAAAGGTGCAATCCAACTGAAGTCGGATGATCCTCGCCTGAAATCAGAGTATGTGAATTACCAGTCGGCCAACGGAAGAGCCATGAAGGCCTTGCTGTCAAAGCCTGTTGAGACCAAACAGGCACTCGGAGGGATTGTCGTTGTTCATGAAAACAGAGGTTTGAATCCGCACATTGAAGATGTGGCAAGAAGGGCAGCGTTGGCGGGGTTCATTTCAATCGCTCCCGACATGCTAACTCCTTTAGGTGGTTACCCGGGAAATGATGATCAGGGCCGGGAACTGCAAAGTAAGCGCGACAGGAATGAGATGTTGGAAGACTTTATAGCGGCATGCGAATTCATAAAAAGTCACAAAGATTGTACTGGAAAAGTAGGCGTTGTAGGGTTTTGCTTCGGTGGATGGATTTCAAATATGATGGCCGTACGGGTTCCGGACTTGTCTGCAGCTGTTCCGTTTTACGGAGGTCAGCCTGCGACTGAAGATGTTCCGAAAATAAAGGCTCCGCTTTTGCTGCATTTTGGAGAATTGGATACCCGGGTTAATGAAGGTTGGCCGGCATATGAAGCAGCTTTAAAAGAGAACAACAAACAATACACTGCCTACATCTATGCCAATGCAAACCATGGCTTTCATAACGACACCACGCCACGTTATGATAAAGCGGCTGCAGAACTTGCCTGGAAGCGTACGGTTGATTTTTTCAATGAGAAACTAAAGTGAATGGTGTGGCTCAGATAGAGCTAAAAATGAAAAAGGCCAGGAAAATATTTCTTGTCCGTCTATCGTGATCCCGCTGTTGCTTGGGTTGATGACGAAAGAGCCTGTCAAAATTGTGATTATGGGTGATGAGTCTGTCAAAAAAAGTGTTGAACTTCAGCGACAATACCTGCCTACGTCATTATTTATGGGCGGTAAAGAAGAAAACCTTCCCTGCTGGAATTGAAACGGGTTAAAGATAAAACTACTATTTATGTATGTATGCCAGAATAAGATTTGTAAACTTCCGGTCACTGATGTTAGTGAGACCTTGAAGTTAACCCGATAAATTACCAGAACAAACAATAATCTCTTCGCAAATTATTTCTCATTTCTTTTTCGTAAAATCCCTGCCTCAACTTACCAAATTTTCTTCCGTGCTTCCGGTAAAAAATCATTCCAGCCACTTTTAATTCCAGTTGCGTGGTTAAGTCATGTTTTTTTCCAATCCAGTCTGATCCAAACAAGGATTGAACGGCAAATTTTCCGGGAATCAACTGCATGCGCCTGACTTCAGCTTATGAGTTTATCCAAAGCCTTAACTTCTCAATGGCTTTAGGTATCGCCAACTCCACCTCTTTACTTATTCCAATGGCAAAATCATCGACTACCGATGCTTCACAGCCCAAAATATATACCTCGGGTGGTAGCACATTAACGGCCTTAGCGAGCATGAGAGCCCGTACCGGATTGGTGTAATGCATATCTGCTAAAAAATTTCGCTTGTCATCTTTTGAAAGATCGTTGATATCCGCAGTAGCGGCATATCGCCAAAAAATTTCTCCGGGCTTGCCGCCCCAACTCACCGCATCAAGAATAACAAGAACATCGTACTGTTCGTGAAGTTCCTGCACCAGGTGAATGCCGCCAATGCCAAATTCCAAAATCTTTATATTGGAAGGCAATGCATTATCGATTATTAATTTTCTAACAACCAATAATCCAAAGGCATCATCTTGCCGGAGTTCGTTGCCAACACCTGCAACAAGTATTTTTTTTGTTTTATTGGATTGTATCATGAATGCTTACAAGCCCAAGGTGAGCTTATATCAAAATACATGGACTACCGCATGATCTTAAGTTCCTCAACAGGAATAATGCGCGGTAGCTCAACCGGCTTTTGCACACCTTCAAATTCAGTCAGGTCGTAAAGGGATAGCAGGTTGCGTACCGTGTAGTCTTCTTTCTTTATTTTTTCGCAAAGCTCCGGGTACTTTTTCTCCAAAAGCGCCCATAGGCGCGAAAGTGCTTCGCGGTGAATTACATCGATGTGCTGCATCAAATCAGTAACCATGGCTTTTGTGGTCTCATCATCAATGGAATGAAGCTTTTCAGTTACTTCGCCCAAGGTGAGCAACATCAGCTCATACTCCTTATCACTAAAATGTATTTTTTCCATTGAACCAATTAATGAGACCGGGTGTGAACGTGGTTTTCAGCACAATTGTGTACACAGTTCTCCAGTTTTTCGCCATCCTCACCATAACAAAATTCACAATCAGGCCCGCACTCGCCATGCCCGGCCTTTTGCATGCCATCAAAAGCTCCGGCAAAACGTTTGCCCGCTTCCTTTCTCCCTTTTTCAGTTAATTCGTAGAAGTTTATCTCCCGATCGTTGCTTTTCCGCAGAAGACTTTCTTCAATCAGTTTATTAAAATGGAATTCTAATTCCTCATATGTTGTATTCAATAAACTCTCCCATTGTTTAGCGGAAACTTTATTGCTTAATTCTTCGCCAAACATCCAATACATCACCTGCAGGATTTCATCTTTCCAAAACAGATGATTTAATTCGGGATTGTCTTTATCAGGCTTTCGATCGCTCATCCTGTTGCCATTTGATCACCACATAAAATTGTAAAATTCTTATCACTTTGCCAGCCTTCCAGGCATACTGTTTTCAAGATCGTGAAGTACTCTATTACCCGGTCACCAACTTCTATGGTTAAAGTTGGACCGGCTATTTCGGGTCCCGGCTCCACGTCTACGAGATACACCTCTTCAGGCCAGATTTTAAAGTACTCGCCAATAATCAATAGATTTTCAGGTGAGATGATGCCGGTAACCGCATCGCCAATACGGGCCTGTATGTCCTTGTCACCTGGCGTTTTGCCCCCCCACCGAAAAACAGAAACATCGCCAATAGCACGTCCTTCTCGTTTTATGGCGGTAAATAATACTACACGCTCAAAAGGGTTTAGTAATGTCTGAAACCATTGAATTATAGCAATAGGTCCCCAATTCATCTCCTCAACGGTAATATTTTTTGCCCACTCCAATTTTCTTATCTCCTCAAGCAGCAATGGGCCTATTGAATGGTTAGACAGGTTGTGATAGCCAATGGTGCCAAGTAAAGTTCGTTTATTCAACTCCACAAGCGCAGGTTGTTACTTCGCGTGTTACCACATGGCTGCTGGTGCTGTCCATGATGTGTGTTGTACATGGCATGCACGGGTCAAAGCTTCTGATGGCACGTAGAATGTCAATACCTTTATACGCTTCTGGAGTATCATATTTTTCCAGAATAGGTGTATTCAGTACAGCTTCTTCATATGGCCCGGGGGCACCCCAGGGTGTACGCGGTGCAGCGTTTAGTGTGCTTGGCGTTACAATCTGATAATTGCCAATCACACCATCGTCAATTACTAAATGGTGCGTGAGAAAACCACGGCCAGCACCCCAGGCACCAAAGCCCATGAACGTTCCTTTCCTGGGTATTTCATACGGAGTACTTACATCCGTTTTTCCTTCACGCAGCAGTTGTTGTGCGATCAGCCAGTTTTCCATAGCGACCATGGCTGAGTATGGAATACAGTATGCGCGTGCCCTATTACGCTCAAAGGCATTCCACTTGGTTGGCACTTTCCATTCTAAATTCGCTTCTGGCAAATTGTGGCCAAGTACTTTAATTTTTAAACTGTGGCCGGTTGATTCAAGAAATTTACTCGCAGGCAATTTTTGTGCTTTGGCGGTAAGGTATAACCGGGAATAGGCACCGGCTTCCATCGGCATTCTATCCCAAGTGGGTGATGTGTCCCAGCTATAACGATCCTTCCAACTTTGTTTCCCGGGTTTAGGAACCGTTTCCTTGTTCCAGGGATGGTTCGGGCTTAGTGGATTTCCCAACGGATCTGTCTTAAACCGATGACCGTTCCATTTTTCATAATACGAGTGTTCCACAAACTCTTCCATTCCTACATTCACCTGCTGAAGATTGGTTGTTACCACTTCGCCATTAACCGTAACACCGGGAGTAGCCCAACGTGCCTCTCCCCACGTATCGCAATTGGCATAACTGGCATCATAAACACCGGGCCGGTCCCACACACCAGTATCGGCCATGGTTGCAGG
>Ga0187894_10003755_pt1 | contig 16743 bp, 13 predicted proteins | sample GBC1701081metaG_FD_136650 | JGI IMG/M metagenome (GOLD analysis project Ga0187894, IMG submission 136650) | White microbial mat communities from a lava cave in the Kipuka Kanohina Cave System on the Island of Hawaii, USA - GBC170108-1 metaG ... | reverse complement strand
TTCTCAGGGCCGGCGCAGGTGTTCGACAGCGAAGAGGAGATGGTCGCGGCGGCGGAGCAGGGCCGCATCCGCGCCGGCTCGGTCATCGTGATCCGCTACGAGGGGCCGAAGGGCGGGCCCGGCATGCCCGAGATGCTCTCGCCGACGTCGATCCTGATGGGGGCCGGACTCGGCGACAAAGTCGCGCTCGTGACCGACGGCCGCTTCAGCGGCGGCTCGCACGGCTTCATCATCGGGCACATCTGCCCCGAGGCGCAGGAGGGCGGTCCGATCGCGCTCGTGCGCGATGGCGACCGCATCGAGCTCGACGCGAAGAAGAACACGATCGAGCTGGTCGTCCCGCGCGAGGAGCTCGCGAAACGCCGCGCCGCGTGGACGCCCCCGCCGCTCAAGGCGACCCGCGGCGTGCTCGCGAAGTACATCCGCTGCGTGAAGAGCGCGAGTGAGGGATGCGTCACGGACGAGTGAGGCTTGGGGCCCAGTTGCCGGCCGCCGCTCGCTGACCGGCGCTCGCCGATGCGCGACATTCCCGCGTCACGGAAGAACGGCTCGGGGTCACTCCTTCCGCGGGGGAAGAGGGCGGCGGTCCGGGCCCTTTGGGCTCAGCGCGTGCGCGCGGCGCTCCGATAGGCCGTGCCAGCGGCCTATCCCTGACACGAGCGCACGAGAAGGAAACCGCAGGGTGGAGAGCGCCGAGCCGACCCCGATCGATTCGCCCGCCGCGGCCGGCGCGGCGTTGGCGACGCCGAAGGCCCGGGCGCTCGCGCTCGAGCGGCTCGCGCGCCTGCTGCTGATCACGTTTCAGTTCGGGCTGCTCGTGCTGGTCGTGCGCGCGTTCGGGATCGAGAGCAAGAAGTTCCTCTACCTGATGGTCTACGCGTTCGCGGGCTTCCTGCTGAATCAGCTGGTGCCGCAAACGCGCCGGCTCGCGTTCTTCGCGTTGCTCTCGCTCGGCAGCTTCGTGCTCGTCTACCGCGAGAGCGCTGCCTGGATCCTCGGGCCCGGCCTCGCGCTGATCGCGCTGGCGCACGTGCCGGTGCCGTTCCCCGCGCGCGTGGGTCTCCTCAGTGCGGCCGCCGGCGCGCTCGCGTGGCTGCGCGTGCATCCCGACGCGAGCCCGCTGCCGAGCGCGCTTTGGCCGATCTTCGGCTCGCTCTTCATGTTCCGCTTGCTGATGTACGTGTACGACCTGAAGCACCGTCGTGCGCCGTTCAGCCCCGCCCACGCGATCGCGTACTTCTTCATGCTGCCGAACGCGTGCTTCCCGATGTTCCCGCTCGTCGACTACAAGACGTTCTGCGACGCGCACTACAAGGCGCCCGAGCTCGAAACGTATCAGCGCGGCCTGCACTGGTGCTTCCAGGGCGTGCTGCACATCCTGCTGTACCGGCTGATCTATCAGAACGTCGTCGTCGACCCGGCGACGATCGCGACGGCCGGCGACGCGGCGCGCCACATCGCGAGCTCCTACCTCGTCTACCTGCGCTTCACCGGCTCGTTCCACCTGATCATCGGTCTGCTCTATCTGTTCGGCTTCAACCTGCCGCGCGTGTTCCACTTCTGGATGCTGGCTTCCGGCTTCACCGATCTGTGGCGGCGCGTGAACATCTATTGGAAGAACTTCATCCAGAAGCTGGTCTTCTATCCGCTGCACTTCGGATTGAAGGGAAAGCTCGGGCCGAACGCGGTGCTCGTGGTGGCCACCGTCCTCACGTTCGCGCTGACCTGGTGGCTGCACTCGTACCAGTGGTTCTGGATCCGCGGCGACTTTCCCATTCTTCTGAAGGACATCGTCTTCTGGGGAATCATCGGCGTCGGCGTGCTCGCGAACCTGCTGCTCGAGGAGCGCTATGGGCGGCGCCGCACGCTGAAGAAGTCGAAGCAGAGCGCGGGCGACGCGCTGCTCCGCGCGGCGAAGACCGTCGCGATGTTCGTGTTCCTGTGCTTCGCGTGGACGGTGTGGACGGCCGAGTCGTTCGACGAGGTGCTGCGGATCACCCGCGCGCTGGGGAACGGGTCGTGGACGTCGAGCGCGGCGATCCTCGCGTCCTTGCTCGCGGTCGGCGCGGCCGCGATCGCGCTCGGCACGCGGCCCGCGGATCCGCCGATTCGCGCGGAGAAGAGCGCCGGGCTCCAGCCGCTCGCGCTGCTGCGCCCCGCGCTGGGGACGCTCGCGATCGCGGCGGTGATGCTGCTGCTCGCGTACTACCCGCTCGTGTTCTCGTTCTCGCCGAAGCTCGTCGCGATCGTCGACGACATGCGCTCGGGCGATCGGCTGAGCGCGCGCGACTCGAAGACGATGGAGCGCGGTTATTACGAAGACCTGACGAACGTGACGCGCTTCAACGACGAGCTCGCCGAGATCCTCGCCGAGATGCCGCCCGGCTGGAACAAGAACCCGGCGGTCGACCTGCACCCAGGCGAGTTCCCGCCGTTCGTGTTCCGCCCGAACGCGAGCGTCGACTACAAGGGCGCAAGACTGAACATCAACCAGTGGGGCATGCACGACCGCGACTACGCGAAGCAGAAGCCGCCCGGGACGTTCCGGATCGCGGTGCTCGGCTCGTCGCACACGGTGGGGATCGGTGTCGAGCGCATGCAGACGTACGAGAACCTCGTCGAGGACCGGCTGAACGCGGAGTACGGGCCTGCGCATGGTGTGAAGTTCGAGATCCTGAACTTCGCGGTGAGCGGCTACGGCCCGACCTGCGGCCTCGCGACGTTCGAACGCAAGATCCTCGAATTCGCCCCGGACGCGTTGCTGGTCGGTGGCATGGACGACATCACCTGGATCGTGAACGAGCTCGTGAACGCGTCGGATAAGAAGCTGGCGATTCCGTACGCCGAGCTCGCCGAGGTGGTCGCGAGCGCGGACGTGCCGCCGGGGACGCCGATGGCTCTCGCCGAGCAACGGCTCTCGCCGCACGCGCGCCCGATGCTCGAGTTCGTCTACCGGCGCTTCGTCGAGCTCGCGCGGGAGCACGGCGTGATCCCGCTCGCGACGGTGCTGCCGCGGCCGGAAGCGCTGACCGATCGCATTCGCGCGCTCGATGCCGAGCAAGCCGAGCTGATGAGGCGCGCCGGCTTCGAGCTGATCGACATGTACTCCGCGTACGAGTCGCTCTCCGTTCCCTCGTCGGTCTGGATTCGAAAGTACGACCGGCACCCGGACGCGCGCGGCCATCGGCTGCTCGCCGCTGCGCTCTACGCGTCGCTGACCGCAGAGCTCGACCGCATCGGCGTCGGCGCCGCCGCTCGCCCGGCTGACTGACCCGCGAGCGCGTCGAGACTCAGCCCGCTTCTTGGAGCCAGTCGGGTCGCCCGCGCACGGCGCCGGCGAGCAGCGCGATGCCGACGCGCAGGCGCCGAGCGCGCTGGAAGTTGTGCGCCGGCAGCACGCGCGGCAGCGGGGCAGCCTGCGCGCGAGGGATGGCGGGCTGGCGCAGGAAGGAAGCCAGGTACTCGAGCTCCGACACGATCAACGAGGCGATGTCGTAGACGTCGGTCGGCAGCTCGCCGACGAAGCCGCGATCCAGCTGCAGCGCAGACAGCTTCGAGTCGTGCACGACCTGCTGCAGCATCTCGCAGGCCTGCCACAGCTCCTCGAAGACCTCGCGCGGAAACTTGCGGCGCTCGAACGCCGGGGTCGGCGGCATCTCGAGGCCGTGCTGTGCGAGGAGGCCCGCGCACAAACTCTCGGCACGCACGAGCAGCTCGTGCGCCTCGGCGGAGGCGAATGCGTGCGCCAGCATCGTGTTCAGCTGCCGGCTCGCGAGCAGACAGCCGTTGAGCACGTCGGTTGCGGTCTTGCCCGCGTCGCGGATCAGCGGCCCGGGCAGCTCGGGCACGCTCGTGTCGCCCTCGATGCGAAGCCGGCGGCGCGCTTCGGCCAAGCGCGCGCGCGCGCTGTCGAGAACCTTCAGCACGTCGGCCGGCCGCGCGCGCGCGCGAATCTCGGCGTCGGGCGCAGCGACCGACTCGCCGCCGAGCTCGACGACCAGCTGGTCGGCTTTCCGATGCACCGTCCGCGCGTGGTAGAAGACCTCCCGGGGCGAGGCGTCGCGCACCTGCATCGGCACCCGCGCGTCGCGGGTGCGTCCGGTCTCCAGTCGGAGCGCTTCGATCTCGGCGAGGACTTGTCCGACCCGGGCACACGTGTGCTCGGACGTGATCTCGTCGTCACTCATGGGCCTCTCCGTCTCGCAGACCGGGCGATGCTACGCGCGACGCGGCGGGCATCACAGGCCCAGCTCACCGAGGATCGACTCCTTGAGCGCCTGCGCTTCCGGGCTCGTGAGCTTGCGCGGGTGCGGGAACGGCACTTCGAAGCGCGCCTGAATCGTCGTCGGACGCGGTGACAGCACGAGCACCTGATCCGCGAGATGGATCGCTTCTTCGACGTCGTGCGTGATTAGGACGACCGTATGCCGATCCGCGGCCAGGATGCGCAGCAGCTCGTTCCGCATCCGCATGCTCAGCAGCGCGTCGAGCGCGGAGAATGGCTCGTCCATGTAGAGGACTTCCGGCTTCACCATCAGCGCGCGCGCGATTTCGACGCGTTTGAGCATGCCGCCAGACAGCTCGTGCGGATAGCTTCGCTCGAAGCCCTTCAGCCCGACCAGCCCGAGGTAGTGGTCGGAGCGTGCGACCCTCTCGCGCTCGTCCCCCTGGTCGACCCCGAACAACAGGTTCTGTTGCACGCTCAGCCACGGAAAGACCGAGCCGTATTGCGAGATCACGATGCCGTTGCGGCTCGGGCCCTGCAGTGCGTGTCCGTCGACGCGGACGCTGCCCGAGTCCGGCTTCTCGAAGCCCGCGATGATGTTCATCAGCGTGGATTTGCCGCAGCCCGACGGTCCGACGATCGCGACGATCTTGCCCTCGCCGACGGCGAAGCTGATCCCGTCGATCACGCTCAGCCGGCCGTTGTCGGTTGAGAAGCTCTTCTGGATGTCCTGGACGACGACTTTGTCCGGCATGACGAAACCTCGAAGCGCGTCGGCCTCGAGCTTCACGGCTGGCCGCGGGCGGCGGGAATGAGGGGCTCTTCGGTAGATCGCCTACCGGGCGTAACGCCAGCGCACGGCTTTGAGCCCTTCCAACAAGCGCATCACGCCGTCGAGCAAGAGCCCGATCACGCCGATGATGATCATGCCGGCGACCACGAGGTCGTAGCGATTGCCCGCATTGCGCGAGTCCATGATCAGGTAACCGAGGCCGGAGCGCAGCGCGATCATCTCCGCTGCGACGACGACCAGCCAACCGACGCCGAGGCTGATTCGCATCCCGACGATGATCTCCGGGAGCACGGCCGGGATCACGACTTGGAGCATCAGCTTGGCTCGCGAGACCCCGAAATTCTCGGCGGCGCGCAGATAGCGCGGATCGATGGTGTGGACGCCCGCCGCAGTCTGGACGATCAGCGGGAACACCGAGGCAATGAAGATCAGGAAGATCGGCGATGCGTTGCCGACGCCGAACCACAGGATCGCGATCGGGATCCAGGCGATCGGCGAGATCGGGCGCAGGATTTGAAAGACCGGGTTGAGCGCCGCGTACACGCTCTCCACGCGGCCCATCCACAGCCCGAGCGGGACCGCCGTGAGAACGGCGAGCAGGAAGCCGGTACCGACACGACCCAGCGACGCGAGGATGTGCTGCCAGAGCGTGCCGTCCGCGATGAGCTCGCCGACCGCGGTCACCACCTGTAGCGGCACCGGAAAGATGGAGCCCCGCGAGCGGCTGATGGCCAGCGTCCACGCGGCGAGCAACAGCGAGAGGACCGATACCGGCAAGAGGATTCGCTTGACGTCCTTCAAGAAGCGCTCTCCCGTAACTGCCTCGTCGCCGCGGAAACGCGTCGTCGAGCCGAGCTCATCGCTCGCGTGTGCAACTTGCGCGGTGGTGCCGGTTCCGGGTGAGTGCCTTCCGGCATTCATGCGTGACTCGGAGACCGCTTCTGACGACCCTGTCGCCGAGAGCCTCATCGTCTCCGACGGCCGTGATTCATCGACAGGCCGCGCCACGCGCTAATGGCGGCTCGCCGCAATTTCGCCCGCCCGCGGCGCGGGTGTGCAACCAGCCGGCAGACCGATGTGGGTCGATCTCCGCATGGCCGTCAAGCGGCGTGATCGCCAGCGTCCACGGCCCAGCGCTGCGCGGCGTTCGCGATCGCGTCGACGACGCAGCGTCGAAGCCGGTGCCCGGCCCTGCGTCAGGTTTCCTGCAGGCCGCGCGCCATCAGGATCTTCCCGCTGCGCACGATCTCGGTGAGCCCGAGCGGGCGCAGCAGCGCGAGGCACGCGTCGAGCTTCTCGCTCGAGCCGTAGACGCGCAGCATCAGCGAGTCGGCGCCGAAGTCGACCACCTTCGCGCCGTAGTGCTCGGCGATCTGGAGCACCTCGGCGCGCTCCGCGGGCGAGCAGCGCACCTTCACGAGCGCGATCTCGGTCTCGTACGACGAGTCGCCGGTGTGATCGATCGCGTGCACGACGTCGACGAGCTTCGCGAGCTGCTTGATGATCTGCTCGAGCGTCTCGGGATCGCCCGAGCAGGTGATCGTCATGCGCGAGAAATCGCCGCTGACCGCGGGCGAGACGACCAAGCTCTCGATGTTGTACGCGCGCCGCGCGAACACGAGCGCGACGCGCACCAGCACGCCCGGCTTGTTGTTGACGTAGAGCGAGAGCGTGTGGAGATCGCGCCGCAGCGCATGCGCCTGCGCCGGTGAGATCGCTGCAACGGACGAGCTGCTCGCGTCAGGTGCTGCCAACCGGCTTCTCCATGCGCGTCTTGGGCGCCTCGATGATCATGTTCGCGATCGGCGCGCCGGCCGGGATCATCGGGAAGACGTTGTCCTCCTTGACGACCTCGGCGACCAGCACCACCGGCCCGCGGTGCGCACGCGCCTGCTTGAGCTTGCGGTCGACGTCGCCCGGCCGCGTGATGCGCAAGCCCTTCACGCCGTAGGCCTCGGCGAGCTTCACGAAATCGGGATTGCCTTCGAGGTCGACGCCGGAGAGCCGGTTCTCGAAGAACAGCTCCTGCCACTGGCGCACCATGCCGAGGTAGTTGTTGTTGACGATCAGCACGCGCACCGGGAGCTGGTGGATCGCCGCGGTCGCGAGCTCGCACAGCGTCATCTGAAAGCCGCCGTCGCCGACGACCGCCCAGACCTCCTCCTTCGGCCGCCCGAGCTGTGCGCCGATCGCCGACGGAAAGCCGAAGCCCATCGTTCCGGCGCCGCCGCTCGTGATCCAGCGCCGGCCCTCGCGCGTGCGGCAGAACTGCGCCGCCCACATCTGGTGCTGGCCGACGTCGGTCGTGATGATCGCGCGACCCTCGGTGAGCGCGTCGAGGCGATCGAGCACGTGCTGCGCGCGCAGCCCGCCTTTCTTCGCATACCGCAGCGGATACTTCTTGCGCCACGCCTCGCACTCGGCGAGCCACGCGCTGGTGTCGAGCGGGCCGACGCGCGGGATCAGATCTTCGAGCACCGCCTTCGCGTCGCCGAGGATGCACACGTCCGGCCGTAACACCTTGTTGAACTCGGACGGGTCGACGTCGATGTGGATCTTGGTCGCGCCGACGCAGAACTCGTCGACCTTGCCGGTGATGCGGTCGTCCCAGCGCGCGCCGATTGCCATGATCAGATCGCAGTTCGTGACGGCCTTGTTCGCGTACGCGGTGCCGTGCATGCCGAGCATGCCGAGGTGGAGCGGATGCGTCTCGTCCGCGGCGCCCTTGCCGAGCAGCGTGTTCACGAGAGGCGCACGCAGCTTCTCGGCGAGCTTCATCACCTCCTTGCCGGCGCCGCTGATCACCGCGCCGTGGCCGACGTAGAGCACCGGCCGGCGCGAGCGCATCACTAGCTGCGCGGCGCGCTCGAGCTCGGCGGCGGCGGCGCGCTGCGGCACGCGGTAGCCGGGCAGGTCGATCTCCGTCACCACTCGATCCGTGCCCGGGCCCTGGCTGACGTCCTTCGGCACGTCGATCAGCACGGGTCCGGGGCGTCCGGTCGTCGCGAGATGGAACGCCTCGCGCACGATGCGCGGGATGTCGTCCGCCTCGCGCGCCATGTAGCTGTGCTTCACGACCGGGTACGTGATCCCGGTGACGTCAGCCTCTTGGAACGCGTCCTTGCCGAGGTTGGCGCGGATCGTCTGGCCGGAGATCACGATGATCGGCGCCGAATCCATCAGCGCGGTGAGCAGTCCGGTGACGGTGTTGGTTGCACCGGGGCCCGACGTCACGAGCACGACGCCCGGCTTCCCGGTTGCACGGGCATAGCCGTCGGCCATATGAGTGGCGCCCTGCTCGTGGCGAACGAGAATGAGCTTGATCTTCGAGTCGACGAGCGCGTCGAAGATCGGCATCACCGCGCCGCCCGAGAGCCCGAACACGTACTCCACACCCTCCCGCTCGAGGCAGCGGATGAGCACTTCGGCGCCCGTGAGGGGCCTGGCAATCGCGGCAGGCATGGAAGCTCCAAGACGAGGTTGGGACCCGAGGTCGAGCTAGAAAAGCGTTTCTGTGGACGTAATTCAACCTGAATCTGTTCCGCGATGATTGAAATCGTCGATTCTTCTTCGAAAGTTGATGGCCCCACGGGGTTCATTCAACCGAAACGGGGTCCATGGTGGACATCGAAGCGGTTCTCGGTGACCTGATCGCCTACGACAGCGTCAGCGCGAACGGCAACCGAGCGCTGATGGCCGACCTGGCGCAGCGCTGCGAGGACGCCGGGGCGCGCGTCGCACTCCAACAATGGGGCGATGGCGCGGGGGCGAAGGCGAACCTGGTCGCAGCGATCGGGCCCGCAGAGCCCGGTGGCTTGATCCTCTCCGGCCACGCGGACGTGGTGCCGTTCGCGGAGCAGCCCGGCTGGACGCGCGAACCGCTGCGGCTGACCGCGGACGGCGGGCGCCTCTACGGCCGCGGCACTTCGGACATGAAGGGCTTCCTGGCCCAGTGTTTGGCTGCGCTCCCGGCAATCGCCGCGCTGCCGCTCGGCCGTCCGGTCGTGCTGGTCTTCACTGCGGACGAGGAGATCGGCTGCTTGGGTGCGGCGCGGCTCGCCCCGGAGCTGCCCGAGCTGTTAGGTGCGACGCCGGTCCCGCGGCTCGCGTGGATCGGCGAGCCGACCTCTGGGCGCGTGTTTCACGCGCACAAGGGCGTGGTGGCGTTCCAGGTGCGGATCAGTGGGCGGGGCGGCCACTCGAGCGTTCCCGAAGCCGGCGCGAACGCGATCGCCGGCGCGGCGGAAGCCGCGCTGCGGCTCGGCCGCCTACAGGCGGATCTGCGCGCGAAGCCGAGCGCGCGCTTCGCGGCGCTGTTCCCCGAGGCTCCCTACGCGACGCTGAATCTCGGCACGATCCGCGGTGGCAGCGCCTCGAACATGATCGCCGAGACGTGCGTGCTGACCGTCAGCTACCGCCCGCTCCCGGATGAGGACCCGCTCGCGCTCTGGCAAGAGGCTCGCGCGCAGCTGTTAGGCGACCCGCTGCGCGACCCGGGCAGCGATCTCCCGCTCGCGGTGGAGGTGCTGCCGGCGACCGCCGCGCCCGGTCTGCTGACGCCGCGCGGCACGCCGCTCGAGCGCGAGCTGCTCGCGCAGTTCGGCGGAAGCGAGCTCGGCGGTGCGCCGTACTGCACCGACGCGGGCCGCTTCGCCGCGGTGGGCATCGACTCGCTGATCTGCGGCCCGGGCGATCTCGCCGAGGCGCACCAGCCGAACGAGAGCCTCTCGCGCAGCGCGCTCGCGTTGGGCGTCGATCCGATCGTCGCGATCGCGACACGCCTCTGCGCGCCCAGCTGACGCCGGTCGTCACTCAGCGAAGAACTCGCGCGCGATGCGAGCCGGGTCGCCCGCGAGATTCTCGGGCTCGCCGCCACGCAGCCACGCAGCAGGGAGCAGGCTGCGGTACGGCTCGCGCAGGAAGCGCGCGCCGTAGAGCGCGATGACGCCGCGGTCGCCGTCTTGCCGGAGCAGGCGCCCCGCGGATTGGACGACGCGCGTCATCCCGGGCAGCGCGTACGCGAGCGCGAAGCCGTCGCCGAGACTCTCGTCGTAGTGCGCGCGCTCGAGCTCGCGGCGCGGATCGGGCGCCGGGATGCAGGGCCCCAACACCGCGACCGCGCGGATGCCGAGCCCGCTCGTGTCGAAGCCCTCGGTGAGCGCGCCGCCCGCGACCGCGAGGCCGAGCACGCCGCTCGCGCCGCGCAGCGCGGCGAGCCAACGCTCGCGCGCATCCGCGCCGGGCTGCTCGAGCGCGACCTCGCGGCCCGCATCCTCGAGCGCGCGCGCGAGCTGCGCGAGCCACGCGAAGCTCGGCGCGACCACGAGCACGTTGCCCGGCGTCGCGTCCGCGAGCGCGCCCAGGCGTTTCACGAGCTTGGGCTGCTCACGCTCGCGCGCTTCGTGAGTCGTCGCGAGCCTCGCGTCGATCACGACGCGCAGCCGTTCTTCGCGCGACTCGCCGGCGATGCGCGCCAGCGCGAGCCGCTTCGCATCGAGGCCGAGCAGCGCGGCGTGCCACTCCGGCGGAGTCAGCGTCGCCGACATCGCGACCACGCTGTGCGCGCCGCCGAAGATGCGCGCGAGATCGGGCGCCGCGTCGACGCACGCGCGCTCGAGGAATGCGTCGCCCTGCGCACGCCCGGCCAGGGGGCGATGCGTGCCGTCCGCGGGCGTCTCCAGAAACGCGAGCGTCGCGCTCGCGATCTCGAGGTACGCCGCGTGGGGTCCGAGCGCGGGCGCGCCGGCGAGATCATCGAGCGCCTCGCTCGTGCACGCCTCGAGCAGGGTGCGGAGCGCATCCGCGTCGCTCTCGGCGAGGTCCCACGGCACGCATGCGTCGCGCGCGTCGCCGACCGCCTCGCGGGCTTGTCGGTCGATCGCGCCGGCGACGGCCGCCGCTGCGCCGCGCATCCGCTCGTGCAGCGGTGAGCTGCCGAGCGCAATCTCCGCGAGCGCGTCGTTCAGCGCCGACGCGCGGAGGCGCGCGCTGCGCGCGTCGCGCGCGCGCGAGGGCAGGCCGTGCGCCTCGTCGACCACGAGGATCGTCCGTGCGAGCGCGTCGGGGTCGCGCAGCTCGGGCAGCGCGACGAACGGATCGAATGCGTAATTCGCGTCCGCGACCGTCGCGCACGCCGCGCGCGCGATCTCGGCCGCCAGCTCGAATGGACAGGCGCCCTGCGCGCGGCCGAGCGCGAACACGTCGTCGGCCGCGGCGACCCCGCCCGCGAGCGCGCTCGCGACCAGCCCGTGCTCGCGCACCGCCGCCCGATGCGAGCGCGCGAACGAGCACAGCTGCTCGTGGCAGTGGAGCTCGCCGGTCGCGCACATCGCCTGCTTGTTACGGAGCTGAGCAGCGATCCGAATCCCTCGCGGCGCCATGTGCTGCAACGTCTCGAGCGCGAGGCGCTGCTGGAGCGTGCGGCTCGTGAGCACTACGAGGCGTAGATCGCTTGCGAGCGCGAAGCGCAGCGCGGCGCTCAGCACCGCGGCCGTCTTGCCGAGACCGGTCGGCGCCTCGAGCAGCAGGTGCTCACGCGCCGCCAGCGAACGCCCGACCGCCTCCGCGATCTCCTCCTGTCCGGGACGCGCCCGCTCGTGCGGAAGCGCGATCTGCAGCGCGGCCGCGCGGCGGCGTGTGAGCTCGGCGTGCGTCTCGGTGGCTTCCGCGATCGCGTGGTCGATCGCGGCGTCGAGCCACGCGAGCGCTTCTGCGCGCGAGAGCAGCGCCGGCTCGCGCGCGCTCGCGCCGCCGCGCGCGAGCCACACCACCTCCGCCGCGCAAGGCGCCGCGCGCGCCGGCTCGAGCAACCAGGCGTAGAGCGCGGCCTGGACGCTCGCGGCCTCGCGCAGCGCGCGGCTCGGCGCGCCGTGCGCCACGTGCTTCAGCTCCTCGACGACGAAGCCGCCGCCGCTCGCCGGGCGCAGCCCGTCGCAGCGGCCCGCGATCGTCACTCGCCAGTTCCCGCGCTCGCGGAGGCCGCGCACCGGGACTTCCGCCTCGAACCCAGGCACGCGCCGCGCGGCCTCTCGCTGGTACGCGACGTGCGCCTCGGCGCCGAGCGCGAACAGCTCGCGCAGCCGGCCCGCGAATCCAACCGGGCGCGCGAGCCGGCTCAGCGCGACCTCGGTCACGCTGAGGTGCAGCTCTCTAGCTGCGAGATCGGCGCGCGTGCGACGAACCTAACACGAAAGGGCTGGCCATTTGAAAACCCGCCGAAGCGGGTTGGGTCGACTCACTAGGACCCAGAGAAGTTAGCTCCCGCTCGCGGCGCTCGACAGGCTCGGTCGAAAGATTTTTTCGAGCAGCGGGCCGACCGCGAAAAGAGGGAAGCAACGGACCGAAAACCCCAGCGAACCGCGGAAAAACTCGGCTGGGCGTGACCGCGTTTTCAGCGCGCAGCGGGTCTGCCGGAGGGCGTTGGTCGCCGGCGCCCGGAGCTCGACGCGAAAGTCGAGCGATTTGGCGATGAGCTGTGGCTAGGATGCGCGCCCCAATCCAGGCGGGCGCGCGCAGCATGGCGATTCAGCTCGATCTCCGAGGCCGACGAGTCCTGGTGTTGGGGGCGTCGTCCGGAATTGGCGCGGCCGTCGCAGAGATCGCGGGCGAGGCGGGCGCTCGCCTCGCGCTCGCGGCGCGGCGCAAGGATCGCCTCGACGGCGTCGCGGCGAAGCTGCGCGGCAGGAACGCGGAGGCGCACGTGTTCGCGTGCGACGTCGCGCGCGATTCCGATTGCCGCAGCGCGGTCGACGGCGCGGTCGCCGCGCTCGGCGGCATCGACGCGCTGCTGTACGCACCGGGAATCTCTCCACTCGTGCTGCTCGAGGAAGCGACGCGCGAAGCGTGGCGCGAGGTGCTCGACACGAACCTGATCGGCGCATCGCAGATCACGGCGGCCGCGCTGCCGCACCTGCGCGCGACGCGCGGCCGCGCCGTCTACATCGGCTCGTACTCCGCGCGCCAAACGCTGCCCGGGATCTCGCTCTACAGCGTCTCGAAGCTCGCGCTCTCCGGGCTGGTCGCTTCCTGGCGGATGGAGCATCCCGACGTCGACTTCACACACGTCGTGCTCGGGAACACCGTCGGCACGGAGTTCGCGGCGAGCTGGGGTCCCGAGAAAATCGCCCGCATCACCAAAGGCTGGGTCGAGCGGGGACTGTTTCTGGCGCCGAACATGATGCCGCTGCGCATGGCCGCCGAAGCGATCGCGGCGACGCTCGCGGTCGGCGCATTCGTCGACGAGCTGGGCGTGATGCCCCGCTCGCGAGACGGCCGGCTCTGACCCGGCGGCGGGACGCGCCGGCAGAACGAAGCGGCCCAGCGCGCGCTCTTCGAAGCGAGGTTCGCTCAGCCAATCGCGTCGCAATCGCGATTGCGTGAAGCCGAAAGCGAGAACGGGGTTGGCGCACGCGCCGAACCCCGTTCATCGATCTTGGTGGAGCTGATCGGGATCGAACCGACGACCTCGTGAATGCCATTCACGCGCTCTCCCAGCTGAGCTACAGCCCCGAGAGGCGGGGCAAGCTATCGGCATCACCGATGCGCGTAAAGGTCAGCTGCGACGCGCGAGGGCTCCGATCTCGATGCCGCGACGACCGCGGCTCCAGAAGCTGCAAGCCGCCCAACGCCTCGAAGCGGAGTAGGTGGCGCGCAGCGAGGCGCAGCCGAGCGGAGTTCGCAAAGATGTGCGCCGCGCCGGAGTGGCGGAACGGCAGACGCAGGGGACTCAAAATCCCCCGGGCCGCGAGGTCCGTGTGGGTTCGAATCCCACCTCCGGCACCAACGTCCAGCAGCAAATTGAATGCCGCGACCGAACGCAGCTCGAGAAGCGCAAGCGGCCGAGCGCCGCGGCAGCGGCGCGGGCCGCGCGCAGCGAGGCGAAGCCGAGCGGAGAGTCGCAAAGGATGGGTGGGTGCGATGCGCAACTTCTCGCAGAGCAGCGCAGCCCAGACGTTCGCGCTGGCTCTCGCGCTCGCGGCGCTCGCCGCTGCGCAGGCGCGCGCGGATTGTCCGGCCGGACAGCGTGAATTCCGCGGCGCGATCAGCGCGGTCAACGCGCAGAAGCTGTTCGTCGACTCGCGCTTCGACGACAACATCGGCTTTGAGCGCGCGCCCGACACGAAAGTGCGCGGGCGCGGCAGCTGGGACGCGCTGCGCGCCGGCGATCTCGTCGTGATCTGCTGGCGCTTCCAGGACCGCCCGCGCAAGGCGGTCACGATCACGGTGCAGAAGTAGCGCCACTCTTCATCGACTCCGCTCGCTGCGCGCTTCGCTTGCTGACGGGCGTTGTCGCCGCTGCGGGCGAGTCGTAGCGTCCGCTCCATGACCGCTCCGGTGCTCACGCCCGCGCAGTTCGAGCGCTATCGGCGCCACCTGAACCTGCCGGACTTCGGGCTCGAGGGGCAGCGCATGCTGCTGGGCGCGCGCGTGCTGCTGATCGGCGCCGGCGGGCTCGGCTGCCCGCTCGCGCAGTACCTAACAGCCGCAGGCGTCGGGCACATCGGCCTCGTCGACGACGACGTCGTCGACACGTCGAACCTGCAGCGCCAGGTGCTGTACGGCACGGCCGACATCGGCAAGCCGAAGGTCGACGTCGCGCTCGCGCGGCTGCGCGCGATGAACCCCGACGTCGATGCGATCGGCATCCGCGAGCGCATCACCTCGCAGAACGCGCTCGCGCTGATGCGCGACTGGGACGTGATCATCGACGGCACCGACAACTTCCCGACGCGTTACCTCTCGAACGACGCGTGCGTTCTGCTCGGAAAGCCGACCGTGTACGGCGCGATCCTGCGCTTCGAGGGGCAGGCGTCGACGTTCGATGCGAAGCGCGGCCCTTGTTATCGCTGCCTGTTCCCCGAGCCGCCGCCGCCGGGCGCGGTTCCGTCGTGCGCCGAGGGCGGCGTGCTGGGCATCCTGCCCGGCGTGATCGCGTTGATCCAGGCGACCGAGGCGGTGAAGCTGATCACCGGCATCGGCGAGCCGCTGATCGGCCGCTTCCTCCACTACGACGCGCTGTCGATGCGCTTCAGCGAGTTTCGCTTCAAGAAGGATCCCGACTGCCCGGTGTGCGGGAAGAACCCGACCGTCACCGAGCTGATCGACTACGACGGCTTCTGCGGCGTGACGCGCGAGGCGAATCCCGTCGCCGAGATCTCGGCGTCGGAGCTGCAGCGCGCGCTTGCGCGCGGCGACGAGCTGCTGCTGCTCGACGTTCGCGAGCCGCACGAGTTCGAGAAAGCGCGCATCGCGGGCTCGAAGCTGCTTCCGCTCGGCCAGCTGCCGGCGCGGCTCGCCGAGCTCGCCGACTGGAAGCAGCGCCGCGTCGTCGCGCACTGCCACAAGGGTGGCCGCAGCGCGAAGGCGTGCGTCCAGCTGCGCGATGCCGGCTTCGCGAACGTCGCGAATTTGTCCGGCGGGATCGACGCGTGGTCGATCACGGTCGACCCGGACGTGCCGAGGTACTGATGGCGAAGAAGGGCGCGCTGCCGGACCCGCTCGCGCGGCGTCACGAGCTCGAGAAGCCGCTCGATCCTGCGCGTTCGCGTGCGATCGGCCAAGCCTACGTCGCGGAGAAGCGCGAGGTCGAGGCGATCGCGTTCTTCCGGAAGGCCGGCGCGCAGGACGCACTCGAGAAGCTGTGCGCGATCGCAGTCGAGCGCGGCGATTCGTTCCTGCTGCGCGAGGCGTGCGCCGCGCTCGGACGCGAGCCCGAGCTCGGCAGCTGGCAGCGCCTCGCCGCCGCGGCGGAGCTGCAGGGGCGCGAGCGCTACGCCGCGGAAGCGAGACGTCAGGTCGAGCGGTTCGCGGGCCGAAGTAGCTGAGCGCGAGCCGCGCTCCGCGGCGCGCGGCTTCAACGAGGTGAGCGGAGTATGCAGTGTCTGGTCGTACGCGGGCTGGCCAAGGAGGTCGAGGAAGACCTCAACAAGTTCCTCGCGAGCCATCCGGCCGTTCAGATCTTGCACATGACGCAGAGCTCGACCGGTGAGTACATCTCCCTCACGCTGATCTACGAGGAGCCGCCGGGCGCGTAGCGCCGCCCCGAGCCAGCGAGCGACGCGGGGCTCCGCCTCGCGTGAGGCGAGCGGAGTTCGGTAAACCGCAAGCCGTCCAGCGCCGCGAAGCGGCGCAGACGGCGCGCAGCGAGCCGAAGGCGAGCGGAGTTCGGTAAACCGCAAGCCGTCCAGCGCCGCGAAGCGGCGCAGACGGCGCGCAGCGAGCCGAAGGCGAGCGGAGTTCGGTAAAGGTTGCGCCGTGAGCTCCGGAGACGAGATCCGCATCGAGGGCGCGCGCGCCCACAACCTGAAGGGCGTCTCGTGCGCGATTCCGGTCGGGCGGCTCACCGTGATCTCGGGGCCGTCGGGCTCGGGCAAGTCGAGCCTCGCGTTCGACACGCTGTACGCGGAGGGGCAGCGCCGCTACGTGGCGTCGCTGTCGACGTACGCGCGGCAATTTCTCGAGAAGCTGCCGCGGCCGGCGGTGGATCTGATCACGAATCTCCCGCCGGCGATCGCGATCGAGCAGCGCAATCGCGTGACGAACGCGCGCTCGACGGTCGGTACCGCGACCGAGCTGCTCGATCATCTGCGGCTCCTGTTCGCGAAGGCCGGCGAGACGCGCTGCTGCGGTCGCGCGGTCGCGCCCGGCACGGTGGACGCCACGGCCGTACGCGTGCTCCGCGAGCTGGCGGGCGAGCGCATCGTCATCGCGGTCGCGCTCGCGGCGA
>Ga0187894_10003754_pt1 | contig 16744 bp, 8 predicted proteins | sample GBC1701081metaG_FD_136650 | JGI IMG/M metagenome (GOLD analysis project Ga0187894, IMG submission 136650) | White microbial mat communities from a lava cave in the Kipuka Kanohina Cave System on the Island of Hawaii, USA - GBC170108-1 metaG ... | reverse complement strand
CCAATTGGAAGGCGCGCGGGCCGCCCGAGCCAAAGATCGAGCCTAACCGGCTCGTTGGCTGCCCGAAGAGATTATTGGCGGGAGGGGTCCCGTTTGGATTAGCCGCCGTAGCCCTGGTCCAAGAAGCCGTCGTCAGCGACCCGGTGAACCCGGTCAGGTTGGCGACGTTGAAGATGTTGAAGCCCTCTCCGATCAACTGGAGTTTGACCTTTTCGCCAATCGGGACAATCCGCGCTACGCGAATATCTTGTGTGATGAGGCTGTCCCCTGACGAGAACTTGTCCGGTAATTGAATGTACGGGAGTATTGTGCCGTTAAAATCTCGTTGACTGGTGCGCCCGATATTGGCCGCCGTTACGGTCGGCGCCGCCGGGATGGAGGCGTTATACGCGGCGACCAGCTTCCTGATGTCGTCCGCGTTCTGGCCACGTCCGAATGAACCAATATACGTGCCCGGGAGTTTAACGTTATACGTGCCGTCTCCTTCAAGATCCAGTGTCGCCGTGCTTAAGGTGACCGAAGTGAACGCCCCGCTCAGTATCTGCATGATCGAGGAGACCTGATAGCCATTCAGGATTCCGCGCAGCAGCCTCGATCCGCCATTGTACTTCGGCAGATCCCAGATGCCGCTGAAGGTGAGCTGGTGTTTACGGGCGGCATCGCTTTGGCCGAAATTCTGAGAATAATCGGTATAGCTGGCGAACGCGTCAAAGGTCGTGTACCTGGAGAGCGCGTAGGCGCCGGTTAACTGGAAGCCTTGCGAGAGCCGCTTGTCCGCTTTCACTTGCAGGGCGGTATATCTGGAGAGAATCCCCGGCATCCCGTAGAGGATGGAGTTGAGCGAACACTGCGCTTTGGGATCATTGGGATTCAAATTGGCGGGCGGGTTCGCCGCGGTGCTGCACGCCGGAATCACCGGGTTACGGGTGGGAGTATTTGTCCCGGCGGCGTTCAGTGTATAACCGCTGAATCTGTTCCAGAGGTTGAGGTCCGGTTGCATGCCCTCGTATGCCCCGAATCCGACCGCCCGGCGCATGACGAAGTCCGCCGAAACCGAAAGGTCGCGCATAATCTCCCGTTGCACGCCGGCGTTGAAATGGATCGTGTAGGGCGTGTGAAAATCCTTGTCAAAAATGGTGTCGGTCAAGAATGTCGGAGCCTGCTTGGTGACCTCGATGTTTCGGATCGAAAGATCCTTCCCGTTATATCTCTGACTGGTGAGCGCCGCCATTTGGCCGATGATGCTGGAGAGATTGTTTAGATAGTCCTGCGCCCTGAAGTCGACTACGGCGATGGCGCTGAAGTTCAGGAACGCCGGCAGACCGGGTCCGGTTTTATAAACGTTCGGAACCAGGCCGGAGTTGGCATTGAGCAACCCGGCCCCTGCGGGGCTGATTGACGTTCGCTCGCTGAGCTTCAGATAGGTGCGGTTGGCGGAAGTGTGGTGAAGAGACGCGCTCCCGCGGATGACGGTCTTCTTCTCTCTCCCGATCGTCCAGGCAAAGCCCAGCGCCGGATCGAAATTGTTCAGGTCGTAAGGAATCTTGTCGAGGCTGATTCCCAAAGGCGCCAGATACGCCGGACGGTCGAGGTCATGGTAAACGTCGTTATTTTCGAACGACCAGGCCAACCCGTAATTGAGTGTGAAGCTCGGACGGATCTGCCAGGCGTCCTGAATGTAGAAGCGGAGAAGATCGTTGTGAGTAAGATTGTCAAAGAGGTAAGCGTTCGGCGAGCTCGAGTCCCCGACGCCCGCGGTCAACGCGCTGCTGACCGGGAGTTGCAGCAGGTCCGCAAATGTGATGCGGGGCCCGGTGTAGTTGGGTTTCAAACTCGCCGGCAGCGTGGCGTAGAGCGCATTGTTGGACAACAACCCTCCCGGCGTCGGGTCGAAGACCGAGAACGTCCCTGTGCCATTTCGACGCCAGGACCCACGGCCGTTGGTGTGTTCCCAATCGCCGCCGAAGCGCACGCGGTGAGTCCCTTTTGTCCAGTTGACGTTGTCGGTAATCTGGTAGGTGCGCGGGTGGCGATCCTGCGGGGTGTTGATGTCATTCCCGATAGTGAGATTGCCGAAAAAGGTGACCCTGGGACCGCCCACTCCGAAGCAGAAAGTGGGATCGCTCGCAATCTCCAGACACCGCTCCTCGGTCGGAGGAGCCAGGAAGTTCCTGAAGTATGAGTAGGAGAGCCTGAGATCGTTGACCAGCGTCGGATTGAGCACGCTGGTCAGACCGAATTGAGTCTGATAGGAGAAGTTGCCGGAGTCAATCCACGTAGACTCCAGGCTGGGGGTGGCGCCGCCGCCGGCGATGCTGTCATTCTTGTCAATGTTGCCACGCAAAAACGCCACGTGTTTATGGTTGATCGTGTAATCAATGCGGGCGCCGACAAGATGTTGTTTGAAGGGTACCTTGGCGATGTGGTTGAACCCGGCAATGATGGGGTTGGAGAAGGTGATGTTCTGGGCTCCGACCTGGTCGTTCCGCTCGTAGTTGCCGAAGAAGAAGAGTTTGTTCTTCTTGATCGGCCCGCCGAAAGTCCCTCCATACTGTTTGCGCACAAAGAAAGGATCCTGCGCCCTCTTACAAGCGTCAGACGCCGGATTGAGGCATAGCAGGCTTTGAGGCTGGCCGTTAGGCAGGATCTCGGTAGGACGTTTTAAGCCCGTGAAGGCCGCCATGTTGTGGTCGCGGAAAAAGAAGAACCCGCTGCCGTGAAAGTCGTTGCCGCCACTGCGGGAGATAACGTTCACTGCGCCAGTGGCGACCGTCCCGCTGGAGAGGTCGAAGCCGATGGTGCTGATCTGGAACTCCTGGACAGTCTCGGCGGAGAAATTCTGTGACGTGCCGCCGGTAATGCGGTCGTTGGCCCGCGCCCCATCAACCGAGATCGTGGTCATGAACGCAGGCGCCCCGCCAACCGCGACATTGAAGAAGCTGTTTTGATTGAGGACACCGGAAGTGGCGTTGTAGGTGATCGTGACGCCCGGTTGCAAACCCGCGACCGAGAGGAAACTCCGCCCGTTCAAGGGCAGATCATTGATTTGCCTTTGGGTGACAACACCACCGATGTTGGAATCGGAGGTATTGACGAGCGGCGCTCCGCCAGTGACTTCGATAGTTTGGCTGGTACCGCCAATCGTCAGCGAGAAATTGCCCGTCGTGGTATTGCCGACTTGCACGGTCAGCGTCTGAAGCTGCGTGACGAATCCCTGCGCCTCGACTTTCACCTCGTATTCGCCGGGAAACAGATTCTCGACCGAAAAGACGCCTTCGTCACGAGTCGTGACTCTCCGAGCGGCGCCGGTTGCTTTGTTCGTCACCGTGACGGTGGCGTTCGCGATTACTTCCTTATTCGGATCGGTCACCGCGCCGGTGATCGACCCGGTCGCGTTCTGGGCCAGCGCGATGGCGGCGCAGACGAGTAGTAACAAAAACCCTGACCAAAATTGTACTTGGCGGAAACGCATGCATAACCTCCTTAACTGATGCGATCAAATCTACTGGCAAAGACGACGCTGTCGCTCAAGGCTTCTTGAGAGGGGCGGTGAACCGGCGGCGCGTCTCATCGTTCTATGCGCTGATTTCATCCCAGAGCAATCTGATCTGGCGCGCCGGAACCGGTTTCGAAGCGCGCCTCTGTTATCAAACATTATCGTCTCGCGATTGGCTGTTGTTTACTCTTCGGGTCGTTGGCGTTGATGAACTTGACGACGCTTTCGAGGTATTCCTTCGGCATGTAGCCCGCCATAATGGCCGTCAGATGCGACTTGCCGGGGAGCACGACATTGGTGAAATTCCGCAACTCGCGATGCATCCGGACGGTCTTGGCCAGTGGCCGGTCGAACTCGCCGTTGACCGCCATCACGGGAAACGTGATTTTGGTTAGATCGAGTTGTGGGCCTGCAGGGCGCGCGGCGGTCTGTTCTCTGGCTGCCGCGAGCGCGGCTCGTTGCTGTTCCTGCCGCTGAGCCATTTGCTTCTGATACTCTTCGAGCGTTATCCCCAGGTCTTTGGCGCGTCTTGTCCGCAGCCGCGAGCTCGCTTCGTCTTCCTGCGGATCACGCCCTTCTTTATCTTTCGGCGCTTTCGCCCGCCATTCCGGATCAACTTCCTGGACGCCCGAACCGCCGAAGCCGGCCGTGATGATCCGATCCGGGATCATCGCCATCAGCCGCCCCACGATTCCTCCGCCCATCGAGTAGCCGTGCAAATGGGCTTTCTGAATCTTGAGGTGATCCATCAATTCAATTACGTCTTCGGCTTTGCCCGGCCCCATCGGCTGCGGCTTGTCGCTCAGGCCGTGGTTGCGGCAATCAATCGCCACGACCATGTGGTTCACCGCCAGCGCGTCGGCGATACCGTTCGAGAACCAGTTGCCCTCGGCGCTGCCCGTATAGCCGTGAATCAGGATGACCGGCGCGCCTTTGCCCTTGACCATGAAGTGAATCTTCACCCCGTCGGATGTCTTGAAGTATTTATGCTCAGGTTTGGTCTGAGCGAAGACCGCGCCCGCCATCAGCAGGCAGAAAACGATTGAAAGAATATTTCGTCGTGTCATTTCGGGCCTCCGTCTTGTGTGCGAAAAGGAGAGTACGGAACAGACAGAATAGATGGAACAAACGGAAAGGTTTTATACGACTTGTGCCAGTTGAAACTCGCGGGCGAGTCGAGCCTTCAGGAGACGGTGTTTAGAGTACCGGCTTCAGCCGGAAAGGACTTGATCATCAAGCCCTCTCCGGCTGAAGCCGGTACTCTAAACACCGTCTTACTGCGCCACGAGGCGCTTCCGGGCCAAGTCAATGTCTATCTTGTCTGAAGTTTTCCGTCTGTTCCGATATTTCCGTTTGTTCCGTCATCTCTCTCCTTGCTCTTCTAACGCATCGCGGCGCGGCTCGCCGTCATCGCTCCTGGTTTCGCGTTGTCAACGATGGCCTGATTGGCCATCGCCATGAATTCCTGGCGGATGTTGATGTGGGCGTAAGGCCGCACCTGCGTCATCACTATTCCAATCAATTCTTCTTTAGGATCAACCTGGAAGTAGGTGCAGAATGCGCCGCCCCAGCCATACATGCCCGCCGAACCGGCCTGGCCCGTCACGCCGATGTCCTTGACGACGCTGTAACCCAGACCGAAACCATAGCCTGGCCCGGTCAGCCAGATCGGCAAATCGCCGATGTGATTGGTCGTCATCAGCTCGACAGTCTTACGGCCCAGGATGCGCGCGCCGTCAAGCTCGCCGCCGTTGAGCATCATCTGGTGAAAGCGGACATAATCGGCGGCGGTCGAAACCAGCCCGCCCGCGCCTGAAAAATAGTTGTGCGGCTGCTTCACCCAGCGGCTCTCGGCGTTGGGCGCTTCGACCAGTTTGATCTTGTTACCGTTCTTTTCGTCGGGCTGATAGTTCGCCGCGAAACGATCGAGCTTTGAGGCGGGCAGGTAGAAATGCGTGTCGTTCATCTTCAGCGGCTCGAAGATTTTCTTGCGCAGGTATTCATCAAGCGTCATGCCTGAGATGACTTCGACCAAACGGCCTACGACATCGGTCGCCGGGCCGTATTCCCAGGCCTCGCCCGGATTGAAATTGAGCGGCATCGTGGCCAGTCGTTTCACCACGTCGGCCACCGTTTCGTTCGGATTCTTTCGCGGGTAGGTTTTGGCGTATTCCTCTCGTGTAGGTCCGCGATAGGAGTTCGGAAAGCCGGCAGTGTGGGTCAGCGCGTGTTTGAACGTAATCGGGTTTTTGGCCGGTACGAGCTTGTAGCGCTCGCCAACAGCTTCCGACGAGGTCGCGGCCTGCGCGACTTTCATGTCGGCGAATTCGGGAAGGAACTTCGAGATCGGGTCGTTGAGCAGGAAGTGTCCTTCCTCGTATAACGTCATCAGCGCTACCGATGCGATCGGCTTGGTCATCGAGGCGATGCGGAAGATCGTGTCGGCGCGCATCGGCGTCTTGGCTTCGACATCGCGATACCCGATGGCGTCGAAATGAACCACACGCCCGCGCCTAGCAACGAGCGTGACCACTCCGGGAACCAGCCCGCGATCCACGTAACGCTGCATCGCCGTGCGAATGCGTCCCAGCCGTTCCGAAGACATGCCGACATCTTCCGGCCTGGCGATCGGCAAGCCCGGCTTCGGCGATTGCGCGATTGCGCGCCCGTCTCCAGTGACGAGTGAAAAGAAGATTATCGCGATCAGTGAAAAAACAGCGATGCGTTTCATATCAGACCCCTCAGAAAACCCACGTAGTAACGATTTATTCGTTACGTCACGTAACGAATAAATCGTTACTACGTGGCGTGCTTTCATTCATTTCATGGCGTCGCCAAGCTACGTCGAAACAGATAAAAAACCGATCCCAGCAAAGTCTTGCAACGTCTTTTGCGTTGCCCATTGATCAGCGCCACGGGCGGTAGCGAGCGGGCTTCGATCGTCGAGCGATTGCGAGCGCGCATCAGCCATCGGCTCGCCTGACACGCATTTGAAAACCGATCTATTTCTTCTTCTGCTTTGCCTGGTACGCCTTCGCCTGCTGGCCGACGACATTTACCAGGTTGCCCATCGCCGCTTGCACATCAATCAGGTGCAATCCCCAATTCGCTTGAACCTGTCCGTTCACCACAACATCACCGACGATGTCGTCAGTGCGCGGATCGGCGGGATCGCCATGGACTTTCAGCGCAAGGTACGACCCCTTTTCATTGGACACACATTCGGCTGATAGCAATCCCGGCGCGCTCACAAACGGGGTCTTGATCGGTTGTTCGGGCGTTACCCAGGGCTTAGGTTGAGCGGACGAAGTATTCCCGCTCCTGGCCGCGGCCAGATAAGCGCGCAACTCGCCGCTGCCGCCGCCTAGCGCCGCGGGATTCGTGCAGGCCGCGACCATCCCCTCGCCCGGCACGCGGCCGAAGAGAGAATTCGCGGGCGGCGGCAGGTTATCGCGGAACGTGACGTAAGAGATCACGCATCCGGTTTGATTCGACGCGAGACACAACGGCATCTTTTGAAATGCGCCGCCTACATCTTTGCCTTTCGGCACGGCGACATTCATTCCCAACAGAAATGCGGAAACGATGCGGTCCTGGATAGGCTTGCCGTCAATTTCGTTTTTGATGAGTTGAATCAAAACGCCGGAACCTTGTGAATGCCCGACGAGCGCGACGCCGCGTCCCTGATTGTCGTGCTCGAGATAGTAATTCCAGGCGTCCAGCACATCCTTGTATACAAGCGTCCAATCCGCCGTCATCGGACGGCCCGACAGGTTGGCGCGCAGCGCCGTCAGCGTCACCTGCCGGTAAAGCGGCGCATAAGGACGGCACTGTGAACCGAAGCGCGCAAACTGATGCTGAACGACGCTGCGTTCTTCCGGCCCCGCGTTCATATCGCTGTTCGGCGTCGCATCGGTGGAAACGGTCGGGTAAACATAGAAGCAATCAATCGGCGCGTTCGGATTGCCCTTCCACTTTTCTTCTTTCAGTTTCCCGTCGGCGCTGACGATGGTCGCGGTCAGATCAACCGCGCAAGCGTCCTGCCTGCCGGGGCGGCACAACCACGTTTCGGCCTTGCTGTAATCGTTCTTGGTTTGTGGCGCCGCTGGCTTTGGTTGATCTTGTGATTCCGCCCTGAGCAGCGTCTGTTCAAACCACGACAACATAACGGCCAGTATCAAAGCCAGCGGAATCGAACGCTTGATTGTCGGCTCAAGCCCTTCGGTGTGTCCCTTCATTTGGTTTCCCCTTTTGCGGTATTGGTCGGAGCCTGTTGGAGCTTGCCGCCTTTCGCCGAGAGCATCATCTTGATCAGTTCTTCGGTTACATTCGGCTCGAGCCCTTCAGTGTGTCCTTTGTCGATGCGTACGACATCGGCCACGACCCTGCCGTCCTTGCAATCCGGATAGACGTAGACCTGGGCCTTGCCTGGTCCCGGCAGAAGTCCCCAGGATTTACGCAGTTGATTCAGACGGGTGCTGTCATAGACGTAGCCGGCCTTGGTATCAACGATCTCCGCCCCCTTGCGCTGCGGGCCGCAGGAGAATTTCTTGGCCCACTCCGAGGTTTCAGGCACGCCTTTGTCATCCATTTCGTACTGCCCAATCGCGTAGATGTGCGAGAAATCGTTGGCCGGAGGTTCTCGCAAGGCCGCCATAGCTGCAGTCATTGGGTTATTGGCGCCAGTGGCTCCCGCACGACCGGCGCCGCCGGGCGCGCCAGCGGGAGCGGCGCCAGAAGCCGTTGTGCCAGCCGCCGCCGGGGGAGCGCCAGTGGCTCCGGTGGGACCGGGGCCGAAATTCGCGGGGCGGCCGGGGTTCCCGCCCAGGCGGCCGCCGGACAGGCTCAGCCAGCCATCAACCTTATCCTTGAAGAAGTCCGTGCGCACGATCCGGTTGGAGGTCATACCGCCCTGCGAGTGCCCGACCAGCCAGAAGGCCTTGATGTTCTCTTTGCCGATCTGTTCGATGACGAAGTTGACGATGTTGTGCAAGTACTCGTCGTCCGCCGTGGACCACGCCCGCGTCGGGGCGTTCGGAGTAGCGACGACCAGGCGGTATTTGTCCACGTAATCCAGGATCGGGAAATAGTGGCGCTGCCAGTTTCCATACGAACCGCCGCCGTGCAGACTGAGGATGAAGGTGATTTTCTCGCCCTTCTTCAAATCGCACGGATAATCGAGGAAGTAAGTACGGCGCGTCTTCATCTCGACCACGTTTCCTTGATTGACCACCGTGGCCCCCGAGCACTCCCTATCGGGGCAGTGCAGATAAGGGGGGGCGGCGCAGGCCGCGCCCTGAAACCGGAAGGGGCCTTCCTGGGCGCTTGCCGTTCCAGTGAACAACACCGCGGCGCCAGCGACGGCTAGCAATCCGATTAACCTGAGTGATTTTTTCATATAGTTTTCTCCGATCTGGGATTGATTCGTCTTTAAAAGCTCAGGCGCGCCGCGAGTTGGAACGCGCGCGGGCCGCCGGAGCCGAACGTTTGACCAACGCGCTGGTTTGGTATTCCGAAAGCCGGGTTCGGCGCTAGGACTCCTGGCGTCGTGGTTGCCGGGCCAGCCAAATTGAAGTTGAAGTTGGCCACATTGCTGATGTTGAAGATGTTGAACACCTCACCGATGAGACGAAGGTCAACTTTTTCTTTGAACCGGAACGTCTTCGTCACGCGGAGATCTTGCGAAGAGAATAGATCGCCAAGCTCGTAATTCGCCGGTAGCGCGATCGTGGGATACCTCTGATTGGCGATACGCCCAGCCTGTCCGGCGGGCGTCAATTGCCCGGCGATGGTTGAATTGTACTTGCCAACTAAAGTCGCCAGTTCGCTCTTGCCGATGAAGCCGCTGTGTTGGCGGCCCATGAGCGCCAGGAATGAGGCATACCCGCCGGCCGACGTGTCGAGATTACCGGTATTGCTGAGACCGCCAATGGTAGGAACTATCGGAGAACGGCTCAGGAACGCGGAGAGCGCGGAGACCTGGAACCCCCAGGGCAGATCAATCAACCCGGAAATATTCAGGTTATGTCTCGGAAGATCAGGCCCATATGTGGCGAAGAAGTTATTCAGGTCCTGAGTTACATCCAGGACGCTCTTGCTGTCCTGTAACGCATAGGAAGCGGTGAGCTGATAGCGATGGGAGAAACGCTTATCCGCCTTGACCAGCAGCGCCTGATACTTCGACGTTGCGCCAGGCCACCAGAAGTTGATCGGCCCGTTGGAGCATTGAGCGTTGGGATCGTTGGCCTGCGTTGGACCGCACGCCGGGATCACCGGCCCCGCAACCGAGTTGAAGCGATTATAGTCGACGCTGGCGCCGAAGAAGCCGCCCGGCGTCCCGTGAATCATGTGCCGGTAGACGTAGTCGCCCTGAACCACGAATCCATCCCACAATTCACGCTGAAAGCCGATATTGAAGTGCTGCGCCTGAGTCGTGGGGAATTCGCGCGGGTATAACGCCCCGAGGGCGTTAGCCTGTTTGGAGAGCAGAATCTGCGGCTGCGTTCCGGTACCGGGGAATTTAGCCTCCTGCTGCGCGCGCAGGGTCGGAAGATCCGCGAGGAACTGGCCATACCTGTAAGCGAAAGGGAATGCCTGTAGAAATGCGTTGCTGAAAGGCGTTCCGGTTCGCGGGTTGATCACGGCGGCGTTGCCGATGAACTGCCGGCCACTGGCCCCGATCACGGCGCGCTCTCCGAGCCGCCACCAGCCGAGTTGCGTGTCGTAGAAGATGCCTGCCCCGCCACGAATAACGGTCGAATTATTCTTCCCGAAAGACCAAGCGAAACCTACGGCGGGTTCAAAGTTCTTGTACTGTTTCTGCGTGGGACTCAGGTCGCTTCCATAGATCGGAGCCACCGAGGCCGGTTTCGGAAGGTCGTGGTTGAGAACGTTCGTTTCATGCACCCAACCCAATCCGTAATTCAACGTGAATTTCGGAGTGATCTTCCAGGTATCTTGCGCATAAAGATGGAAGCGCTCATTGCCTCTGGCGTTTTCAAGCTTGAATGATGGTTGCGCGCGATCACCGATGCCGAGTAGGAAAGTAACCACCGGCAGTTTCTGAAGATCAGCGGGCGTGCGAATCGCGTCGGGCAAGCCGAGAAGCGGGAAGGCTGCGGCCGGGACGCCGGCTGCCAGAAGGAATTCCGGCGATAGCAGGTAAACCCTGGCCGGATCGAAGAAGCCCCAGTAGCCGGTACCGTCAAAGTGCTCCCATTCGCCGCCGAATTTCACCCGGTGGGCGCCGAACTGCCACGTGACGTTATCCGATAGAGGAAAGCGGCGCAGATCGCGGCCCTGCGGCGAGTTGAAGTTGTTCCCCAGGGCGAAATTGACCGAGTTGAGATAGAAGATCTCCGGCCCGCTCGCGCCGACGCAGAACCCGTTGATATCGCCGTTGCACGGGGCCGGAATGTTCCGATTCTGCCAATATTGATACGAGAACCGAAAATCATTCACCACTCTGGGGCTTAAGACACTGGTGACGCCCAGGAGATATTGGTCGACCCAATTCTTGTTCGAAACGTGGTTCGAGGGAAGCGTGGGAATGGCGGCCGTGAAGGGGCCGCTGTTGCGGTTCCCGTCGTGCGAATAACGGATGAATAGTGAGTGTTTATCGCTGTAGCGGTAATCAACCCTTCCGCTCAACTGCTTGCCTGTATAAGGCGCTGGCGCGATAGTCGCGAATCCCGCGACCGATGCGAGGTCCGGCTGTACGACATAAACGCCGGATTGATTCGTGTATTCCAGGTTGAAGAAAAAGTGGAGCTTGTCCTTTTTGACCGGACCGCTGAATACAAATCCGCCCTGCCGCCGGGCGAAGAAAGGGTCATTGGTAACCGAAGTTCGACCCAGGCTCGGATAAGCCGCCATATTGTGATCGCGGAAATAGAAATAACCGGCGCCGTGGAAATCGTTGCTCCCTCCTCGAGTCACAATATTGATCGCCCCGAACGCCGTGATCCCCGTTGAGAGGTCGAAGTTTGTGCTCGAAAGCTGAAACTCCTGAACCACTTCCTGCGAGAAGTTCTGTCCGGTGCCACCTTCGACCGGATTGCGGATATTGCCGCCATCAACAGTAATCGCAGTGTGCGATGCAGGGCCGCCCAGCACAGAGACGTTAAACTGCGCGTTGAACTGAGCGGGATTGCCGAGTTGCACGGTCACGCCCGGTTCCAACTGGGCCAGGTTTAAAAAGCTGCGCCCATTCAGCGGCAGGCTGTCAATCTGGCGCCGCGTCACGACGCCTTGCACGGTATTGGACTCGTAATTGATCGCCGCCGCCGTTGCGCCTGTCACTGTGATGATTTCGGTGGTCTGCCCGACTTGCAGCGAGATGTTGATTGTCGTGGTTGAGCCGGTGACCACTGTGGCGGTACGCAGGAAGGTGCTGAAGCCTTCCGCCACAACTTTCACTTCATACTCGCCCGCAGGCAGTGAGGGCGCCGAATAGACGCCCTCCGAATTGGTCACTACCGTGCGTGTTGCGCCGGTCTCTTTGTTGGTCAACGTCACTGTGGCTTTGGGAACCAGGGCGCCTGTGGCGTCCGTTACGGCGCCGGCCAGCGCGCCGGTCGGGACTTGCGCGTAGCTTAGCGGTACAACAAGCGTCACGATCAGCAAGATGAAAAGTAGATGACTGGCGGTTCGTTGCATGTAATTCTCCTTGTTTATGATTCTTGGTTTGGAATTTTGAACGGGGCATTGCTAACAGTACCGCGCGCGTAAGCAAGCGGTTACGCGCGCGGCGCTATTTAGATCAAAGGCGCCTGTCTCTGCGTCTTTTCCATCAACTTTCTGACCTCGCCCGTGGGATCGTTCTCAACGCGGCAGGGCGTGTCGAAGATCATCACCGCGCGTTTGTCCGGCGTGTAGGGGGGCCAGTTCGGCAGCCCCTTGTGGTTCGGATTGCCCGCGCGAGCCAATGAAGCCCAGGCTCCGGCGCTTGCGGCTTCGAGCTTGCGCATGTCGGGGTTGACTGGGCCAACCATGCTCTCGCTCATATCAATGTGATTAAAGACGAACGGAATCTCCATACAGTGCGGCGCGCGCAAGCCCATCACCGGCGTCTCCCAGGCCCAGATGTACAGGTATGTCGCCGCGCGACCGAGCGCCGCCCGGCGTTCCGCCAACCGGATCGAGTTCATCGCTCCCGCATCCCCTGAGATGTTCGTGGACAGTTCGTATGGCGTGGCTTTTGGATACCGTTTGCGATAACTCGCAACGATCCTTTCGGCTTCATCGCCTAGCAATCGCTTGGCGTTTTCCAGCAGCCCCGCTTCATCGAGCTTGCCGTAAGTCGGAGAGTCAATCTCGTAGACCGTGCGTTCCGTCCGCGTGTAGCCGACGATCACCGGCACTTCCGCCGAGATCGGCGTCGCCACCGGCTCGAAAGGATTCGCGGGCAAAACGCGGCCATCCACCACCGTTCCGAAACGGGCTTTGTTTCCGGCATCCATCAGTTTGTCGAGTGGCGCGTTCTGTAGCTCGCGCCCCTGTCCCGGCTTCAGCCCAAGCTCTTTCAGAATCGTTTCGGCAGTCTTGTTCGCCGCATCGCGCGCGCCGCCGCGCAAGCCTGCGCCGCTCTGAATCACCGCTCGATGGAAAAGCCCTTTCGCCGATGGCATCGCCAACAGCGTTGAAACCTTTGCGCCGCCGCCCGATTGGCCGAAGATCAAGACTTTGTTCGGATCGCCGCCGAAGGCGCTGATGTTGTCGCGCACCCACTGGAGCGCGGCGACCAAATCCTGCTGACCGATGTTGGCGGAGCCCGCGAAATCCGGGCCGCCGACCTCGGCCAGATAGAGATAGCCCAGCGCGTTCAGCCGGTGATTGACCGTCACCACGACAACATCCTGGTGTGCGGCGAGTCCTGCGCCGTCGTAGCCAATCGAGCCGCCCGTGCCTTGATCAAACCCGCCGCCGTGGAACCAGACCATCACTGGCCGTTTGCGCCCGTCATTGACACCCCGCGTCCAGACGTTGAGGTAGAGACAATCTTCGCTGGTGTCGCCTCTGTTCGTCGCTCCCAGAATGCTGAAGAACTGGCGTTGTTTTTCGCCCCGTGGGCGGTTCGATTGCGGAGCGTAATGGCCGAATTCAAACACATCGCGAACGCCGGTCCATGGTTCGGGCGGTTTGGGAGGCATAAAACGATTCGCGCCGCCGGTCGGCGCGCCGTAGGGAACCCCTTTGAAGATGTGCAGGCCGCCCTCTTTCCGCCCGCGCACCTTGCCCGACTTAATCGTGATGACCGGGGTCACGCTATTCTTCTCACTGGCGTAACTCGCTCTCAGTAAGCCGGGGATAAAAATGCTCGCCGTCACCATTCCGCCCACTTGCGCCGTCGCGGTCAGGAAGGAACGACGATCCATGCCCGAGCTTTCGCTCTTGTGATCCAGTTTCATGGTCATTCTTCAACCTCCTTGGTCGCTCAGATCAGCGCCGGGAGCGGTAGCGACCGGGTTCTAAGAAATCAGCGACGATTCTGAAATTGCTCAATGAAATCAAGCTGGTCTTTGAGCAAGTGATTGCGCAATTGCACGGGATCGCCGAAGTCCAGATAGGACTCGCCTTCGCGGTTATAGGGCGCCCAACGGGGGAGCCCTATGCCGTTTGGATCGCCGGTCGTCGCGAAATTGACCCAGTAGTCCGACATCATTTCGGCCAGTTGGTAATCGGCCTCTTGAAGCGACGAGTTCTGGCGGTTGAGATTATTGAAGACGTAGACGATCTCCCCGGCGTGATAGGCGCCGAGGTATTTGCTGTTCGGATTGGGCGGGACGTGACTGAAGAAATACAGATAAGCTTTGGAACGCCCCGTCGCGGTCATTCGCGCCCACGTCCGCATCGGCAATGTAAAGGCCACATCGCGCAGGCTGCCTAAGTAAGCGGCCGCGATGTCCGCTTCGCTTTTCACGGGATAGACGGCGTCGAACTCTTTGATCATCGCGGCGTACTGCGATTCGACGCGTTTGCGGTAATCCTCAATCGTCTTCGGAACCATCGCGGGAACGGTCAGCGTGGTCATCTCATTGGCGTTCGAGCCGACGATCACGGGCGCGTCATTCTGTTTGCCTTGCGCGAAGATGTTGCGGATCTCGTCAGGCAGCGTCCAGCCATCCACATTCGGCTGCGTCCTGAACTTTCTTCCTTCGGGATCATTGTTGAAGACCTCGACGATTTTCTCCGACGGCAAGGCGCGCAACGCTTTGATGGAATCGGCTCCGGCGGCTTTGGCAAAGGCCGCGCCGATCTTCTCCGCTGACGGCCGGTTGTCCCGATCTTCTTTCAGATAAGTCATCGGCCCGAACGAGCCGCCGCTCTGGCCGATGGCGCGATGAAACAATCCTTTGGCCAGCGGCGAGGCGACGAGCGCGTTGACGCTCCACGAACCCGCCGATTCGCCGAAGATGGTCACGCGACCGGGATCGCCGCCGAAGGCCGCGATATTTTTCTTCGCCCATTTCAACGCCGCGATCTGATCGAGCACGCCGTAATTGCCGGACGAACGCTGCGGCGATTCGGCGGTCAGTTCCGGGTGGGCGAGATAACCCAGTGGGCCAAGACGATAATTGATCGTTACCAGAACGACGCCCTTTTTCGCCAGAGCCGTCCCATCGTAGGAGCGAGTGGCGCTTGATCCGCGCGTCAGCGCGCCACCGTGAATCCACACCATGACCGGACGCTTTTCGCCCGCTTTGGCGGCCGTCCACACGTTGAGGCAGAGACAATCCTCGCTCTGCTTGCGCGGCGGCGAGGCATAGATGGAGCTTGCGGGATAGGGGGCTTGCGGGCAATCCGGCCCGAAGTCGGCGCCCTCTCGAACGCCTTCCCAAGGCGCCACAGCCTGAGGAGCTTTCCATCGCAACTCGCCCACCGGAGGAGCGGCGAAAGGAATGCCTTTGTAATTGCGGACGCCGCCAACGACAGATCCTGAGATCAGTCCGCCTTCGACGCGAACGGTGTCGTTGGCGCTAAGACCAAGACCGGATAATGCAAAGACAAATGCAATCGCGAGCAAACCAAGGTTGCGTAGCATGGTGGATTCATTCTCCAGTAACAGGCCGCCTACAAGTTAAAGTTGATGGTCAGAAGTAGAACGAGACGGAAAGTCAACCCGCCTGATTGCCCATATCAATCGGTAATTTTTAGGAATATGAAATGCGCTGAACTATCTAGCCTGCTTTGAATCCGCCATTGACCCCGCCTCGAAAATCGAGACAGAGAAGATGACTACCTACCGGTAGGTAAGTCTAAAGTCCTCACAGAACCATGTCAAGGAAAAGCGCTGACCTGTTCGAATCAGGAAGCGATAGTTCGCTATGGGTTGTTGTCTTCGGCGGGAGTTTCGCGGAACTGAACCGGATCCTGGCAGCACTCGCACGGTCCGGGTTTGTGCGAGCTGATGTAGCACACGTCGCAAAAGTAGTAGAGGTCATACAATTTGCCGTCGCGCCGGGACTGGAGTTTGATTACTTCGATGAAATTTGCGGCGGGGAAGATTCGCGCGGTGACTTGCAGATCGCGCTGACGGAAACGTTCATCCATCCAAATGGCGGCGGCGGTATCAACCGGCAGGAACGGATAGACTTTGCCGGCGCCGGTCTTCAGCGTGTAAAGGTGTCCGCGCGCTTCGCAATCGGGAGCGACCTGATACGATTTTTGCAGCTCTTCAGTGAGGCAAATCACGCGGCCCCGCAGAGACAGGATTTGCGCTTCGTCGGAAGGTTTTGTCTTGTCTTGAGCCGGCGCCGGCAATGAGGATGCGCCAGCCGCGACCAGTGATGTCGCGATGAATCGTCTTCTGTCTAATTTCATTTTCATCCCTCCGTTATGCCGCGCGCGGTTAGCCTCCGGTACCGTACCGTCGCGCACGTCGCTGCAACCTATTCCTGATAATGTCTGGTTTGAATCGCTATCGCTCGCGGCGGCGGATCCGCGGGAGAATTTATAAGATCGGGTTTGCAAATACAAATTGCGAGCGAAAGCGCGACTCGAAAGCCACGGAATTCAAGAAAAATAAAACCACGAAGGACGAAGAACGCGAAGGTTTTTCCCGTCTTTTCTTCGTTTTCTCCGCCTCTTCGTGGTTTTATTTTTCTTGAAAGCTATATAATCGCCGTCCCCACAACTGCAAAGCGATTTTGTTCAACCTGGAAGTTTACAGGCATGCGGAAGAAACATTTTCACTTGATTGGTGTCTGCGGTACGGCGATGGGGTCATTGGCGGGAATGCTCAAAGCT
>Ga0187894_10003753_pt1 | contig 16749 bp, 12 predicted proteins | sample GBC1701081metaG_FD_136650 | JGI IMG/M metagenome (GOLD analysis project Ga0187894, IMG submission 136650) | White microbial mat communities from a lava cave in the Kipuka Kanohina Cave System on the Island of Hawaii, USA - GBC170108-1 metaG ... | reverse complement strand
TCGTCGCAGAGTAAACAGACCTTCGCTGCGAACGACGAGATCGAGAATCCCGGCAACCTGCTCGCGGGGCGGTTCGATCTGGCGTTCGTCATCATCTACCTGTATCCGCTGCTGATCCTGGCGCTCAGCTACAACCTGATCTCCGCCGAACGCGAACGGGGCACGCTTCAGATGATGATGTCGCAGCCGGTGAGCCTGCGGACGTTTGTGACGGGCAAAGCCGGCTTGCGCGCATTGATCGCGCTACTGCTGGCAATCGGCTTTTCGCTAACCGGGTTTCTGTTCAGCGGCGCCGGCTTGGGCGTGGATGGCGCGTGGCAACGATTGCTGCTGTGGATCGCCGTCGTCGCGGCTTACGGCGCGTTCTGGTTCAGCCTGGCGATTATCGTCAATGTGTTCGGGCGGAACTCGGCGACGAACGCCATGACGCTCGCGGGACTGTGGCTGGTCTTCGTGCTGCTGCTGCCCGCGCTGCTGAACGTCGCGGTCAGCTCGACCTATCCCGTGCCGTCGCGCGTCGAGATGGCGCAGGCGACGCGGCGCGCTTCAGCCGAAGCGACAGCGAAAGGCAGCCAGTTGCTGGCGAAATACTTTGAAGACCACCCTGAGCTGACGGCGGGCGGCGCGGTTGATCCCAATGATTTCTACACGCGCTCCATCGCTGTGCAGAGTGAGACCGAGCGGTTGATCCAGCCGGTGATTGACCATTTCGACCAGCAGGTGTTGGGTCAACAGCGGCTGGTGGACCGGTTCCGATTCCTCTCGCCCGCCATCGCCACCCAATCGGCTGGCTTGGGCTTCGGGCGCTGCGCTGTTATTCGCCAGCCGGATGACAAGCCGCGCAGCTTTTCTTCTCTCCGAGCCTGCGGTGGTTTCGGCGCCGGCAGCGGAGGAACGGATTGCGCTCACTCGCATCTCAACGCGATCAGCGGATCAACTTTCGTCGCTCGCCGCGCCGGAAGCCAGCAGGCCAACAGCGCGACGCCAATCATAAAAGCCGCCGCCACACCAAACGCCAGCGGATCGAATTGGCTGATGTCTACCAGCGCAATGGCCAGCAGACTGGAAATCGCCGCGCCGCCGGCCAAGCCAATGAGAACTCCGATTGCAATCAGCTTGCCGCCTTGTCGCAGGAAGAGTGTGGTGACATCACGCCGCCGCGCGCCCAGGGCCATGCGTATGCCGATTTCGCGGGTACGCTGGCTGATGATGAACGCCATCACGCCATAGAGTCCGATAGACGCCAGCGCCAGCGCCAAAAACCCCAGCGCGCCAGCCAACAAGGCAATATCCTGGAACGGAATCATCTGCGCATCCAGCGCGTCGTCCACGAGGCGGAACCACACGAACAGCCCCGGATCAAGCGCGGCAGCTTCCTTTTGCGAGGCTCTCATCACCGCGCGGACATCGCTTTCCGCGCTGACGATCAGGTTCTGCCGCTCATTACTGGCATCGGGCCGCGCGGTGGACATCGGGAGGTACAGCCACGTTTCATCGGGCCGCCAAACCACGCCCTGCCGCGTGTCGTTTGTCAGGCCGATGATTTCGTATTGCGGAAAGTTTGCCGCGCTATCAGTGGTCGCTTGTTGCGCCGCCGCGCCAATGCCGATGTGTTGGCCGATGGGATTTTCCTGCGGCCAGAAGCGACGCGCGGTGGATTCACTGATCACGACGACGGGCGCATTTGCTTGCTCTTCTTGCGCGCTGAAGCCGCGCCCGCGCGTGATGCGCAGGCCGATCGTTTGGAAATAATTGGCGGAGACGAAATTGTAATTCGCCTGCAAGGAATGATTGGCGGGCTGTTGCTGTCCGGCAATGGTAATTGGCGTTGTTTGCCTGCCTGCAAATGGCAGCCGCTGTGTTCGGCCGACGCTTTTCACGCCCGGCAGCGCGCGCAAACGCTCGGCCATCCGGTTATACAATTCGTTCGCGCGGCGCGGCTCTGTGCTCTGTGCGCTCAGGTCGAGCGTGAACGTGTTTTTAGTGACGAGTCCCGTCTCGATGGTTTGCAGCTTTTGCAGATTGCGCGTCAGCAACCCGGCGGCAATCAGCAGCGTCAGGCACACCGCGATTTGTGTGACGATCAGCGCGTTGCGCAAACGTGATTGGCTAAGTTTCGCGCCAAACGTCGAGCCTTCATTCTTCAATGCTTCGCTCAGATTGAGCCGCGATGATTGCAGGGCGGGCGCGAGCCCCGCCGCAATTCCGGCCAGCAACGACACCAGCAAAACAAAGCTGAACACGCGATAATCCGGCGACAGATCGAGCGAGAATTGTTCGAGCATCGCGGGCGGAACGGGCAACTGCGCCAACACCAACGGATAGATAAGGCGAATTGCCCAAACCGCCAGCAGCAAGCCCGCCGCGCCGCTCATCGCCGCCAGCAACACGCTTTCGGTCAGCAGTTGCCGCGCCAGGCGCGCGCGGCCGGCGCCCAGCGCCAGCCGCACCGCAATCTCACGTTGTCGTCCCGCTGCCCGCGCCAACAACATATTCGTGACGTTGACGCAGGCAATCAACAACACCAATCCCACTGCGGTCAGGACGGGCGCGACCAGCAATTTCAGTTCGTCTTCCAGTTGAAGAAACGTCGAGCCGGAGGTGATGCTGACCGAAGCCTTGCGCCGTGGGTCAGGATAAGAACTCGCCAGGCGCCGGGTGATTACATTCATATCAGCTTGCGCCTGCGCAAACGTCACGCCTGGCTTCAGACGGCCTGCCAAGAAGAAGGAATTCTCCTTGCGTTCGCTTTGCAATGCGCTGCGATTCCGGCTGCCGAGCACCTGATCACGCATCATCAGCGGCGCCCAAAATTGCGGCGGCAGCGGTGTCACGCCAATGAATTCAGGCGCTGTGACGCCGATAACCGTGAACGGCAGTCCGGCCAGGCGGACGGTTCTGCCGACGATGTGTGGATCGGAATTGAAGCGGCGCGTCCAACAAATATGGCTCAAGACCAGCACCGGATGCGCGCCGGGCGCCTGATCTTCTTCCGGCGCGAAGGCGCGCCCCAATGCCATCTCCGCGCCCAGCGCCGTAAAGTAATTGCCTGACACGAAGTTACCTAAACCCAGATTACCAGGAAAGCCGGATGAATCGGCAACATCCGCTGTTTGCTCGCCAAATGGCGCGGTGAATTGAGTCCACGCGATCAACCCGGCAAACGACGTGGCGCCGTCACGATAGTCCACATAATCGAGGTACGAAAAAAGCGCATTGCGGTTGCCTTCACGATCATAGCCCTTCACGTTGGCGATGCTGTCCGGGTCTTTGAGCGGCAGCGGTTTCAACACAAACGCATCGTAGACGGTGAACAATGCGGTGTTAGAGCTAATGCCCAGCGCCAGTGTCAGCGTTGCAATCAACGTGAAGCCCGGATGCTTCCGCAGCATGCGCGCGCCGTAGCGCAGGTCTTGCAGTAAGGTTTGCATAAGTTCTCCTTCGTTCGACGTTTGTTTAATTGGCGACGGAGCGCAATCAGCGGTCGGCTAGGTAACCTTGCAGGCTCATGTCGAAGTTCATCTGACGTCGAGCGCGCCAACGCTAACTATTACGAGATCGTTTCCCAACTAGCGCCTGCGACGAATATCTCTTCCCATGATGCCGATTGGGAAGATTACGAGGATTTGCTCGACCTGCTCGGCGAAGCTAACGGCCCACCCATAAGCGACAACGAAGCAGAATTGCAGGTATTAACAAGATTTCCACGGGCGAAAATCAATGTAGTCCGGTTGTAATAAGTCTGCCTGCCTGCTCAGCTCCCCCGTGTAGCGCCGGGAGTGTACCTGCTGACGATTGAAAAGGATGGCTTCAAACGCACGCAACGCGCGGGGTTAGTGATTGCCGTCAATGAGGCTGCGACGCTCGATGTATCTTTAGCCATCGGTGGCGTCAGCGAGACCGTCACGGTCAAAGCCGAAGCGCAAATCGTGCAATCACAAACCTCAAACGTATCGCAACTCATCACCGAGCAACGCTTGCAGGATTTGCCGCTCAACAGCAAGGATTTTCAAAGGCTCACCTTTCTCGCGCCCGGCGTCGGCGGGCAGCGCGGCAATAATTCTTCGACCAATTATTCGGTGTCGGGCGCGCGCGATGCGGCGAACAATAACGGCCCCTTTTTCACCAGCGACCGCCGCTCGAAGGTTCCGCCTTTCAAACAGAATCTGTTTGGCGGCACTCTGGGCGGGCCGATGACGCTGCCGCGCTTTGGCGAAGGCAGCGCGGCCTTGCAGCGTTACCGCGACAAACATTTTTTCTTTGCCAGCTATGAGGGCTTCCGGCAACGACAGCAGCAGACCGCATCCACCGTGCTGCCGAACGCCGAATTGAAGGCGTGGTCAGCGTGTTGTTGCACCTGACCGACGAAACGCAGATTCGGGTGTATTCGGGCTGGAATGACGGCGCCTTTTCGAACGTGACTTGGGCGCAAATGAAAATCCTCGCCCCCGTCGTCAGCGTTGGCCTCCTGATTTCACTTTTCTCGGCGTGGCGATTCCGCATCTGGCGCGCGGCATTTTTAACAACTCAGATCATCGCGTGTTGATGCCGGCGTCTATCCTGATCGGCGCAATGCTGGGATTGGCGGCTGATCTGGTGACGCATCAAACCATCGCGCAAAGAAATCAAAGTGGTCGCCGAAAACATCAGCGCTACCTTGCGCTCCGGCGAGCTCGTCTGCCTGCTCGGTCCGAACGGCGCAGGAAAATCCACTTTGATGCGGACGATGGCGGGGATGCAAAAGCCCCTCGGCGGCGAGGTGTGGCTTGACGGCGTGAACATTCACGAACTGCCTGCGCGTGAGCTAGCTAAAAAGCTCAGCGTCGTCTTGACCGAACGCATCAGCGTCGGCGTGATGACTTCGCATGCGCTGGTCGCGCTCGGTCGTTACCCACACACAAACTGGGCGGGTGCGCTCAGCGGCAAGGATCACGAAGTCATTCAGTGGGCGTTGCAGACCACTGGCGCGCTCGAATTCGGGCGCCGCCAGATCGGCGAACTGAGTGACGGCGAGCGGCAGAAGGTGATGGTCGCGCGCGCGTTGGCGCAGGAGCCGCAGTTGATGATCCTCGATGAAATCACGGCGCTCCTGGATCTGCCACGTCGCGTGGAGATCATGCGGATGCTGCGCGATCCGGCGCGCAAAACGAAACGGGCGATCCTACTCTCGACGCACGACCTCGACCTGGCGCTGCGCAGCGCCGACCGCATCTGGCTGCTGCCGAAAAACGGCGGGATGAAGATCGGAGCGCCGGAAGACCTGGTCTTGAGCGGATCGTTCGAGACCGCATTCGCAAGTGAAGGTGTCGAGTTCGATCAACAGACCGGCTCGTTCCATATTGCGCAACCCGAGGCCGGAACTGTGGCCATAATTGGCGAGGGAATTGGCGAAGGTAAAGAGACCTTTACAGAGAGCGTACTTGCGAAAGAAGCTTTGCGGAAATCCGAAGAACGATTTCGTATTGCGGCGGAACTCGCCAGCGATTTAATCTATGAATGGGACATCAGAAACAGACGAATGGAATGGTCAGGCGATATTGCAGAACGCCTGGGTTATGATCAGGCAGAATTCCTCCGAACGGTCGAGGCTTGGGAGTTGGCGTTGCACCCGTCCGACTATGATCGGATAATGGCCGCCATCAAGAGCCACATGGAGACGGGTGAACCGCTGAACGAGGAGTACCGTATCCGGCGTAAAGACGGGGAGTTTCTCTATTGGACCGACCGTCGCAGGGCGCTCATGAATGAGAACGGCGCTTCGTATAAATGGATTGGAGTGATCAGCGATATCACTCAGCGTAAACGAGCTGAAGAGAGACAACTGCGTTTACAACTTGCCGTGCAGCAATCGGCTGCGGAGTGGCAGCTAACCTTCGACGCGATTCAATACCCGGTTTTGATCATTGATTCTGACTGCATAATCACTCAAGCGAATCGAGCCACCTGCGAAATATCTGGGGTGGCCGAAGGGGCATGCTTCGGACGCTCCATTGAGTCACTCGGGGCTGGTCAGCCCTGGAAGGAAGCCGCCGAACTAGTTCGTCTTATGTGTCCGACCCATTCGACAATGTCTTGTATCACACATGATGAAGACACAGGGAAGACATGGGAGATTACGGCCAGCCCAATTCCGGGTGTGAAAGTCAAGGCAGGCCGGATCATCATCTTGGCGCGAGACATAACACAACAGGTATTGTTGGAGGCTTCGCTCCGCCGCAGTGAACTGATGGCTGCCCTTGGCTCGTTAGTCGCCGGGGTCGCACATGAAGTGCGCAACCCGCTCTTCGGCGTCTCCTCGGTGCTTGACGCCTTCGAGGCGCGTTTCGGGGACCGGTCGGAGTATCAACAATACATCAGTGTACTTAGGGAAGAATTGGGTCATCTCAACCGACTAATGGAAGACCTCCTTGATTATGGCAAACCTTATACTCAGGAAACCCAGGCGGGTTCAATTTATGACGTCGTCGTTGGAGGAATCATTGTCTGTGAATCACTGGCTGAACAAGGGCAAGTAAAGATCGTCAACAATGTGCCTAAAAATCTCTTGCCGGTTGTGATGGATGTGAAACGGCTGCCGCAGGTTTTTTCGAATTTGATTAAGAACGCCATCCAGCATTCTTTACCTGGCGCAACCGTTGATGTAGATGCGGAGGAAATAATCGTGGATAGACGGCCGTGGGTCGAGTGCCGTGTCAAGGATTCAGGCCCGGGTTTTCAGATCGAGGACCTTTCAAAGATCTTTGATCCCTTCTTTACCAGGCGCCGCGGCGGCACCGGACTTGGGCTTTCCATCGTTCAGCGAATCGTGCATGAACATGGCGGAAAGATCACGGCGTGCAACCGTTCGGAGGGCGGAGCCGAAGTCGTTGTTAGAATACCTGTCGAGCGCGGCTCATAAGAGCCGCGGTGGTGTGTGCGCTGATGTCGAAAATTAAGATTCTGATAGTAGATGATGAACCCGGCGTCCGATTCGGGATACGCGAATATCTTGTGACGCGCGGCTACAGGGCTGAGGACACGAATTGTTGTCGGGGGGCGGAAGATCTGTTTCGGACCATGAACCCTGATGTGGCCATCATCGACTATCTCTTACCCGACGGCACTGCGCTCGACCTACTACCTCGACTGAAAGCCATAGATCCCGCCGTTCCCCTGATTGTCCTGACGGGCCATGGGTCAATTGACCTCGCGGTGCGGGCAATGAAGGAAGGCGCAGAACAATTTCTGACTAAGCCGGTTGACCTTTCAACACTTCTCGTTATCCTTGAGCGTTCGCTTGAGAACCAGCGTAATCATCGGAAGCAAATTGCCCGGAAGTCACAACAAGCTCGCCAAACCATCGATCCGTTTATAGGCATAAGCGCCGCCATCAAACAATTGGCCGAACAAGTAAAAAGGGTGTTGTCAACTGACAGCCCAATCCTGCTTCTGGGCGAGACGGGGGTTGGCAAAGGTGTGCTTGCGCAATGGATACATAACAATAGCTCCCGATGCGAAGAAGCTGTTGTTGATCTTAATTGCGCCGGGCTGTCGCGTGAGCTTCTTGAATCTGAGTTGTTTGGTCATGAGAAGGGTGCCTTCACGGGGGCCGCGGCGAGCAAACTCGGCCTTTTCGAAGTGGCTCACCGAGGCACAGTATTCCTTGACGAGATCGGCGACGTCGATCAGCAAGTGCAACCCAAACTACTGAAGGTTTTGGAGGAGCAGAAATTCCACCGGTTGGGGGGAGTTCGCGACCGGCAAGTCGATGTCCGCCTAATCTCCGCTACTTGTCAAGACCTCAACAGGTTAATGCGGGAAAATAAGTTTCGCACTGACCTCTACTACCGAATCAGTACGATTCCCCTGATGGTGCCCGCCCTTCGGGAAAGAGTCGAGGACATACCCTTACTCGCGCGGCATCTGCTGGCAAAATGCGCCGTCGACCTGGGGCGAAACGACTTGGAGCTGGCGTCGGACGCCGAACGCGCGCTCCAGATATACGTCTGGCCGGGCAATATCCGTGAGCTGCGCAACGTGCTCGAACGCGCGGCGCTACTCAGTGAGCAACGCATCCTGCGGGCGGCGGACCTACGCTTTGATGATGCGGCGAAGCGTGAAACGTCGACCTATGATACGCAACTTACCCTCCTGGAACTCGAACGCCGTCACATCGAACTGGTGCTCGCGGAGGAGCGCGGCCAAGTCGAAAGCGCAGCGAAGCGCCTTGGCATCCCGCGAAGTTCGCTTTACCAGAAAATCAAGAAGTTCCAGATCATCACGTCCAAAGTCTAGACTCCTGGTCTGAGTCTCAGACAACCAACTTCCTGATCCATATCACGCGAAAATCAAAGTCATCAATCTTCCGGGTTTAGTAGGAAAACGAGCGCGTATGCCTCCTGGACCGCTATTTGCTGAAAGGAGTGTATGGAACGCGAGAGAAGAATACTGATGGTTGACGATAAAGCGACGCTCTGCTTCGCAATGCGCGAGTACTTCAAAATGTACAACTACGAAGTCGCTTGCGCCCATAATGTAGACGACGCTACCACATTACTTAACACGTCCCACTTCTCAGTCGTGATCGCCGATCTGGACCTGGGTGGAAATCATAACCTGGACGGATTCAAGGTAATAAAGTTCGTGCAAGAACGATTCCCAGAAACACGCACTATTGTCTTAACAGCTTACGGCTCTGCTGAAGTCGAGTCGGCGGCCCGAGATTGCGGCGTGGGCGCGTTCCTGCACAAACCCAAGCCGCTTTCCGAAGTAGCTCGGATCGTATTTGAGCTTGTCGGGGATAATCTGTGACGACCCGATAAAACCAATTCCAATCAAGTCACTCTAAGGAGCCAAAAAATGAGCGGATCTAAAGTTGATTTGAGTGGTGTCTCATCAATTGTCGATGTATTGAACAAGAGGGCCGATATACAACCGGATCAGCCCTGCTATGTTTTCCTATCGGACGGCGATGAGGCGGATCGACTGACCTTCGCGCAATTGCGGTGTAAGGCGCGCGCCGTCGCTGCGCATCTCGGGGAGTTGAACTCTCAGAACGAGCGGGTCCTTCTCCTCTATCCGGCGGGGCTGGATTATGTAGTAGCTTTTTACGCATGTCTTTATGGGAAGGCTGTAGCCGTTCCCGCTTACCCGCCTCGTATGAACCACAATCTGAAACGTTTACTGGCCATTATTGACGATTCGCGGCCGAAAGTTGCGCTAACTACCTCAGCCATTCTTTTCAGACTTCAAAGCCAGTTTGATAAGGTCCCCAGCTTGAAATCTATACAGTGGGTGACGACAGACGATATCGACCTGGGACGGGCTGACAGTTGGAACGAGAACGAGGCGACTGACGAGACCATCGCCTTTCTGCAATACACATCCGGTTCCACTTCAACGCCGAAAGGCGTGTTAGTGAGCCACGGAAATCTTCTCCATAACCAGTCGATGATGAGAGAAAGCCTGAAACATGACGATGACACCGTCATAGTATCCTGGTTACCGATGTATCACGACATGGGACTGATCGGGAACATTCTTGCAGGTGTGTACAATGGCGCGCCTTGTTACCTCATGTCCCATACGGATTTTCTCCAAAAGCCGGCGCTTTGGCTGAAGGCCATCTCGAAGTACAGGGCCACTTTCAGCGGAGGGCCAAACTTCGCATACGATCTTTGTGTAAATAAAACGCGTCAGGAACAGCGAGCGGGTCTTGATCTGAGTTGCTGGAAAGTGGCGTTCAACGGGTCGGAGCCTGTTCGGGCGGAGACCCTGAGGCGATTCGCCGAATCCTTTTCGCCATACGGCTTCCGTCCCGAGGCATTGTACCCGTGTTATGGACTCGCCGAATCCACCTTATTCGTCAGCGGAAGTATTGTTTCGAAAGCCCCGGTCGTCATGACATTCGACAAAGCGGCCTTAGAGAAGCACATCGCGATTGTGACCGAACAGGTCGGGAAGGGTTTGGCGCATGTAAGCTGCGGAAGGCCATGGCTCGAAGAACAAATTATCACTGTCGATCCGCAGACGCTCACCTCATGTAACGAAGGTCAGGTCGGAGAGATCTGGGTGTCGAGCGCCGCCGTGGCTCAAGGATATTGGGGGAAACCAGAGTCGACCAAAGAAACTTTCCACGCGCGGCTTTCCGACACCAAAGAAGGTCCTTACTTACGCACGGGAGACCTAGGGGTTATCTTTCATGGTAACCTATATGTAACTGGGCGAATTAAAGACCTGATCGTTATTCGCGGACGCAATCATTATCCTCAAGACATAGAGCTCACGGCGGAAGCGAGTCATCATGCTCTGCGTCCGGGGTGTTCGGCGGCCTTCGCTGTAGCCGATGATGAGATAGAGCGCTTGATCTTAGTCGCCGAGCTGAATCGTGAGCGCCGGAACAGCGCGGATATGAATGAAGTGGTGGAGAGCGTCCGTCAGGCGATCTTAGTCGAGCATGAAATCGACATTTCTACCATCGTATTAATTAGACCTGGAAGTTTACCGAAAACATCCAGCGGAAAGATACAGCGCAGCGCAATCCGCTCCGCTTTCCTGAGCGAAGGTTTGGAGTCGGTTTTTCTGTGGCGGTTTCCAGTCGAGCAGTGTGCGAGCGGGCAAACTGTTTCGCCCGAAGACGCGGTGCGAACCTTGGAATCATTGAAAGCCTGGCTGTCAATTGAGTTGTCCTCCAAGCTGAATATTTGCTCCGATAAAATAGACGCATATCAACCTATTGCCTGCCATGGGCTGGACTCTCTTGCCGCAACTGAGCTTGTCATAAGTATTGAAGAATCGCTCGGCGTTCAGGTTCCCATTGACACACTCTTCCGGAATACTCCGAGCATTTATGATTTAGCGTCATTTCTGTATGAACAGCTACATCCGGGGCCGGACCTCGATGACGCCGGGTCTCTAAACAGCGGACTAGAGTGCAGGCAAATCACATCTCATAAGGTTATCCCATTTTCACACCCACTGAAAAATGAAAGGAGCGACAATGATGAGAGGCGAACTAGAGAATCCGTCGAAACGAGATCATCCGTTCTTCAACCATATGAATCCGCATCTTGGGAAGCTGCTGTCGCAGCTTGAGATGGACAAAGAGTATGTTCGAGGGGAAGGTTGCTACCTGTATGATCGGACAGGAAGTCGCTATCTGGACTTTCTGGCTCAATACGGAGCGCTGCCATTCGGGTTCAACAACCCATATATCTGGAAAGCCGTTGAGCTAGTACGAAACAGTTTCGAGCCGAGCTTTGTTCAGCCGTCCTACCTAGAGGCTGCTGGAGAACTCGCAATGCGGCTGATCAGTGTGGCGCCACCGGGTATGAAGTATGTGGCCTTCGCTAACAGCGGCGCCGAGGCTGTCGAAGCCTCTATCAAGCTGTGCCGCTCCCGCACCGGCAGGATCGGTGTACTGGCAGCCAATAACGGTTTCCACGGGAAAACTCTCGGGGCCCTTTCCGCAACCGATAAGAGGAAGTACCAGGAAGGTTTCGGGGCTCCGGTCAAAGGGTTTGATTACGTCCCTTTCGCCGATCTTGAGGCGCTTGAGCGCGCGCTTGCAAGTAGGTTCTACGCGGCGTTCATCGTCGAACCGATTCAAGGAGAGGGAGGGATCATTGAAGCCCCTCCGGGGTATCTCGCGCAAGCCGGAGAAATCTGTCAGAAAAGTGGCACCAAGCTAATCGTCGATGAAATCCAAACCGGTTTGGGGCGTACCGGGGCGATGTTCGCCTGCAACGCCGAGGGCGTTATCCCGGATGTTATTACTATCGCCAAGGCCCTCGGCGGCGGGCTGGTGCCGATCGGGGCCTGCCTCTATAAGGAAGATGTTTATAACGAAGATTTCGCCCTGAAGCACACCTCGACTTTTGCCGGAAACACCCTCGCCTGCAGAGTCGGATTGGCTACGCTCGATCTCTTGGAAGAGAACGACCGCCACTTAATCCGGCAGGTAGCGGAAAACGGCGCTCGCTTGAAACAGGAGTTGCAGTACCTTAAGCGGAGACACCCGCACGTTCTCGACGTAATTCGCGGGCGCGGCTACATGCTGGGAGTTACTTTTGGCGTCAACCGTTTCAACTGGGGTTCCGGCCTGCTGGGCTGCCTGGGAGAAACCGAAGCCTTAACCTCGCTGGTGGTAAGTCGCATGTTGGCGGTGAACGGCGTGCGCCTTGGTTACACTTTGAATCATGGCGGGGCGCTCCGCGTCGAACCTCCACTGGTCGCCACATGGAAAGAGTGTGAGCTTTTCCTCGAGGCTTTTGAAGACACTCTAGTCGCCCTGGAGTCGCGCAATACGGCATATTTCACCGCCCATCTTACAGGGATAAATGTCGACGAGTTGAAGCCGAAGAGTAGTCCGGCCGTCTACAGGTTCCCGGCGCCTGGCAGGGAGGATCGTTTTGCCTTTCTTCTGCACCCGTTGACGACGCGTGACTATGCGAACATCGACTCGGACCTCGGCATACTTTCCGATCAGCAGATTTCGCGGCTGGCCGAGTGTGTCGCCGAGAACTTTGACCCATTCGTAGTCGGCGACGCGCACATCGTCTCAAAGACCGGGCAGACCGCTTACGGGGAGTTCATCATTGTCCCGCGCACCGCGGAAGAGCTGTCGCAGATGCCGTACTACGACGCCATGTCAGAAATAAAGGCGGCGGCGCAATTGGCGAATGAAAGGGGGGCGAAAATAATCGGCCTAGGGGCGTACACCTCCGTAGTAACGCGTGGCGGACTTTATCTCAAAGACGATGAATTGCCGGCCCTGACCACCGGCAATTCCTATACCGCCTTTGCCGCTAAGCAGTCCATCGAAACGGCGCTTGAGATGACCGGGCGCTGTCTATCGAACAGCTGCGCGGCGGTCGTGGGAGCGACTGGCTCCATAGGTCGCGCCATCTCCATACTGCTCTCCCAGGGCGTGGAGAAACTGATATTGGTCGGGAATCCGGCTCGTCCAACAGAGAGCAAACGTCGCCTGACGCAAGTATGCTCAGACATTTTACGCTCAATCGGGGAACTGTGTTCGCAAGGCAAAAGGCCGCTTAAAAGCGCGCTAGCCGACGCAATATACGACATTCTGCACTATGACCATCAGGCCTGTGACAGCTTAGATTGGATCAGGTTGGCCGCAGAACTGGAACAGTACTTGTGTGTTATTCACGGCGCTTGCGACGTCCGTCGGGCGCTCCAGGAAGCCGACGTCGTGGTTATGGCGACCAGTGTGGTGGGCGATTTGGCGCAGCCTGAAGACATCAAAGAGGGAGCTGTAGTTTGCGATATCTCGCGCCCGCCGAACGTAAGTCGAGCCGTCAGGATTAGTCGTCCCGATGTCTGTGTGATCGATGGCGGCGTGGTGAGTTTGCCATGCGACTCGAGACTCAATTTAAACCTTGATTTAGGCCCTGGGCTTGCCTATGCCTGCATGGCCGAGACCATGATTCTGGCGCTGGAGCGTCGGTTTGAAGATACCAGCCTTGGAATTGATCTTGACATGGATAGCGTCACCGAGGTGAGTCGGTTTGCCGAGCGTCATGGGTTCAAACCGGCCGTGGGTCATTCCAGCTGGAATCCGCTGCAAGGCATTAGCGCAGCAAAAGCCGCATAAATGTTGGGTGTTGTTTAGGGGCCTGATTTGTCTCAAGCCATTGGAGAGAATCTTTGAGGCCTGGAACAACCAATTCCTGATAAACACCTACTGTTTGGAGGTATCCTAGATGAACTGCGCCATAGTAGCTGATATTCCTAGTTGGTACGCAATTCATACGCATTCGAAGCAGGAAAATCGCACTGAGCAGAATTTACAAGCTTGGAATGTGGAAACATTCTTCCCCAGGATAAGGGATTGCCGTTTCAATGAATTCACAGGCGAGCCGTCCTATTTCATTAAACCATTGTTTCCTGGGTATCTCTTTGCTCGGTTCGCGCTGAACAATTTGCTTCATAAGGTCCGTTTCACCAGGGGAGTACAAAGCGTCGTGTGTATAGGTAGTGATCCTGCGCCGGTTGATGACAGAGTTATCGAAATCATTGTTGCCCAAATTGATGCGACGGGTTTTGTAAAAATTGACGCTGATCTCGAACCAGGCGCCAAGGTGTTGGTTCAAGCTGGTCCCTTCAAAGGGCTCACAGGAATTTTTGAGCGAGAGGCAAGCGCCGCCGACCGAATCAAAATACTGCTGGACTGTGTAAGTTTTCAAGCTCGTGTGGAAGTCGAAAGGAATCACGTCAAGCCGTTATAGTGAGAGGAAACGCTGGCGGCGTGACAGTTAAAGTCCTGTTGAGAACAAGTCAAAATCACCAATCAAACAGCGAAAGGAGTTTTCAATGGCAGTAAGTATACGTCCACTCAACGACCGCATCATTGTGCGCCGGATGGAGGAACAGGAGCAGATGCGGGGCGGTTTGTACATACCGGACACGGCGAAAGAGAAGCCGCAGGAGGGCGAGGTTCTGGCGGTAGGGAACGGCAAGTTGCTCGACACGGGGCAGCGAATCCCGATCGACCTCAAATCGGGGGACCGCATTTTGTTCGGCAAATACGCTGGCACGGAAATCAAGCTTGATGGCGATGAGTACCTGATCTTGCGTGAGGACGACGTTCTCGGCGTGGTTGAGACCACGGCCAAGGGCAAGGGCGCGAAGTAAATCCAAACAACCAGCAGCGCTCGAGAGGGCGCGAGATTATTTCGGGAGGAATTTAGAAGTTATGGCAAAGCAAGTTATTCACGGAGAAGATTCACGCCAGGCGATTTTGCGTGGCGTCAATCAACTCGCGGACGCTGTCGCGATCACGCTCGGCCCCAAAGGGCGCAATGTGGTGATTGACAAGAAATTCGGTTCGCCGACGATCACCAAGGACGGCGTGACAGTGGCCAAAGAGATCGAGTTGAAAGAGCCGCTCGAGAACATGGGGGCGCAGATGGTCCGCGAGGTCGCGTCGAAGACTTCGGACGTGGCCGGTGACGGGACGACCACGGCGACGGTTCTGGCGCGGCAGATTTTCAAAGAGGGCGTCAAGACCGTGGCCGCCGGGGCCAACCCGATGGCGTTGAAGCGCGGCATCGAGAAGGCGGTTGAGAGGGCCGTCGCGGCGATCAAGGAACAATCGAAGCCGGTCAAGGGCGACGCCATCGCTCAGGTCGGCACGGTGTCGGCCAACGGGGATCTGACCATCGGCGGGATCATCGCCGAAGCGATGAAGAAGGTCGGGAAAGACGGCGTGATCACGGTCGAGGAATCGAAATCGCTGGACACGCTGCTCGAAGTGGTCGAGGGCATGCAGTTCGACCGCGGCTATCTGTCGGCCTATTTCGTGACCGACCCCGAACGCATGGAGGCCACGCTCGAAAACGCGCTGATCCTGCTCAACGAGAAGAAGATCAGCTCGATGAAGGATCTGCTGCCGCTGCTCGAACAGGTGGCCAAGATGGGCAAACCGCTGCTGATCGTGGCGGAAGATGTCGAGGGGGAAGCTTTGGCGACGTTGGTCGTCAACAAGCTGCGCGGCACGCTGCAAGTCTGCGCCGTCAAGGCGCCAGGCTTCGGTGACCGCCGCAAGGCTATGCTCGAAGACATCGCCATTCTGACCGGCGGCAAGGTGATCAGCGAAGACCTGGGGATCAGGCTCGAGAACGTCAAGCTCGAAGACCTGGGCAAGGCCAAGAAGATCACCATCGACAAGGACAACACCACGGTCGTCGAGGGCGCGGGCAAGGGCGCTGACATCCAGGGCCGCGTCGCCACCATCCGCCGCCAGATCGAAGAGACCACTTCGGACTATGACCGCGAGAAATTGCAGGAGCGTCTGGCCAAGCTGGTCGGAGGCGTCGCCGTGATCAAGGTCGGCGCGGCGACCGAGACCGAGCTGAAAGAGAAGAAGGCTCGGGTCGAGGACGCCATGCACGCCACGCGCGCCGCGGTCGAAGAGGGAATCGTCCCGGGCGGCGGCGTCACGCTGGTTCGGGCCGCGAAGGCTCTCGACGCTCTGAAGCTCAAGGACGAGGACGAGCAGATCGGCGTCAACATCGTCAAGCGCGCTCTCGAAGAGCCGCTCCGGAAGATCGCCGAGAACGCGGGCCACGAAGGCGCCGTGATCGTCGAGCGCGTCAAGTCCGAGAAGAGCGACGCCATGGGCTTCAACGCCGAATCCGAGCAGTTCGAGGACCTGGTCAAGGCCGGCGTCATCGACCCGGCGAAGGTCGCTCGGACGGCGCTGCAGAACGCTTCGTCGATCGCCGCGCTGATGCTGACGACCGAAGCTCTGATCTCCGAGATTCCCGAGGAGAAGAGGTCGGCTCCGGCCATGCCCGGCGGCGGAATGGGTGAGTTCTAAACCCAAATCAACGGCTAAGGAAGCAACAATGTAGTTTCTACCAATAATGTTAAGTTATCTCATTATTGAGTGAGGTTGATTCCATTCATTTCTTAACCGTGGATTCGGATTTTAAACTCGCTCCACACCCGGTCGTATTTGGACGCTTGTGCTGAGATGGCTTCGAATGCTGATGAATATTGATCGATTCGGAGTTTGACCTTTAGACAGTTACGCATTGAGGGAGCGAACCACTGACTTAAGGCCAAACTCCATACTTTTTTCCACAGGGAGTTAGTAGTGACTAGAGATAAGATTCTGATTGTACAGGATGACGCCAACTTCCGCAGGGCAATCGCCCTATAACGTCAAGAATTCGATGGTTTTACGTTCAGGATTTTAAGCAGATAGTTTCGATCCCAACCGGCCTTCAGTCTCTTGGTCTGAAT
>Ga0187894_10003751_pt1 | contig 16754 bp, 19 predicted proteins | sample GBC1701081metaG_FD_136650 | JGI IMG/M metagenome (GOLD analysis project Ga0187894, IMG submission 136650) | White microbial mat communities from a lava cave in the Kipuka Kanohina Cave System on the Island of Hawaii, USA - GBC170108-1 metaG ... | reverse complement strand
GCCCGGACGCCGGCCGCCGTGATCCGGTTCCTCGCCGACGAGCTGGAGCGGGTCGCCGCCGACGCAACGGTGCGCGAGCGGCTGGCGGGGATCGGGGTCGATCCGCTGTGGCTCGCCGGCCCGCAGCTCGCGCAGGCAGTCGACTCGGACGGCGAGCGCTGGGCGCGCGTGATCAAGGCCGCGAACATCCGCGCGGAGTGAGCGCAGCGCCGCGACGATGGGACGCTTGAGCCGCGCCGCCGGCCTCGCCCGCTCCCTCGCGCTGTATCACGGCATCCCGTTCCGCGCGCGCCGGCTCGCGCGGCTCTACGCGCCGTTCCTCGCGCCGGGGGCGCTCGCGTTCGACGTCGGCGCGCACGCCGGGAACCGCGTCCGCGCGTTCCGCCGGCTCGGCGCGCGGGTCGTCGCGGTCGAGCCGCAGCCCGACTTCGTGCGGCTCCTCCGCGCGCTCTACGGGCGCGATCGCGCGGTCGCAATCGTCGCCGCGGCGGTCGGCGCGGTGCCGGGCGAGGCGCAGCTCCTCGTGTCGGAGCGCACGCCGACCGTGACCACGCTGTCGTCGGAGTGGGCGCGCCGCGTCGCCGCCGACCCGTCGTTCCGCGGCGTGTCGTGGCAGCCCGGCACGCGCGTGCCGGTGACGACGCTCGATGAGCTCGTCGCGGCGCACGGCCGCCCGGACTTCGTGAAGCTCGACGTCGAGGGCGCCGAGGCCGCGGCGCTCGCCGGCCTGTCGGCGGCCGTGCCCGCGCTGTCGTTCGAGTACCTCGCCGCCGCGCGCGAGGTCGCGCTCGCGTGCGTCGACCGGCTGGCGGCCCTCGGACCTTACGAGTTCAACTGGTCGGCGGGCGAGCGCCAGCGGCTCGCCGCGGCACGCTGGCTAGAGCCCGACGCGATCCGGGCGGTGCTGCGCGGGCTCGCGGCGGGCTCGGGCGACGTCTACGCCCGGCTCGGCACCTGAGAACGCCTGCACGAGAAGGCGCGTCAGGTCCACCATCCCGCCGATCCCGGGCCGCTCCGGCGCGAGCCCCGCGCGGAATCCGCCCGCGGCGAGCGCGTCGACGAGCGGACCGGGCCGCGCGATCACGTGCACCGGCACTTCCCAGGTCGGGCGCTCGCCGCCGACCCCGACCGGCGGCTGGTGGTCGCCGAGCACCACGAGCACGAGCTCCGCGCCGCGGCGCTCGCGCAGATACCCGCCGAGCCACTCGAAGGCGTAGCCGATCGAATCGGCGTACGCCGGCTCGAGGTTCTGCCAGTCCGCGCGGTAGCCGCGCAGCGCCTGCTCCACCGCGGGATCGTACGGCCGCTCGCCCACGAGCCGCTCCCAGTCCGGCTGGTAGGGCGGCACCGGCCGGAACGGCGCGTGGCTCGTGATCGTCGGGAAGAACACGAAGAGCGGCCGGCGCGGTCGCGCTGCGACCTCGAGCCGGTCGAGGCGCGCGAGCGCGAACTGGTCGGGGATCCGCCACCAGCCGAACGCCGGGCCGCGATAGTCGAGCCGCGCGGCGCCGTAGATCTCGTCGAAGCCGTAGAAGCGCTCGCCTTCGCGCCAGTCCTGGCGCAGACCCGGCATGAGCGCGACGGTCCGGTAGCCGCGCTCGGCGAACGCGCGGACGAGCGTCGGGCGCCGCTCGGTCATCAGCCGGTTGTAAGAGTCGCCGTCGCGCACCTCGACCCCGGCGAGCAGGCTCGCGTGCGCGAGCCAGGACGCGCCGCCGAAAGTCGGCGACTCGACGAACGCCGATACGACGGTGCGCCCGGTCGCCGCCGCCGCCGCGGCGAGCGCTGCGCGGGCGGGTGCGAGGCGCACCGCGTGCCCGGGGCGGTCGTACGTCGTCGCGCCGTACGACTCGAGGAAGATCACGAAGACGTCGGCGCCGCGAGCGCCCGCGAAGCTCGAGGCGAGCGGCGGGCTCTCGGCAAGCCCCGCGCCGCCGCCGCGCAGGACGTGCGCGACGAGCGCCGCCTGGTGCGCGTAGCTCGCGGTCACCGGGGCGGTGAACCAGCCCGGCGCGAGCGGATACGCGGCGATGACCGCGACTGCCGCCGCCGCGAGCGCGGCGCGCGGCCGCGGCGCCGCGAGCGCGCGCGCGACCTGCGCCCACGACCAGCGGACGGCCGCGAACAGCGCGACGAGCCCGAGGGCGATGCCGGAGGTCGCGAGCACGAGCACCCACCCCGGCGTCGCCTCGGCGAACATCGCGACGACCCGCGGGAGGTGCGGCAGGTCGTAGTACAGGTTGATCGGCCGGCCGTACAGCTCGCGCGCCATGACCTCGGCGTAGCGGGTCAGCGCGAGCGCCACGAATGCCACCGACGCGAGGCCGAGCACGCGGCGCGACGGCGGCCCGCAGCGCCGGACCGCGATCGCCGCGACCAGGACCGCGACCGCGAGCTCGATCGCGAGCGCCGCCTGCGGCCGGATCCACGGCGTCGGCCAGAGGCTGGCGAAGGTGAGCGCGAAGTTGAGCAGCGCGACCGCGGCGGCGAGCGCCGCCCACCCGGGCCAGGTTCCGGCGCGCACCGCTATTTCCGCTTCGCTTCGAACTCGACGATCAGGTCGACCGCGTCGCCGACCCAGCCGTTGGCGACCCCGTAGGTCATTCCGAACGCGCTCCGCTTGAGGCTGCCGCGCGCGGAGACGCCCATGGCGTAGGCGTCGGCGCCCGGAAGCCCGTACTTCCCGCTCTTGTTCCAGGTGACCTCGAGCGCGAGCGGCTGCCGCTTGCCGAGCATCTCGAGCTGGCCCTCGACCGTGAACGTTCGCTCGCCGGTGCGCTTCGCGGTCGCGCCGGTGAACACGATCTCGCGGAACTCGCCCGAATTCAGGAAGTCCGCCCCCGCCACGTGCCGGTCGCGGCGGCGGTTGCCGGTGTCGACGCTGGCCGCGTCGACGACGATGCGCACGTCCGACAGCGCACCCGACTGCTCGTCGAACGCGTACGAGCCCTTCGCGCCGCGGAACATCCCGAGCACTTTCGCGAAGCCGAGATGGTCGACGAGGAAGCCGACGCTGAAGTGGTCGGGGTCGATCTCGTAGCGGGCGGGCTGCGCCCCGGCCGCGCCGGCGAGAAGCAGGAACGCGGCGAGCCGGATTGCGGGCCGGATCACGGCCGGGCGACCCTGGAACGCCGCCGGAGCCACAGCACGTCGGCGCCGAACGACCAGCAGAGCGCGGCGAGGGCGGCGGCGGCGAGCGCGCTCGTCGCCGGCGGCGCAAGCACCGGCGCGAGCACCGCGACGAGCACGCCCATCTGGAGCGCGCAGACGAGCTTGCGGCGGAAGCGCGGCGGCAGCGGCCGGCGGAGCCACGGCGCCGCGGCGCCCGCGGCGACGAAGCCGTAGCGCATCAGCCCCGACGCGAGCACCCACGGGCCGGCCTTGCCGAGCTGCCACGCGAGCAGCGCGAGGACGAGCACGAGCGCCGCGTCGGTCTCCATGTCGAAGCGGGCCCCGAACGCGCTCGTCATGCCGGTCGCGCGGGCGAGCGGCCCGTCCACGCCGTCGAGCACCGCGGCCGCGAGGGCGAGCGCGAACGCGAGCCAGCCCGGTCCGTCCGCGATCTCCGCCCCGACCAGCCCGGCGAGGAGCGCGGTCAGCGCCGCGCGCGCGAGCGTCACCTGGTTCGCCGGACCGAAGCGCGGGTACGGGTGGGCGCGGAGATTCGCGAGCACGAGCGCGGCCGCGACCGCGAAGGCCGCGAGCGCCTGCGCGACGTACGCCGGCCCGAGCGCGAGCGCCCGCGACACGACGCCCGCGGCGGCGGCGAGCGCGATCGCCGTCGAGGCGATCACCACCGCCGCCGGGTGCGCGGGGTGCATCCCGTTCGAACTAGTATGCTTCCAGGCCATGTCGGGGAGCGAAGCGCGTGCGTTCTGGATCACCGGTCCCTGCCAGGGGGAGATACGGCGCGAGCCGCTCGCCCGATGCAGCCCCGGCGAGGTTCGGGTGCGCGCACTGTACAGCGCCCTGAGCCGGGGCACCGAGACGCTCGTCTATCGCGGCGAGGTCCCGCCGGCGGAGTACGCGCGGATGCGCGCACCGTTCCAGTGCGGCGACTTCCCGGCGCCGGTCAAATACGGCTACATCGGCGTCGGCGAGGTCGAGGACGGCCCGCCGGAGCTGCGCGGCCGGAAGGTGTTCTGCCTGCACCCCCACCAGACGCGCTACGTGGTGCCGGCGGCGGCCGTCCATGCGCTTCCCGAAGGCGTGCCGCCGCAGCGGGCGGTGCTCGCGGCGAACCTCGAGACCGCGATCAACGGTCTGTGGGACGCGGCGCCGCGGATCGGCGACCGGATCGCGGTGATCGGGGCCGGCGCGCTCGGCTGCCTGGTCGCGTGGCTCGCCGGGCGCGTTCCCGGCTGCGAGGTCGAGCTGATCGACACGAACCCGCGCCGCGCGGGCGTCGCGTCGGCACTCGGCGTCGCCTTCGCCGCGCCCGCGGCCGCGCGCCGCGACGCGGACCTCGTGATCCACGCGAGCGGTTCGCCCGCCGGCGCCGCGCTCGCGCTCGAGCTCGCCGCGTTCGAGGCGACCGTGCTCGAGCTGAGCTGGTTCGGCACCCGGGCGGTGCCGCTCGCGCTCGGGGCGGGCTTCCACGCGAACCGCCTGACCTTGAAATCGTCGCAGGTCGGCACCGTCGCGGCCGCGCAGCGCGCGCGCTGGTCGCGCGAACGGCGGCTCGCCCTCGCGCTCCGCCTCCTCGCCGATCCCGCGCCCGACGCGCTCGTCACCGGCGAGGACCGCTTCGACGACCTGCCGCGCGTCATGGCGCGCCTCGCCGGGGCGCCGGCCGACGCCATCTGTCACCGCATCGCTTACGATTGAGCCGTGTACTCGGTCTGCGTCCGCGACCACTTCATGGTCGCCCACAGCTTCCGCGGCGAGGTGTTCGGCCCCGCGCAGCGCCTGCACGGCGCGACCTACGTCGTCGACGTCGAGCTCCGCCGCGCCGCGCTCGACGCGGACGCGCTCGTGGTCGACATCGGGCGGGCTGCGGCGGGCCTGCGCGCGGTGCTCGACGCGCTCAACTACCGCAACCTCGACGACGAGCGCGAGTTCGCGGGCCGCAACACCACCACCGAGTTCCTCGCGCGCGTGGTCTTCGATCGCATGCGCGAGGCGATCCGCGACGGCCGGCTCGGCGAGACGGCACGCGGGCTCGCCGGCATGAAGGTCACGCTGCACGAGTCGCACACCGCGTGGGCGGCGTACGAAGGCGAGGTGTGAAGCGGCCCCGGCTCGAGTTCGTCCTGCCCGGCGACGCGGAGACCCGCTCCGGCGGGTACGAATACGACCGCCGGATGGTCGAGGGCCTGCGCGGCTTCGGCTGGAACGTCGTCGTGCACGGGCTCGACGCGAGCTTTCCGGCGCCGACGCCGTCGGCGCTCGCGCACGCCGCGGCGACGCTCGCGCGCATCCCCGACGGCGCGACGGTCCTCTTCGACGGGCTCGCGTTCGGCGCGATGCCCGGAATCGCGGTGGCCGAGGCGCGCCGGCTGCGGCTCGCGGCGCTCGTCCACCACCCCCTCGCGCTCGAGACCGGGCTCGCGGCGGAGCGCGCGGCCGCGCTGCGCGAGTCCGAGGCGCAGGCCCTCGCCGCCGCGAGCGTCGTCGTCGCCACCAGCGCCGCGACCGCGCGCACGCTCGCCGGCGACTACGGCGTTGCGGAGGGGCGGATCGCGGTGGTCGAGCCGGGCACCGACCCGGCGCCGCGCGCGCGCGGCTCGGGCGGGCCGCTCGTCAAGCTCCTCTGCGTCGCGGCGGTCGTTCCGCGCAAGGGCTACGACGTCCTGATCGAGGCGCTCGCCCCGCTCGTCGACCGGCCGTGGCGCCTCACCTGCGTCGGCAGCCTCGCGCGCGCGCCGAAGACGGTGGCGGCGCTGCGGCAGCGGATCGGGCGCCTGCGGATCGCCGACCGGGTGCGGTTCGCCGGCGAGGTCGACCGTGCGGCGCTCGAGCGCTACTACGACGGCGCCGACGCGTTCGTGCTCGCGACGCATCACGAGGGCTACGGCATGGCGCTCGCCGAGGCGCTCGCACGCGGTCTCCCGATCCTGTCGACCAGCGCCGGCGCGGTGCCGGAGACGGTGCCGGCGGACGCCTGCCTGCTCGTCCCGCCCGGCCAGCCGATCGCGCTTCGGGCCGCGCTCGCGCGGTTCTTCGACGAGCCGGCGCTGCGCGAGAGGCTGGCCGCAGGCGCGAGCGCCGCGCGCGAGCGGCTGCCGACCTGGGAGAGCGCGTGCGCGCGCTTCGCGGCGGCGCTCGGCCCCGCCGAGGACCCGCTCGCGCAGGTCGATGACCTTCACGGCTGAATGGCTCGCGCTGCGGGAGCCGGCCGACGCGCGGGCCCGATCGGCGGCGCTCGTGGCGGCGCTCGTTGGTCGCGCGCGGCGAGTCGTGGATCTCGGCGCGGGGACGGGCGCGAACATCCGCTACCTCGCGCCGCGGCTCGCCGGGGTGCGCGAGTGGCTCGCGGTCGATCGCGACGAGCGGCTGCTCGCGGCGATCGGTGCGCCTGCGGGCGCGAAGCTCGCGACGCTGCGCCTCGACCTCGCCTCGCGGCTCGCCGACGTGTCGCTCGCCGAAGGCGACCTCGTCACCGCCTCGGCGCTGCTCGACCTCGTGTCCGCAGCCTGGCTCGGCCGGCTCGCCGCGCGCTGCGCGGCGGCGCGCGCCGACGTGCTCTTCGCGCTCACCTACGACGGCCGGATCGAGTGGTTGCCGCCGGAGGACGGCGACGCGCTCGTGCGCGGCCTCGTCAACCGGCACCAGCTCGGCGACAAGGGCTTCGGCCCCGCGCTCGGGCCCGGCGCCGCGGACGCCGCAGCGGCGGCGTTCGTCCCCGCCGGCTACGAGGTGCACACCGCGCGCAGCGACTGGGCGCTCGGTCCGGAATCGGCGGCGCTCCAGCGGGCGCTCCTCGACGGCTGGAGCGCCGCAGCGCTCGCGGTCGCCCCCGAATCGGGCGCAGCGCTGCACGCATGGCGCCTGCGCCGGCGGGCCCTCGTCGACGCGGGCCGGTCCCGCGTCCGCGTCGGCCATGCCGATCTGGCCGGCCGGATGCGTTCGACGGTGTCCGGATCCCGGTACCGGCAAGGGTGACGCTCGTCACCCACCGGTGCGCAGTTCGCAGTCGAACAGCACGTCGTCGCCCATGCGCACGGCGCGGCAGGCGAGCGGCGCGGCGTCGGCGAGGCGCGGCACCGCGGGGAGACGCAGTCCGGGCAGCCCGTCGCCGAGCAGCGCCGGCGCGACGGTGACCTGCAGCCGGTCGAGCAGCCCCGCCGCGAGGAAGCCCGCCACGGTCGTTCCGCCCCCTTCGACGAACACGGTCCGGCACCCGCGAGCGTGCAGCAGCGCGAGGATCGCCGCGTAGTCGAGCCGGCCGCCGCGCGCGGGCAGCCCGGCCACTTCGGCGCCGCCGAACCGCTCGCCCGGCCGCGCGTGCGCCGCGTCGCACACGAGGAGCGTCGGCGCGGCGCCGTCGCTGAACAGGCGCCGGCTCGCCGGCAGCCGGCGGCGCGGGTCGATCACCACGCGCAGCGGATTCGGCCCGGGCACGAGCCGCGTCGTGAGCCGCGAATCGTCGGCAGCTACCGTGCTCGCGCCGACCACGACCGCGTCGCAGAGCGCGCGCAGCCGATGCATGTGGACGACGTTCTCCTCGCCGGTGATGAAGAGCGACTCGCCTTGCGCGGTCGCGACGAAGCCGTCGAGGCTCTGGCCGAGATGGCCGATCGTGAACGGCCGGCCGTTCGCGGGACGGCAGAGCGGCAGGTAGAGGGCGATCAGCGGATCCGCCGCCGCCGCCAGCACCGCGTCGGCGCCGCCGCCGCGCGCGGCCGCGAGCACGAGCGGCCAGAGCGAATCGATTTCCGGCACGAACCGAGTATAGGGCCGGTCGCCGGAGGGCCGCTGCTAGAATCGCCGCATGCCCGCGATCAAGTCGGCCCTGAACGCCCGCGCGGAAGACTTCCGTGCGAACGCGGCGACCATGGCCGCGCTCGTGCAGGACCTGCGCGCGAAAGTCGCCACCGCGTCGCTCGGCGGCGACGAGGCGGCGCGCGCGAAGCACGCCGGGCGCGGCAAGCTCCTCCCGCGCGAGCGCGTGCGCGAGCTGCTCGACCCGGGGTCGCCGTTCCTCGAGCTGTCGCAGCTCGCCGCGCTCGACCTGTACGACAACGAGGCGCCCTGCGCCGGGATCATCACCGGCGTCGGCCGCGTCGCCGGGCAGGAGTGCCTGATCGTCGCCAACGACGCGACGGTGAAAGGCGGCACCTACTACCCGATCACGGTCAAGAAGCACGTCCGCGCGCAGGAGATCGCCTGGCAGAACCGGCTGCCGTGCCTCTACCTCGTCGACTCCGGGGGCGCGAACCTGCCGCGCTGGGAAGATGTCTTCCCCGACCGCGACCACTTCGGCCGCATCTTCTACAACCAGGCGAACATGTCCGCCGACGGCATCCCGCAGATCGCCTGCGTGATGGGCTCGTGCACCGCCGGCGGCGCGTACGTGCCGGCGATGTCGGACGAGACGATCATCGTCCGGGGCCAGGGCACGATCTTCCTCGGCGGGCCGCCGCTCGTGAAGGCGGCGACCGGCGAGGTGGTGACGCCCGAGGAGCTCGGCGGCGCCGAGGTGCACACCCGGCAGTCGGGCGTCGCCGACCACTACGCGCAGAACGACCAGCACGCGCTCGCGATCGCACGGCGCATCGTGAAGAACCTGAACCGCACGAAGTCGCCGGGCGTCACCCTCGCCGAGCCGCGCGAGCCGCTCTACCCGCCGGAAGAGGTCGGCGGTGTGATCCCGCACGACGTGCGCAAGCCCTACGACGTGCGCGAAGTGATCGCGCGCCTCGCCGACGGCTCGGAGCTCGACGAGTTCAAGCAGAACTACGGCACGACGCTCGTCACCGGCTTCGCGCGCATCTGGGGCTACCCGATCGGGATCGTCGCGAACAACGGCATCCTCTTCTCCGAGTCGGCGCTGAAGGGCGCGCACTTCATCGAGCTCTGCGCGCAGCGCGGCATCCCGCTTCTCTTCCTGCAGAACATCACCGGCTTCATGGTCGGGAAGAAGTACGAGGCGTCCGGCATCGCGCGCGACGGCGCGAAGATGGTCACCGCGGTGTCGTGCGCGCGGGTGCCGAAGTTCACCGTGATCATCGGCGGCTCGTTCGGTGCCGGCAACTACGGCATGTGCGGCCGCGCGTACTCGCCGCGGTTCCTGTGGATGTGGCCGAACGCGCGCGTCAGCGTGATGGGCGGCGCGCAGGCGGCGAGCGTGCTCGCGACCGTGCGGCGCGACGGCATCGAGGGGCGCGGCGGCACCTGGTCGGCGGAGGAGGAGGCGGCGTTCAAGCAGCCGATCCTCGAGCAGTACGACCGCCAGGGCCATCCGTACTACGCGACCGCGCGGCTGTGGGACGACGGCGTGATCGCGCCCGAGGACACGCGGCGCGTGCTCGCGCTCGGGCTCTCGGCCGCGCTCAACGCGCCGGTCGAGCCGACGCGCTTCGGCGTCTTCAGGATGTAGCCCGATGTCGCTCCACGAGGCCACCGTCGAGTGGCGCCGCCTCGGCGCCGAATTCGACTACAAGACCTACGACCGCGGGCACTGGCTCGCCTTCGGCGACGACATCCGGATGCCGGGGACGGCGGCGCGGGCGAACATCCCCGACACCGCGCCGCACTCGCCGGGCATCGACCCCGAGCAGGCATTCGTGGCCGCGATCTCGAGCTGCCACATGCTCTGGTTCCTGCACCTCGCGTGCACCGCGAAGCTGGTCGTGGACCGCTACGTCGACCGGGCGGTGGGCGCGCTCGAGAAGAACGGCGAGGGCAGGCTCGCGGTGACCCGCGTCAAGCTGCGGCCGGCAGTCACGTTCGCCGGAACGCCGCCGGACGCCGACAGGGTGCGCGAGCTGCACGAGAAAGCGCACGAGAACTGCTTCATCGCGAACTCGGTGAAGACCGAGATCGTCGTCGAGCCGGAATTCGATTGAGGCCCGGGCCGGGAGGCCCGCATCTGCGCGCGTCAACTGAACGGGTCGACGACCTTTACTCGCGCCTGCTGGAAATCGCGGACGTTCCGGGTGACGACGGTCAAGCCGTGGACGAGCGCGGTCGCAGCGATCAGGCTGTCCTTGATCGGCATCGCGCGGCCCGCGGCGCGAAGATCCGCGAGCAGCTTCGCCCAGCGCAGCCCGCTCGAAGCGTCCCACGGCAGGCAGACCATGCCGGCCACCCCTTCGTCGAACCACTGCTCCAGCCGGCGCCGCCGCTTTCCGGCCGGCACCAGGTGGATGCCGAAGCGGACCTCGCCGAGAATCACCGGATCGACCGCGAGCTCGCGCTCGTTGCGCCGCAGCCATGCGACGACCCCGGCGTCGGGAGCGGGTCGGGTCGGTTCGCTCAGGACGTTGGCGTCGACCAGGTAGATCACAGCGCGTCGGTGGACTCGGACGCGATCGCCGTGAAAAAGCCCTTCTCCGGGCAGGCGAGCAGCCAGTCTACCAACCCCGCGTTGGGCGGCGGGCGCCTGCGCACGAGCCGGTACTCGCCGCGGTCGATGCGCTCGACCTCGAACTCCTGCCCCGGCTCGATGCCGTCGCGCCGCCGGATCTCGGCCGGAAGAATGAGCTGTCCTTTGGTGGAAACCGTGGTCTTCATCGTTGCGTAAGATAGCGTCTTACCAGACCGGCGTCAACCCGCCCGCGGCGCGCCGCAGCGACCATCGCCTATCATCCGCAGCGTCATGGCCCCGACCATCTACGACCGCCCGGAGCACGACGACCTGCGCGCGACGGTCGCGCGCTTCCTCGCCGAAGAGGTCGAGCCGCACGGCGAGGCGTGGGAGGAGCAGGGCTACGTCCCGCGCGGGGTGATCCGCAAGCTCGGGGCGCTCGGCCTCCTCGGCATCACCTACCCGCCCGAGTACGGCGGCGCCGGCGCCGACAACGTCACCTCGATCGCGTTCCAGGAGGCGCTCGCCCGCTCGACCTTCGGCGGCTTCGTCGTGACGGTGCTGGTGCACACCGACATGGCCTCGCCGCATCTCGTCCGCGCCGGTTCGAAGGCACAGCTCGAAACGTACCTGCGCCGGGTCATCGCGGGGGAGCTGGTGACGGCCGTGGCGGTGACCGAGCCCGACGCCGGCTCCGACGTGGCGGCGATCCGCACGCGCGCACGGCGCGACGGTGACTCCTGGGTGCTGAACGGCACCAAGATGTTCATCACCAACGGCGTGCACGGCGACCTCTACTTCGTCGCCGCGCGCACCGCTTCCGACGCCAAGGGCTCGCGCGGCATCTCGATGTTCCTCGTCGAGAAGGGGACGCCGGGCTTTCGCGTCGGCCGCGCGCTGAAGAAGCAGGGCTGGCTCTCCTCCGACACCGCCGAGCTCGTGTTCGAGGACTGCCGCATCCCGGCCGCGAACCTCCTCGGCGAGGAGAACCAGGGCTTCTACGCGATCATGCGCAACTTCCAGACCGAGCGGATCGCGGTCGGCGCGGTCGCGGTCGGCCACTGCCGGACCGCGCTGAAGCTCGCGCTCGACTGGACGATGAACCGCAAGGCGTTCGGCGCGACGCTCTTCGACAAGCAGGCGATCCGGCAGCGGCTCGCGATGCTGGACGCGAAGGTCGAGGCGGCGCGCCAGCTCCTCTACCACTGTGCGTGGCTCGCCGACCAGGGCCGCGACGCGGTGCGCGAGGTGTCGGGCCTGAAGGCGCTCAGCGGCGAGCTCGCGAACGAGGTGATGTACACCTGCCAGCAGTTCCACGGCGGCATGGGCTACATGCGCGAGAGCCCGATCGAGCGGCTCGTCCGCGACGCGCGCGTGCTCTCGATCGGCGGCGGCGCGACCGAGGTGATGCTGGAAGAGGTGGCGAAGCGGTTCGAGGTCTGACGTCGGCCGCGCACCGCCGGGCCCGAACGCCGGGCCGCGCCGGGCTACCGTCGCACGCCCAGCCGCTGCGCGTACTTGTCCTGCGCCTGCCCGAACGCGGTCTGGATCCACGCCGCGTCGGCGACGTGGACGTACACCTTTGACCAGCCCGCGGGATCGACCGCGTAGCCGAGCTCGGCGCTGCCTTCCACCGGCTCGGCGAGCTTCGGGAAGCTCACCAGGAGGTGCGCGGTCGCGATGCATTGCAGCGCCTGGCCGCCCGGCGCCTCGCGCGGGCCGGCGATGCGGACCGACATCTTGAGCGGGCCTTCCGCCGGCGCCGCCGCCGCGAGCAGGCCCTGCGCTTCGGCGACCTGCCGCTGGGCGAGATCGCCGAGCAGCTGCGCGACCTGGCCCGACCGGCAGTCCGGGCGGTAGAGCGTCTCGAAGAGCGTGATCCCGGCGAGGACGCAGATGCTCAGGCTCAGGAAGCTCGCCAGCGACGGGCCCCAGCCGCGCCACGCCGCCGCCCGGTCGCCCCGGACGCGGTAGACCGGGCCGGTGAGCAGGACGAGCGCCGCGGCGGGCGGTGCGAGGAGGACGGCGGCGAGCACCACGCCCGCGCGCCGGTACCAGGGCACGTCCGCGGCGGGCCGGTCGTGCCGGACGCGCAGGGTCGAGCGGCAGTGCTTGCACTTCCGCGCCACGGCGAGGATCTGCTCGCCGCAGAACGGGCAGGCCTTCGTGTCCCGGGTCGCGGCGGGCTCGGACGTGGGCTCGGATGGGGGCTCGGACCGGGGTTCCGACATGCCGGGCAGCCTCTCACCGCCGGGGCGACCGGGCAACACCGGACGCCGCGCCGGTGTGCCGTTCGTTGCCCGCCGGGCGCCCGCCGTGGTCGCCGGCGCCACAGATGTCACACTCTGGTTGGACGGAGCCCGGCTTTCGGCCGATCATCCCCGGCCGCGACGAGACGGCCCGAGACCCGATCATGACCGGCTTGCCGACCCTTGCCGACCCTTGCCGACCCTTGCCGACCTTTGCTGACCTTTGCCGACCTTTGCCGACCTTTGCCGACCTTTGCCGACCCGTTTGCCATGAATAGCGGCCCGCTCGCAGGCGTCGGGATCCTCGACCTCACCACCGTGCTGATGGGGCCGTTCGCGACCCAGCTCCTCGCGTGCCTCGGCGCGGAGGTGATCAAGGTGGAGCCGCCCGAGGGCGACGGCATCCGCCAGATCGGGCCGATGCGCAACCCCGGCATGGGCCACATCTTCCTGCACGCGAACCGCGGCAAGCGCAGCGTCGCGCTCGACCTCAAGCAGCCGGCCGCGCGCACGGCGCTGCTGCGGCTCGCCGAGGGGGCGGACGTGTTCATCTCCAACGTCCGCCCGGCGGCGATGAAGCGGCTCGGCCTCGACTACGAGGCGCTCGCCGCGCGCAATCCGCGCCTGATCTACGTCACCTGCTGCGGCTTCGGCCAGCAGGGACCCGCAGCGGCGAAGCCGGCCTACGACGATCTCATCCAGGGCGCCGCCGGCATCCCGTGGCTCATGCAGCAGGCGGGCAGCGCGGCGCCGGCCTACGCGCCGGTGACGATCGTCGACCGGCTCACCGGCCTGCACGCGGTCTACGCGGTGTGCGCCGCGCTGTACGCGCGCGAGAAGACCGGCAAGGGCCAGGCGGTAGAGGTGCCGATGTTCGAGGCGGCGGTGCAGTTCGTCCTCGGCGACCACCTCGGCGGGCTCACCTTCGCGCCGCCGCTCGGCGACCCGGGCTACGCGCGGCTGCTGACCGCGCACCGGCGCCCCTACGAGACGCGCGACGGTTACCTCTGCGTGCTCGTCTACAACGACAAGCAGTGGCGGAGCTTCTGCGCCGCGATCGGCGAGCCCGAGCGCTTCGAGCGCGACGCGCGCTTCGCGTCGCAGACCGCGCGCGGCGAGCACATCGACGAGGTGTACGCCTGGCTCGCCGGCGTGCTGCGCACGCGCACCACCGCAGAATGGGCGCGGCTGCTGGAGGCCGCCGACATCCCGCACCAGCCGATGAGCTCGCCGGCCGACCTGCTCGAGGACCCGCACCTCGTCGCGACCGGGTTCGTCCGGACGGAGGATCATCCGAGCGAGGGCGCCTTGCGCGCGCTCGGCAACCCCGTGTCGTGGTCGGCGACGCCGCCGGCGGCGCCCGCGCCCGCGCCACGGCTCGGCGAGCATACGATCGAGGTGCTGCGCGCGGCCGGCCTCTCGACGGCGGAGATCGAGGGGCTCCTCGCGAGCGGCGCCGCCCGCGCCCAACCGACGGGAAGGAAACGACGATGAAGCACCGCTATTTCGTCCGCGCCGGCGAGGCGCCGCCCTACCACCCCGCCAACCACACCGGCACCGTCAACCGCCGGCTGATCGGGCCCGAGACCGTCGGCGCGCGCAACGTCGAGGTCGTTCTCGGCGTGGTCGAGCGCGGCAAGGGGGCGCTGCCGCACGCCCATCCGGGGATCGAGCAGGTCTGTTACCTGCTCGAGGGCACGGCGCTCGCGGAGGTCGGCGGCGAACGGTGCGAGCTCGGGCCGGGCGACGCGTGCTACTTCCCGCCCGACGAGATGCACGTCTTCACCGTCACCAGCGAGACGCCGGTGAAAGTGCTGGTGATCTACACCCCGCCCTACGGCGAGTCGCCGGACAAGGTCGTGCGGCCCGCTCCGGCGAAGGCCGCCCGGACCTGAGCGCCATGGACTTCTCGTTCACGCCCGAGCAGGAGGCGATCCGCGAGGCGATCGAGCGGCTCTGCGCGCCGTTCGACGCCGACTACTGGCTGCGCAAGGACCGCGAGGGCGGCTTCCCCGACGACTTCCACCGCGCGCTCGCCGAGGCCGGCTGGCTCGGCATCGCGATGCCCGAGGCGCACGGCGGCGCCGGGCTCGGCATCACCGAGGCGGCGCTGATGATGCAGACGATCGCGGGCACCGGCGCCGGGCTCTCGGGCGCCTCCGCGATCCACATGAACATCTTCGGGCTGCACCCGGCGGTCGTGTTCGGCACCGAGGAGCAGAAGCGGCGCTGGCTGCCGCCGCTCATCGCCGGGCGCGACAAGGCGTGCTTCGCCGTCACCGAGCCGAACGTGGGCCTGAACACGCTCAAGCTCAAGACCCGCGCGGTGCGGGAGGGCGACCACTACGCCGTCAGCGGCCAGAAGGTCTGGATCTCGACCGCGCAGGTCGCGAGCAAGGTGCTCCTCCTCGCGCGCACGACGCCGATCGAGGAAGCGCAGGGTGCGCGCGGGCTCTCGCTCTTCTACACCGACCTCGACCGGCGCTTCGTCGAGGTGCGCGAGATCGAGAAGATGGGGCGCAAGCCGGTCGACTCGAACCAGGTGTTCTTCGACGGCCTGCGCGTGCCGGCGGCCGACCGCATCGGCGAGGAGGGCAAGGGGTTCGAGTACATCCTGCACGGCATGAACCCGGAGCGCATCCTGATCGCCGCGGAGGCGGTCGGCCTCGGGCGCGCTGCGCTCAAGCGCGCCGCCGCGTACGCGAACGAGCGGGTCGTGTTCGACCGCCCGATCGGGCAGAACCAGGCGATCCAGCATCCGCTCGCGAAGTGCTGGGTCGAGCTGGAGGCCGCCGATCTCCTCGTGTTCAAGGCGGCGTCGCTGTACGACGCCGGCAGGCCCTGCGGCGCCGAGGCGAACGCGGCCAAGTACTTCGCCGCCGAGGCGGGATTCCGCGCCTGCGAGACCGCGATCCTCACCCACGGCGGGATGGGCTACGCGAAGGAGTACCACGTCGAGCGGTACCTCCGCGAGGCGTGGATCCCGCGCCTTGCGCCGGTGAGCCCGCAGCTCATCCTCTGCTTCATCGCGGAGAAGGTGCTCGGGCTGCCGAAGTCGTATTGAGCGGACCGCGCGCCTCGCACGGCGCCCGATCGGCGCGCTGATCAAACCGCGCGCGCTATCATCCGCCCGCCATGACCTACGAGACCCTGCAGGTCGACAAGACCCCCGCCGGCATCGCGCTCGTCTGGCTGAACCGGCCCGACGTCCGCAATGCGTTCAACGAGACGATGATCGCCGAGCTGACCGCGGCGTTCCGCGCGCTCGACGCGGACGGCGCGGTGCGCGCGATCGTCCTCGCCGGCCACGGCAAGGCGTTCTGCGCCGGGGCCGATCTCAACTGGATGAAGAAGATGGCGGGCTACTCGTTCGAGCAGAACTACGCGGACGCGCTGGCGCTCGCCGACATGCTGCACACGATCCACACGGTGAGGAAGCCGACGCTTGCGCGCGTGCACGGTCCGGCATTCGCCGGCGGCATGGGGCTCGTCGCGGCGTGCGACGTCGCGGTCGCGGCGCACGGCGCGGAGTTCTGCCTGTCCGAGGTGAAGCTGGGTCTGATTCCGGCGACGATCAGCCCGTACGTGATCGCGGCGATGGGCGAGCGCGCGGCCTACCGCTACATGCTCACCGCCGAAGTCTTCCCGGCGGCCGAGGCGTACCGGATCGGCTTCGTGCAGGAGATCGCGCAGGACCACGAGCTCGACGGCGTCATCAACCAGATGCTCGGCCACCTCGTGAGCGGCAGCCCGGCCGCACACGCCTCGACCAAGGACCTCCTCCGCGCGGTCGCCGGGCAGCGGCTCGGGCCGGATCTCATCAAGGACACCGCGACGCGGATCGCCGCGGCGCGCGCCTCCGACGAGGGGAAGGAAGGGATCCGGTCGTTCCTCGAGAAGCGCAAGCCGGCGTGGGTCCAGGCACCATCCAGTTCGAACGGTGGGCAGAAGCGAGGAAAGAGCCCCAAGGGCAAACGGTAGGGACGGTCGCAGGCTCACGCAGCGAGCCTCGCGGGCGGTAGACTGAGTCAGAT
>Ga0187894_10003750_pt1 | contig 16757 bp, 10 predicted proteins | sample GBC1701081metaG_FD_136650 | JGI IMG/M metagenome (GOLD analysis project Ga0187894, IMG submission 136650) | White microbial mat communities from a lava cave in the Kipuka Kanohina Cave System on the Island of Hawaii, USA - GBC170108-1 metaG ... | reverse complement strand
TCGACGACATCATTCTGGTGGATCAATCGCCGATCGGACGCACGCCACGGTCGAATCCGGTGACTTACATCAAAGTCTACGACGCGATCCGCGAGGCGTTCGCTTCTACGCGCGAGGCCAATGCGCGCAACTACAATCCGAGCCATTTTTCGTTCAATGTGCCCGGCGGTCGCTGCGACGTGTGCGAAGGCGACGGCACAGTCACCGTCGAGATGCAGTTCCTGGCCGATGTCGAGCTGGTCTGTGAAGAATGCAACGGCTCGCGGTTTAAATCCTCGGTCCTCGACATCAAATATCGCGGCAAGAACATTCACGAAGTTTTGAACATGACCGTGCGCGAGGCGATGGCCTTTTTCGCGCACAGCAACCGCATCTCGGGCAAGTTGAAAGTTCTGGACGACGTCGGCCTGGGGTACCTGCGGCTGGGCCAATCGGCGACGACGCTGTCGGGCGGCGAGGCGCAGCGCGTCAAGCTGGCGTCGTACCTGGCCAAGAGCGCGGGCGACCATACGCTTTACATTTTCGACGAGCCGACCACCGGATTGCATTTCGACGACATCAACAAACTGCTCTCGTCGTTCCGGCGACTGCTGGACGCGGGCGCATCGCTCATCGTCATCGAGCACAATCTGGATGTGATCAAGACCGCCGACTGGATCATCGATCTCGGGCCCGAAGGCGGCGACGAGGGCGGACGGGTGATTGCGGTCGGAACGCCTGAAGAGATTGTGAATGTCGAAGCGTCGCATACGGGGAAGTTTTTGCAGGCGCACGTTGGCGCGCATATGTCATCATCATCATAAAAAAGATGAAAAAAGACCGGACAGAAAAATGTGGGAGGGAAAAATAAGAACGGGAGCTGAGGTAACTCCACACTTAACCGTGGTGAATGAGTAATGAAGCAAAAGAGAGAGTACGGAACAAACGGAAATAACGGAACAGACGGAAAAAAACAGAAAATTTTCCGTCTGTTCCGTTATTTCCGTTTGTTCCGTACTCTCTCTTCGGCCTTGCATAACGCTCTCCACGATTAAACGTGGACCCACCGGATCCGGAAGGTCTCTATTTTTCTCTCCCACATTTTTCTGTCCGGTCTTTGGTTCTGTTCACTCGCAGGCGCGCGGAGACACAGAGAGGGAACGAAGAGAGTGAAGAGGGAGAGAGTGGGGGACAAGGAGACAAGGAGAAGGAGAGTGGGAGACAGGGGGACAAGGAGAAGAGGATGAAAATCTCCTTGTCTCCTTGTCTCCTTGTCTCCTTGTCTCCTTGTCCCCTTGTCCCCCACTCTCCTGTTCCGCAAAACTCTCCGTCCAACTCACTCCCTGACTCTGTGTCTCCGCGCGCCTGCGGCGATGGCGGAGCCGCAGCGTCAGTAGAGCGCGAAGTTGAATTCGAGCGTGGCGCGCACGCTTACCGGCTTTCCGTTTTGAATCGCGGGGTGAAAGCGTATTTTTTGGGTCGCTTCGATGGAGGTCTCGGTCAATCCGTGCGGCAGCCCGCGCACCGTGCGGATGTCGCGGATGCGGCCGTCGGCGCCGAAGACGGCGCTCAATACAACCGTGCCCTGGACTTTTTGCTGGCGGGCTTCTTCGGTGTATTTGGCTTTTTCGCGATGGAGAATCGTCGGCCGCAGATTACGAGACATTAGGACTTCGCCGTCGCCTGGGCCATTCGGCGGCCAGCTTCCCAGCCTCATTCTTCCGCCCCCAGTACCGCCGCCATCGCCCCGGTCATAGCCAGGGCCGTCTCCTGGACCGACTCCGGTTCCTTTTCCATTGCCGAGCGACGGAGCGTCTGTCTGGCTGTTACGAAGACCGAATGGTCCGTTGATTCGGCGCCGGAACGCGTCGTCGGCGATGATAGTCTCCGGCACGATAAGCGCCGGGTTCGGTTTCGGCGGTTTGAGATCGGGCGGATTGATTTGCGGGAGCGTTGTGGGAGCCGGCATATCGCCTCTGCTCGCAGGCAGCTCGTCTTCGTGTCCGCCGCCGCCCCGCGCGCGCCGCGGTTGTCGTTGCCGCAAACTTCCGCCGAGATGTCCCGCGCCCGATTTGGCGTTCTCTTTCGCGCGTTCGACCTTTTGCGGGATGGGTGACATCACTATCACAAAATCACCGTAAGGTTCCTTTTTCGGCGGCGCTTTTGGCGGCGCGGCGGTCACCTGTTGATCGGATATGGGCAGATTGAACAGCAGCGCGGTCATAAAGACCGACGCGTAAACGATCAATCCCATGGCGAGGCCGGCTTGCAACAATCTCTTCCGCTGCCGCGTGTTGCCTTCGCCGCGCAGCAGTCCTTTCAGAAAAGCGCGCGGATTGATCCTTAACTCATTCAGCGCGCTCCGTAGCTCACGTTTCAATCTGCCGATGAGCGGCTCGCTTTCGAGCAGGAAATTGAACTCATCTTTTACCTCCGGCCGTTGCATTCGCGCGCGCAGATCGTATTTCTCAAGCCGCGCGGCGTCCTTCGGGCAATACGTAAATCCGTCAGCAAAGCTCTGGCTGCACTTTGGGCATACTTTCATATAGCTCTCTCCTGGATTGCGAAACAGACACAGGTTCCGGGCGGCGGGATTCTCGCCCAATTGATGCTGTGAATTGTGAGTTGGCGCCTATTGAACGGGAGGTTAAGTGGGTCTTGCAAAGCGCGGGAGAAAATTTTTGATTCCGCTCATGAGATTTATCCGCGCTTCGGCTTCCGCCTGGATTTTTGCGACAGGCGTTTGACGAAATCGGCGTGCTCTTTGCTCTTCAATCCCTTTTGCAGCTCGGCGTACACCTTCTGCATTTCGCCGTTAAGCAGCGCATCGACGCGCAGCCGTAAACCCGGAAAGGTCGAGCTGGCGATCACCCCTTTCGCGTCAGGCTCGACGCTGACGTACTGCTGCCCTTGCAAACGAAACCATTCGATTTTCTTATCGTAAACGCGCCAAACGATGTATTCCTGCACACCGTTGCGGCGATATGCTTTGAATTTATCGTGTAGATCGTAGGAGGCGCTGCTGGCCGCCACCTCAACGATTAATTCCGGCGAGCCTTCGACGTAATCATCTTCACTAATGCGTGTATTGCCTCCGGCGCTCTCCTCAATAAACAACATGGCGTCCGGTTGTGGTTCGTTGTCGGGATCCAGGCGCAATGTGCCATTGTCTCCAGCGTCAGTTCCGGGCGTGTTGTCGCAGTAAATGCTCAACCAAGCGGTGATTCGGCGATGAGGTTTACTATGGCTTTTATGGCGAACAGGGGAAGGCATATAAACGACTCCTTCAATCAATTCGGCTTTCTTCAGACGCGGCATTGCGTTATATCGCCGTTCGAATTCGTCGCGTGTTAAACGGTCGCCTGATTCAAGCGGCGGAATCCCGGCCTGAGCCACATCTTCGACCGCTCGGCCCGGTCGTTTATAAAGTTTTTCAGCCTCGGCTTTTGGTAACGCCATCGCTCAAGCTCCTTCGTTTTCTTCAATGAGTTGGATTATAGTTTCGCGCCGTAGTTTAGACCAACGGTCGCATTGATCAACAAACAATCTTCAAATCGCACTGAAAGAGGATCGCTATGAAAATCGCGCGTTTGCTCGCTCCGCTCTGCCTCGCTTCGCTGGTCGCCCTGGCGGGGAGTTTCGCCGTTAACTTTTCGCGCTCTTCCGCGCAGCAAAACAGCGGATTCACGCTCGAACAGGTTCTCAGCTCGCCTTTTCCCTCCGACCTGGTCGCCGCTCCGACGGGCGAGCGCATCGCGTGGGTCTTCGACGCTGAAGGAAAACGCAACGTCTGGGTGGCCGAAGGGCCTGATTTCAAGGCTCGTCAGTTGACGCAGTACAACGAAGACACAGGGCAGGAGTTGACCGAACTCGCATTCACGCACGACGGCAAATGGCTGGTCTATGTGCGCGGCGGAAACCCGAATTCCGCGGGCGAAATCCCGAACCCGACCAGCGATCCCGCGGGAGCGGCGCAGGCGATCTATGCCGCATCGTGGGAGACGGGCCGAGTCATCAAGCTGGCCGACGGTGATTCGCCCGTGGTGTCGCCCGCGGACAATCGCGTCGTCTTCGGCAAAGACGATCAGATTCACATCGTCGAAATTGCCAGCGGCTCCGAGCCCCATCAGCTCTTCGCCGCGCGCGGATCGAACATCACACCTCGGTGGTCGCCCGACGGCAAGAAGCTGGCCTTCAACAGCTCGCGCAACACGCACAGCTTCATCGGCGTTTACGATTTCGAGAAGCAGACGATCAAATACCTCGCGCCTTCGATTGATCGTGATTCGGCGCCGCGTTGGTCTCTCGACGGTAAATGCGTCGCGTTCATCCGCCAACCCGCGCGCGGCAATCAACCACGCGCTATCTTTCAGGACATGCCCGATCCGTGGGCGATCTGGGTCGCCGATGTCGCTACAGGCGCGGCGCGCGAGGTTTGGCGTAGCGGCAATACGCTGAACGATTCATATTCGCGAATGGCCGGCGCCGATGTGTTGAACTGGGCGGTGGATGATCGACTGGTCTTCGCTTCGGAGATGGATGGGTGGATGCGGCTCTACTCGATTTCGGCCGGCGGCGGTGAAGTGAAAGCCCTGACGCCGACCGGTGGTGAGATCGAGACGATGACACTGACTCCTAATCGGCGTTACGTTGTCTATTCGTCGAATCATGAAGATATTGATCGCCGTCATCTCTGGCGTGTTCCGGTCAGTGGCGGCCAGCCGTATGCGCTCACTGGCGACCTGGCGACGCCGAACGGACGGCAGAAGGATGAAAGCATTCAATGGCAACCGGTCATTACAGGCGGTGGAAAATTTTTATGCTATTTCGAGGCCGATGCTTTTGCTCCAGGCCGAATCTCTGTTTCGACATTCAATCAAGTGAATCCGGAGTCTGAGGCGTATGGCGTGGCGTTGAGGCTGAGATTCGAGAACGAGGAAATATTCTCGGCAAAGAAACTTGTCAAACCACAACCGGTCCTTTTCAAAGCCGCCGACGGCCTCGAAATTCACGGCCAACTCTTCCTGCCGAAAGACGCCAAACCGGCTGACAAACTGCCCGCCGTGATTTTCATGCACGGCGGCCCTTCGCGTCAGATGTTCCTCGGCTGGCATAATCGCTACTACTACCACAACACTTACGCGTTCAATCAGTATCTGGCGAGCAAAGGCTACGCGGTGTTGTCGGTCAATTACCGTCTCGGCATCGGCTATGGCCGCGCGTTTCGACAAGCCAAGAACGGCGGCGGGCGCGGCGCTTCGGAATACCAGGATGTTGTGGCCGCGGCGCATTACCTGCGCTCGCGCGGCGACATCGATCAATCGCGGATTGGGTTGTGGGGAGGCAGTTACGGCGGCTATCTGACCGCGCTCGGGCTGGCTCGCAACTCCGATCTGTTCGCGGCGGGAGTTGACATACACGGCGTGCATGATTGGTCGCTGCGGATTTCGAACGCGAACTGGCTTGATTACGGCAACCGCGACGCGGTCAAAATCGCGGTTGAATCTTCTCCCATCGGCTCAGTCGAAAAATGGCGATCGCCCGTGTTGCTGATTCATGGCGACGACGATCGCAACGTGGCCTTCGCTCAGACGGTCGATCTGGCGCGGCGGCTGCGCGACCTGAAAGTCCCGCACGAAGTGATGGTCTATCCCGACGAAGTTCACGACTTCCTGTTGCACCGGCACTGGCTGGAGATTTTCGACGCGTCGGCGAAGTTTTTAGACAAACACTTGAAAGGAGCGAAGACCGCCGCGCCTGTGTCAGGCCAAAGCTCGCAGCGGATTTCAAAACTCGACATCCTGATCCGGGGCGGCAGCGTGATTGACGGTACAGGCGCGAATGCGGCCAAAGCCGACGTGGGCATTGCGGGCGACCGCGTGGTCTTCGTCGGCGACGCCGCGAAAGAGAACCTGCAAGCCGAGCGCGTGATTGACGCCACGGGACTGACCGTCGCGCCCGGATTCATCGATCCGCACACGCATGCCGACGACGACCTCTTCGACCCTAAGCGCGGAAGTAATCTTTCTTTCCTGACGCAAGGCGTGACGACGGTTTTCATCGGCAGCGACGGCCGCAGCCGAATCCCGCTCAGGTCGGCGTTACAGCAACTGCAATCGCAGGGCATCGGAACCAACGTCGCGTCGTTTGTCGGCCACGGCGCAGTCAGGCAGGCGGTGATGGGGATGAGCGACGCCGCCCCGACGCCGGAACAGCTCGAAAAGATGAAATCGCTTGTGCGGCAGGGAATGGACGACGGCGCGCTCGGCTTGTCCACGGGCTTGTATTACGCCCCCGGCAGTTACGCCAAGACCGAAGAGGTGATCGAACTGGCCAAAGTGGCCGCCGAACGCGGCGGCGCGTACGACACGCACCAGCGCGACGAAAGCTCGTACACGATCGGGCTGCTCGGTTCGATTGAAGAAGTGATTCGGATCGGCCGCGAAGCAAGGATTCCCGTACACATCTCGCACATTAAAGCGCTCGGCGCCGACGTCTGGGGCCATAGCGGGAAAGCCATCGAGATCATCAACCGCGCCCGCGCCGAAGGCGTCGACGTGACGGCCAATCAATATCCCTACATCGCGTCGGGCACGGGCCTGAGCGCATCGTTGCTACCACGCTGGGCAGAAGCCGGCGGCAGGCAGGAGATGCTTAAACGCATTGACGATCCGGCCATCCGCCCCAAACTGATCGCCGAAATGGAACTGAACCTGAAGCGCCGAGGCGGCGCGAACTCGATGCTCATCCGTAGTGGCGCGGACCGAAATCTAGTCGGCAAACGCTTGGACGAAATCGCCAAATCGCGCGGCAAAAGCCCTGTCGAAACGGCGCTTGAGATCATCAAAGCAGGGAACGCCGGCGTGACCTCGTTCAACATGACCGAAAGCGACATCGAAAACTTCATGAAGCAGCCCTGGGTGATGACCGGTTCGGACGGTTCCGGCGGCCACCCGCGCAAATACGGAACCTACCCGCGCAAGATTCGCGAATACGTCCTCAACCGCCGGGTCATCGCCATGCCGAGAATGATCCAGGCCAGTTCGCTGCAAGTCGCCGAGACCTTCAAACTGAAAGATCGCGGCAAACTCAGCCCCGGTTATTTCGCCGACGTGATCGTGTTCGACGAAAAGACCATCGCCGACCGCGCGACTTACGAAAATCCCGAGGTTTTTGCCGAAGGGATAAAGTATGTGATCGTCAATGGGCAGTTGGCGGTCGGCGGCGGCAAATATACGGGCGCGCTCCCTGGCAGGGCATTGCGAAAATCAACGAGCGGTGAATAGGGTCGAGCGGCGCAGGCAAATCTTTCGCGCAGCTTTTCAATCCAATCAAGCTAACGTTATCATTTGTCCATCTGCATGGGCGTCCGTCCGCGCGGGTCAACGCAATCGAAGATTGCCCCAAATACATAAGCTTCCCAAAATCGAGGAGAGCCTTTCCTTCTCCTCAATCCCCTTATTGTCAAAGCTGCCATCCATCAACTGTCACGGGAGCATAAATTGATATGCGAAGCATACTATTCAAACTTTCAATCATTGGGGCATTCTGCGCGCTATTCATACTCTTCGAATTAAATGGTTCGCCTGCTGACGCGTTTTCATCCGGCCCGTTCGCTTCCCGCACTGGCGCTCCAGCCCTGGGCGGTTTCCCACAAGAAACGGACTGCATAGCTTGTCACTCAGGAACCGTCAACAACGGAGGCGGTACGCTGACGATTACGGCTCCGGCAAACTATTCTCCGGGCCAAAATGTCGCGGTCACAGTCACCATCAACCAAGCGAACCGCGTGTTCTTCGGATTCCAACTGACAGCCCTGAACGATCAGGGCCAAAAGGTGGGCGACTTCGTGGTCTCAGGCGACGGGAGAACGCAGATCGTCAATGGCGCTGACAGTTTCAGCGGACGTCAATACATCGGGCACAGCTTCAGCGGAATCATCGCCCCCGCGCCCGGCCAGAATAGTTGGACCTTCACCTGGAAAGCCCCGGCGCAGAGCGCCGGCCGCGTGACATTTTATGCCGCGGGCAACGCGTCCGACGCTAATGGGGCGACTTCCGGCGATCTCACCTACACGACCAGCCGGAGCATAAACTCCGGTTCGGCTCCGCTTGGCAAATTCACCAGCGCTTCGGCGGCGAGCTTCGCCCAGACGTCCGCGCTGACGGCCAATGGCATTGCGGCGGGTTTCGGCGCCGACCTTGTCGCCAATACCGTATTCGCGACCGCGCTCCCGCTGCCAACGTCGCTCGACGGCGCGGAAGTCATCGTCAAAGACGCGGACAACCAGACCCGCAACGCCGGACTCTTCGTCGTAACGCCGCTCCAGGTCAACTATCTGGTTCCGGCGGGCACGGCCAATGGCGCCGCGACGATCACCGTGCGCCGCAATGGCGTTGACATTGCGCAAGGGAGCGCGAACATCGATACCATCGCGCCAGGAATGTTTTCGGCGAGCTCTAATGGGCAGGGCGTTGCGGCGGCGGTGATTCTGCGCCGTAGAAATGGCGTTGACACTTTCGAACCGGTTGCGCAATTCAATTCAGCGGCCAACCGTTTTGACCCGATCCGGATCGATCTCGGACCTAACACCGATCAGGTCTTCCTTGTCGCGTTCGGAACCGGGTTCCGAGCCGCGCCGCAGTCGGCGGTAAGCGCCAAGATCGGCGGAACGCCATCCCCATTCGTCCTCACCGTGGCCGCGCCGGGGTTTTTCGGACTGGACCAGGCCAACATCCAGATCCCACGCTCGCTCGCCGGGCGCGGGCTTGTCGACGTCATATTCACGGCGGCCGGCAAGACGGCGAACACGGTGCAGATCAGCATCAAATAACTCACCAAGAGAGATGGAACAAGGCAAGTGCGGAATGGACAGGCGACACCACTGATCGTTAAGATAGCCCTAGCTAGATTAAGCTAGCCAAGGCTAGATTGAGCTAGGAGGGAGACGCAAAATGCCAACGATGATCCAAACTGATCCGCCGCGTCCGGCGCGCGAGACGCTGCCAACGATGTACGACCTGCCGAGCGAAGAGATCGGAGATCCTGGTATGCCCGACGAATACCATGTCCGCCAAGCCATTCTTCTCGATCAGACCTTCCGTCCGCCTGTGGTCTCGCCGGATGAAGTCTTCTCAGCTGTGGACATGAATCTCTACTACGATGTGCGGCGCCCGCTATGGTACAAGCGACCGGATTGGTTCGGCGTGATCAACGTGCCGCGCCTATATGAAGGCCGCGATTCGCGATTGAGTTACGTTTACTGGCAGGAAGGCGCGCCGCCGTTGATCGTGGTTGAATTGCTCTCGCCCGGCACGGAGAAAGAAGACCTGGGGCAGACGCTTCGTGATGTAAACGAGCCGCCGCCGAAGTGGGAAGTCTACGAGCGAATCCTGCGTGTGCCATACTACGCGGTTTTCAGCCGTGAAAGCTCCGAGTTGAGAATCTTTCAGTTGACTGGGATGCGATACGCAGAAGTAACCGAGCACGGCGGGCGTTTCTGGATTCAGGAGGCGGGGCTTGGCCTGGGGTTATGGCAGGGGAGCTACCACGGGGAAGAGCGATTGTGGCTGCGATGGCACGATACTTACGGCGCCTGGATTCCGACAGACGCTGAACAAGCTGAGCAAGCGCAATCACGAGCCGAACAAGAGCGAAAAATAAAGGAAGCCGCGCTCTTGCGCGAAACACAACTCCGCCAGCGCGCCGAACAGGCGGAGCATATGGCTGAACAGGAGCGGCAGCGCGCAGAGCGGCTGGCGGAATTGCTGCGCCGACTCGGCCAAGACCCGGATAATATCTGATTGAATTTCGCGTCATTACTCACGGGCTTCACAGAACCGAATGGAGGAAAGAGATAAGCATGGCCGATCGTATCAACAAGGATGAATTTGTCAGCCGCCTCGCTAAAAAGATGAAAACAGACGCGGAGACAGCCGAGGCTTGGCTAGACGCTACATTGGAGACGATGTATCAGGTCTTCAAGTCTGGCAAAGGGATTACGCTTCCGGGATTTGGCGGCTTCTATCTGGACCAGAGGCGCGATAGCACAGCATTCAAATTCAACCCCGGACAGAAGCTGAGAGCATTGTTTGGATGGTCCTCTACATACAAGGGAAAACCATAAATAGCGCATAACGAGTTCAATTTGTTTCAGAGCGCGATATAGCGGCCACGAAGCCGCGAGCTTGAAATCTCATCCTCACGCCACTACAGTTGCCAACCTTCACTCAAACTTACTCCCGGAAAGATTATGAAACGACTGAAACTCGGAATCGCAATCGTGTTGGCGCTGTCTGTCGGCCTGTTCGTTTACGGCGCACAGGCTCAGAACAATAAGAAGTCCGGCAAGCAATCTGGCAAAGAACCCGGTCAGCAGTATCGCGAATGGCGGATGTTCGGCGGCGGCGAGGAAAACATTCACTATTCGACGCTCGATCAGATCAACCGCGAAAACGCTCACCAACTCGAAGTCGCATGGCGGTTTGATTCGGGCGATGAATTCCCCGGCTCCGAGATGCAATGCAATCCGATCATCGTTGACGGGGTGATGTACGCGACTACGCCGAAGCTGCGCGTGATCGCGCTCGACGCCGAGAACGGAAAATTGATCTGGAGCTTCGATCCGAACGAGGGCAAGAAGCCGCTGGGCAAGATGCGCAATCGCGGCGTGATGTATTGGGAAGGCGGCGCGGAGAAGCGGATCTTCTTCGGTTTTCGTCATTGGCTCTACGCGCTCGACGCGAAGACGGGGCAGCCTGTGAAGAGCTTTGGTGTGGAGGGAAGGATTGACCTGCGCGAAGGTTTAGGGCGCGATCCGCAAGGCTTCATGATCAGCAACACCACGCCCGGAGCCTTTTACAAAGACATGCTGATCATCGGCGCTTTGACCAGTGAGGGGTTGCCGGCCGCGCCGGGCGACATTCGCGCGTTCGACGTTCGCACGGGCAAACAGCGATGGGCGTTTCACACGATTCCGCATCCGGGCGAGTTCGGGTACAAGACGTGGCCGAAAGACGCCTGGCAATATATCGGCGGCGCGAACAATTGGGCGGGGCTGGTGGTTGATCAGAAACGCGGGTTGGTTTTTGCGCCGACCGGCTCCGCCTCGTTCGATTTTTACGGAGCGAATCGGCACGGCGACAATCTGTTCGCGAACACGCTGCTCTGCCTGGATGCGAACACCGGCAAACGCGTGTGGCATTTCCAGGCGATCAAGCACGACCTGTGGGATCGCGATTTCCCGTCGGCGCCTGCGCTGGTCACGGTGAAACGAAATGGCCGGATAGTTGACGCCGTCGCGCAGATCACCAAATCGGGTCACGTTCTGGTATTTGATCGCGCGACCGGGAGATCGCTATTCCCGATTGAATACCGCAAAGTCCCGGCCACCGGAGTTGATGGAGAAAAGTTGGCGGAGACACAACCGTTCCCGCTGCTGCCCGCGCCGTTCGCCCGCCAAATCCTGACCGAAGAGACGCTGACCCGGCGCACGCCCGAAGCCCATCGCGCGGCGCTAGAACGATTCCGAAAAATCCGCAGCAACGGTCAATTCGAGCCGCCGAGTCTGGAAGGCACGATCATCTTTCCAGGATTCGACGGCGCGGGCGAATGGGGCGGCGCGGCGTTCGATCCCGAAACTGGGTTGTTGTACGTCAACTCGAACGAGATGGCCTGGATTTTGCGGCTGGTTGAAAAGCTCAAGCCGAAACCGTCGCAACTGAGCGGCAAGAGTTTGTATGAAGCGAACTGCGCCAGTTGCCACAGCGGCGATTTGAGCGGCTCTCCGCCTGAATTCCCGGCGCTGGTCAGCCTGGGCAAAAAATACACCGATTCGGAGGTTCGCACAGTCATTCGACAAGGGCTGGGGCGAATGCCGGGATTTTCAAGGATCGGCGGCGACGCGATTCGCGCAATTGCCGATTACATTTTGACTGGCAAAGATGCCGCGGCTTCAATGGCGGAATCGAAACCTTCCCCAATGGATTTGAAGTACACGATGGATGGCTACAATAAGTTCCTCGACCCTGACGGCTATCCGGCGATCGCGCCGCCGTGGGGCACGTTGAATGCGATCGATCTGAATACCGGCAAGATCGCCTGGCAGATTCCGTTCGGCGAATATCCTGAACTGGCGGCGAAGGGAATGCGCGACACCGGAAGCGAAAATTACGGCGGGCCGATTGTCACCAAGAACGGGCTGCTCTTCATCGGCGCGACCAATTACGACAAGAAATTCCGCGTGTTCGACAAACTGACGGGCAAATTGCTGTGGGAGACGACGCTGCCCGCCGCGGGCAACGCGACTCCCGCGATGTATGAAGTGAACGGCCGCCAGTTTGTGGTGATCGCGGCGGGCGGCGGAAAATCGAAAGACCCGACGGGCGGAAGCTACGTCGCTTTCGCATTGAAGAAAGAAGTGTTGAAGTAAAAAATGGCAGGTGAAGTTTTGACGGCGCAACCAAAGGATGTCAGTGAGGATCCCCGTTCCGAATATCAACGCCGCCTGGAATCACGGCGCGACGCGCTCAACGGCGAACAGCAGCGCAGTCGCACGATGTGGTTCTGGCGGCGTGTCATTTTTGCGGTCATCGCGCTGACGATCGTGCTCGCGTTTGAAAAGATCGTCCCGTGGTGGTCGGTCGCATTGCCTGTGATCGCGTTCATCGCGCTGATGGCGATTCACCAGCGCATCCAGGCGTCGGTCGCTCGGTTCGAGCGCGCGGTGAAATTTTACGAGCGCGGAATCGCCAGGCTGGAAGACCAGTGGAGCGGCGGCGGCGAGACGGGCGAAAGGTTCGCTGAGAAATCGCATCCTTACTCCGAAGACCTCGATCTATTCGGCAAAGGCTCGCTGTTTGAACTGCTCTCGACGGCGCGGACGAAGGCTGGCGAAGAGCGGCTGGCGTCATGGTTGCTGGCGCCCGCGCCGATCCCCGAAATTCGCGCGCGCCAGCAGAGCGTCGAAGAACTTCGACCGCGCCTGGATTTGCGCGAAGACATGGCGTTGCTCGGCGACGAGGTCAATGCGGGCGCGCATCCCGAGGAGCTTGCGGCGTGGGCCGGCAGGCCGCCGGTCTTCACCGCGCGGCAGACGCAATGGCTGCAACTGGCGGCGCTGGTGATCGGCCTCTTTTCCGCCGTCGCGGTCGTGATGTGGTTGGGATATGGATACAGGAAAACGGCGATGATCGCTCTGATGGTCGAGGCGGCGTTTCTTTTTCTCTACCGCGCGCAGATCGGGCGTGTGATTGCAGAGGTCGAGCGGCCGGGGCGCGAATTGTCGTTGCTGGCCGAAATTCTGGGGCGGTTGGAGCAGGAACGGTTTGCGGCGCCGACGCTCGTGAGGCTTCGCCGCGAACTCGACACGGATGGAAAGCCGCCGTCGCGGCAGATCGCGCGACTCAGCCGGCTGATTCAAATCCTCGATTCGCTGAAGAATCAGTTCTTCGCGCCGATCGCGTTCGTGCTGCTCGTGCCGGCGCAACTCGCGCTGGCGATTGAACGATGGCGGCAGCATGCGGGCGCGAAGATTCCGCGCTGGCTCGACGCCGTCGCCGAGATCGAAGCGCTCTCCTCGCTCGCCAGCTACGCTTACGAACATCCCCGCGACCCGTTTCCTGAATTGGTCGAAGGCGAAGTCTGTTTCGAGGGCGAATCGCTGGGGCATCCGCTGATTACGGAGTCGCGCTCGGTGCGGAATGACGTCCGTTTAGGCGCCGCGCCGCGCGCGCTGATCGTCAGCGGATCGAATATGTCCGGCAAGAGCACATTGATGAGAACCGTCGGGACGAATGTGGTTCTGGCGCAGGCGGGCGCTCCAGTGCGGGCGAAACGCCTGCGTCTGTCGCCGCTCGCCATCGGCGCTTCGATTCACATCCTCGATTCGCTGCAAGCGGGCGCGTCGCGTTTTTACGCCGAGATCACCCGGCTGCGGCAGATCGTCGAATTGACCAAGGGCGAGGAGCCGCTGCTGTTTCTGCTCGACGAAATTCTGAGCGGCACTAATTCACACGACCGGCTCATCGGCGCCGAGGCCGTCGTCAAGGGCCTGGTCGAACGCGGCGCGATCGGCATTGTCACGACGCACGACCTGGCGCTGACGCGGATCGTCGAAACCCTGAACGGGCGCGCCGCGAACGTGCATTTCGAGGATCACCTGGAAAATGGCCGGATGATCTTCGATTACAAAATGCTGCCCGGCGTGGTGCGGCGCAGCAACGCATTGGAACTGATGAGAAGCGTCGGGCTCGATGTTTGAGGTTTTAACGAAACTGATGATGCGCGCAATCTCGTGCGGCGGCAGATTGCGCAACTGATGCGAGCGCTGGCCCATGAGCAACTCGTAAAGCAACACCCCGAGGCTGTACTGATCCGTAGCGTCAGTTACCTGTTCGCCGCGCGCCTGTTCAGGGCTGGCGTAATTGGGCGTCATCATCCGCTTCTATCCGGCGAGTCGCGAGATTAAGCAGGAACGTAGGTCAACCTGATCACATCCTCGCCAATCCGGTCATTAGTCATAAGGCGGAGCGGCGGCCGGGGTCCGGCGAAATATGGTTTGCCGTGACCAAGCACGACGGGGTGCAGGTAGATTCGATACTCATCGATCAGGCCAAGTTCGGTGAGGCTTTGCGCCAAGTCCGGGCCAGCAACTTCGATCTCCCCATTGCGCTCGGCCTTCAGCTCGCGGATCGCGCCCTCAAGATCATCCTCAACAAGCCTGGCGTTGGGGCCGACCGACTTCAACGAGCGCGAGACGACCCATTTCGGCTGGTTCCGCCACGCCGCCGCGAAGGCGTGTTCCTCTGCATCCCATCGTTATGCAACCGGTTGAAAGATAGATCGACTGATTTTATGTCGCAATTGGTTTTTGGAGTGCATGAAGGCCCCACGCTCGGGCTGCCCGATCAATCTGACTCTCGAGGCGCTGGGATCGCTGGAGCGTGATCGTCATCCGCGACCTGATGTTTGGCAACCGCCGTCATACAAGCTTCTGCGGCGGACAAGCAACGGTTGTGGCCGCTTCTAACAGGTGTGGAGAGATAACTGAGTCCGATCTGGACAAAGGGAGCGCCGGTCCAGCTTTCCATCATGCCCACCAGCAGCGCTCCGTCGATCATGAAAAAAATGACGAACTCGAGTTCCTATTGACCGTTTGGTTTTTCGGCGTGATCGACAATCCAGAAATGCTCTAAACCTTTGGCGCTCACGACGCGCAAACCGAGTTGATCACGCAGTTCCGAGATGACCATGGAAATACCGTCCGCTCCCAGTCCCCCCGCAGGCGGCGGGCTGCCCGGCGTTTTCAGGGCAGTCCAGCGGATGTCGAAGTTGTAGAAGCCGTCGACCCCGGTTTTGTCGACAACCAGACGTTTGAGGAAAATGCCCATGCTGTCGGCGACGTTGCGCATCGACGCGCCATTGGCGATCATCCGTCCGCCGCTGTCACCCATCGCCGCATTCAGGCCCGGATTCAGTCCGGGTTTCGCAATACCCTCTTCGGAGGGAGTCATCTTCTTGAGTCCGCCCGGCGCCACATGCAGTTCGTAAACATCGACCTGTCGATCCTCAACGTGGAGCTTCAACTGAAAGCGATCCGCGAGCATCGCCTGCAACATCAGTTGCACCTGGGAGTGTTGCTGTTGCGCAGGGACCTCTCGGAACTCATCTCCCGGAACCGCCTCGACACTGTAGAAACTGGACGCAGCCCAGGCGGGCAGGCCCTCAATCCGAATCTCCGGGCGGGACACACCGTAGGCGTAGGTGATCAGCATCATCAGGTTGACGGAAGGATCTCTGTACCTTCCGCCGGGAAGGAAAGGCGTCCACCCATTGGGTACAACAATAAGCTTTCCGTCCGATATGCGCGGTTTGATCGAAACCACCTCAAAAACAGGGCTCGCCTTCTGTCCGGCCAACGCAGTCCAGGCGGCGAACACTGCGCAAAGCGCGAAGGGTGCAGTGAATTTAAGGGTCATGGCGTTGGCTCGACTCTACAACAGTCATCGGCGCGAATCATAACCTAAATGCGGTCAGGGCATATCGCAGCGGCTCGCGCAGTTCCGTCTTCGCGAGAGCACGGCTTTCGATTTTGTTTAGCGACAAGTAGAATACGGCACCAGCAATTCCAATCGATAGATGACGGAGGACGCCGATCATGCGCTTGACTAGACGTACTGTACTCACAGCGGGCGCCGCGGCTGCGGCGGCGGCTGTCGCGCCGGGGGTGTTTGCTCAGCAGTCGAACAAGACGGGAACGGGCAAGTTTTATGAAAGAGGTCCTGTTCGTATCTACTATGAGGAAACCGGTTCTGGCTTCCCGCTCCTGCTGATCCCGGGCGGCGGATTGAACTCGACGATAGCTGCGTTGGCAAACCCCTTTAATTCGATCGAGGAGTTCAAGTCTGAATACCGCTGCATCGCCGCGGACCTGCGCAATGCCCCCAGCGGTCAATCCACGGGTCCCGTCGAGGTCGACCGGCCGTGGGAATCCTATGCTGACGACCAGCTCGGCCTGATGGATCATCTCGGTATCGACAAGTTCATGGTGATGGGTTTCTGCATCGGCGGTCCGTTCATCTGGAGTCTTTTGAAGCGCGCTCCCAATCGTGTTGCCGCAGCTGTATTAGCACAGCCGGTCGGCTGGCGGCCGGAGATGCTCGACCCGACATACTCCGGCCGATTTTGGACGACCTGGGGAGCGACGCTGATAGCCAAGCGGCCCGAGATCACGCTGGAAACAACTGACAGGTTTGTGAGAAAGATGTTCGAAACCAGCC
>Ga0187894_10003749_pt1 | contig 16760 bp, 15 predicted proteins | sample GBC1701081metaG_FD_136650 | JGI IMG/M metagenome (GOLD analysis project Ga0187894, IMG submission 136650) | White microbial mat communities from a lava cave in the Kipuka Kanohina Cave System on the Island of Hawaii, USA - GBC170108-1 metaG ... | reverse complement strand
ATCGCGGCCGAACTCGACCGCCTGGCGGCTGAGGAGCCGCTCGACGCGGACTTCCGCCGCGCGCCGTTGCATGCGGCGGCGTACCGCTCGCTCGTCGGCAACTGCCTCGGCTCGGAGACCGGAAGGACAGAGTTCCATGGACCGGCATTCTCATTTCCCCACCTCCTCGCGCGCCCACGCGGCGTCGTGCTGGTCGACGACGAGCGCCTGCTCGAGAGCAACTTTCAGGGCTGGGTGCGCGGCGAGATCGCGGAAGGTCGGGCGCCGCTGTTCGCCGTCGCCGAGGACGGACATCCGGTCAGTATCTGCTTCTGCGCGCGGCGCTCCGATGTCGCCGCCGAGGCCGGCGTGGAGACTGCGGCCTCCCATCGCGGCCGCGGCTTCGCCACGCGCGTCGTCGCCGCGTGGGCTGCGTCGATCCGCGCCGGCGGACGTGTGCCGCTCTACAGCACCTCGTGGAGCAACGACACGTCGCTGGCGGTGGCCCGCAAACTCGGGCTCGTCGCCTACGCGAGCAACTGGAGTCTCTAGAACCCTCTTCCCAACTCCTCGTCCAAGTCCCAGGTCCCGAGTCCTGAGCGGTTGATCCGCGGCCTTCCTTGGTACAATTGTAGCGCATGGCCGATCCCGGCTACGGTCCCTACGCGGTTCGCGACGAGATCCGCGCAGCGCAGGCAGCGTTGTGGCGGCACATCGCGGAGCCGGGCACGTGGTGGGCTGGTGCGCAGCGCGTCGCCATCGCCCGCGCCGCGCGCGACGCCGATGGTTGCGGCTTCTGTGCCGAGCGCAAGCAGGCGCTGTCTCCCGGCGCCATGCGAGGCGAGCACGCCGGCGATGCGTCCTTGCCGGCGAACGTGATCGAGGTGATCCATCGGGTGCGAACCGATCCGGCACGCCTGTCGCGGGCCTGGTTCGATGCCGTGAAGGCGAACGGTCTCGAGGCCGGGCCCTATGTCGAGATCATCGGGCTGGTGGCGATGCTGAGCGGTGTCGACTGGTTTGCGCGTAGCCTCGGGCTCGAACTGCCGCTGCTGCCCGAGCCGCGTCCGGGCGCGCCGTCGCGCTACACGCCCGCATCGGCGCGCGATCACGGCGCGTGGGTACCGCTGATCGCGCCCGAGGATGCGGGCGGCAGCGAAGCCGACCTCTATCCCGCCGGCGCCATCGTCCCGAACATCATCCGCGCCCTCAGCCTGGTTCCCTCCGAGGTGCGGGTCCTGCACCAGATGGCGGCGGCGCACTATCTCGATCTCGACCGTCTTCCCGACCCGACGGCGCATCGCGCCCTCGACCGTATGCAGATGGAACTGGTGGCGGCGCGCGTCTCGGCGCTGAACCAGTGTTTCTACTGAACCACCGCCCACGCGACGATGCTCCGTGCGAGCAGTCAGATGACGGGAAAGGAAGTCGACTTGGCGGCGGTGAACGGCGCCGCGCGTGCGTCGAGCGGCGTCGAGCACGGCGAGGAACTGCTCGCCTTCACCGAAACTCTGATGCGGGGTGAGCCCGCCACGGCGGAGCGCGAGCGCTTGCGCGCGCTGCTCTCGGCGGAAGCGTTCGTCGACCTCGCCGCGGTGATCGGTTCGTTCAACACCGTCGACCGCATCGCCGACGCCACCGGCATACCGCTCGACCCGATGATGCTGGCGATGAGCGCCGAGGTGCGCGCCCAGCTCGATCTCGCCCGCTTCGCCTCGTCGGCGAACACCACGACGGTTTGACGTCGGTGGAATCGCCGCTCCCCGGGGGGATGCGGCAGTCTCGCGCCGAAGATGATATGCGGGGCGATCTCATGGACGCAGACGGCATTCTCATCTTCGGCGGCAGCGGCAGTCCCAAGCTCACGCGCAAGATCTGCGACTATCTCGACGTGGAGCCCGGCGCGAACGAGGTGCTCCACTTCTCCGAGGGCAACCTGTTCGTGCGCGTGAACGAGAACGTGCGCGGCCGCAACGTCTACATCGTGCAGTCGACCGTCTTTCCCGCCAACGACCATTTCATGGAGCTGCTCTTCTGGATCGACGCCTTGAAGCGCGCCAGCGCCGAGTCGGTGACGGTCGTGATGCCGTACTTCAGCTACGCCAAGGGCGACAAGAAGGACGAACCGCGGGTGTCGATCCGCGCCCGTGTCTGCGCCGACGCCATCGAGGCCGCTGGCGCAGATCGTGTCGTCGCGCTCGATCTGCACGCGCCGCAGATCCAGGGCTTCTTCCGCATCCCAGTCGACGTCCTCTACGCCCTGCCCGTTCTCTGCGAGGCGGTCGTGCGCAAGCAGCTCGGCGACCTGGTCGTCGTCTCGCCCGACACGGGCTTCGCCAAGCAGGCGCGCAAGTACGCCTCGTTTCTCGGTACCTCCATTGCCATCGCCGACAAAGAGCGAAAGGCGCACGATGAGAACGCCGAGATCCTCGAGATCATCGGCGACGTGCAGAACAAGACGGCGCTGATCGTCGACGACTTCACCATCTCGGCCGGAACCCTGGCCGACGCAGCGGAGAAGCTGGTCGAGAAAGGCGCCAAGGCGGTGTACGCGGCGGTGTCGCACGGCGTCTTCAGCCAGGGCTCGATGGAGCGGCTCGATCGCAGCCCGATCGAGTGCCTGCTGGTCACCGATTCGATCGAGACCCAGCCGGTTACCCTGTCGGCGAAGGTCGAGGTCGTCTCCGTCGCTCCGCTCTTCGGCGAAGCGATTCGCCGCATCCACGACCGCGAGAGCATCAGTGTCCTCTTTCCGTGATTGCGGCGGAACAGGGGAGTCAGAGGCCGGGAGCCAGAAGCCATAAGGTGGACACGAATCTGCGTTCTCTGCGTAGTCTGCGGTTCATGCCCCTCACCCACATCCTCTTCGATTTCTTCGGCACCTTGGTCGAGTATTCTGCGAGTCGGGTTGAGCAGGGGTACGAGTGCTCGCATTCGGTGCTCACCGCGGCGGGTTCCGCGCTCGGCTATGACGAGTTTCTCGCGCTCTGGGAGCGCACCAACGGAGAATTTGACGCGTGCGCCGAAGCGACTCTGGAGGAGTTCTCGATGGACGCCGTGTGCACCGAGTTTCTGCGCCGCGCCGTGCCGGCACCGCCTTCATCGAAGTCGGTCGCGACCTTTCGCGACGTGTATCTGCGCGAGTGGAACAAGGGCGTGCGCTACATCGCGGGCGTGGTCGAGATGCTGGCCGATTTGTCGCGGCACTATACGCTGGCGCTGGTGACGAACACGCATCAGGCCGACTTCGTCCACGGGCATCTCGAGGCGATGGGTTGCGCGCCATACTTCGACACCGTGGTGACGTCGATCGAGCACGGCCGGCGCAAGCCGTCGCCCTGCATCTTCGCGCGCGCCCTCGAGCTCGGGCGCGGCCGGCCGGAGTCGGCGCTGCACGTAGGCGATTCGTACTCCGCCGACTATCTCGGCGCCGCCGCGGCCGGCGTGCGCTGCCTGCTGCTCGATCCGCTCGGTGCGCACGACGTGCCCGCTTCAGATCGCCTCGGCGAGATCCTCGAGTTGCGTGGGCTCATCCCCTCGGGGAGGTCAGGTGCGGGAACGAAATGACCACGTCGCGTCTCACCGCTCCGAGCATGAACGCACTTGCGTCCGAGAGGCTCCGCGAATCAGCCGATCCGGCCATTCGTCGCTTGGCCGGCGATCGCAGTGCCGACGCGCTCTCGAGCGCGCGGGTGCGGAAGCTGCTCGAGTTCCCCAAGATGCACCCCTACTCGAAATTCGCGGGGACGCACTGGCGATTGGTCGCGCTCGCCGATCTCGGTGTGCCGCCTCGAACCAAGGCGGTTGCGGTGGGGATCGAGCAAGAGCTCGCTTGGCTCGCCTGCGGCAGCCGTCTGCAGCGAGCCCCCGGGGCCGGCGGTCTCGTGCGGGTGCACGCGTCGCAGGAAGGAAACGCCATCTACGCCGGCGCCAGGCTCGGCTTCGCGACAGATCCACGCGTCCGCAAACTGGTCGATGCGCTGCTCGAGTGGCAGTGGCCCGACGGCGGTTGGAACTGCGGCGTCAACGCGAGCGGCCGGCGGTCTTCCTTTCATGAGACCGTGACCCCGGCTCTAGGCCTGGCCGCGTACCATGCCGCGCTCGGTCACCGCGCCTCCCTCGCGGCGGCGAGGCGAGCGGCCGAGTTGCTCCTCGAGCACCGGCTCTACCGCGCGCTCCGCAGCGGCGAAGTAATTCATCCGTCGTGGACGAAACCGCACTATCCGCCGTATTGGCACTACGACATCGTCCAAGGGCTGCGCCTGCTCCAGGCCGTCGGCCGTCTCGGCGATCGGCGCGCCGACGACGCGCTCGACCTGCTGGAGCGCCGCCGCGGCCGGGATGGCCGGTTCAGCGGTCCGTCGTGGAACACCGCGATGCAGCCCGACGCCGTCGAGTGGGGACGCGGAGCGGACAACGAGATGCTCAACCTGCGCATCGAGGGGCTTCTCCAAGCGGCGCGGGCGTCGCGCCGGTGACCGCGGTCCATTGAGAGGGAGTCGACCATGCTCGTGAGCAACGATCCGCGCCGGCGACCCTGCGGACGAGACGCTCAGGTACGACGCCAACGCCACGTTCGGCATTTGCTTTGTCGCCGCGAAGTCTCGCGGCGGCGATGAGTCGCACACCGGTCTCTCGTGAAGAGCTGATCGCGCAGCTCCGCGCCCTCGGTTTGCAGCCTGGAGCGATCGTCGTCGTGCACGCTTCGTTCTCGTCTGTCGGGCCGGTCGAAGGTGGGCCGCGCGGTCTGATCGAGGCGCTGCGATCCGTGCTCGGCGCCGAGGGAACTCTGGTGATGCCGACGATGAGCGACGACGACGAGCATCCGTTCGATCCGCGGAGAACGCCTTGCCGCGGCATGGGAGTCGTCGCCGACACCTTCTGGCGGATGCCCGGTGCGCTTCGCTGCGACAGTCCGCACGGCTTCGCCGCGATGGGAGCGCACGCCGCCGCGATCACCGCGCCCCAGCCGCTCGACGTGCCACATGGGTCGGACAGTGCCGTCGGTCGAGTCCACGATCTCGACGGCGAGGTGCTGTTGCTCGGCATCGGCCACGACTCGAACACCACGATTCACCTCGCCGAAGCGATGGCGGGCGTGCGCTATCGCCGCCCGAAGTACCTGACGATCCTGCGCGATGGCCGGCCGGCGCGCTTCGACTACCGGGAGATCGATCACTGCTGCGAGAACTTCGCCCTGATGGACGAGTGGCTCGACGCCGAGGGCCGCCAGCGCCGCGGCACCGTCGGCGATGGCGAGGCGCGTCTGATGCATTCGCGCGACGCCGTCGCCGCCGCGCTCGCGCACCTGCGCGAGAACGAGACCGTCTTCCTTCACCCGTTCGGAATCGACGAAGAATGCGACGAAGCGCGCGCGAGTCTGGCGCAAGCTAGTCGTGAGTCATGAGTGCCGCCGGCGTTGGGCAGTGTCCGCCAACCAACCCCCAACCCCTAGGAAAGATACTGCGCGAACCGCCGCAGCTGCACCACCGACACCGGCAGCTCGGTGAGGAGTGGAATCGCGGCGAGGAGCGGCGCGTCGGCTTCGGTCTGGAGACGCGCCAGCATGCGTTCGTCGCGGCGGCTCAGGCGGCGCAGATCCTCGTAGTTCGCGAGCAGGCGCTGGCGCAGTCGCTCCGGCCAGCCGTTGCCGGCGAGCGCCTCGGCGTCGAGCTCGGGGAAGGCGAGGACGCGATTGGCGATCACGCCGGCGACCGGATACCCGGCTTCGCAGAGCTCGTGGTGAAACTCGACCGTGGTCGCGACCGTGTGCGTCTCCGGCGTCGTCACCAGCACGAACGCGGTCGACGGCGAGTGCAGGAGCGTCTCGACCTGGCGTGCTCGGTCGGCGAAGCCCTCCATCATGTGCTCGAAGGCGGCGGTGAACTCGGAGAGGTCGCTGAGGAGGTTCATCCCGGTCCAGCGCTCGAGCGCCTTGAGCAAAGTCGACAAGGTCACGCGCGCGAGCGAGCCGGTACCACTCAGCAGCGAGCCAGGCGAGCGCAGCAGGCTGACGGCGCGCGTGGCGAGCAGATCGAGAAGGCGATTTGGCGCGCCGAGGAGGTCGCGCGCATGCGCGCTCGGCGGTGTGTCGACGACGACGGTGTCGTAGCGCTCGTGCGTCACCAGGTGGTGCAGCTTCTCCATCGCCATGTACTCGGCGGAGCCGGCGAGACTGGTGGACAGTTCCTGGTAGAGGCGATTGTCGAGAATGCGCTGCGCCGCCGCGGCGCTGCCGGCGAAGCGCTCGACCAGCGCGTCGAAGGTGTGCTTCGCATCGAGGGCGAAGGCGTGCAGCGATCCGGCTTCCTGAGCGCCGGCGAGAGCCACGGCGCGTGGATGGGTCGAGAGCTCACCGAGGCCGAGGGTGTCCTTCAATCGCCGCGCCGGATCGACCGTGATCACCGCCGTGCGCCTACCGCGCAGGGCCGAGGCGACGGCGATCGAAGCCGCCACCGTGGTCTTGCCGACGCCGCCGGCGCCGACGCAGAGGATGACCTTCTTGCGCAGGATGCGCCGCGCGCTCATGCCGGGGCTGTCTCCAGAAGCGGTGCCAAGGTCTCGCCCAACCGATGCAGATGCGCTGCGCTCAGCTGCTGGTCGAAGACCATCGGCAAGGACAGCGGCGACTGCGGCAGGTGGCGGCGCAGGCGCTGGATGTGGCGTTCGGTGTCGCGCCTGCGCGCGAGCTGGTATTGCGCCGCGATCACGAGCGGATGATCGCGCTCATCCGACGCCAACAGCTGCTCGACCTCGTGCACGCTGAAACGGCGGGGGTAGATGCGGTTGATCACCGGCCGCAGGACGTCGACCGCGAGATCGTTGCGCAGCGCGTCGTAGGCCTCGAGCGTCTCCGTCACCGCGAGCTCTTCCGGCAACGTCACCACCAGCACGTGCGTGCGGGTGTGGTCGGCGAGCAGCGCCAGAGCACCGCGCGCGACGGCGCCGATCGGCCCGGCCGGCACAAGCGAGGCGATCGTGCGCGGCGTGCCGAGGAGCTTCAGCGCGTGTCCGGTCGCCGGGCCGTCGATCAAAACCACGTCGTAGCGGCTGCGGCTCCGCCACCCCGGCTCGGCCCATTCGAGGATCTTCTGCAGCAGTAGGAACTCGGCGACGCCGGGAGCGGCGGCGGTGAGCGCGTTGAAGCTGCGGCTGTTGAGCAAGCGGTTGGCGAGAAACGGCAGGCGCAAGAGGCCGCGAAAATAGTCTTCGACGAGCGCGCGCGGCAGCAGGCGCGCGGCGGCGACGCGCGGCGCGACCGGCTTGGGCTCGGCGCTCAAGTCGCCGGCGCCCAGCAGGTCGGCGAGTTGGCCGCCGTGATCGGTCTCGACGATCAGCACGCGGCGTCCCTCGTCGGCCAGATGCACCGCCAGCGACGCCGCCACCGTCGTCTTGCCGACACCGCCCTTGCCGGTGACGAAGAAGACCTGCGGTTGTTTCACGGGGCGATGATTGACGAGGGGGGTGGGACTGTCAACGCAGGGGCTGCGCCCCTGCGAATTTGCTGCGCATACCAAGCGAGATGGGAGACCGCCTGCCGGCAGCGGAGGCTGCCAGGCGGGTCCAAGCGCGAGCTCACTGCCGCTCGTCGGCCTCCTCGTCTCGGTCGCGCTCGCGAGTCAGTCGCGAAAGTTGATGAACTGCAGCGGCAGGCTGAAGTCCTGACCGCGCAGGAGCGCGATCGCCGCCTGCAGATCGTCGCGCTTCTTGCCGCTGATGCGCACCTGATCGCCCTGGATCTGGCTCTGGACCTTGATCTTGCTGTCCTTCACCGCTTTGACGATGGTGCGCGCCTTGTCGACGTCGATGCCCTGCTGGATCGCGAGCAACTGCTTGGCGCGGCCGCCCGACGCCGGCTCGATCTTTCCCGGCACGATGGCCTTCAGCGACACGTTGCGGCGCACCAGCTTGGTCTGCAGGATGTCGACCGCCGCCATCACCTTGAAGTCGTCGGTCGAGTTGACCAGCAGCCCTTCCTTCTCGAGTGCGATCTCGGTCTTCGTGTCCTTGAAGTCGTAGCGCTGCTCGATCTCCTTGCGCGCCTGGTTGAGCGCGTTGTCGATCTCCTGCATGTCGACCTGAGAGACGACGTCGAAGGACGGCACGGCTACTGCACCGTTTGCGGCGACTCGACCACTTCGGTTCCCGGCGGCACGTGGAAGGCGAACAGCCCGTCGTCGACGCCGGTGTCGCGCTTCATGTCGGAGAACTGGAGCTTGGTCGTGTTGCCCATCGCGTCGCGCACCTCGGCGATGATGATGTCATAGCTCTTGCGGTCCACGCCGAGGCGCAGCACGCCGATGCTATCGCCCGCGTGCGGCACGAGCCGGAGATAGATCAGCGACTCGTCCTGGCCGTCGGGCGACACGGTGAAGTCGTCGGCGATGCGCCCGATGCCGATGAGGAAGGACACCGGCGTCGCCGACTGGAACGCGGCGGCGAACGGGGCCTTGTACACCTGTTGCTCCGAAGGCTGATACAGCCACAGGTAGGTGCCGTCGGCGACGATCGTCTGCCGCTGGCCGTCGGTCATGTCCCAGCGCATTCGACCCGGACGCTTGAAGTACACGGTGCCCTTCGAGGTCAGCTTGCGGCCGTAGCTGGCGATCTCCATCTCCTGCACGACGTTCGCCGTGAGATCTTTGGTCGAGTCGTAGCGCTGTTGCAGTCGCTGCACGGTCTGGTCGACCGTCGTCGGCAGCGGAGTCGGCTTGGCCGCCGGCGGTGTCGCTGCCGCCAGCGAGACGAGGAGCACGAGCGGTCCCACCGTCATCGTCAGACCTCGTCCTCGTCGCCTGCCATCGGCGGCACCAACACCTCGCGCTGCTTGCCGCCGGCCCCGGAGCCGACGATGCCGTCGCGCTCCATGCGCTCGATCATGCGCGCCGAGCGGTTGTAGCCCACGCGCAGGCGGCGCTGCAGATACGAGATCGAGGCGATGCGGCTCTGCGTGACGATATGTACGGCCTGATCGTACATCTCGTCGCTCAGATCTTCCTCGAAGCCCTCGCCGGATTCCTGCTCGTCGTCATCGAGCAGCTCCATCGCATACGCCGGCCGGCCCTGGCGTTTGACGAACTCGACGATCCTGTGAATCTCGTTCTCGGACACGAACCCCCCGTGCAGCCGCTGTGCGCGCGCTGTCCCCGCCGGCAAGTAGAGCATGTCGCCACCGCCGAGCAAGCGCTCGGCGCCGATGCTGTCGAGGATCGTGCGCGAGTCGACTCGGGAGGTCACCTGGAACGAGATGCGGGCCGGAAAGTTCGCCTTGATGAGACCGGTGATGACATCGACCGACGGCCGCTGCGTCGCCAAGATGAGATGGATGCCGGCGGCACGCGCCTTCTGCGCCAGCCGCGTGATCGGCTCCTCGACGTCGCGCCCCGCCGTGATCATCAGATCGGCGAGCTCGTCGATGATGACGACGATCTTGGGCATGTGCCCGTGTCGCGGCGGCGACGCCTTCTCCTCGAAGAGGTCGGCCTCGTCGTCCTCGTCCGGCTCGATCACGTCGTCGAGCTCGATGACGCCGGCAGCGCGCTCGGACTCGTCGCGGTCGACGAGCTTGTTGTAACTGTCGATGCTGCGCACGCCCTTCTCTTTGAGGAGCTGGTAGCGATCATCCATCTGCTGCACGAGGTTGCGCAGGACGGCGACGCTCTTCTTCGGGTCGGTCACCACCGGCACGAGCAGATGCGGGATGTCCTCGTAGATCGACAGCTCGAGCATCTTCATGTCGATCATCACGAAGCGCACGTCACGCGGCGACGACTTGTAGAGGATGCTCACGATCATGGCGTTGAGCGAGACCGACTTGCCGGTGCCGGTGGCGCCGGCGATGAGCAGATGCGGCATGCGCGCCAGATCGGCCGAGACCGGATGCCCGGTGGCGTCGCGCCCGAGCGCGAGCGTCAGGTGCGATTCCAACTGCGTGAACGATTCGGCGTCGAGAACCTCGCGCAGACAGACGCGCTCGCGGCGTCCGTTCGCCACCTCGATGCCGACGACAGCCTTGCCCGGAACCGGCGCGAGGATTCGGATGCTCGGCGCGCGCAGCGCCATCGACAGATCGTCGGCGAGGGTGACGATGCGGCTCACCTTCACGCCCGGAGCGGGCTCGATCTCGTAGGTGGTGATCACCGGGCCGGGGAGAACCTGCACCACCTTTCCCTCGATGCCGAAGTCGGCGAGCTTGGTCTCGAGGATCTCGGAGCTGCGCCTGAGGGCATCCTCGTCGACGCGCTGCACCTGGCGCGTCGGCGCGTCGAGAAAGTCGAGCGGCGGCGGTTGGTAGTACGAGTCGGCGCCGAACTGCAGCTCCTGCTGCTGCGCCTTCGCCTTGCGCTTCGGCGGCAGCGCCGGCTCGTGCAGAACGATCACCGGGTCGCTGGTGCGCCGGCCTTCCTTCTCGGCTACCTTGGGCCTTTCGAGCAGGCGCTTGGGCAGAACACGCGCGCCGACGGCCGACGGCGAGATCAGGCGCGGCTCCTCGCGTTCGACCTCGGGCCGCTGGCGGCGCAGCCGGATCCCGCGCAAGGCGGTGAACGTTCGGCTCGCGGCGCCGCGTGCGGCGCCGTGCACCGCACCCCCAGCGGCGCGGAAGGAGATTTGCGTCGCGAACAGAAACGAGAGCGCGAGGATCGAGCCGGTGATCAGTCCGGCGCCGACGCGGCCGAAGCCGTCGGACATGAGACGGCCGACGAAGCCGCCGACGAAGCCGCCTGCTTCCACCGGATCGGCGGCCGGCAACGCAAGCCCGAGCGCGACCGCCAGGCTGAGGATGAAAGCGCCGACGCCGACGGCGCGCGGCAGCGAGATCTCGCGCGTCGAGTGGCGGAACAGCAGCCAACCCACGGCGAGCAGACACGGCGCGAGGAGATACGCCGCCAGACCGAGCGCCTGCACGACGATGTTGGCAAGGCCGTAGCCGACCGGGCCGCCGAAGTTCTCGCCGATCTGGCCGCGCTGATAAGTGACGAAGCTGACCAGGACGAAGACGGCGGCGGCCAGGCTGACGATGGCGCCGACCTCGTCCAACACCCCCCAACTGGAGTCGCGCGGCCGCTCCTTCGTCTCCTTCGCCTTCGCTACCGCCGCCGCTCCCCTTGCCGCCCCGCCGCCTTTTGCCACGTTCGCTTCTCCAGCTACATCTCCATGATGAACGGCAGGATGACCGGTCGCCGCTCGAGCGTCTTGGAGAAGTAGCGCTTGAGCGTCTTGCGAACTTCCTCCTGCACTTCCAAAGAATCGGTGCGCGACTCCCGCGCCACCTGTTGCAGCGTCTCCAGGATCAGACCGCGTGCTTCCTCGAGGTAGAGCTGCACGTCTTCCTCGACCGCGAGGCCGCGCGAGACCAGGTCCGGACCCGAAACCACGTCGCCGGTCTGCTGGTTGATGCCGATGACGGCGAGAACGAACCCATCCTGCGACAGATGCCGGCGATCGCGCAGGACGATGTCGGCGACGTCGCCTATGCCCTTGCCGTCGACGAACACTCGCCCGGCCGTGACCTGTCCTGCGATCCGCGCCCCTTGCGGATCGATCTCGAGGACGTGCCCGTCCTCGACGACGAAGGTGTTCTCGGGGCCCAGGCCGACCTCGCAGGCGAGAGCGCAGTGCCGCACCAGGTGACGATACTCGCCGTGGATGGGCACGAAGTAGCGCGGCCGCGTCAGCCGCATCATCAGCTTGAGCTCTTCCTGGCTGGCGTGCCCCGAGACGTGCACCGGCGCGCACTCCTGGTGGTAGACCACCGCCCCGCGGCGCACCATGTGGTTCACCATGCCCATGATCACGCGCTCGTTGCCGGGAATGAACTTCGACGAGAGGATGACCGAGTCGCCCGGCAGCATCTTCACCTTGTGGTCGTCCATCGAGATACGCGTCAGCGCCGAGAGCGCTTCGCCCTGACTGCCGCTGGTCAGCAGGGTCACCCCACCGGCCGGCAGATCGCTGACGTCGTCGGGGTCGACGAAAAGGCCGGGAATCACCGGGAGGTGGCCGAGCTCGGTGGCGATCTTGAGGCTCGACTCGAAGCTGCGGCCGACGATCGCAATCTTGCGTCCGTACGCCTGCGACAGCTCGACCACCTGCCGGACGCGATGGATGTGCGACGAGAAAGTGGAGAAGAACACCTTGCCCCGCGCTTCGCGGAAGACCGCATCGAGGCCGCCGCGCACCGAGCGTTCCGTCGGAGTGTGTCCTTCCTGCTCGACGTTGGTCGAGTCCGACAGCAGCAGCAACACGCCCTGTGAGCCGTACTCGGCGAGGCGGGCGAGATCGGAGGCGCGGCCATCGATCGGCGTCTGGTCGAGTTTGAAGTCGCCGGTGTGTAGCACCGTGCCCATCGGCGTGTTGACCGCGAGAGCCACGGCGTCGACGATCGAATGCGTCATGTGGATCGGATCGATGCGGAAGGGCCCGAGGCTCCACTCCTCGCCAGGGCGGAACACCTCGAGGCGCGAGGAATCGAGCAGCTTGTGCTCGCGCAGTTTCTCGCGCACCAGCCCGGCCGCCATCGGCGGCGCATAGATGGGCACCTCGACCTGACGCAGCACGTAGGGCAGCGCACCGATGTGATCCTCGTGGCCGTGCGTGATGACGATGCCGCGCAGCCGGTCACCCAGCTCGGTCAGGTAGCTGAAGTCCGGGATGACGCGGTCGATGCCGAGCATGTAGTGCTCGGGGAACATCAACCCGCAGTCGATCAGGATCGCCGCCTCGGCGTACTCCAAGACCAGACAGTTCAACCCGATCTCGCCGAGACCTCCGAGTGGGATTACACGTATGGGACCGGTGCCGTTCACGAACGCCCCTCATCACCTCAACCGGCGGGATGATATTCGTCGCCCCGCCGGGAAGTCAACGAACCCGTCGTTGGTCGCCGGTCGCTAGTCGCTGCCAGGAGCAAGACGCGGCGCCAGATGGGCGTCGAGCCATCTTGGCGCCCGACCCCCGACCTCCATCGTCCTACGACCAGTCACCCCAGTAGCGGCGCCGGAGGCTGCGGTGTAGAGCGAGACCAGCTCCGGAGGACGCATGGCAAGGACTCTCGATCTAGCGAATGTGATTCTCGGGCTGACACGTGACGGCAAGGCCTCCCTCGTTCCCTGGGAGTCCGGACCGCCACCGCGCGTGGACGGCTACACCATCGGCGCGCCCTTCATGACGCGCAACGCTCCGCACAGTGGCGAGATGCATCCGGATGCAGACGAGGTGCTCTTCCTGATCTCGGGCCGCGTCGACGTCCATCTCGAGGAAGACGGCAAGGACAACGTCGTCGAGGTGAAGGCGGGCGACGCGCTCGTGGTGCCGCGCGGCGTCTGGCATCGCGTCGTGCTGCGCGAGCCGAGCCGCCTGCTCCACATCACGCCGGGGCCGCACGGCGAGCGGCGACCGCTGCGCTGAGCCCGAGCGCCTTCTCAGCGAACCCCGGGGCGAACTCGTGAACGAGCAACTGCGGGTCGGCATCGTCGGCTGCGGTGAAGCGACGCAGGCGCTTCACATCCTGACGTTGAACTCGCTCGCGCGGCGCTTCCGCGTCGAAGCCTGCTCCGATTTGAGCCCTGAGGTCATGGGCGAAGTGGCTTCGCGCTGCGGTGCCCGCGCCGTCGCCGACCCGCTCGAGCTGATCGGGGACGCGCGCGTCGACGTCGTCCTCATCGCCACCCCCGATTCCTTCCACGCCGACTTCGCCCTCGCTGCCTGCGCCGCGAAGAAGCGCGCCGTGCTGGTGGAGAAACCCGCGGCACCGAATGCCCGCATGTGCCGCGAGATCGCCGTGGCCGCCGAGGAGAGCGGCGTGCCGGTGCTCGTCGGCTATCCGCACGTCTACGAGCCGGCCGTTCAACGCGCGATCGAGATTTGGGGCCCGCACGCCGCCCTCGCCTATGGCGAGTTCCGCTGCTCTCTCGGGCCGAATCCGCGCTACACGGCGGATGCACTGCAGACGATCCGCTCGCCGGTGCGCGACCCGTGGCCGGCGATGATCGCGCAGCTCGACTACATTGCCGCCGCAACTGAGGCCTCCGGCACCGGCATCGGCATGTCGCACGTGCTCGCTTACGGCCTTCTCGCCGGCCTTACGATCCATGACATCCCCGTCTTGCGGCGTGTCGCCGGCGAGCCCACGTCGATCGACTACGCGCGAATTCGCGCCAACGGGCCGCCGATGAGCCCCTTGGGTCTGAGCATCGACGTCGTCTTCAACTACCCGCGCGGGCGCGTGTGGCTGCAGTGCGAGTTCCACGATGTCAAATCGATCGACTGGGGCTTCCACCTTCGCCGCGAAGGGCTGCATCTCACGGTGAGGTACCCGACCACCTACGCGGCCGCGGCGCCGTCGGAGTGCATCGCACGCTATGAGAAGGATGGGATGACGGTCGACGAGCGCCATGCCGGCCGCTACGAGACCGGCTTTCGCCGCGAGTGGTGCCACGTCTACGACGTCGTCGCCGGCGGCGCGGCGCCGATGACGCCGATTGCCGACGCGGTGAAGGACCTCGAGTGGGTCGAGAGCATCCACCGGGCTGCCGTGTCTCACGACCGGGGAGAGCACACGTGAACCAGCCGGCGGGCGTGGCGCTGATCGGCGCGGGCTTCATCTCTTACATGCATGTACTCGCGGCGCGTGCCGATCCGAGCCTGCGCGCCGTTGCGCTCGCATCGCGATCGACGCAGATGGCGGAGCACCGGGCCCGCATCTTTGGGATCGACGCCTGCTCGTTCGACTCGCTCGCCGAGATGCTCGCGCGCGACGACGTCGACATCGCCGTCGTCGCCAGCCCTGTCGCTCTGCACCACGAGCACACGCTCGCCGCGATCCGTGCCGGGCTGCACGTCGTCGTCGAGAAGCCGATGGTGATGACGCTCGCTGAAGCGGCCCAGATCGAGGCGGCGGCGCGAGCGGCGAAAGTGCTGATCGGCTACGCCGAAAACCAGGCGTTCACTCCGCTGGTGGCGAAAGCGCGCGAGCGGATCGTCGCCGGGGCGGTAGGCCGCGTGCAGCGAGTGATCGCCGTGTTCGAGCACGGCGGACCGCCGCGCCGGAGCTGGTTTTTCGATCCGCGTCTCGCCGGCGGCGGCGCACATCTCGATCTTGGTGCGCACGCTCTCGAAGTCGCGCTCTGCCTGATCGGCAAGCCGCGCGTCACCCGCGTCGCCGTCTGCAAGATGGCGCGCGACGGCGAACGGGGCGTCGATCTGACTGCCGTTTGCGAACTGGAGACGGCGAGCGGGATTCAGATGCAAATCTCGTCCTCGTGGGCCGCGCGCAAGGGTGCGTGCCGTTACGAGGTCCACGGCGACGCCGGCACTCTCACCGCCCGCTTCGAGCCGGCGCCGCAATCGCTCACGGTGAAGACCGCGAACGGAGAGGAGGACGTCGACTTCCCCGGCGGCTTCGATCTGCGCGTCGACACCTATCTCACCAGCCTCGGATACATCGGCCAGACGCGTCACTTCGCCGAGTGCTTCCGTAACCGCACGACGCCGGCGGAGTCCGCCCGCGACGGCGAGAACGTCCTGCGCGTCCTCGCTGCGGGGTATATGGCGGCGCGGACGAGCCGGTCCGTCGAGGTCGCCGACGTTCCTCCCGATCGCACTCCGATCCAGCTGCTCGACGGTTGAGCGGCGGTGGCCGTAATGTAGCGGCGTGCTCGCCTAGCGTCACTCTCCCGACAGCGAGCGGAGGAGCTGGTGGGCACCGGGATCGTTGGGGGCGAGAGCGACGAGTTTCTCCGCCCAGGCGCGGGCTTCGTTGCGCGCGCCGGCGTCGCGGCTGACGGTGGCCAGCGCGACGAGGACGTCGCGATCGGCGGGGCGGCGCTCGTGGGCGCGGCGCAGCACGGCGAGGGCTTCGTCGGCGCGGCCGACGGAGTTGAGCGCGATCGCGTACACGTAGGCGTTGCGGGTGTTGTCGGGCGCGAGCTCCGCGGCGCGCTTCAGCTCCTGCAGGGCTTCGTCGGTGCGCTTGGCGCGCACCAGCAACAGGCCGAGGGCGTGGTGCACCGACTCCTGCTCCGGTGCGAGCGCGATGGCGCGGCGCAGGAGTGCTTCCGCTTCCTTCTCTTTACCCTGGACTCGATACAGATCGGCCAGGTTGACGTACGCCGGCAGGAACTCCGGCGCGATGCGCAGCGCCGTCTGCAGCTCGCGCTCGGCATCGGCAGGCCGGCCCTGCTCGGCGGCGACTAGGGCCAGATTCACGTGCGCCCCCGGCGCGTCGGCCTGCACCAGCTCCGCCTGGCGCAATTCCGCGAGGCCGTGCTCGACCTCGGCCCGCTGCTCGGGCGAGAGCGACTCGGCCGGCACCGGAGCCATGCCCCGCGCCGCTGCGATGCGCACCGCTCGCAGCGGATCGGCGAGCAGCGGCAGGAAGAGGGCGGGTCTCGCGGCGACGTCGATCCATTGCAAACCATCGAGGGCACCGAGCCGGATCAGGCCGTCGCTCTCGTGCAGCGCGCGTTGTAACGCCGGCACGGTCGAGCCGTCGAGGTAGGCGGACAGCAGCGAGGCGGCAGTGGCGCGCGCGATCGCCGGTTGCGACGCATCGCCGAGGAGCTGGACCAGACGCTTCGCCGCGTCGGCGTCGCCGCGACGCCCGGCGGCGATCGCCTGGCCGTAGTGCGGCTCGCGCCAGCGATGTGTGCCCTGCCAGCCCTGCACGGCCTTCGCCGCCCAGGTCGCGTCGCGATCGGCGTGGCAGGTGTTGCAGGTGTTGGGTACGCCGATCGACACGCTGAGGTCCGGCCGCGGTACGCGGAAGCTGTGGTCGCGGCGCT